>Ga0070709_10000699_pt1 | contig 19097 bp, 17 predicted proteins | sample LARL51metaG_FD_65449 | JGI IMG/M metagenome (GOLD analysis project Ga0070709, IMG submission 65449) | Corn, switchgrass and miscanthus rhizosphere microbial communities from Kellogg Biological Station, Michigan, USA - LAR L5-1 metaG | ecosystem: Host-associated > Plants > Roots > Rhizosphere ... | reverse complement strand
CCGCTGGGTGGGCGCGCCGATCACCCGCAAGGAGGACCGGCGCCTGCTGCAGGGCCGGGGCCGGTTCGTGGGCGACATGACCCGGGCGGGGATGCTGCACGCCGCGTTCGTGCGCAGCCCGTTCCCGGCGGGGAGCGTGACCGGCATCGACACCTCGGCGGCGCGGGAAGCTCCCGGCGTCGCGGCCGTGTTCACCCCGGCCGACCTGGGAGATCCGTTCCTGCTGGCCGTCCTGGAGCGGGACGAGTTCGTGCCGACCCGGATGCCACTGCTCGCCGGCGAGCAGATCCGCTTCGCCGGGGAACCGGTCGCGCTGGTCGTCGCCGCCGACGCCTACCTGGCCGAGGACGCGGCGGAACTCGTCGAGGTGGACTGGGCACCGGGCCCGGCCGTGGCTGGCCTGGCCGCGGCGACGGCGGACGGCGCACCCCAGGTGCACCCGGAGACCAGCGGCAACTGCCTGGTGGACCTGCTCATGTTCGACGACCGCACGCTCGCCGGGATCTTCTCCGGCGCAGCCGTGGTGGTCGGCGGCCTGTTCAGCAGCGCCCGGGTGGCGGCCATGCCGCTGGAGGGCCGGGCCTGCCTGGCCGAGTGGGACGACCGGGACGAGCAACTGGTGCTGCACGTCTCCACCCAGGTACCGCACCAGGTGCGGTCGGGGGTCGCCCAGGCGCTGGGCATTCCCGAGCGGGCGGTGCGGGTCATCGCGCCGGACGTGGGCGGCGGGTTCGGGCTGAAGTGTGTGGTGGGCCGGGAGGAGGTGGCCGTCGCCGCGGCGGCGCTGCGGCTGCGGCGGCCGGTGCGGTGGACCGAGGACCGGCAGGAGAACCTGTCCGCCTCCTTCCACGGGCACGAACAGCGCTACCAGGTACGTGCCGCGTTCGACGGCGCGGGCCGGATCCTCGGGCTGGACGCCGAGATCGACTGCGACATCGGCGCGTACTCCGCCTACCCGTTCACCTGCGCAGTCGAGCCGCTGATGGCGGCCAGCGAACTGCCGGGGATCTACAAGGTGCCCGCCTACCGGGCCAGAGGCAGGGGCATCGCGACCCACAAGGCGCCCACCGCGCCGTACCGCGGCGTGTCCCGACCGCAGATCGTGCTGGTGATGGAGCGGCTGATGGAGAAGGCCGCCAGGGAACTGCGCCTCGACCCGCTCGACGTCCGCAGGACGAACATGATCGGCCCTGGCGAGTTCCCCTACGTGGGGGTCAATCTGATCAGCTACGACGAGGGCAGCTACCGCGAATCCCTGGACCTGGCCGAGCAGCGCGTGACCTCGGCCGGGTGGCAGGCCGAGCGGGACGGGCTGCGGGCCTCCGGCATGCTTGCCGGAATCGGGTACGCCTGCTTCTCCGAGCGCACCGCCTACGGCACCCCGACCATGTCGCTGCGCCGGATGCGGATGACCCCCGGCTACGACACCGCCACGGTGCGGATGGACCCCACCGGCGAGGTGATCGTCACGACCGGCACCGCCGCACACGGGCAGGGGCACGAGACCACGTTCGCGCAGATAGTGGCCGACCGGCTGGGCGTGCACCCGGACCAGGTGCGGCTGCGGCAGGGCGACACCGACCTGGCCTCCTACGGCTGGGGGACGTTCGCCAGCCGGTCGATCGTGATCGGCGGCGGCGCGGCGGCGCGGGCCGCCGACCAGGTGGCGGGCCAGTTGCGCACGGCAGCGGCGCACCTGCTCGAAGCCAGCGCCGCCGACGTGGAACTGCGCGAGGGCATGGCCCGGATCCGGGGGGACGCCCGCGCGGCGATTCCGCTGGCCGAGATCGCCCGGGTGGTCCACTTCCAGACGCATCTGCTGCCGGAGGAGGTCCGCTACGGGCTGGAGGCCCGGGCCTCCTACGACCCGCCGGGCACCTTCTCCAACGCCTGCCACGCCGCGCTGGTCGCCATCGACCCGGGAACCGGCCAGGTCAGGGTGGTGCGGTACCTGGTCGTCGAGGACTGCGGGGTGGTCATCAACCCGCTCATCGTGGACGGCCAGGTGCTTGGCGGGGTCACTCAGGGCGTCGCGGCCGCGCTGTACGAGCGGATCTGCTACGACGACCAGGGCCAGCCGGTCAGCACGACGCTGATGGACTACCTGGTGCCCACGGCGGCGGAGATGTGCCCGGTGGAGGTGATCCACCTGCAGACCCCGTCCGCCTTCAGCGAGAGCGGCGCCAAGGGCATGGGCGAGGGCGGCATGATCGGGGCACCCGCCACCGTGCTCAACGCGGTCAACGACGCGCTCACCGGCACCGGGGCGAGCTTCGACCACATCCCGGTGCTGCCCGCCGAGGTCTGCGCCGCCTTGGCCGTGAAGGGGGAAGGGGAGGCGGGTGGGGGAGTGCCGGCGGGCGCCGGGGTGACCGGCCGGTGAGGGGGAAGGGGAGGCGGGTGGGGTGACGGACAAGCACCACGTGCGGCTGCGGGTCAACGGCACCGAGCACGAACTGCTCGTCGAGGCCAGGCGCACGCTCGCCGACATGCTGCGCCACGACCTCGGCTACACCGGCACCAACCTGGGCTGCGAACACGGCATCTGCGGGGCGTGCACGGTGCGGCTGGACGGCGCGCCGGTGCGCTCCTGCCTGGTGTTCGGCGTGCAGGCCGACGGTGCCGAGGTAGGCACGGTGGAGGGCCTGGCCGACGGCGACGAGCTTTCCGATCTGCAGCAGGCGTTCCGCGACCACCACGCGCTACAGTGCGGGTTCTGCACGCCAGGCTTCCTGATGCTGGCAGAGGCATATTTTGCCGAACGAGGCCTCGTGCAGCCGGGACGCGCACCCGGCCGGCCGCCGTCCGGGGCGGCCGGGAGCGAACCACCGTCCGGGGCGGCAGGGAACCGGGCGCCAGCCGGCGACGGGGCCGAACCCGACGAGGCGGAGATCCGTGAGCTCGTCGCGTCCAACCTGTGCCGCTGCACCGGATACCAGGGCATCGTCGCGGCGATGCTGGCCACCGCCCGGTCCCGGCACGCCGCGGTCCGCGAGTGACCGGGATCCGCCTATGACGCTGACGGGCACGCCGGTGCCGCGCAAGGAGGATCCCAGGCTGCTGCGCGGCCGTGGCGCCTTCACCGACGGGTTCCACGCCCGCGGTGAGCTGTGGGCCAGGGTCGTCCGCTCCCCCGTCGCGCACGGCGCGGTGCGCACGGTGGATGTGGCCAAGGCGAGGGTTGCCGCCGGGGTGCGGGCCGCGGTCACCGCCGCCGACCTGCCGCCCGGGCTGGTCATCCCGGTCCGGCTCGCACTGCGGGACCTGCCCCTCACCGACTACCTGCAGCCGGTGCTGGCCGCCGATGTGGTGCGCTACGTGGGGGAACCGCTGGCCGTGGTGCTCGCCGAGGACGCCTACGCGGCCGAGGACGCCGCCGAACTTGTGGACGTCGACATCGACCCGCTGCCCACGGTGCTCACCGCCGCCGGGGCGGCCGCGGATGGGGCGCCGCCGCTGTTCCCGGCCGGCAACATCGCGGCCGATGTGTCCATGGGATACGGGGACCCCGAGGCCGGGTTCGCCCGGGCGGCGTACGTGGCCGAGACGGAGATCGAGATCGGGCGGCATACCGCGGTGCCACTCGAACCGCGTGCCCTGCTGGCCGAGCCGGACCCGCGCACCGGCGGCCTGTCGATCACCGGGATGACCAAGGTGCCGGTGTTTAACAGGGACGTGCTGGCCGGGATGCTCGGCATCGACGAGACCCTGATCCACGTGCGGGCGATCGACACCGGCGGCGGATTCGGCGTCCGTGGCGAGTTCTACCCGGAGGACTACCTGGTCCCGTGGCTGGCCAGGACGCTCGGCCGCCCGGTCAAGTGGGCCGAGGACCGGGCCGAGCACCTGGTCGCGGTGAACCACTCGCGCCAGCAGGTGCACCGGATCTCGGCGGCGTTCGACGCGGCCGGCCGGATCCTCGCGCTGGCCGACGACATCCTGCACGACAACGGCGCGTACTGCCGCACGCACGGGATCACGGTGCCGGAACTGACCGTGGCGATGCTGCCCGGCCCGTACCGGGTGCCCGCGTTCCGTGGCCGGATCCGGGTCCTGCTCACCAACAAGACCCCGTGCGGCACCTACCGCGCGCCGGGCCGGTTCGAGGGCACCACGGCCCGTGAGCAACTGCTCGACATGGCCGCCGACCAGATCGGCATCGGCCGCGCCGAACTGCGCCGGCGGAACCTGCTCCGTCCGGACGAACTGCCCTGCCGCCGGCCGCTGACCACGCTGGGCACCGACGTGGTGCTGGACACCGGGGACTACCCGGCGCTGCTTGACGCCGCCGAGGCCGAGGCGGGCCGGCTGGGATACCACGCGACCGTGGCCGAGGGGCGCGCCGGGGGGCGCCGTCGCGGCCTGGGGCTCGCCGTGTTCCTGGAGAAGAGCGGCCTCGGCCCGCAGGACACCGCGGACGTGGTGATCAGCAACGCCGGCAACGTGCACGTGTATTCAGGGGGGACCTCGCTGGGGCAGGGCATCGAGACCGTGCTCGCCCAGATCGCCGCCGACGCGCTCGGCGTCGGGCTCGACGCGGTGCACGTGGTGAACGGGGACACCGCGCTGCAGCCGTTCGGGTCCGGCTCCTGGGCGTCGCGTTCGACCGTGGTGGCGGGCAACGCGGTGCACGCGGCCGCCACGGCGGTGGCCGGCCGGGCCAGGCAGCTTGCCGCCCGGATGCTGGAAGCCGCCGAGGACGACCTGGTCGCGGCGGACGGCGCGATCACGGTCCGCGGCGACCCGCGGTCGGCGGTCACCCTCGCGCAGATCGCCCGGGCCGCGGCCCCGGCGAGCGGGTACCTCCATCCCGGGGAGCCGGCCGGGCTGACCGCGCGCCGCCGTTTCGAGGTGACGCACATGACCTACCCCTACGGGGTCCACGTCGCGGTGGCTGAGGTGGATCCGGGCACCGGTGCGGTCCGGGTGCTGCGCTACCTCGTCGCCTACGAGGTGGGCCGGGCGGTCAACCCCGCGCTGGTCGAAGGACAGTTGCGCGGCGGCGTAGCGCAGGGCATAGGCGGCTCGCTGCTCGAAGAGTTCAGCTACGACGAGACCGGCCAGCCACAGGCGGTCACGTTCATGGACTACCGGATGCCGACCGCTGCCGAGATACCGCCGATCGACGTAGTGGTCGCCCAGCAGGCCAAGCCGGGCAACCCGCTCGGCGTGATGGGCGCCGGCGAAGGGGGCATCAGCGCCGCGGGCGCGGCCGTGGCCAGCGCCGTGCGGGACGCGCTGGGCCTCGCGGGCAGCGTCGCCCGGCTGCCGCTGACCCCGGCCCGCGTCGCCGCCTTGGCAGACCCCGATGCCGCGGCCGGCAAGAGCCCGCCGCCCGGGCAGCAGCACATCCCGAGCACCGGAGGTGCCCCGTGCGACCTGCACCGTTGATGCCCACGGGCCCCGGTGAGGGCACGTCGGGGTACGTCAGCAAGACCGACCTCGTGGCCGCCCTGATCCGTGAGCTGATCATCACCGGGGAACTCGCCGCGGGCGAGCAGTTGCGCCAGCGGGATCTGGCCCAGCGCTTCCACGTCAGCCAGACCCCGGTGCGCGAGGCGATGCGCCGGCTCGAATCCGAGGGCCTGGTGGTCGGGGACACCCATCGCGGCTTCACCGTGGTGGAGCCGGACGACGGCCCGGTCGAAGAGAACTTCCAGATCCGCGCCGCCCTGGAGTCGCTGGGCGCCTCGCTGGCCGCGCGCAAGATCGACGACCAGGGCCTGGCCACCCTGCAGGCGCTGAACGACCGGATGCGCGCGCTGCCCGACGACGACCCGCGCTACGCCGACCTCAACAGGGAGTTCCACTTCACGGTGTACTCCTGCGCGGGAAGCCCGCTGCTGCTCACCCTGATGCGGCTGCTCTGGGCGTCGCTGCACGGCGGTCCCCGGGTGCAGCGCAGCCACGCCGAGTCGGCCCGCCAGCACGACGCGATCCTCGACGCGCTGCGGTCCGGGGACGCCGCCGCCGCGTCCGCCCGGACCTACCAGCACATCATGGGTGCCGCGCACTGACGGCAGCCCGGCGCGCCCGGGACCAGCGAACGAAAGGCCCAGATGGCAACGATCACGACCGGCGACGGCGTGCCGCTCCACGTGGAGAGCACCGGGACCGGAACGCCACTGCTGTTCATCCACGAGTTCGCCGGCGACCACCGGAGCTGGGAGCCGCAGGTGCGGTTCTTCGGCCGCGGCTACCAGTGCGTGACGTACGCGGCCCGGGGGTACCCGCCGTCCGGGGTACCCGAGGACCCGGCCGCCTACTCCCAGCAGCGGGCGGTCGAAGATGCCGTGGCGGTCCTGGACGGGATGGGCATCGGCCGGGCGCACGTGGTCGGCCTGTCCATGGGCGGGTTCGCGGCGCTGCACCTCACGCTGCGCCATCCGGAGCGGGTGATCTCGGCGGTGGTCGCGGGCGCCGGGTACGGGGCGCCGCCCGAGCGGGCCGAGGCGTTCCGCGCCGAGTGCGCGGCGACCGCGGCGGCGTTCGAGGCCGAGGGCGCGGAGCGGGTCGCGGAGCGGTACGCCGTCGGGCCGGCACGGGTGCAGTTCCAGAACAAGAACCCGCGCGGCTGGGCGGAGTTCGCCGCGGCGCTGGCGCGGCATTCCGCGCTGGGCTCGGCGCTCACCATGCGCGGCGTGCAGGCGGGCCGCCCGTCGCTGTACGCGCTGCGGGATGAGCTTGCCGGGATACGCATGCCGATGTTGCTGCTGGTGGGCGACGAGGACGAGGGGTGCCTGGAGACCGTGCTGATGCTCAAGCGGACCATCCCGTCGGCTGGGCTGGCCATCCTGCCGCAGACCGGGCACACCGCGAACCTGGAGGAGCCGGAGGCGTTCAACGCGGCCGTGGACCGGTTCCTCGCCGCGGTGGACCGCGGCGCCTGGCACCTGCGCGACCCCAGGTCCCTGTCGTCCTCCACCACCGGCATGACGTAGCTCCGTAGTGCGGCGGCCGGCCCGGGTGAGCCGGAGTTTCGGCCAGGCCTGATGTCGGCGGCGGACAGTACAGTCCGGCCATGGCCAACTTCGCAGTGCGGACGATCCACGGGCCAGGCTGGGACTCGTCGCGCCCGATCCGGGAACAGGACGACTGGGATGCGCACGCCGCCTTCATGGACGGCCTGGTCGATGACGGGTTCCTTATCATCGGCGGCCCCATAGGCGACGGCGCGCAGACCCTGCACGCGGTCGAGGCTGCGGATGAGAATGCGGTCAGGGCACGCTTTGCCATGGATCCCTGGGCGTCGGCCGACCTGCTGCGGCTCGGCTCGGTTGAGCCGTGGTCACTCTGGCTCGACAGCCGCCCGGCTACTCCCGCGCACTGACCAACATCCCCTTCCGTTCCGAGCCGACGCCATCCGCGATCATGGGTGGCGAGGCGAGGAGGGCGGATGGCTGAGGACACGGACGCGGCGGAGGGCGTAAGCCTGGCGGACCGGGAGGACCTGGTTGCCTACGCGCGCCGGATGGCCCCCGACGATCTCGCGCCGGGCACGTCGGGAAACCTCAGCGTGCGGCGCGGCGAGCTGATGGCGATCACCCCGTCCGGCATGCCGTATGAGCGGATGACCCCGGCGGACATCTGCCTGGTCCGCACCTCGGACGCCGCGCTGCTGTCCGGCCCGCGGCCGTCGACGGAGACACCGATGCACCTGGCGATGTACCAGGCCAGCCACGCCGCGGCGATCGTGCACACCCACTCGCCGTTCGTGGTGGCGCTGTCCACGGTGCTGGACGAACTGCCCGCCATCCACTACGCGATGGCCGACCTCGGCGGCCCGGTACGGGTCGCGCCGTATATCAGGTTCGGCACCGACCGGCTCGCGGCCAGTGCGGCCGCCGCGCTGGCCGGGCGCAGCGCGGTGATCCTGCGCAACCACGGCGCGCTCACCTGCGGGCCGACCCTGACCCGCGCCTACGAGCGGGCCCGCACCCTGGAGTGGCTGGCCCGGGTGTACTGGTACGCCCGGCTGGCGGGCACCCCGCAGACGCTCAGCGAGAGCGCCCTTACCGAGGTCAGCGACGCGGTGCGGGCGCTGCGTTACGGCGAGGCCGTGGCGCCCGACGGGACGGGCCAAGGAGGGCAGGCGTAATGAGTGGCACAGGACAGCTTGCGGACGCACACGCGGCCACACCGGCCGGCAAGCCACGGGCCCGGTCGCTCGGCATCCCGTTCGACGGGACGCCAGGGCCCTGGAACGCGATCACCGACGTGCCCGGGGTGGCGGTCGGGTACGCGACCCTCATCGAGGGTGACTCGGTGCGGACCGGGGTGACCGGGATCCATCCGCGCGGTCCCGCCAATGCCGCCGACCCCGTGGCGGCGGGCTTCTTCTCGCTGAACGGCAACGGCGAGATGACCGGCGTCTCCTGGATCGGCGAGTCCGGCACGTTCGCCCTCCCGGTCGCGATCACCAACACCCACGCGGTCGGCGTCGCTCACGCGGGGATCGTCGCCTGGACGGCCAGGCACCACCCCGAACTCGGCGACGAGTGGTCGCTCCCGGTGGCCGGGGAGACCTGGGACGGCTACCTCAACGACGCCTACGGGCACCACATCACCGAGGCCACGGTGCTCGACGCCCTGGAGGCGGCCCGCACCGGTCCGGTCGAGGAAGGCTCGGTGGGCGGCGGCACCGGGATGATCTGCTACGAGTTCAAGGGCGGCAACGGCACGGCGTCGCGGGTGGTGGACTACCGCGGCACCGGCTACACGGTGGGGGTGTTCCTCCAGGCCAACTTCGGCTCGCGGGACGAACTGACGCTGGCGGGCGTGCGGCTGGGCCGGCTGCTCGGCGACGGCGTCCCGGCGGAACCGCGGGCGGGGAGCGCGCCGCCGCCCGGGGCCGGTTCCGTGATCGCCATCGTGGCCACCGACGCGCCGCTGCTCCCGCACCAGTGCTCGGCGATGGCCCGGCGGGTCACCCACGGCATCGCGCGCACCGGCACCATCAGTTCGCACTTCTCCGGTGACCTGTTCCTCGCCTTTTCCACGGCCAACCCGGGCGGGTTCAGCGGCTATCACCCGGAGCCAGGTACCGGGGCGGACTACGACCAGCTCAGGTTCGTCCCCTGGGCGCAGATGAACCCGTTCTTCGCGGCGGTCGTGCGGGCAACCGAGGAGGCCGTGGCGAACGCGCTGGTGGCGAACGAAGACATGACCGGGCGCGACGGCCACCACGTTCCGGCGCTCCCCCGGGGCCGCGTAGCCGCGCTCTTCCGGGACGGGCCCGGCTGACGCGGTCCACGCTGGCCTCGCGGTTTACCGCACCGGACCCGCGCACCATGGACACCGTCTTCGATCCGATGGCTCCGGTGCCACCGCCAGCGCCTGACCCGTCATTCGGCGTCCCGTCGACCGGCGCGCCGCCGGTCAGTGCGCAGGCCGATCCGCGGATGGCCGGGGTCACGCCAGAGGTCGTCGACCTCGTCCGGCGGGGCAAGAAGATCCAGGCGATCAAGCTTTACCGTGAGCTGACCAACTTCGACCGAAGACCGCGAAGGACGTCATCGACGGCCTCTGATCGGTGTCCGGGTTTGTCCGACTGTTTTCTATCCACCCGCTAAACGTGACGCGAGGCGACAGACTGGTAGAGCATCCGGGGTACCGCCCGGGTGCGGGCCCGGTCACAACCGTGACGGTCACTGGCTTCCCCTTCCGGGGGGCGGGCCATCTTGTGGGCTGGCATGGCCGACGTGCACGGGATGGTGGGGGGTGCACCGAGGCTTGCTCCTGGCGGAGGGACCTTCTGGGGCGGTCCCTCCGCCAGGGGGTAACCTGCGTCGGCCCGCGCCGGATTGACCACCGGTTCGCACACGGACAAGGTCGGCAATAGGGCCCTGCGTGTCCGATATCACCAAACCTAGCCACGGCTGAACTCTCCGGCCTGTGGCATGCTCCGAGACAGGACGCGGCCGGAGTCGAGGAGGCCCCATGGCGGACAAGCAGCGCATCAGCTACGTGCCCCTGGACCAGATGGACGACCAGATGCGGGCCGAGATGGAGCGGTGCGCGCGCGAGGGCACACCGCGGCCGGAAAGCTCCGCGGTCCGGGCCCACGTCCCCGCCTGCTTCTGGTTCTTCGCGCGGTCGTGGAACGACATCTTCCGTCAGGGCGTGTGCGACCACCAGATCAAGGAGCTGTGCCGGGTCTACATCTCCCGCACGGTCCAGTGTGAGTACTGCGGTAACCAGCGCTCGGTCGCGGCCGCATCCGCAGGCCTCACCGAGGGCAAGTACGACGAGCTGCTGAACTTCGAGACCTCGGCGCGCTACACCGACCGGGAGAAGGCCGCGCTCGCCTATGCCGAGGCGATCGCCTGGCACCTGCCGACGCCGGATGAGTTCTGGGACCGGATGCGGGCGCATTTCAGCGAGCCGGAACTGGTCGAGCTTGGCTGCTTCATCGGGCTCACGTTCGGGCAGCAGAGCTGGCTGCGGATGCTGAACATCGGGCACCACGAGGTGATGGCGGGGACGGACGCCTCGATGGCGCCGGGGTTCGAGACACCGGAGGCCATGGTCAATTCGCTGGCCGCAGACGACTACTGGGCCAAGCACTGACCTCCGCTCAACCAGCTCCCGGCTACCCCGCGTTCTCCGCAGCCGAGATGGCACGGCGCTCGGCCGAGTTCGGGGGCCTGCTCGCCGAGCGGGGCTGCGACGCCGCGCTGGTCTACGGGGCCGAACGGGCCGGCACCGCGGTGCCGTGGCTGACCGGGTGGCCGGTGACCCGGGAGGCGGCGCTGGTGGTGCGCGCCGGCGAGGCCGGGGTGATGTGGGTCTGTTACGACAACCACGTGCCCAACGCGCGGGCGATGGCACGGGGTGTGGAGGTGCGCGCCGGGGGCGGATCGGCGCTGGCCGCTGCGCTGGCGTGGATCCAGGGTCGGCCGGGACCGGTGCGGCGGCTCGGGGTGATCGGGCCGGTGCCCGCGCGGGCCGGTGGAGCGCTCGCGGCAGCCGCCGGGGACGTCGTATTCCTTGATGGGGAGTATGCGCGGCTGCGGCTGGTGAAGTCCGGCGAGGAGGTCGAGTGGCTGCGGCGCGGCGCCGCGATGAGCGACGACGCGGTGCGGGCGCTGGCCGGGGCGGCGCGTCCGGGGATGACCGAGGCCGAATGCTGTGCCGTGCTGGAGAGCGGCTACATCGCGGCCGGGGGGCTCACCCACATCCACTACCTGGGCGTCACGCCGATGGCGGACCCTCACCTGTGCGTCCCCGCACAGTGGCCGTCGGCCCGCGATCTGGCCGCTGGCGACGTACTGAGCTGCGAGATCAGCGCGAGCTACCACGGGTATCCGGGGCAGGTGCTGCGTACGTTCGCCATCGCCGCCGACCCGGTGCCGCGCTACCGTGACCTGCACGCCGTGGCCGACGCGGCGTTCGATGCCATGACCGCCCGGCTGGCGCCCGGGGCGACCGCCAGCGAACTCACCGAGGCCGCGGCCGACGTCATCCTCGGTGCCGGGTACACGATCTACGACGATCTGATGCACGGGTACGGGGGCGGTTACCTCCCGCCGGTAGTGTCCCGGGCCGGCCTGGAGGCGCGGCAGGCGCCCGGCTTCACCTTCGCCGCGGGCATGACCGTGGTCGTCCAGCCCAACGTGATCACCCGCGACGAGCGGGCCGGCGTGCAGACCGGGGAACTCATGCTGGTCACCGAATCCGGCTGCGAGTCCCTCCACGCCTACCCCCGCGGCTTCACCCGCATAGGCGACTGACCGCGAACTCAGTTGCGCTCGGCCACGAACGTTCCGTAGCTGGGCACGCTGATGATCAGCCCCTCGCTCTTCAGGATCCGCAGGGCTTTCTGCACCGTCCCGGTGGTCACGTGGTACTCGGTCGCGAGATCCACGATGGAGGGAAGCCGCTGCCCGGGAACGAGGTCGCCGCTGGTGATCTGGGCACGCAGCAGGTCTGCCAGCTGCCTCGAAGGCGGCTGTGGTATGCCATGCTGCACCATGTCACGAAGGTTATGGTCTGCCTACTCCTCAAGATCAAGTGGTGCCATAGGGTGCCACGGCATATCACAGACTGGCACCATGGCCTCATGATGAAGGCCAGCCTGCAATCGCTCGACGTCCTACGCAACGCTCTGGTGAAGTCCCACCCCGGATGGCGGATCTGGTTCGTGCCCAACGCTCTGGATGGCACTGTGACCTGGTGCGCGCAGCATGAGCCACTCCTGCATGCGGACACCCCAGAGCACCTCGCCGAGTACATGATTGAGGCGGAGGCCGATATCGCCTGGGCGGCCGACCGGCTCGGGCCGGTCGGCACCCCGGCTGGCGTTTGGGCTATACCTGGGTGCATGGACGTGGACCTGCCGATCTGTGCGACCTGCGGAGTGCAATACCCGGCCCCGCGCGAGGATTGCCCCATCTGCCTGGACGAACGCCAGTACGTCGGCTGGGACGGGCAGCGCTGGACCAGCCTCGCCGAACTCGCCGCCGCGGGGCACAAGGGCTACATCGCGGGGGAGGGATCCGGCGTCCTCGGCATCGGGGCCCAGCCTCCGACCGCCATCGGGCAGCGTGCACTGCTGATCAAGACCCCCTCCGGCAACGTGCTCTTCGACATGATCAGTTACCTGGACGAGGACCTGGCCGACCACATCCGCAGGCTGGGCGGGATCCAGGCCATCGCGATCAGTCACCCGCATTTCTACGGATCGATGACGGAGTGGGCGCGCGAGTTCGATGCGCCGGTCTACATCCACGCCGCCGACCAGGAGTGGGTGGCCCGGCCGGACCCGCTGGTCCGGTTCTGGGACGGTGAGACCGAACAGATCGGGGACGGCCTCACGCTCATCAACGTCGGCGTGCACTTCGAGGGTGGGCAGGTACTGCATTGGGCCGGCGCCGAAGACGGGGCAGGTGCGGTGTTCTCCGGGGACATCATGACTGTGGTCCAGGACCGGCGGTACGTGTCATTCATGTACAGCTACCCGAACCTCATCCCGGAGCGGCCCGAGGTCATCCGGCGCGGGCTGGCCCGGCTCAAGCCCTACCCGTTCGAGCGGGTCTACGGCGCCTGGTGGCGGCGGGTGGTGGAGACCGACGGGTCGGCGGCGGTCGCCAGGTCCGCGGAGCGCTATCTGCGCTTCGCGCTCGGCGGCGACGGCGCGCAGACCGGCGGACTTGGGTAAACACGGCGGAACCCGATAGGCTCCGGCCGACGATCAAGGAACGACCCGCGCCCCTCGGCACGGTGGGGGAGTGATCATATGCGGCGCATCATCGTTGCGGCAGCCGCCACCACGCTGATCGGCTCGGTCGTGGCGGCGTGCGGGAGCACCTCGTCAAGCAGCACCGCCAGCGGCGGCAGCAGCAGCAGCGCGGCCAGCGCGGCCAACACTTGCACGAAATCGGGCATCCAGAACGAGCTGTACACCAAGGGCGTGCTCACGGTCGCGACCGACAACCCGGTGTTCACGCCCTGGTTCGTGAAGAACAAGCCGTCCAACGGACAGGGCTACGAGAGCGCGGTCGCCTACGCGATCGCCCGCCAGCTCGGCTTCTCCAACTCCCAGGTGGTGTGGGTCACCGAGCCGTTCAGCAGCTCGTACGCCCCCGGGCCGAAGAAGTTCGACTTCGACATCAACGAGATCTCCTACACGCCACAGCGCGCCCAGGCGGTCACGTTCTCCAACAGCTACTACGACGTGCAGCAGGCCATCGTGGCGCTCAAGGGCACCCCGATCGTCACCCAGCACACCGCCGCCGACCTGAAGAAGTACGCCTACGGCGACCAGGTGGGGACCACCGGCCTGACCTACATCACCAACAACATCCAGCCGACCCAGCAGCCCAAGGTCTTCGACACGCTCAGCGAGGTGTCCGCCGCGCTGGAGGCGCACCGGATCGACGCCCTGATCACCGACACCCCCACCGCGCAGTACATGGCCTCGGCGCAGCTCAAGCACGCGGTCCTGGTGGCGCAGTTCCCCTCGGTGGGCGAGCACTACGGGCTGCTGTTCCACCTGGGCAACCCGCTGGTGAACTGCGTCAACAAGGCGATCGCCACGCTCAGGGCCAACGGCACGCTCCAGCAACTGCAGCAGAAGTACCTGCAGATCTACCTCACGTTCCCGACCATCCAGCCCTGAGGCCCGGTGGCGCTGAGCGGGAGCCCGCCATCGGGCGCGGCCGGGAGCCCGCCCCCCGGTTCGTTCGCGCGGACCGGGCGCGGGGCCAAGCTGCTCGGCGGCGGCCGCGGCGGAACGGTCATCTCGACCGTCAGCACGCTCGTCGTGCTCGGCGTGCTGGCCGCCATCTTCCTGCTGGCGCCCGGCGCGCGGGCGGTCGAGCACGCGTTCTTCAGCCCGCAGCACATGTGGCAGTCGTTCGTCGGCAACCCGCAGCAGGGCTACTACTCGGTGGGCGCGGCGATCTGGCTCAACATCCGGATGTTCCTCATCGCCGAGGTGCTCATCCTCGCGTTCGCCCTGCTGATCGCCCTGATCAGGCAGTCCGCGCATCCGGCGCTGTTCCCGATCAGGATCCTCGCGACCGGTTACGTCGACTTCTTCCGCGGGGTACCGCTGATCCTGGTGATCTTCGCCATCGGCTTGGGCGTGCCCGCGCTGAGCCTGCCGGTGGTCTCCAACCAGTCCAACGCGGTGTATGGGGTGACAGCCCTTGTGCTGTCCTACTCCGCGTACGTCTCCGAGGTCTACCGAGCCGGGCTGAACTCGGTGCACCAGAGCCAGGTGGCGGCGGCCCGGTCGCTCGGCCTGCGGAACTGGCAGGCACTGCGCTACGTGGTCCTGCCGCAGGCGGTGCGGAACATCGTCCCGCCGCTGCTCAACGACTTCATCAGCCTGCAGAAGGACACAGCGCTGGTAGGGGTGCTCGGGACGATCGAGGCCAACAAGGCGGCCGAAATCTACAGCGAGCAGGTGTTCAACTTCTCCAGCTTCACCGTGGCCGCCATCCTGTTCCTGATCCTCACCATCCCGCTCGCGCGGTTCACCGACCGGCTGATCGAGAGGGACCGCCGCCGTCGCCTCGCCGGAGCCACCGCATGAGCACCGGCGCGGAAGCGGCCCCCCTGCCGGTGGCCGGCGATGAGGCGGTCAGGATCGAGGGGCTGCACAAGTCGTTCGGCACCAACGAGGTGCTCAAGGGCATCGACCTGTCCGTGGCCACGCACGAGGTGGTCTGCCTGATCGGGGCATCCGGATCCGGCAAATCCACGCTGCTGCGCTGCGTGAACCTGCTCGAGCCGATCAACTCCGGGCGGATCAGCCTGTGGGGCCAGGAGGTCACCGGGCCGGACATCGACCCGAACCTGGTACGCAGGCACGTCGGGATCGTGTTCCAGTCGTTCAACCTGTTCCCGCACATGACCGTGCTCCGGAACGTGACGCTCGCCCCGGCGAAGGTCCGCCGGATTCGGGCGGCGGAAGCGGAAGAGGAAGCCAGGGCGCTGCTGGCCAGGTTCGGCCTGGCGGACAAGGAGGCCGACTTCCCGGACCGGCTCTCCGGCGGGCAGCAGCAACGGGTCGCGATCGTCCGGGCGCTGGCGATGAGACCGCAACTCATGCTGCTCGACGAGGTGACCAGCGCGCTCGACCCTGAACTGGTGGCCGAGGTGCTCGATGTGATCAGGGAACTGGCCGCCACCGGCATGACCATGATCATCGCCACGCACGAGATGGGTTTCGCCAAGGACATCGCCCGCCGGGTCTGCTTCCTTGAGGAAGGGCGGATCATCGAGGACGCCCCGCCGGCCGAGCTTTTCACCAGTCCCAGGGACGAGCGCACCCGGCGGTTCCTGCGCCGCATCGTTGACGCTGGCCGACTGTGACCTAACCCCCGGACCGACGAGGGATTAATACGTTGATGTCCGGACGCTGTGCTGGGATATACAGATAGCGACACTCGGCGGTCCCGGGATGTCGGGCCCGCCGAACAGATCACGAATCTAGATGCGGGGCATGGACGGAGAGCCGCAGCGGCCCAGCGCGCGGAGCGACCAGTTCCTAGCGCACCGAGGCTTGATCGCGTTGTGCTGCGGCACCGCCATGGCAGAAGCCTTCCTGCTCATCGTGGTCGCGCCTGCCGCCAGGGCCCTCGCCCCCCAGGTCAGCGCGCTCCCCCCGCTGGCGATCTTCCACGACCTGCGCTGGCTGTACAGCACCCAGCGATCGTGGCTGTCGTTCGGCCTGCTGCTCGCCGGGCTGCTGGTGGTCCGGGCCGCGCTGAACACTGCGCTGGTCAGGCTGGCCTGGCCGGCCTACCTCGCGCCGCCGCCACTGGCTGCCCTGCGCGGCGCACTCGTCGTCACGACGCTCGCCTGCCTGCTGATCTCCCCGCTGGTCAGCCTGACGTTCGGGGTGGCCATACTGCCGTTCTCCTGGCCGTTCCTCGCCCTACTGCCCGCCATGTTGCTGATCGCGCTGCCGCTCAGCCACGCCGGGCTGGCCGGAACCTGGTGGCGGACCCTGCCGCCCGCCTCGGCGGTGTGGTGGCTGCTCGCGGAGTTCGCCGTGCTCACTGCGGCCGCTGCGGTGAGCACGGCGCTACCGCCGCCCGACGCGGTCCCGATAGCCGGGCTCGCCGGACTGGTGAACGCCCGCGCCTGGTACGGCCTGACCGCCGCGATCGCCCGGGCCGCCGGGAAGGCTCACGCCGAATCCGGCGAGCAAGTGCCGGCGCGGACGGCGCTGGCCCGGACGGCGCTGGCCCGGACGGCGCTGGCCGAAACCGCGCTGGCCCAGCCCGGCCCGGCGGCGAAGGACCCGGCCGGGCTCGCACCGTCCGCCGTCCACCCGATCCCGGCCGGGCCCATGGCGCTGGCTGCGGTCATCGCCGTCGTCATCGCGCTGATAAGGCTCGTGTTCTTCTTCGGCGGCCCCGCCGCGACGGGGCGCCCACAGACCACCGTGGCCTGGGAGACCGGGACGCAGGGCCCCGCCCGGGCGGGCGACGCGGCCGCCAACGCCGCAAACCCGGTGCTCGAGATCGCTGGCTTCGGCTCGTGGTGCTGCGGCCAGGACCGGGCGCTCGCCAAGGCTCTCCCGGGCACCCTGGTCCGGCAGTTCTCCTACCTGGGGACGGACAGTCACGGCCAGCCGTTGCCCTACGGCTGGAAGGCCAGCAACCTATCGTTGCCGGAACTCGGCGACCGGATCGCCGCGCAGTTGTGGCGGCTGCACGAGCAGACCGGCAAGCCGGTGGACATCGTGGCGGAAAGCGAGGGCACGCTCGGCCTGGACGCGATGCTCGCGCAGCACCCCGACGCCCCGGTGGGTTCCGTGGTGCTGCTCAGCCCGATCGTCGCTCCGGGCCAGTACGGCTACAAGGGCACCGGCAGCAGCCTGGTGACCAAGGACGAACTGAACGCGCTGATCTGGTTCGTGGGCGGGCTTTCCCCGTTCGGCAGTTCCGGTGCGCAGACCCTGATCAGTTCGGTGAACAACGTCGGGGCCCGGTTCGCTTCGGCGGCGGCGGAGCACGCGCCGGTCCGCATGCTGGAAGTTATCCCGCTCGCCGACGCGGTGACCCTGCCCCCCTGCCCGCTGCCACGCAACGTGGTCGTCATTCCGGCGTTCCACGGCGAACTACTGGGCGACCCGGTAGCCCTGCGCGCGGTCCGCCGCTTCCTCACCGACCGGTCGGTGACCGGGGTGCCCAGCCTGCGCACCACCGCCGAGATCATGGCCGCCGCCGCCACCGCGTGGCGGATGCCGGAAAGCGCCGGGCCCTCACCGCCGTGCACATCGGCGCCGGGCCGGCCAGCCTCCGGGCACCGCCGTGCCCGCTAGCTGGCACACCCCGGGCCGGGCGGCACACCCCGGCAAGGACACACCCATCCGCGGGGCAACGCCCCGGCAAGGCCCCTAGCCTGCGGCGCGCCATCGGACAGGCGGCAATAAAGTGGCGGGCCTGGCCGCGTGCGCGGGGTGCAGTGTCTCCCAGCGCCCCTGCTGGAACCTGAGGTCGAAGCGCTCAAGTTCGGGCCCCTTGGCGCCGAAGCCCGCCACGGAGTCGAGCAGTTCCTCGCGCGGCAGCAGCAACGCGGCGAAACGCACCTCGGGGATCTCGGCACAGTCGTACAGCGGCACGCTCCGCGTGCTGCCGTCGTGCACCCGCAGTTCCAGCCGCCGCACGCTCGGGTCCACCCGGCCCAGCAGCGCCCGCGGCCCCTCCTCGCTGCCGTTGGTCGTGATGTTCAGCAAGCGGCCTGGGTACAGGGGCGGCCCGGAGGAGGCCCCCACATGAACGATGCGCCCACCGGCGTCGGTGAGCCGGATCATGCTTAACAAGTCGCCGTCGCGCGGCGCATCGCGCCGCGCCCAGATGACCCACGACACCCCGGTGTCGTGGGTTCCCTCCGCGACCACGTGTCGCGTATCCATGTGGCCCTCCCGTTGCCCCCCGCGAGCCAATCCCCCTGAAGTGGCAGTTTACCGTGAGTGACAAGGGTTTCGGCGCCAAATCTTGAGGCCGCCTGCAAAATGGCGAGCTGACCTGCTGGTACACCAAGTGCCAGGATTGTGAAGGTTAGGAGTTAGGTAATACTTTAGCGCGCCGTTTTAATGACAGACCGTAATCAGCGCACCCGCCGACGGCTGCGCAGCCCGACGGTGATCAGCGCCAGGCCGACGAGCGCGACGATCGGGCCGACGACCGCCCACACGGTCGCACCCGACATGAAGCTGCCCCCCACATAGCCCAGTCCCTGCAGCGTCCAGACCAGGCCCGCCACCGCGGCGGCCAGTCCGATCACCACAAGCACGATCTGCCTCATCGCCAGCCTCTTCTCGGGAGGTCTTCCGTGGAACTGTCTGTTCACATACTCTCCCGGCACGAATATGAACGGCCCCGCCCCGGCGCCCGTTCAAATCGGCACCGCCTGGTCCCAGGTGCCGGCGCCGCGCAAACGGTTAGGGATCGATCTGCTGACTCTGGCCCCGCCACCCCGCCCTCTGCTAGTGCCGTGGCAGGCAACGTTCGGCGTGTCCTACAACGCGACGTTGGGGACGGTGGCGGGCGTGCGATGCGGGCTAGACTTCCAGGCTTGTGAGAGTGCCAGACCGTTGTCTGACGGAACTGCGGGAGCGGGGCTACCTCGTGTTC
>Ga0070709_10000698_pt1 | contig 19104 bp, 16 predicted proteins | sample LARL51metaG_FD_65449 | JGI IMG/M metagenome (GOLD analysis project Ga0070709, IMG submission 65449) | Corn, switchgrass and miscanthus rhizosphere microbial communities from Kellogg Biological Station, Michigan, USA - LAR L5-1 metaG | ecosystem: Host-associated > Plants > Roots > Rhizosphere ... | reverse complement strand
ACCCTGATCGAGAGCGTCGCATTTCGCTATCGCGCGGTCTCGGAGCGCACGCTATGACCGCGACGATCCCGATCATCAGCCTTGAGCAAGTCTCGAAGTCCTTCACCAAGAACCGCGCGGCGCCGGCCTATGTCGCGGTGGACCGGCTCGACCTTCACGTCGGGCAGGGGCAGTTGCTTGCGCTGCTCGGCAAGACCGGCTGCGGCAAGTCCACGATCTTCAACATGATCGCGGGCCTGACCGAGCCGACATCAGGCAACGTGACGGTCGACGGCCGCAATCCCTTCAGCGACTTCGATTCCTTCCGCGGCAAGATTGCGATCGTGTTCCAGAACGATCGCCTGCTGCCCTGGCGCACTGCCGTGCAGAATGTCGAGCTTGGTCTCGAGATGCTCGACGTGCCGGTGAAGCAGCGGAAGGACACCGCAATGCACTGGCTCGGCCGGCTCGGCCTGCGCGGCCATGAGAGCGACTATCCGCACGCGCTGTCCGGCGGCATGCGTCAGCGCGTGTCGATCGCGCGGGCCTTTGCGACCGACGCCAACATCCTGCTCTGCGACGAGCCGTTCTCCGCGCTCGACGAGATGACCGCGCGGACGCTGCGGGCCGAATTCGTTCGGCTGGTCAGGGAAAACGGCAAGACGGCGGTGTTCGTGACCCATTCGATCAACGAGGCGCTGGAGATCGGCGACCGGATCGTGGTGCTGAAGCGGCCCGCCAACATTGCGGTCGATCTGCCGCTGACGGCAGCAACGGACCGCGCCGAGAAGGAAGCGATCCGGCATCAAATTCAAAGCGTGCTCGCGGCATAGGCCGCGGCCGTCAATTGGGAGGACTATGATGCGAACCGCACTCGTTGCGGCCGTAGCGGCCTTGTGCGTGCTCGGCGCGAGCCCATCACGGGCGCAGGACTGGCCGACGCGGGCGCTCACCATGATCAATCCGTTCGCGGCCGGCGGCCCTAACGACGTGCCGGCGCGATTGTTCGCGCAGCGGATGGGAGAGATCCTGGAGCAATCCGTGATCGTCGAGAATGTCGGCGGCGCCGGGGGCATGAACGGCGCCGACCGCGTCGCGAAGGCCCAGCCCGACGGCTACACCTTCCTGCTCGGCACGGTCGGGACCCAGGCCCAGAACCAGGCGCTCTATAAGAAGCCGGCCTACGACTCGACGAGGGATTTCGCGAGCGTCGGGCTGTTTCTGGAAGCCCCCCTGGTGCTGGTCGTGCGCAAGGACCTTCCGGTCACCTCGATGAAGGAGTTCGTAGCCTACGCCAAGGCGAACGCCGACAAGATGCAGTTCGCCTCGGCTGGAACCGGTTCGGCCATCCATCTCGGCTGCGCGCTGATGAACTCGGTGACGGGGCTGAACATCACCCATATTCCCTATCGCGGCTCCAATCCCGCGATGCAGGACCTCGCCAGCGGCCGGGTCGACTATCTCTGCGACATCGTCACGACGGCCAAGCCCCAGATCGACGGCGGGACGGTGAAGGCGATCGCGGTGCTCAATGAAGTCCGCTCGGCCGCGCTGCCGGACGTTCCGACCGCGATGGAGCAGGGGTTCGATGTGAAGGCCTACACCTGGAACGCTTTCCTGCTGCCCAAGGGCACGCCGGAACCGATCGTGGCGAAGCTCAACCATGCCATGGTCGAGGCGATGAAGACGCCCGCGGTCCGGGAAAAACTCGATGCGGTCGGCCTCAAGCTGGTGTCCGAGGAGCGGGCGACGCCGGCTTATCTCGATCAATTCGTCCGGAGCGAAATCGACAAATGGGCTGTGCTGATCAAGGCGACCGGCATCAGCATCGAATGAGCGCGGCTTAAGCGGCGGTCACTTTCTCTACTTTTGGTACTGCTGGGGGGACCGGCACGGGTTCAGGCTTGCCGTCGCGCACCCGCCGCTTGACCGACAGGCTGACCACGCGGGAGCGCTGCGCCAGGCGTTCGGTCGAAGCGCAGACCGGGCACCGGTAGGTTCCGATTTCGTAGCGGTGTGGCGCCGGGGTAACCGCCACCAGCTCACGTCGCACCCCGCATTTGAGGCAGTTCGGTGCCATCTTCGATCCCCCCGCGACTCACATGACTCGTCCAATGATTCGCTTTTGGAATCTTAAGACGATGACCCATCCAAATGGTTAACGTCGTATCGAAGCCAGAACTGGCTCGTCGTGCCGCGGCCGTTCCCCTCGGAGGAGTGGAACCAGTTCAGCGCGGCTTGCGTTGCAGCAAGCAAAGAGGGGCGGGTTTTTCATGGATGACACATTGACGCCGTCAGCGGACGCTCTGACCAGGGCTGCGCTCGGGCTGCGCCGCTCAAATATCACCGAAGGCAGGCCACTTCCGCTGGGGGCGACCTGGGACGGCTTGGGCGTCAATTTCGCGCTGTTCTCAGCTCACGCGACCAAGGTCGAACTCTGTCTGTTCGATGACAGCGGCGAAACCGAGCTTGAGCGCATCGAGCTTCCCGAATATACCGACGAGGTCTGGCACGGCTATCTGCCGATGGCGCGTCCCGGCACCGTCTATGGCTATCGCGTCCACGGCCCCTACGAACCCGATGCCGGCCATCGCTTCAATCACAACAAGCTCCTGATCGATCCCTATGCCAGGCAACTGGTCGGCCAACTGCGCTGGGGACCGGAGCTGTTCGGCTACCGTCTCGACCATCCCGACAAGGATAAGTCCTTCGACGAGCGCGACAGTGCGCCGTTGATGCAGAAATGCCGGGTGATCGATCCCGCCTTCACCTGGGGAGCCGCGCGCAAGCCGGAGATCCCCTGGGAACGCACGATTACCTACGAGATGCACGTCAAGGGCTTCACCAGGTTGCACCCACTAGTGCCGGAAGCCGATCGCGGCACCTTTGCCGGCCTCGCCAACCCGAACATCCCGGCCTATCTGCGTTCGCTTGGCGTCACCAGCGCCGAGCTCCTGCCGATCCATGCCTTCGTCGACGACAGCTATCTCGTCGACAAGGGACTGCGCAACTACTGGGGCTACAATTCGATCGCCTTCTTTGCGCCCGAGCCGCGCTATCTGCGCGCGCCGGTCGCGACCGAATTCAAGGCCATGGTCAATCAATTCCACGCTCATGGCATCGAGATCATCCTCGATGTGGTCTACAACCACACCGCCGAGGGCAACGAGCTGGGGCCCACGCTGTCGTTCAAGGGCATCGACAACGCGAGCTACTATCGGCTGCTGCCCGATCAGAAGCGCTACTACATCAATGACACCGGCACCGGAAACACGGTGAACCTGTCGCACCAGCGGGTGCTGCAGATGGTTGCGGACTCCCTTCGCTACTGGGCGACTGAGATGCGGGTCGATGGATTCCGTTTCGACCTGGCCACCATCCTCGCGCGGGAGCCTTACGGCTTCGATGAGGGCGGCGGCTTCCTCGATGCCTGCCGCCAGGATCCCGTGCTCTCGAGCGTGAAGCTGATCGCCGAGCCCTGGGATATCGGGCCGGGCGGTTATCAGGTTGGCCAGTTTCCGCCCGGCTGGGCAGAATGGAACGACAAATTCCGCGACACCGTGCGCGCCTTCTGGAAAGGCGACGCCGGCGTGCTGCCCGATTTCGCCAAGCGGATTACCGGCTCCGGCGACCTCTTCAATAAGCGTGGCCGCAAGCCCTGGGCCAGCGTCAATTTCGTCACCGCGCATGACGGGTTCAATCTCAACGACCTCGTCTCCTACGACGACAAGCACAACGAGGCGAACGGCGAGGACAATCGCGACGGCCATTCCAACAACCATTCCTGGAATCATGGCGTGGAGGGGCAGACCGACAACGCCGAGATCATTGCGCTGCGCGAGCGGCAGAAGCGCAACCTGCTCGCGACGATGTTGTTGTCCCACGGCACGCCGATGCTGCTGGCAGGCGACGAGTTCGGCCACACCCAGAACGGCAACAACAACGCCTATGCCCAGGACAACGAGATCAGCTGGCTGAATTGGCTCGGCATCACGGGCCAGGGCAGGAGCCTGCGCGAGTTCACGCGCAAGCTGATTGCCGCGCGCAAGGCCTTTCCAATCCTGTACCGCAGCCGCTTCGTGGTCGGCTCCCAGAACGAGGAGCTCGATGTCAAGGACGCGACCTGGCTCTCGCCATCCGGGGAGGAAATGACGGTCGAGCAATGGCAGGATGCCAACGCACGCTGTTTCGGCATGGTCCTGGATGGCCGCGCACAGGAGAGCGGCATCAAGCGCCGGGGATCGGACGCAACCCTGCTGCTCGTCTACAATGCACATTACGACGTGGTGAATTTCACGCTGCCGGTGGTAGCCGAAGGTAAAACCTGGCTCGGCCTGATCGACACCAACCAGCCGGAGACGCAGCTTGGTGTCTTTCCGTTCGGCCACGTCTACGCGGTTACGGGCCGCTCATTGCTCGCCTTCGGCCTCTCTACTGAAGAAAACACCGCAAGGCGCCTGCGCCATAGCGTCGATACGATCCTGGACGTGACGGAAACGCCGCTCGCCTGAACAAGGCGGCCGACACCGTCACTTCGGACCTCTCAGCCCGGGCGACGACAGCCACCGGTCGATCTTGGCTGCGGTCTCGTTTTCGAGCGCCTGCTGCGCCAGCCGGTCGCGATCCGCGCCCGGCGGCATCTGGCTGGCGGCCTCTCGCGCCTGAGCGGCGAATTGCTTCAGCCGATCCTGAAAAGACAGAGCCGGTCGTTTTCGGTTGCGTGTCCGCTTCATTGGCAATCTCCCAGGCATGACGCTGGCACCGCTTGGGCCGCGGAGTCCTTAACTTTTGTTGGAACTGGTGCTGGTGAAGGAGGTTTTTGCCTAGACACGGCAATTTGAGCCCGAATTCCAGAAAAGACCGGCATGCTAAGCTTTGGGGAAGAGCAGATGATGTCGAATGCGACCCTGGACTCCCTGATACGGCGGCTGCGGACGACGTCAGCGATTGATGATGAGGATGTCGAGGTGATCGGCGCGCTGCCGATGGACCTCAGGAGTCTTGGGCCCAATCAGCACGTCGTCCGGGACGGGGAGAAGTCCACCGCGTGCTGCCTGCTGGCAGAGGGGTTCTGCGTCCGCTCGAAGAGCACGTGGGAAGGGCGGCGGCAGATCCTGTCCATCCACATCCCCGGAGAAATCCCGGACCTGCAGAGCCTTTATCTGCATGTGATGGATCATGACCTTGTGACGCTGACGGAATCTCGTGTCGGCTACATCCCGCACACGGCGCTGCAGGACATCGTTCGCCAGAGGCCCAATGTCGCGGCGGTGCTATGGCGGGACACTCTGATCGACGCGGCAATGTTCCGCGAATGGATCGTCAATGTCGGCCAGCGGCCGGCGACCAGCCGGCTCGCGCATATCGTGGTCGAGCTGCGGGCGCGCCTGAAGGTCATTGGCCGTGGCGATGGCAGCCGCATCGAGATGCCGCTGACGCAGGAGCAGATCGGCGAAGCGATGGGGATCACTCCGATCCACGCCAATCGGATTATCAAGCAATTGCGCGAGGAGGGCGTGCTCGAATTTCACCGCGGTCATGTAACGGTGCTGGACGAGGGCAAGCTGGAGGAACTCGCCCACTTCGACGACCGTTATCTTCATTTGAAACCTTCGCTTTAGGGGGACAAATGCCGCGATATCATTTTCACATCCGGGAAAACGGCCGCCTCATTCGCGACGAGGAGGGACAGGAGTTTCCAGACAAAGACGCTGTCCGAAAAGAGGCGGTGGAAACGGGCGCTTCCATCGCACGAGATGTCTTCATGAACGGAAGCGCGAGGCTTGTCGTGGTCGATGTGCACGAGCAGAATAGAACCTGCCTGAAAGTCTCGATCTCCCTCTGTGTTGAAGAATGATGACGCACGGCGGCGCAAATGCCGCGCGGGACGTTAGGAACCATCCTCACGAAGCCGTGTTGCTTTCCGCACAACACCAACCAGCGGAGCCACTCATGGCAGAGAAAGACCTCAACGATCTGTTTCTCGATACTCTGAAGGACATCTATTACGCCGAGAAGCAAATCTACAAATCATTGCCGAAGATGGCGAAGGCCGCGAATTCAGATCAGCTTCGCCAAGCCTTCGAGAAACATCACCAGGAGACTGAAGGCCAGATCGAACGGCTTGAGCAGATCTTCGAGCTGATCGACAAGCCCGCGCGCGGCAAGAAGTGCGATGCGATCGAGGGCATTCTGGACGAAGGCAAGGAGATCATGGACGAATACAAGGGCGCGCCGGCGCTCGATGCGGGTCTGCTCGCCGCGGCCCAGGCGGTCGAGCACTACGAGATCTCCCGCTATGGCACACTCAAGGCGTGGGCAACAAAACTCGGCAACAAGGAGGCCGTCAAACTGCTCGACGCGACTCTGTCCGAGGAGAAGAAGACCGACGAAACGCTGACCAGGATCGCCATGAGCGCCGTCAACGCCGAGGCAGCCTGATCGACGCCTGCGGCATCGTCACAAAATGTCGGATGCTCCTGGGTCATCTCAGGAACATCCGATAATCGAGCCGGGTGTTATGAAGGCGCTGAGGCGATGTCAGCGGGGAACGCCGGGAGTGGTGCCGCGTCCGAGCGCGAACTGACCGACCGGACCTTCGACGTGAAACTCAAGCCCTGTCATCCTGGCGAACAGGTCAATATTGCTCGTCCCGACGGCGCATCCGCCGAGGTCCATGTCCGTGGCAGTCAGATACAGCGTCTGCAGTAGCACGCCGACGTCGCGAAGGATCAGCGAGTAGGCGATCGCGCTGTATTTCCAGGCGATCCGGTCGAAACGAGCTGCAATCGTGATCAGAATCTGAGGCGGCCCGGGAGCGTCCATGGCGAATGCAGCGGCGCCGATCAAGGCCTCCAGCTCCTGCGCGCGTACCTCGATCGGCACGAGTGCATGGCGGTCGGCGTCGTAATGATAGAAGCCCGGCGTGAGGCCATCGCATCGGGCGACCGCGAGATAAAGCTCGAACTCATAGGCGCTGCCGGCCGAGGGATAGGGGCGCGTCGTGTAGTCGATCTCGGGACCGAACGTGCCATCGCCGAAGTCGAGCGGGTTGATCCATTTCGATCGTACGCGCGCTGCGCAATCGAGGAATTGCGCAAGTTCGGCCAGCGTGATCGGATTCTGGTCGTCGAATTCCCGGATCGAGTGGCGTTCGCCCAGAAGCTCCGCAAAAGGTGACATCAACTCGTTCGTCGCGTCCGTGAACGGCTGTAGATCGATCGTCGTACCCGGCCAGGCCGGCCGGACAGCCGGAGGCGGCGGGATCAGGTCGACATAGGGGTAACGCCCGCCAATCGGATTGGCCTGCCGCCCCTCGGTACTTTGGACGTGAAACAGCAGATCATGGAAATCCCATACCACGAGTGGGGCGCCGCCTTCGCTTGGACGCAGACCCTCATCGCCAGCAGTTTCGATCTTGAACAGGATCTGGCAATCCAGCAGCAGCGCGAGCAGTTCCTCGCCCGGACCACCCTGCTGCCGCAGCTTGCCAACCCTGTGCGGAGACGACAGCGTGACGAGCGCAGATGCGATCTTCGGATCCGCGATGCGAAACAGCGCAGCGGCGCGCGGCGATTCCAGCACCATCTCGTTGCCGCGCCGGCGCATATAGGCGAAGCGCGACAAAACGACCGTATCAGTCGCGCGGAGCTTTTGTATCTTCGGCCAATAGTCGGCGGACTGCGGTTCGACGACGACGAGGTCCTGATCGCCGCGTGCACGGGAGAGGCGATATTCGACGAGGCCTCGTCGCGCGAGTTGCCGCACCACGAGATCAATCTCGCGGTCGACCGAGCTTCCATCCACGGGGAACGAATGAAGCGGGAGGCCGCTTCGAAGATCACGCGCGCGCTTGATCGCGCCCGTGCTGAATTTACCCAGTTCGACCGCGTAGCCGTCGAAGTCGGCCGCGAGACTGCCGTCCGGCCGCGCTTGAATAGTGAAGTGCTCGTTCAACCTGACGGAGAGAACGGGTGGGGCCGTCTTTCGCCGTTTCTTGGGCGAAGGTTTCTTGGATTGAAGCGTGGGCACGCTTGCTTGTCCCGCTCAGGTGTGGGGCAGGAATGGCGTCAGCTCTTCCTCCGCCAGCGGCCGTTCCAGAAGGCCGAGCTTGACCGGAATATCATAGAGGCGGCCGGGCCCGAAGCGCTTGTAGAAATGCCGCATGCCCGGAACGAGCACCCTGACCACAGGCACCTCGACATCGGGCCGCGTCTGGTCGAGGACCAGAAAATCCATGCCGGCGCGACTTGCGATGTCGACACAGGCCTGCACCTGGTCGCGGGTGTTGTCGTGGACCGAGAGACCCACTGCCGGCGGCAGCACCGGGTTCGCGGCGGGCAGCAGGAACGGATAGTTATCGAGCTTCAAAGGCGTCACGCCATCGAGCGTGGGCTTCTCGCCGCTTGCGCCACCCATCATGCCGATTGCCAGGAATTGGCTGAGCTCCGTCAACGCGCGCAACAACGCGATCCGCCGGTCGAAATGCGAGCCGGAGCCGAACTCGATGTTCTCCTGGCCGTCCTGCATCCAGTGCATGATTGCCACATAAGTGGGAATGTCGATATCGCTGGTGATGTCGAGTACCCAGATCTTCCGGCCAGCCTCGGCGAATTGCGACTTGATATCGCGCACATAGGAATCGTTGAACTGGTCGAGATCGACTTCGGCGCGCTGTGACCGATTGTACCACCAGATTGCATAGGCATCACGTTCGACAAGCTCAAGGAAGCCTTGAACGATCGCTTCTTCGCGCGTGTTGCCTGCCGCGCAGCCGTTGGAGTCGGTGTGGAAGTCGCGATAGAAGAAGTAGAGCAGCCCGGTCGGGAAATATTGGAAACGCTTGTCGCGCAGCGACCATGCCGGCGACCACTCGGTCTTCTCGGAAGGGTCGAACGGATGTGGCACCGGGTGCGCGCCATCGGGCTGTGGAATGTGCCTGGTGTCGTATTGCGACTGGCTGAATAGCTGGACGTCGTTGGGCAGCATCGCTTCGCCGGGCTCGAAATCCGTGAAGCGTTTTGTGATCCGGATCTCGTCGCCCTGGAAGATTCCGGAGTAGCGCTCGATTGCCTCCATCAGCGCGCTGGCCTCGGCCTGCTCGGGGGTCGAGCCCTTGCCATAGCTGCCGCCGCTCAGGCCTGAGCGGAGCTGATCGACGCTGTGCGCCGGCGCGGAGAAATTATGCTGGGCGTAGAAGTTCGTGTTCATCGGCAGATCGGCCTCAATCCGCTCGAGACGAGTGACCACGCCGGTGAGGGGGCTGACATGCTTGCGGAAGCGCGACACGGTCGTACGTGACGACACCGTGCGATAGCCGCCGCTGGTCATGATCAGCTTGTTGCCTTCGGCAAGCTCGACCGGCCGTGGCGTGCGGCGCGGATTGTAGAGCTTCTTGCTGCCGCAGGTCGGGCATTGCGGGCGCCTCGCGACATAATGCTTGGCGATGTTCGCACCCATCATGTCGAAGCTCGCGATGTGATTATTCAGGTCGGTGCGAAAACCCGATGCAATTGCCTTGGCGATCTCGACGGCTGCGAACTGGATGCCGCCCTGGCCGAGCATGTTGCGGACGAGCGGGGAGGTGGCGACCCGCTGCGCCGGCCCGCGCTCGAGGAAGCCTTTGATCTCGCGATTGCGGATCATGCGATCAAACAAGCAGGTCCAGCAAGCGGTCTCGCCCGGCTTGAGAACCGGTCCCACCAGAGGAAAGACGCCCGATGGTTGCACCAAGAGCCAAGGCGTCTTGTCTGCCACGCGCTGTTGGTTCAATTCGGCCAGACGCCGCTCCAGATAATCATTTGCCAGTGTGATAGTGAGATCCGGCGAGCGCGGCACGATGCGAACGCCGAGTTCGGCCAGGGCGGCCGTGAGCTCCTTGGCGCCGGCCACGTCGATCGCTTCAACGCGCACCTTGCACTCGCTGAGGTTCTTCTCGGCGATCTCAGGCGGCAATCCGAGGCTTGCCCAGTAGCCTGCAACCGTCCCATCGGCGCCATAGGAGGCTTGTGTGACGTAGCGCCGTTCGAGCAACCGTTTCAGCGCCTCCTCGATCTTGTCAGCGGGGAATTGCGGCTGCAGGTCGCGAAGAAGATCCTTTGCACTCTTGCTGCCTTTGGCGATCGCCGATACCAGCGTGCAATAGAGTTCGCCGTGCAGGAAGAATTTCCGGTCCTCCGAATAGAGGCACACGACATCGGGCGGCAGAACATAGGCGGTAAAATTCGGCGTGAATTGCAGGGCGTCCTTGCTGGCCGCCCGCTTGGCGACGGTCTTCTTGGAGGTGGTCTCCTTCGAAGCAATCTCCTTCGAGGCAGCCTTCTTCGAGGCACTCTTGCGCTGGGCCGTCTTGCGATGAACCTTCATCGTCTTCGCACGCACGTTTCACCTATCGTTTTTGCGGGACCTGCGGCGCATGATGTCTCGGCCGCTGAAGCATCCAGTCCGCGCCCTAGCATTTTCTGCGAATTCTGGAAACCCTATGCCCCTTGCCGAGAGAGGCAACGGCGGTGCGACAAAGGGGACATGAAATGGCCGGGTCGACTTGGTCGAACCCGGCCATGACTCGCACATTTTGAATGTCGTCAGGATTCGCTCCGCCGTCAGCAGAGGCGGCAGGGTCCCCCCCACGAGATGCAGCAACCACCGCAACCACCGCAACCGACGCCACAACGGCAGGCACGGCAGGCACGGCAGCCGCGGCATCCACCGCAGCCCCGGCAACCGCCACAGCCACGCCATGCAACCTGCACACCGTTGCCAGCATTTTCCTTGTCGAACAAATGGAATGTCGCCAAGCTCACATCGGCGATTTCTTCTTCACCGAGCGTCACCGCCTGAGACGGCGAAAAGTTCAATTTCTGCGGAGTGTCCACGGCCGGTACGGCCGAAGCTGAAGCGCCGCCCGCCAGCGAAAAAGTCAGACCTGCGGCACCTAAGGCCGGCATTGTGGCTTTCGCCACGCTCTTCCGCTTCGAAGCCTGCTTCACCCGTGACATTGTAGCTCCTCCTTACCTGTGGGAACGTTTCGATTCCAGCCGTTGCAATATTACGCTTGGCGACCGTGCCGCGCAAGCAACTAACGCGTTGTTTCGTATTCAGTTTCTATTCATCTTGATGAATGACATTGATGTCATTTATGCGATGCTTCCACAGGCGGATTTGCGTGTTGCGACCGCATCGCGCAAACAAACTCGGCAGATGCAATGCATCTGTGGAGTGCAGTGCAAACGGATAGCGTAGTCGGTATGGTCGATCGTCAGGGCTGCTTTGTCTGGTATGAGCTGTTGACCACTGACGTGGCGGCGGCGAAGGCGTTCTATCGCGACGTCATCGGTTGGGAGTCGCAAGATGCGACGACACCAGCGTTTACTTACAGTCTTTTTGTGTCGTCGAGCGGTGCGGTCGCCGGATTGATGGATCTGCCCGAGGAAGGTCGGCGAATGGGAGCGACGCCGAGGTGGGTCGGCTATGTCGCTGTCGACGACATCGACGCGACCGCCGATCGGGTCAGAAAGCTTGGCGGTAGGATCTACGTTCCGCCGACGGACAGCAATATCGGTCGGCTTTCGATCGTTGCCGACGCGCAAGCCGCGGACTTCGCGCTCGTTGATGGATTGAAGCCGGAGCGCCGGGCCACCGCTCCGGATGCGCCGGGGCATGTTGGCTGGCACGAATTGCTGGCAGCGGATGGCGCAAGCGCGTTCGCGTTTTACGCCGAACTGTTCGGCTGGAAAAAAGCTGAAGCGGTGGGACCGAAGAGTGCAGTCGAGTCCTACCAACTGTTCGCCGCTGACGGTGTCACGATGGGAGGCATCTTCACCAAGTTCGCCCGCGAGCGCGTTCCGTTCTGGCTATACTACTTCAATGTCGCCGATGTCGCGCAAGCGGTTGCGCGGGTGAGGGCGGGCGGCGGCAAGGTCGTGCAAGGGCCGACGGAATTGCCGGACGGAAGTTGGATCGTCCGCTGTATCGATCCTCAGGATACGATGTTCGCGCTACAGGGCAAGTCGAGCCAGCGTGGCGCCGAGCAGCCGGCGGCCGAGATCGGCTGGTCCACAAAGTGGGGGGACTTCGCCTCACGCGGCAGAATGATTGTCCGGCCGGAGGCCAAACCGAATACAAAGCCGAAGCCGCAGCGCTGAGACACGCTCACTCGGCCGGAACCGGCTTGGGCGGCGCCTTCGATGCCGGTTTGTCCTGTCGTTTCGACCAGGAAATATAGTAGGCCACCGTCGTCATGATCGCGAGACCCGCGACGCTGACAAGGATCTGCGCCAGCAGCGAGCCGGAGCTCAGCAACAGCGTGAAATGCGCGACGAAGGACAGGAAGACGCCGACGCAGAACACGGCGAGCGATTGCTGGCCGCAGACGATTGCGGGATCAAACACCTTCCACTCCAGCCCGGGCCAGGTCTTCGGCACGAACCTCACGACCAGCATCGCGATGACGACGAAGTGCAGGAAGCGATAGGGGGCCAGGAAGGTCTTGTCGTTCGGATTGAAGGTCGAATACAGCCAGCGCGGAAACATGTTGCCGAAATCAGGAAACCGGCCGGCCATGGTCATGATCAGCGCGAACAGCAGATACCCGAAGCCGAGATAGAGCGCGGCGCGGGAGTTGATGAACCAGGCAGCCTTCCTCGCGCCGCCCAGCGCGCACCACGATCCGAAAATGAACAGCACTTGCCAGCAATAGGGATCGAAGTACCAGGATCCGGCGGGATAGGCGTTGAAGTTCCAGCCGAAGGTCCAGGCCAGGAGCCACAGAATGATCGAGGCCAGCATGGTGAGGTCGGGCTGGCGCAGCATCAGCCACAACACCGGCGGGAAGAATCCCATCAGCACGATGTAGAGCGGAAGCACGTCGAGATTGACCGGCTTGAACTTGAGCAGCAATCCCTGCCCGAGTGTCTCGGTCGCGTGATCAACGAGGCCGGCCACGTTGAACTCGTTGATGATCTCCGAATCGCCGAAGCGCCGTGCGAGGAAGCTGATGGCGACGATGTAGATCACGAACAGGATGATGTGGGCGACGTAGAGCTGCCAGACGCGCTTGAACAGGCGGGTGGCGCCGACGATGAAGCCGCGCTCGATCATCATGCGCGCATAGACGAAGGACGCCGTATAACCGGAAATGAAGACGAACAGGTCGGCGGCGTCCGAAAACCCGTAATTCCGTGTCGTGATCCAGTTCACGACGTTGTCTGGGATGTGGTCCAGAAAAATCGCCCAGTTGGCGATTCCGCGAAACAGGTCGAGCCGGAGATCGCGTCCTTTTTCGGGGAGGGTTGCGTGGATTTCCATGGGTGCCGTTACGAAATAATGGTGTCGCGATGCCTGGGTCGATCAGAACGGAGCCGGTCGCTCGGCCGGGAATGTCACGGAGCGGCAATGACATTGTCACACCGCAGCATAATGACTATACCGGACGGAAAGCGGTAACCTCCAAGACAGGAATCACCTATCAGAATCTTGAAAGGTGCCCACGATCTTGGACGTTTCCGCCACGTGCATCAATATCGCATTTCGCAGGGAATACTGCCATCCATGACCGCCCGCATTTTTAAGCCCGCCAAGAACGCCATGCAGTCAGGCCGGGCCCAGACCAAGGAATGGCAGCTCGATTACGAGCCGGAGCAGCCGCGTGCGATCGAGCCCCTGATGGGCTGGACCTCTTCCGGCGACATGAACCAGCAGCTCAGCATCCACTTCCATACCAAGGAAGAGGCCATCGCCTATTGTGAGCGCAAGGGCATTCCCTACCAGGTGATCGAGCCGCAGCAATCCGCGTACCGGCAGATGGCTTATGCCGACAATTTTGCGTTCCGGCGCGGCGAGCCCTGGACCCATTAGAAAAATCTGAACCTTGTAGACCTTGGCCCACTGACGCATGGACCGGCCCGGCCGGGCGCCGAAACGGAGGGTTGCCTAAGGCGGCGGCGCAGTGACACCATGGCGCGAGATCCACGCCTCGATTGCGGCGCACCATAGGCCGCCGAAACGCCATGCCGCTCCATTCCAGCACCGACCCGACCTCATCCGATTTTGCGCGCAATTCCGAGGCCATGCGCGGGCTCGTCACGGAACTCCGCGACAAGCTCAATCTCGTCGCGGGCGGTGGCGGGGAGGCGTCACGGGCCCGACACCTGTCGCGCGGCAAGATGCTGGCGCGGCAGCGGGTCGATCTGCTCCTGGATCCTGGAACGGCCTTCCTGGAATTGTCTCCGCTCGCCGCCCATGGCCTCTATGGCGGCGACGTGCATTCCGCCAGCATCGTCACCGGGGTCGGGCGGATTGCCGGGCGTGAGTGTGTCATCGTCGCCAATGACGCCACCATCAAAGGGGGCACCTACTATCCCATGACGGTGAAGAAGCATCTGCGGGCGCAGGACGTTGCGCGGCAGAACAATCTTCCCTGCATCTACATGGTGGATTCCGGCGGCGCCTTCCTGCCGATGCAGGACGAGATTTTCCCCGACGAACGCCATTTCGGCCGCATCTTCTATAACCAGGCGCAGATGTCGTCGCTCGGCATACCCCAGATCGCGATCGTGATGGGCTCCTGCACGGCCGGCGGCGCCTATGTCCCGGCGATGTCGGACGAGAGCATCATCGTGCGCAATCAGGGCACGATCTTCCTCGGCGGTCCGCCGCTGGTGAAGGCGGCAACGGGGGAGGTGGTGACGGCGGAAGAGCTCGGCGGCGCCGACGTCCATTCGCGCCAGTCGGGCGTCACCGATCATTACGCCCAGAACGACGCCCACGCGATCGGGATCGCGCGGCGGGTTGTCGCAACGTTGAAGCCGCCGGCCGCGCGCGCCGTGCTCAACATGCGCGAGGTCCGCGATCCCTTGTTTGCGGCGGACGAGATCTACGGCGTGGTGCCGGTCGACGGCAGGAAGCCATTCGATGTCCGAGACATCATCGCCCGGGTGGTTGATGGTTCTGAATTCGATGAGTTCAAGAAACTCTATGGCCAGACGCTGGTGTGCGGCTTTGCCCATATCTGGGGCTATCCGGTCGGTATCATCGCCAACAATGGTATCCTGTTCAGCGAGAGTTCGCTGAAGGGCGCGCATTTCATAGAGCTGTGCTGCCAGCGTAATATCCCCCTGGTGTTCCTGCAGAACATCACGGGCTTCATGGTCGGCAGGAAATACGAGGCCGGCGGCATCGCACGCGATGGCGCCAAGCTCGTGACGGCGGTGGCAACAGCGGGGGTACCGAAATTCACGGTCGTCATCGGCGGCTCCTACGGCGCCGGCAATTACGGCATGTGCGGACGTGCCTATGCACCGCGGTTCCTGTGGATGTGGCCGAATGCGCGCATCTCGGTGATGGGTGGCGAGCAGGCCTCGATGGTGCTGAGCCAGGTCCGCCGTGACAACATCGAAGCCAGGGGCGAAAGCTGGCCGGCGGAAGAGGAGGAGAAGTTCCGCAAGCCCATCCGCGATCAGTATGAAAGTCAGGGCAATCCCTATTACGCGACGGCGAGACTGTGGGACGACGGCGTGATCGATCCGGCCGATACGCGGCTGGTTCTGGGTCTCGGGCTGTCGGCCGCGTCGAATGCGCCGATCGAGCCGACGAAGTTCGGTCTGTTCAGGATGTAACGATGGATCGGTCGAAGCTATATCGGCGCTTTCGCACACTCCTGATCGCCAACCGGGGGGAGATTGCCTGTCGTGTGATCCGCACGGCGCGCGCGATGGGGCTGCGCACGGTCGCGGTCTATTCCGAAGCTGATCAGCACGCCCAGCATGTCGCGATGGCCGACGAAGCCGTGCTGCTGGGACCGGCGCGGGCGCGCGACAGCTACCTCAACATCGAACGGCTGATCGAGGCCGCGCGCCGCACCGGCGCAGAAGCCGTGCATCCCGGCTATGGCTTCCTGTCCGAGAATGCCGAATTTGCGACGGCTTGTCTGAAGGCCGGCCTCGTCTTTGTCGGCCCGACCGCCGAGATGATGACGGCGATGGGGTCGAAATCCGGCTCCAAGGCGCTGATGGAAAAAGCCGGCGTGCCGCTGGTGCCCGGCTATCACGGCGAGGCGCAGGATGAGGCGACGCTGGCGAAAGCCGCCGACCGGATCGGCTTTCCGGTCCTGGTCAAGGCGTCCGCCGGCGGCGGCGGGCGCGGCATGCGCGTGGTGCGCTCGGCCGCCGAACTGTCTGCCGCGATCATCAGCGCCAAGCGCGAGGCCAAGGCGGCCTTCGGCGATGACCGGATGCTGATCGAGAAATATGTCGACAATCCCCGGCACATCGAGGTGCAGGTGATCGGCGACAGCCACGGCAATCTGCTGTCGCTGTTCGAGCGCGAGTGTACGCTGCAACGGCGGCATCAGAAGGTGATCGAGGAGGCGCCATCGCCCACGCTCGATGCGGCGCAGCGCGAGACCGTCAGTGCCGCCGCGCGCAAGGCGGCCCAGGCCGTCAGCTATGTCGGCGCCGGCACCATCGAATTCGTCTCCGACGGCAAGGACGTGTTCTTCATCGAGATGAACACGCGTCTGCAGGTGGAGCATCCCGTCACCGAACTGATCACCGGCATCGACCTGGTCGAATGGCAGCTGCGCGTCGCGTTCGGCGAGACGCTGCCGCTCAGGCAGGACCAGCTCAGCATGAGCGGCCACGCCATCGAGGCGCGGGTCTATGCCGAGAATCCGCAGAAGAATTTCATGCCGTCCGTGGGCAAGATCCGCACCTGGCGTATTCCCGAGGAGACGAACGGCCTGCGCATCGACGCCGGCTATCGCGAGAACGATAGCGTCTCGCCCTATTACGACGCGATGCTCGCCAAGGTGATCGCCTGGGCGCCGACGCGGGAGGCGGCGATCGAGCGCCTCGACCTTGGCCTGTCGCAAACCGACATTCGTGGCATCGTGACCAACATCCCGTTCCTGTCGGCGCTGGTGACGCATCCGGCTGTCGTCGCGAACAGGATCGATACTGGTTTCATCGAACGCGAACTGAAGGCGCTGACGGCAGCGCAAAGCGCAGTTGGCGATCTGGAACTTTGCGCCGCGGTTGCGGCGATCCTCGGCGAGGAACGGCGAGCGGCGCGAGGCGAAGCGCGTTCGCCGTGGCAGACTTTCGGCTGGATGCCGGTCGGACGACGGCAGCGGCCGTTTTCGTTCCGCCAGGGCCACGCCGCCGAGCAGAAAGTCACGCTGAGCTATGGCAATGGACCGTCGACACTCTCGGTCGGTGAGCATGAAATCGCATTCGCCGCGTCGGTCACCAATGCCGGTGCGTTCGATCTCACGCTCGACGGCATGAAGTCGCATGTCGTCGCTGTGATCGAGGGGCATGAGCTTTACCTGCGCACGCGCAATGGACGGTTCGACCTGCATTGGGTCGATCCGTTCGGCGGCGATGACGAGGAGCAGGTCGGAGAGGACAAGATCGTCGCTCCCTTGCCTGGCACGGTCGTCGCGCTGCTGGCGGAGGAGGGGGCGACGCTGGAGAAGGGCTCGCCGATCCTGACGCTTGAGGTCATGAAGATGGAGCAGACGCTGCGCGCGCCATTCGCCGGTGTGCTGAAAGCCATCAAGTGCAAGGTCGGCGATATCGTGCAAGAGGGCGTCGAACTCGCCGAAGTCGAACCCGCCGCATCGTGAGGTGAGCCATGACCGACACCGTGCGTATCGTCGAGATGGGGCCCCGAGATGGCCTGCAGAATGAAAAGACTCCTGTCAGTGTCGCCGACCGCATCGCCTTCATCCAGGCCCTGGTTGACGCCGGCCTGAACACCGTCGAAGTCGGCGCGTTCGTCTCGCCGAAAGCGATCCCGCAAATGGTCGGCTCGGACGAGGTGCTGCGCGGGGTCAAGCGTCTTCCGGGCGAGTTTCATGTGCTGGTGCCCAATTTGAAGGGCTACCAGGCGGCCTTTGCGGCGGGTGCCGCGGTGGTTTCCGTCTTTGCTGCGGCGTCCGAAGGCTTCTCGCGCGCCAACATCAACTGCTCTATCGCGGAATCGATCGAGCGGTTCAAGCCGGTTGTCGCCCGCGCCAAGGCCGATCGGGTCAGGGTGCGGGGCTATGTATCCTGCGTGCTGGGTTGTCCCTTTGACGGCGAGGTGAAGCCGCAGGCGGTCGCGGACGTTGCGAAGATGCTGTGGGATCTCGGCTGTTATGAGATTTCGCTTGGCGATACGATCGGCGTCGGCACCCCGTCAAGGGCGAAGGAGATGCTGCGCGCGGTCGCGGCGGAGGTGCCGCCGGCCCGTCTTGCGATGCATTTTCACGATACCTATGGACAGGCGCTTGCCAATCTCTACGCCGGCATGGAGGAAGGTCTGCGTGTGATCGATTCCGCAGCCGGCGGCCTCGGCGGCTGCCCGTTCGCACCCGGCGCCACCGGCAATGTCGCGACCGAAGACGTCGTCTACATGCTTGAAGGCATGGGGATCAGGACCGGCGTCGATATGGACAAGCTCCTGGCAGCGACCAATGAGGTCACCGGGCTGATCGGGCGTGTGCCGGTGAGTCGGGTCGCAACGGCATTGAATGCGAAGAGGCGAGCAGCGAATAGTAAGTAGCGAACAGGGACGAAATTCTATTCGCTACTCCCTATTCGCCATTCGCCAGTCGATCACCGGCTCCCGTCGACACCCATCACGAGATCGGGCAGCCAGGTCGAAATCCCCGGGACGAAGCACAATAGCAGCACGGCCAGCATCATCAGCAGCACGAACGGCAGCGTGCCCCAGATCACCTCGCTCAGGGGGATATCGGGAGCGACGTTGCGGATCACGAAGATATTCAAGCCGACCGGGGGATGGATCAGGCCCATCTCCATCACGATGGTCATGACAACGCCGAACCAGATGATGTCGAAGTTCGCTGCTCGCAGCGGGGGCAGGATGATCGGCGCGGTCATCAGGATGATCGAGACCGGCGGCAGGAAGAAGCCGAGCACGACGACCATGACGAGAATCGCCGCCAGCAATTCCCAGCGCTGCAGATGCATCGCCACGATTGCTTCTGCCGCGGACTGCGAGATGTGCAGATAGCTCATCACGTAGGAATAGAGCAGTGACATGCCGATGATCATCATCAGCATGGTGGATTCGCGGATCGTCGCGGTCAAAATCGGCGAGAGATCGGCGGGGCGCCAGACG
>Ga0070709_10000696_pt1 | contig 19120 bp, 18 predicted proteins | sample LARL51metaG_FD_65449 | JGI IMG/M metagenome (GOLD analysis project Ga0070709, IMG submission 65449) | Corn, switchgrass and miscanthus rhizosphere microbial communities from Kellogg Biological Station, Michigan, USA - LAR L5-1 metaG | ecosystem: Host-associated > Plants > Roots > Rhizosphere ... | reverse complement strand
TAGGGCTGGTACTGACCCGTGGCGGCCCGGTGACCGGCCCGCCACTGGTGCGGGAGCCTGCCCCGGACGGCCCCGCCGCCAGCGTCCCCTGGCCCGCCGCGGCCGGGCCGGTCGCGGCACCGGTCCGGCTGACGATCCCGGCGATCGGCGTCGGCACCCGGCTGATCCGGCTCGGCCTCACTAAGGCCGGCACCCTGCAGGTTCCGGCGAGCTACCAGGTCGCCGGCTGGTATGACCGCAGCCCGCGGCCCGGCGCGACCGGGTCGGCGATCATCGCCGGGCACATCGACTCCTACCGCGGGCCCGGGGTCTTCTTCCGGCTGGCCAGCCTGCACCGCGGCGACCGCGCCTACGTCCGCCGCGCCGACGGCAGCCTCGTGGTGTTCCGGGTCACCGCCGTCCGGCTCTACCGCAAGGACCGCTTTCCCACCGCCACCGTGTACGGCCCGGCCGCGGGCCCGCAACTGCGCCTGATCACCTGCGGCGGCACCTTCGACCCCGCGCAGCGGTCCTACGAATCCAACGTGGTGGTCTACGCGGTGGCCGCCGGAAAGGTGGCCTAGCCAGGGATGTCCGCCAGGAGGACCCCGGGGCGCCAGTCCGGCAGCCGGACGGTCACGTCGCCATCCGGCCCGACCAGCGCCGCCAGGCCGGGGAAGTCCTCATCGACCGTGGAACCGGCCTGGCCCGCCAGGGCGATCCACAGGCCCCGGCGGCGCGCGTGGCGGCGCGCGTCGCCCAGGGCCGAGCCCTCCCACCAGTCAAATCCCCGCTGCCACGAGGCTTCGTCGGTGCGCCGCCCGTACAGGCCCGGCGCGGCGGGAAACAGCACAAGGCGGGCACCGCCCGCGGCGGCCGCGTCGAACGGCCCGTCGAACCCGGCCTCGGCGCAGATGGCCACCCCGAACCTGGTCCCGGCGTGGTCGAAAACCACCGGCTCGGTGGCCGGGGTGTACGCCTCCTCGTCCTCGCCCAGGTGCCGTTTGTGCTGCACCCCAGCCACCCGCCCGCCCGCCGCGAACACCTGGGAGATACGCGGCGTGCCGTCCGGCGAGCGCTCGGCCACGCCGAAACACGCGCCGACGCCTGTCTGGCCCGTCGCCTCGGCGAGCGCGGTGACGGCCGGGTGGTCCAGGCCGATCAGCCGCTCCGGGTGCGCCGCCGGGTCGGCCGACCCGGTCAGTGACATCTCGGGGAACAGCGCAAGCTCGCAGCCCTCCGCCCGGGCCTCGGCCAGCAGCCCCAGGTGCGCCGCCAGGTTCTGCCCGAGGTCATCCTTGTGGCACCGGATCGCCGCCAGCAGTGCGCGCACGCTGCCCCTCAGTCCGCCAGGGTGGTCAGCCGGCAGTAGCACGAGGACCTGATCGGCACGTCCGCTCTCGCGGCGGCGATCTTGAGTTGTTGCCTTACGATGCCCGCTTGCTCATGTTTTCCCAGCCGGGTCAGGCATTCGTGGTACCCGTGCAGGCTCCAGACGTTGCCGGGGTGCTGGCACGCCCGGGCCAGCGTGCCGTCCAGGCCGAGATCGGCGCGGTACACCGCCTCCGCCTCGGTGAGCAGGCCCTGTTCGAGCAGCAGGGCGCCATAGGCGTGCCGGGCGGGCTGCATCCAGCCCCATGGCTCGTCGTAGGGCAGGCCGTCGTCGAGTTCGACGGCGCGGCGCAGCAGGCGGAAGGCCTCGTCGTGGTTGCCCCGCCGGTACGCAAGCTCGCCGTCCAGCATGGCCCCCGCCACCGCGAGGATGTCCAGGCAGGTGTTGTTGAAGATGGTCCGCGCCTGCGGCACCCGGGCGACCGCCGCGGCGAACCGGTCCCGCTCCCCGGCGGCCTCGGCGACCTGCCCGGAGGCCGCGTGCGCGACGCCCTTCGCGTAGTGGGTCATGGCCGTGGTGACCAGGTACAGGTCCGGGTCGGCCGGCAGCGGCGCAGCGAGGATCTCCGCCCAGCGCCCGAACCTGATCAGCACGTGCAGCCGCATCGCCACGAAGCCTTCGAGCCAGTCCGCCATGGGCGGGTTCGGCACCCGCAGCAGGTCCTCGGGGATCGCCGCGGCAAGCCGGTCCGCCGCCTCCAGGGCGGTCCGCTGCTGGCCGAGGAACATCGCCCCGTACACCTTGAAGTGGAGGTCGTGCGCCCGGTACAGCGTGTAGAAGTTCATCACGCCCCGCTGCGCGCGGAACTTCTCGTCGGCCACGATCGCGGCCGAGTTGCCGGCCACCACGCTGGCGTAGTCGCCGCACAGCACGTCGAGATGGGTCGGCATGTGCCGCAGGTGGCCCGCGTCGGGGACCAGGTCGCGCAGCAGGTCGCCGGCGGTCAGCGCATCCTCGGGCCGGGGGGACATCTCCATCAGGTGTATGTACATATGCAGGACGCCGGGGTGCGCGCGGCCCTCCGGGCTGGCCAGGGCCTGCTCAAGCACGGCCTTGGCCTCCACAGTGGCCGCTCCCTGCGCCGGCTCCCCGGTGGCGATGTCCCACAGCGCCCACGGGGTCAGGTTCAGCAGCGCGTCGGCGAACAGCGCCGCCACGTCCAGGTCGCCGGGATGGGACCGGTACACCTCGCGCATGGCCGCGGCGTATCCGGCGTTCCGCGCTTCGCCCGCCGCGGAGTCCCAGGCGTCGTCGCTGGCCGGTGCCGCCGCCGGGTAACGCGCGGTCATGGCCTGCAGCAGCGCGCGCTCCACCGGGGCCGCCGACCCGGCCGGGCCGGCGGCATCGGCAAGCGCGGCGAGCGCACGGGAGATCGCCGCGGGTGCCTCGCCGGGGCCGAACGCCTCCCACGGCTTGTTGTAGTTCGGGCCGAGCGCGTAGGCCAGGCCCCAGTACGCCATCGCGCAGCCGGGATCGGCCTCGGCGGCCCGCTCGAAGCACGCCGCCGCCTCCTCGTGGTTGAACGCGTACGCCCACACCAGCCCGCGATCGAACCAGGTCTGTGCCGGGGCCGTACCGGTCACGGGCCGGCCGTAGGAGCCGAGGTCGAAGTACTCAGCCATCAGGGATACGGTACGCGCAGGCCGGGGCGGTGCGGCCCGGTGGCCCGAGCGGGAGGAGCTGGTCATGTCCGGCGACGGTGGCTACGTGAAAACCCCGGCCGCGCACGGCCTGCGCGTTCCCGGGGTACCGCCGGGCACGGCATGACGGCCGGCCCGGCGACGGCATGGGTGGTGGCCGGGCCGCCCGGCGCGGGGAAGAGCACGGTCGCCGGGCTGCTGCTGGCCCGCCTCCGGCCGGTCCCGGCGCTGCTGGACAAGGACACGATGTACGGCTCGTTCGTGGCCGCGACCCTGGCCGCGGCGGGCCGCGCGCCTGGGGAGCGTGAGGGCCCGTGGTACGACGAGCACGTCAAGGTCCACGAGTACGCCGGGATGACCGCGACCGCACGGGAGATCCGCGGGCACGGCTGCCCGGTGCTGCTGTGCGGGCCGTTCACCCAGCAGATCCACGACGCCGGCCGGTGGCGGTCGTGGGCGGCGGACCTGGGCGGCGGCACCGTGCACCTGGTCTGGGTGCGCACCGACGCGGTGACCTTGCGCCGCCGGCTCACCGCCCGCGGCAGCGGCCGGGACACGGCGAAGCTCGCGGACTTCGCGGCGTTCACCGCGAGCATGCGGCTCGGCGTGGAGCCCGGGGCCCCGCACGCCACGATCGACAACCGCGAGGATCCGCCCGCGACGCTGGAAGCCCAGGTCACCGCCCTGGTGCGGAGCCAGCCCGGGTGGTGAGGCCGGCCCGGCGGCCGGTCAGGGTGCCAGCGGCGACGGGTGCCGCGGCTGGTAGATCGGGAACTCCGTGCCGTCGGGCAGCCGGATCGCGGCCAGCAGGCCCCAGCCCTGGTCGGCGACCTCCCGCGCGACCTCGACGCCCTTGGCGCGCAGGCCGGCGAGTGTCTCGTGGATGTCGTCGCACATCAGGTACAGCTCGTGGTGGCCCTCGCCGGCGGGGTGCACGGCAAGCTCGGCCGGTGGCATGGCGAAGATGAGCCAGCCACCGCCGGCGTCCACCGAGGACAGCCCGAGCGTGTCCGAGAAGAACGCCCTCACCTTGTCGGCGTCGGGGGAGTACACGATCGCGTGCAGACCGGTGATCATGCCCAGATCGTAGTCCTGGCCCGGCCGGCGGCCGGCCCGTCGCTGCGTCGGCCAGGAGCCGGGTACCGGCAGGACATTACCTTGATGTCAAGGTAATAGGAGGAACACGCTGTGATCCACCATGTGCAGCTGGCTTGAGCCTGCCTCCGCGCCGGGCCCGGGGTCAGCCGGGGCCTGAGGCGGCACTGGGCGTGCCCGGATCGCGCTTGTCGGCGGCCCATGCGGCGATCTGCGCGCGGGAATTGAAGCCCAGCTTGGCCATGATGTTCGCGACGTGCCTGGCGGCGGTCGCCGGGCTGATGAACAGTTCCTCGGCGATGGCCTTGTTGCTGCGGCCGCTCGCCACCAGCTCGACCACCTGGCGTTCCCTGGGGGTAAGCGCACCGGGCGGTGGCGTGGGTGCCTTGTCGGAACCCAGTGCGGTGAGGGCCACGGTGTCCCCGCCGCCGAAGCCGTGCGCTCCCTGGCTGGGCTCCAGCGCCAGCGCGACCGCCTCGTCGCTGCTCATCGCGAGCCCCTGCGTCCAGAGCCTGGTAATGGTGTTGTCGCCCAGGTGGCGGGCGGAGGCCAGGTAACGCTCGGTGCGGGCGCCCGACAGCGCGGGCAGCCCGGCCACCTCGCGCAGCGCCGCGGCCGCAGCGGTCAGCCGCACCGCCAGTTCCGGCCGGTCCTCCCGGGTAGCCAGCGCCGCGAAGGCCTCAAGCCCGCGCGCCACGCCGATACGCGAGCCGGTGGTTTGGCTCAGCCGCAGGCTCTCGCCCAGGTGCTGCCGCGCCAGTGCCAGCGCGCCCAGGTCCATGGCCACCCGCCCCAGGCCCGCCAGGCACCTGGCGATCTCCGGGCGGGCGTCGATCTCCCGCAGGATGACCAGGGCCTCCAGGTACTGACGGCGCGCGTCGCCGGGATCCTTGCGCAGCCTGGCCAGATCACCCAGGCCGAGCAGCGCCCGTGCGGTGCCCCATTCCTGGTCGATACGGCGCATCACCGCGATCGAGGCCCTTCCCAGTTGCTGTGCCTCGCGCAGATTGCCCTTCACCCCGGCGATCGCGGCCCGGATGCCCAGCGCATACCCCTCGTTCCACCCGTCGCCGGACGCCTGGGCCACCGACAGCGCCTCGTCGGCCTGCGCCGCCGCGTCGTCGATGCGCCCGGTGTGCAGGGCGACCTCGGCCAGCAGGTTGAGCCCCGACCCGGTCCAGAACGCATCCCCGGCCTCCAGGCACAGCGCCAGCCCCTCCTGCGCCAGGGACCCGGACAGGGCCGGGTCGCTTGGCAGGGTGAGCTGGGCCCGCCCGATCAGGCCGGCGCCCCGCACCCCCGGCGACACGTCCGGTGCGTCGACGGCGAGGAAGGAGGCCAGCCATTCGCTGCCCTCGGCGAAGGTGCCACGGACGATCCAGCACGGCCGGACGGCGTTGCAGATCCGCAGCCCGGTCTCCGCGTCACCGTCGGCCAGGCATCCGCTCAGCACCATCCATACGTTGCCGATCTCCGCGTCATACCGGCGGAACACGTCCACCCGCGCCGACCAGGGCGCCTCGATCCAGGCCAGCCCGATCGCCAGGTTCCGCTCGGCCACCCCGACCGTGTAGTCGCGCAGCCGGAGCTGGAACGTTTTGGTCTCGCCGGCCTCCGCCAGGCGCGCGGCGGCGTATTCCCTGATGCTGTCGAGCAGCCGGTAGCGGGCCTGCCCGAGCACCTCGGACTCCACCACCACGAGCGACTTGTCCACCAGGGCGGCCATCAGGTCGAGAATCGCGGCCGCCGGGATGTCCTCGTCGATGCAGACCTGCTCGGCCATCTCCAGCGACCAGCCGGCGAACACCGACAGCCGGCGCAGCAGCACCTGCTCATGCGGCGTGAGCAGGTCGTGGCTCCAGTCGATGGTGGCGCGCAAGGTCCTGTGCCGCGGCGGGGCGGTCCGGTTGCCGGTGGTGAGCAGGGCGAACCGGTCGGCCAGCCGCTCGGCGATCTGCTCCACCGACAGCGCGCGCACCCGCGCGGCCGCCAGTTCGATCGCCAGCGGCACGCCATCGAGCGCCCGGCACAGCGCGGCGACCGCGCCGACGTTGGCCGGGCCGATGGTGAAACCGGGCAGGGACGCCGCCGCCCGGTCGGCGAACAGCCGGATCGCCTCGTAACGGTTCGCGTCCTCGGCCGACTCGATCGGGCCGGGCGGCGCGACCGACAGCGGCGGTACCTGCCAGACCGTTTCCGCGGCGACCCGCAGCGGCTCGCGGCTCGTGATGATCAGGATCAGCCCGGGCGAGGCGTCAAGCAGGCGCTGGCACACCGCGGCGCACGCATCGATCAGGTGCTCGCAGTTGTCCAGGACCAGCAGGAGCCGGCGCGGCGACACCGCGTCGGCGAGCGTGTCAAGCAGCGGCCGGCCGGGTTCCTCGCCGACGCCCAGCGCCGACGCCACCCGGGAGGTCACCAGGTCGGGCTGCCACAGGTCGCCCAGGTCGACGAAGCAGCCGCCGTCCGGGAACGCCCCCGCCACGGTGTGCAGCACGCGCTGGGCCAGCCTCGTCTTCCCGATGCCGCCAGGACCGCAGAGCGTGAGCGCCCTGGTCACGCCGAGCAACTCGCACAACTCCGCGACCTCACGTTCGCGGCCCACGAAGTTGTTCGGTTCCTGGGGCACCTGGATCCGGATCTTGGTTACCTCGCTACCGTGTCGCCCGCCTGCCCCTGTGGGCGGCCAGCCACTCCGGTGCCCGCAGGGAATGTGTACACATGCAGCCGGATGAAACCAGAATAACCGCGGCACGGCCCGTACGCAGGGTTACTTGCCGCTCTTTGACCGGGCATCTAGTGCTGTCCAGATACATATCCACTTACATAGTTCTGTCGATGCCGCGGGCTGCCCGCCCGGCCTAATCTCCTGACATCAACGGGCGACCAGCCGTCAGGGGAGAACGGCAGGAAGCCCCGGCAGCCTCGGGGCGGGCTGCCGCTGTGTCTCCGGCTGCCGGGGCTCATCGTGTAGGGGGGCGGGACGGCCTGCGCTTCGATCCGCTCGGCGATGAGCCCAGGCGGCCGGCATTTTTGTCTGGTATCTCCAGCGGCCCCCCGCGTGCGCGCGCCGCCTTCCCGGCTGCCGTACTGTAGGTGGCTACCCGCTGGCGCGATCCGGGCGGTTTGTTCGTTGAGTCACCGGGGGCGTGCTCGGGCCGCCTCCGGCCGCCGCCGGCGTTGCGGGCCAAGTCGGGTAAGTCACCGGTTCCGGTAGCTTCCATCCGGAGGTCAGTTTGCGTGCCAGTAAGGGTGCCCATCCCCGGGTGCCTGGCTTCTGGGATCGGGGGACCAGTACGTGAGGGGAGCCAGGCGCGCCCGGCTCCGTGCGTATTGCATGTTGTGTGCCGGAGCGCTCGGGATAGCGCTCCTGGCCGCGTGCACCGATCCGGTGCCCGGCGAGACGGCGGCGGGCGGCGCCCTGGGCAGCTACGTGGTGCCGTCGGGCATCCACAAGATCAAGCACGTGATCATCATCATGCAGGAGAACCGGTCCTACGACTCCTACTTCGGCACCTACCCGGGGGCGGGCGGTATCCCGATGCGCCACGGGGTGCCCACGATCTGCGTGCCGAACCCGGCCGGCGGATGCGCCCGCCCCTACCATGACACCGCCGACGTCAACGGCGGCGGGCCGCATGGCGAGCCGAACGCGGTCGCCGACGTGAACCACGGCAAGATGGACGGCTTCATCCGGCAGCGTGACGCGGCCAAGGCGTCCTGCCGCATCCCCGACGACCCGGCCTGCAGCGGCGTAAGCGGCGTGCCCGACGTGATGGGCTATCACACCGCCGCGGAGATACCGAACTACTGGGACTACGCCAGGAACTACGTGCTGCAGGACCACATGTTCGAGCCGGTGAAATCGTGGTCGCTGCCCGACCACCTGTACATGGTCTCCGCCTGGTCGGCGCGGTGCAAGAACCGCTCGCCGATGAGCTGCGTCAACGACATCGTGGGCCCTTACGGGGTCAACACGTTCGGTGAGGCGGTGCACAAGGAACTGACCACCGGCAAGACATCGATCGACCTGGCCTGGACCGACATCACCTGGCTGCTCTACGCCAAGCACGTGAGCTGGGCCTACTACGTGCAGTCCGGGTCGCAGCCGGACTGCGGCAACGACTCGGACGAGACGTGCGAGGTGGTCAGGCAGAGCGCCGCTACGCCGGGGATCTGGAACCCGCTCCCGCTGTTCGGCGACGTGCAGCAGAACCATCAACTGCACAACATGCAGCCGCTGGACTCCTACCTCCACGCCGCGGCCACGGGCACGCTGCCGGCGGTGAGCTGGGTCGTGCCGTCCGGCCCGGACAGTGAGCACCCGCCGGCCAGCGTGCACCGAGGCCAGGCCTACGTCACCGCGCTGATCAACGCCGCCATGAAGAGCCCCGACTGGAAGTCCACCGCGATCTTCCTGAGCTGGGACGACTGGGGCGGATTCTACGACCACGTGATCCCCCCGGCGGTCGACCAGAACGGTTACGGCCTGCGGGTTCCCGGCATCGTGATCTCCCCGTACGCCAAGAAGGGCTACATCGACCCGCAGACGCTCAGCAGTGACGCCTACCTCAAGTTCATCGAGGACGACTTCCTCGGCGGCGCCCGGCTCAACCCGAAGACCGACAAGCGCCCCGACCGGCGCCCGGATGTGCGCGAAGACCTGCCGATCCTCGGCAACGTGGCGCAGGACTTCAACTTCAGCCAGGCCCCGCGCCCGCCGTTGCTGCTGCCCACCAACCCGCCGACGGACTCACCGTCGATCCCGCTCTACTTCATCGGCAAGCCCGCCTGCTGGGGGTGCACCGCGCCGCCGCCGGCCGGCTTCAGCAAGCGCGCGCCTGGGCCGTTCCGCCCCAAGGCGCACGCGAAAACCGGCAAGAAGCACTGAGCGCGGGTTATCAGGCCCGGTAGAGTTCGGCGACCCGGAAGGCCAGGTCGAGCGACTGGCTGCGGTTCAGCCGCGGGTCGCATGCGGTCTCGTACCTGTCGGTGAGGTCGTCCTCGGTGAGGCCGTGGCTCCCGCCGAGGCACTCCGTCACGTCGTCGCCGGTGAACTCGATGTGGATCCCCCCGGGATGGGTGCCGAGCGCGTGGTGGACCTCGAAGAAGCCGGTCACCTCCGCGAGGATGTCCTCCACGTGCCGCGTCTTGCGCCCGCCCGGCGCCTCGACCGTGTTCCCGTGCATGGGATCGCACACCCAGGCCACCTGGGCGCCGCTCGCCGTGACCTTTTCCACGACCGGCGGCAGCGCCGAGCGGATCGCCGACGCGCCCATCCGGGTGATGAAGGTGAGCCGTCCCGGCTCGTTGTCCGGGTTGAGCCGGCCGGCGAGCGCCAGCGCCTCCTGCGGGGTGGTGGACGGGCCGAGCTTGACCCCCACCGGGTTGCGGACGTGGCGGAAGAACTCGACGTGCGCCCCGTCCAGCGCCCTGGTGCGCTCGCCGATCCACGGGAAGTGGGCCGAGGTGTCGTAGGGGAGCCCGGTGCGCGAGTCGATCCTGGTCATGGCCCGCTCGTACGCGAGCAGCAGGGCCTCGTGGCTGGAGTAGAACTCGACCGTGCGGAACTCGGCCGGGTTGGTCCCGCTGGCCTGCATGAACGTCAGTGCGCGGTCGATCTCGCCGGCCAGTGCCTCATACCGCTGCCCCGCCGGACTGGCCGCCACGAAGTCGGTGTTCCAGGTGTGCACCTGGCGCAGGTCGGCGTAGCCGCCCTGGGTAAACGCACGGCACAGGTTGAGCGTGGCCGCCGAGTAATGCAAGGCGCGCAGCATCCGCTGCGGGTCCGGCGTCCGCGCCTCAGCGGTGAACTCGAGCCCGTTGACCGCGTCGCCGCGGTAGGCGGGCAGCGCGGTGCCGTCGCGGGTCTCGGTGTCCGACGAGCGGGGCTTGGCGAACTGGCCCGCCAGCCGGCCGATCTTGACCACCGGCACGCTGCCGGCATAGGTGAGGACGACCGCCATCTGGAGCAGGGTCCGCAGCTTCCCGCGGATCGCGTCGGCCGTGGAGCCCTCGAAGGTCTCCGCGCAGTCGCCCCCCTGCAGCACGAACGCCTCGCCACGGGCCACGGCCGCCAGCCGCTCCTTCAGGCTGTCGCATTCGCCGGCGAACACCAGCGGCGGGATCCTGGCGATCTCACGGGTGACCGCCTCGACCGCGGCCGGGTCAGGCCAGCCGGGCTGCTGCGCCACAGGCAGGGCCCGCCAGGCGTCGAGTGCCGCGGTGTCCATGCCCTACCTGGCCTTCCTGGCCAGCCGCACCGGATCTAGCGGCGGCGCGGCCAGCGGCGCGCCGTGGTACCCGGTCACCGTCCCGAACCGCTGCCCCGTGGCCCAGTCGCGCGCCGCCGTGGTGATGTCGTCCGGGGTCCGTCCCACGAAGTTCCACCACATCAGCAAGGTCTCCCCCAGGGGCTCGCCGCCGAGCAGAAACAGCCGGGCGCCCGCCCGCGCGGTGATGCCCACCGACTCGCGCCCGGGTGGCAGGTAGAGCAGGCTGCCGGGCGCGAGATCGGTCCCGTCGGCGGCGGCCGTGCCGAATGCCGTGAAGATCACATGCTCATGGTGCGGCGCCAGCGGCACGGTGCCACGCGCGTCCACCTGGGCGCTGATCTCCGCGCCGACGAGGCTGGAGAACGCCCGCGCGGGGGAGGTGACGTCGGCGAGCGAGCCGACGAAGACCGTCGCGTCGAGCCCGCCGAGCCGCACCGCGGGCAGGTCCGCGTGGTGCTCGAAGTCCGGTGCCACCTGGCGGTGCGCGTCGGGCAGGGCCAGCCAGAGCTGGACCCCGTGCAGCCACGGGTCGTGGTCCTGCGGGGATTCCTCCGAGTGGGCGATGCCGCGCCCCGCGGTCATCAGGTTGAGCTGGCCGGGCTGGATGAGCTGCTCGCTGCCCAGGCTGTCGCGGTGCAGCACGGTGCCCGCGATGAGCCAGGTCACCGTCTGCAGCCCGATGTGCGGGTGCGGCGGGACCTGCATGCCGGCCACCCCGTCGACGGACGCCGGGCCATAGTGGTCCACGAAGCACCACGCGCCCACGCTGCGCCGCTGCCGCAGCGGCAGCAGGCGGCGCACGTCGAGGTCGCCGACGCGGGCGAGGCGCGCCGCGGTGACCTCGGTGCCCGGCGCGCCGGTGTCCCCGGCTGCGCCGGGGACTTCCAGATCTGAGTCGACGGTGCTCACCGCTGCTGCTTTCGTTGGCCGTTGGCGCGGCTAGTGGCGTTCAATGATCCCCGGACCGACCATAACCCAGTGAGGGTGCACGACCGCCAGCGAGGAGGCCCCGGGTGAGCACAGCCCGCGAGATCCAGGACGAGCTGAAGGCGCCCGGCCGCCGGCTGCGCGCCGCCATTCCCGGCGTGTACGCGGGGTACGCCGCGCTGCACGGGGCGGCTATGGGCGACGGCGCGCTGCCGGCCCGGGTGAAGGAACTGATCGCGCTGGCCATCTCGGCCACCAGGGAATGCGACGGCTGCGTGGTCGCCCACGCCAGGTCGGCCGTCCGGCAGGGCGTCACCGCCGCGGAGGTGGCGGAGGCCATGGGCGTGGTGATCCTGATGAACGGCGGGCCCGGCACGGTCTGGGGCCCGCGGGCGCTTGCCGCGTTCGAGGAGTTCGCCGCGTCCGCCGCCCCCCCGCCCGGGAGCGCCGCGCCCGGTGAGGTCAGGCCACCAGGGTCTTGACCGAGGCGATCAGGCCGGTCAGCGCCGACTTGGCGTCGGCGAACAACATGCTGGTCTTCGGGTTCACATACAGCTCGTTGTCGATGCCCGCGTAACCGTGGCCCATCGACCGCTTGATCACGATGATGCTCTTGGCCTGGTCCACGTCGAGGATGGGCATGCCCGAGATCGCGGTGCCCGGGCGGCGCGCGGCCGGGTTGGTCACGTCGTTGGCCCCGATGACCAGGGCCACGTCGGCCCGGGGGAATTCGGGGTTGATCTCTTCCATCTCCTTGAGCTGCGGGTAGGGCACGTTGGCCTCGGCCAGCAGCACGTTCATGTGCCCCGGCATTCGGCCCGCGACCGGGTGGATGGCGTAGCTGACCTCGGCGCCGCGCTCCTCGAGCAGCGCGGCAAGCTCGGCGACCTGGTGCTGCGCCTGTGCGGCGGCCAGGCCGTACCCCGGCACGATGATGACCTTCTGCGCGTAGGCGAGCTGGATGGCCGCGTCGTCCACCTGCACCGACCGCACGTCCCCGCCGGGGCCGGCCACCGCCGGGGCGCTGTCCCCGGTGCCGAAGCCGCCGATCATGATGTTGCGCAGCGAGCGGTTCATCGCGTCGGCCATGAGCTTGGTCAGGATGCTGCCGGACGCGCCGACCAGCGCGCCGGCGATGATCAGCGCCCAGTTCCCGATGACGAACCCGGCCATCGCCACCGCGGTGCCGGTGAACGCGTTGAGCAGCGAGATCACCACCGGCATGTCCGCGCCGCCGATCGGCATCACCATGGTCACGCCGAACGTCAGGGCCGCCAGGATGATGATGATCATGACGGGCACGCTGGGCGTGGCGATCATGTAGATGCCGCCGCCCACCCCGATCACGGCCGCGGCGATGTTGACGGCCCGCGAGCCGGGGAAGGTCACCGGCGCCCCGTTGATCAGGCCCTGCAGCTTGCCGGCCGCGATGATCGACCCGGAGAACGTGACCGCGCCGATGAGTACGTCAAGGGCCGTGGTGATCGTGATCGCCTCGGGTACGCCGGTGGTGGCACCGGCCAGCCTGACGTAGTCGTGGATCCCCACCAGCGCCGCCGCGCCGCCGCCCACCGCGTTGAACAGGCTGACGAGCTGGGGCATGGCGGTCATCTGCACGGTGCGCGCCGAGTAGAGCCCGGCCCCCGCGCCGACCAGCGTGCCCGCGATCATCACCGCCCAGCCGGTCGCGGTGACCGTGCCCGCGTGCACCACCAGGGCGAACGTGGTGGCGATCGCGAGGGCCATGCCGGCCGTGGAGACCTGGTTGCCGCGCCGTGCCGAGGCGGGGGAGTTCATCAGGTGCAGGCCGAGCACGAAGCAGACCGCCGAAGTCACGTACAGGAGCTGGGTGACCCAGTCGAAGGCGTTCATGCCTGGCCGCCCTTGCGCTGGCCGTTGACCGACGCCGGGGTGTCCGCCGCGGCGACGGGGGCGCGACTGCGGCGGAACATCTTGAGCATCCGGCCGGTGACCACGTACCCGCCGACCACGTTCATGGCGGCGAACGCGCACGCCACGAACGCCAGGATGTAACCCAGCGCGTTGTTCGCGGTCACCGCGATGAGCATAGCCCCGGCCAGGACGATGCCGTGGATCGAGTTCGCCGCGGACATCAGCGGGGTGTGCAGGGTCGCGGGCACCTTGCTGATCACCTCGAACCCGACGAGCAGGGCGAGCACGAAGATGGTGATGTCGGTGAGCAGCGCCGTACTCACTGCGCGGTACCTCCGGTGGGATTCTCGGCGAGCAGGGCCGCGGTGGCCGGCTGGACCACGGTCCCGTCGTGTGTGATGACGACTCCGGCCTGGATCTCGTCGGTCAGGTCGATGGCAAGCCCGCCGTCGGCGACCATGTGCAGCAGCAGCGCGCTGACGTTGCGCGCGAAGGCGTTCGACGACGCCGTCGGCACGCTGGCGGCCAGCGCGCCAGCGCCGATCACCGTCACGCCGTTCTCCGTCACCGTCTGCGCGTCGGGGACCGAACCCGCGACGTTGCCGCCGAGCGGGCCCGCCCCCATGTCCACGATCACCGAGCCGGCCGCCATCGCCTTGATCGCGTCCTCGGTGACCAGCAGCGGCGGGCGGCGGCCGGGCACCTGGGCGGTGGTGATGATCACGTCCTGCCGGGCGATGTGCCCGGTCAGCTCGGCCTGCTGTGCCTGCCGCTCGTCCTCGGTGAGCGCCCGGGCGTACCCGCCCTCGCCGGCCGCCGGCCCCACCGAGGTCAGCTCGATGAACGTGGCACCCAGCGACTCGACCTCGGTCTTGGTCTGCGGGCGCACGTCGTAGGCGGAGACCACCGCGCCCAGCCGCTTGGCCGTGCCGATGGCCTGCAGGCCCGCCACCCCGGTGCCGAGCACGAGCACCTTGGCCGGCCGTGCGGTGCCCGCCGCGGTGATCAGCAGCGGGAAGAACCTGCCGAACGCGGCCGCCCCTACCAGCGCCGCCTTGTAGCCGGCCACGTTCGCCTGGGAGGTCAGCGCGTCCATCCCCTGGGCCCTGGGCAGCGTGCGGGGGAGCCCGTCCATGCTGATCGCGGTCACGCCCCTCGCGGCCAGTGCGGCGGCGAAGGCGGGGTCGACCAGGGGGTTCAGCATGGCGACCAGCGCCTGCCCCGGCCGCAGCGCGGCGACGACGGGCTCGTCCGGCCGGCCGATGCCCACCACGATGTCCGCGTCGGACAGCAGCTCACCGCGCGACACGATGGCGGCGCCGGCCTCGGCGTAGGCGCTGTCGGCGAACCAGGCGCCGTCTCCCGCGCCGGACTGGACAAGGACGTCGAGCCCGGCCCCACGCAGCCGCGCGACCATCTCGGGGACGAGTGCCACCCGGTGCTCGCCGGGCGTGGTCTCCTTGAGTACCCCTACCTTCATGCGCGTGACCTCATGGCTTCAGGGTTGACGGACGTGCCAGGCCGGCCGGCCCACGGCAGGAGGGGCACCCGAGCCCTCCCTCATGCGGTGGCGTCCGGACATGATGGCACAGCTCCAGTATGGCCGCCAGGCGACGCTGACTCGTCCAGGACCGCCGGTGGCCCGGATCCGCCCAGGTCATAGCCACCAGCCGAGCAGGCCCGCGCTCCGCTGCCATCCCCCTGGCGGGTGGCCCCGCCGGTGAGCCGGGCGCCGGGCGGTCCCGGCGGCGCACGCCGGCCCCGGGGTGCGTACGGCAGCGAATCAGGCGCCGCGGCGGAGGGTCGCGCTGATCTTGTCGCCGGCCGCGACTACCGCGACGGCGTGCAGCCTGCCCGGCGAGCGGGTCAGCCGCTCGATCGGCCCGGACACCGACGCCGCGGCGATCACCTTCCCGCCCTGCCCGCGCACCGGGGCCGACACCGAGGCCACACCCGGCTCGCGCTCGGCCACGCTGGCGGCCCAGCCGCGCCGCCGGACCTGGGCCAGGGCGGTGGCAGAGAACTTCGCGCCGCGCAGCCCGCGGTGCAGCCGCTCGGGCTCCTCCCAGGCGAGCAGGATCTGCGCGGCCGAGCCCGCGGTCATCGGCAGCACCGCCCCGACCGGGACCGTGTCCCGCAGCCCGCTGGCCCGCTCCGCCGCGGCCACGCAGATCCGCGCGTCACCCTGCCGCCGGTAGAGCTGTGCGCTTTCCCCGGTCATGTCGCGCAACTGGGCAAGCACGGGCTGCGCCACCGCGAGCAGGCGGTCCTCCCCGGCCGCGGCGGCCAGTTCGGTGATCCTCGGCCCGAGCACGAACCGGCCCTGGACGTCGCGGGTGAGCACGCGATGCCGCTCCAGGGCGACCGCGATCCGGTGCGCCGTGGGCCGCGCCAGGCCGGTGGCGGAGACGAGCTGGGCGAGGGAGGCGGGGCCGGCCTCGAGGGCGTTGAGGACGGCAACCGTCTTGTCCAGGACGCCGACTCCGCTAGCTCCGGCCCCACCACCCCTCCCTCCGCTAGCTCCGGCCCCACCACCCCACCCACTGCTAGAGTTGTCCATGGTCCGATACTGCCGTCTCGGATTGCGAGACGCAAGTAGGCGGGACCACAGCCGCCACCGCCCAGGCGCAGGGAGGAACAACCGATGGGGCGCACGCTCGCCCAGAAGATCTGGGATTCCCACGTGGTCAGGAGCGCAGCCGGCGAACCTGACCTGCTCTACATCGACCTGCACCTGGTGCACGAGGTGACCAGCCCGCAGGCGTTCGACGGGCTGCGCCTGGCCGGACGGTCGGTCCGCAGGCCGGACCTCACCGTGGCGACCGAGGACCACAACGTCCCCACCACCGGGGTGACCGGCCCCGACCTGCCGTTGCGCGGGCCCGGCAGCCCGGTGACCGACCCGGTGTCCCAGGTGCAGGTCGAGGCGCTGCGCAAGAACTGCGCCGAGTTCGGCATCACGCTGCACCCGATGGGCGACCCGGGCCAGGGGATCGTCCACGTGATCGGGCCGCAGCAGGGCCTCACCCTGCCCGGCATGACGATCGTCTGCGGCGACTCGCACACCAGCACGCACGGCGCGTTCGGCGCGCTGGCGTTCGGCATCGGCACCAGCGAGGTCGAGCACGTACTGGCCACCCAGACCCTGCCCCAGGTGCGGCCGGCCGACATGGCGGTCACCGTGACCGGGCGCCTGCCCTACGGCGTGACCGCCAAGGACCTGATCCTGGCCGTGATCGCGCAGATCGGCACCGGGGGCGGCGTCGGCCACGTGATCGAGTACCGGGGTGAGGCCGTCAGGGACCTGTCCATGGAAGGGCGGATGACGGTCTGCAACATGTCCATCGAGGCCGGGGCGAGGGCCGGGCTTGTCGCTCCCGACGAGACCACCTTCGGGTATTTGCGCGGCCGCCCGCGCGCGCCGCGCGGCGCGGCCTGGGAGGCGGCCCTGGACTACTGGCGCACGCTGCCGACCGACGCCGACGCGGCGTTCGGCCGTGAGGTGACGATCGACGGCTCCGCGCTCACCCCGTTCGCGACCTGGGGCACCAACCCCGGCCACGCGGCGCCGCTGAGTTCGGCGGTGCCCGACCCTGCCTCGCTGTCCGACGCGACCGCGCGCGCCTCGGCGGAGCGGGCGCTCGCCTACATGGGCCTGGAGCCGGGCACCCGGCTCACCCAGATCAGCGTGGACACCGTCTTCCTCGGGTCGTGCACGAACGGGCGCCTCGAGGACCTGCGCGCCGCCGCCGAGGTGCTGCGCGGCCGCACGGTCGCCCCGGGCGTGCGCATGCTGGTGGTGCCCGGCTCGATGGAGGTCAAGGCCGCGGCCGAGCGGGAGGGCCTGGCCGAGGTGTTCACCGCGGCAGGAGCCGAATGGCGCTCCGCCGGGTGCTCGATGTGCCTGGGCATGAACCCGGACAAGCTGGCGCCGGGCCAGCGCAGCGCGTCCACGTCCAACCGCAACTTCGAGGGCCGCCAGGGCAAGGGTGCGCGCACCCACCTGGTCTCGCCGCAGGTCGCCGCCGCCACCGCGGTGACCGGCCGGCTGACCGCCCCCGCCGACCTGTGATTCAGGGAGAAAGAGCCTTGCAGCCATTCAATACGCACACCGGCCGGGCCGTGTCATTGCGCCGCGGCAACGTGGACACGGATCAGATCATTCCCGCCGAATACCTGAAGCGGGTCACCCGCACTGGTTTCGCTGACGGCCTCTTCGCGGCCTGGCGCGCCGACCCAGAATTCGTGCTCAACCAGCCGCACGCTGCGGGCGCTACTGTTCTCGTCGCCGGGCCCGATTTCGGTATCGGATCATCCCGCGAGCACGCCGTATGGGCGCTTGGGGACTACGGGTTCCGTGCGGTGATCTCCGCGCGATTCGGGGATATCTTCCGCAACAATTCGGTTCAGGCCGGCCTGCTTCCCGTCCGATTGCCTGAGCAGCAGGTGACCGCCCTGGCCGACGTGGTCGAGGCCGACCCGCAGACCCAGGTGACCGTTGATCTGGCCGGGCGTGAGGTCCGCGCCGAGCCGCCGGGTGGCGGTCAGGTCCTTTTCCGCGCGCCGATCGAGATCGACGATTACACCCGGTGGCGGCTGATGGAAGGCCTGGACGACATTTCGCTGACCATGCGCCAAGCCGAGGAAATTGCCCGGTACGAGCGGGACCGCCCCGAGTGGCTCCCGGTTGCCGGATAGCCCGATAGCGCCGCAAATTACCGGGCGGCCGGTGCATTAAAAACGCCGACACGCCGATGTTTTACACGCGGGTGTTTGTCTCGCGGCTCTGGATCGCCTAATTTCTGGCTGGTCAGAGGTCGCGAATTCATGGCACATGCCGCGCGACCTCCCGTGGGGGAACCGCCAGGAGTGATTTCATGAACAAGCACGACCTGATTGACGCGATCTCGGGTCAGCTGGGCAGCAAAAAGACCGCGACCGAGGCGGTGAATGCGCTTCTCGACACGATCCAGGTGACCGTGGCCAAGGGTGACAAGGTCGCGATCACCGGGTTCGGTGTGTTCGAGAAGGCGGTGCGGCCCGCCCGCACCGCCCGCAACCCTGCCACCGGGGCCACCATCCGGGTCCCCAAGTCGTCGGTGCCCAAGTTCCGGGCCGGTGCGGACTTCAAGGCAGTCGTCAACGGCGAGAAGAAGATCCCCGCCAGGAAGCCGTAAGGCTCCCACCGCAGCAAGCGCCGCCCGCCGAATACGGCGGGCGGCGCTTCAGCGTTCCGGCCCGCTGCCGTCCGGCCCGGACTCCTCCGGCGGCAGCGGGAAGGTGGCCAGGGCGAGCGCGGTAACCGCCCCGGAGGGCCCGCGCCTGATGGCGACCCGCTGGCCGCGGCGCAGCAGGCGCAGCCCGGAGGCCGCGAAGACCTCCGGGCCGAACGAGCACACGGTGCCGTCATCGAGGAAGACGCTCCCTGAGCCGCCCGCCGGGTCAAACGCCCGCACTGTCGCCTGCATGCGGTGACCCTACGCGCTCGGGCCGGATCCCAGGCCGGCGGACGGCGCACCCCTTTTAAGAGGGCGGCGGGACCTGGTGGAAGCCGGCCGGGACGGGCATGTTCAGCAGGGCCAGCCCGGCCGGAGTGGGGGACAGCCACTGGAAGTCGGTCTGCAGCCCTCCCAGCTTCAGCCGCACCGGCAGGTAGGTCGCCGGGTTCACCCACAGCGTGAGGTGGCCCGAGCGCCGCCTGCAGCAGGTCCTCGCCCGCCTCCCTGCTCCCGGCGAGCAGGACCGCCGAGCGCAGCAACGGCTCGCCGCGCTCGGCCAGGAACCGCTCCAAATCCGCGGCGGCCCGGTCAGCTCCCATGCCATCAGCTCCGTCCTGTCACCCACCAAGTACGGGCCAGGTCACCGGAAAGTTGACTCACGGAGCGCGGGTTTTGATCTGGCTTCCCTCGCCCCCATTC
>Ga0070709_10000693_pt1 | contig 19142 bp, 17 predicted proteins | sample LARL51metaG_FD_65449 | JGI IMG/M metagenome (GOLD analysis project Ga0070709, IMG submission 65449) | Corn, switchgrass and miscanthus rhizosphere microbial communities from Kellogg Biological Station, Michigan, USA - LAR L5-1 metaG | ecosystem: Host-associated > Plants > Roots > Rhizosphere ... | reverse complement strand
GGCTCCTATCCGCATGTCTGGCCGTGGTTCTACAACATCGGCGCGGCCAACTCTCCGTTCAAGGACGTGAAGGTGCGCCAGGCCCTGAACTATTGCATCGACCGTGACGGGCTTGTGGGGCTGCTCAACGGCACGGCGGAGCCCTCGGTCGGCTGGCTCAAGGCCAGCGACCCTGATTTCGGCAACCCCGAGAACCACTACAAATTCGATCCCGCGAAAGGCAAGGCGCTGTTGGCGGAAGCCGGCTACACGCCGGCCAAGCCGCTGTCGTTCAAGATGATGATCTCCAATTCCGGCTCGGGCCAGATGCTGCCGCTGCCGATGAACGAATATCTGCAGCAGAACCTGAAGGAAGCGTGCGGCGTCAACGTCGATTTCAATGTGGTTGAATGGCAGGTGCTTCTGACGGCGGCGCGCGCCACGCCCGACAGCCCGAGCCTGCAGGGCACATTGGGGCTTAATGTCTCGTCGCCCTCGTCGGACGCGGGAGTGATGGCACGTTATTTTTCATCCTCGAATTTCTCGCCGAACGGCTTCAATTTCGAGCAGTGGAAGGACGATCAGTTCGACGAGGCGCTGAAGACGATCGAGACCGGAACCGATCCGAAGGTCGTCACGGCGGCCTATCGCAAGGCGCATGAACGCCTGGTCGACAATCCGCCGTGGCTCTACATCGTCCACGATCTCAATCCGCGCGCGATGAGTCCGAAGGTGAAGGGTTTCGTGTCGCCGCAGTCATGGTTCGTCGATCTGACGCTGGTGAGCGTGCAGTAGGCCCAGCTCGCCGCTCAGGCGATGGCCTGGGCCGGCGTCTCCGCGCGCGCATAGGTCAGGTCCTCCTGATACAACGGCTTGCCGATCTGCGGGTCAGAGGTCGGGCCACCGACCGCGCCCCAGCTGGGATATTCATAATAGGTCGCGATGATCTTGTCCGGCGTGACATCCAGAATCCCGAAGGCGTGGTTGTAGAAATCCTGCGCGCCGGTCTTCCAGGTCGAGCGCGACAGTTTGGGCATGTCCTTGATGAAGCGCGCTTCCGGATGGTTGATCTCGTACGGATCCTCGTTGAGGGTCTCCTCATAGGCGCTGCAGCCGAGCAGCCGGCCCTTTTTCAGCGGCGGGTCGCCATCCTGAATCTTCAAATCGTTTTCGAAGACGACGAAGTTGTGTTCATGGCCCCAGTACCACGCGGCGATGCGGTCGAAATACGGGCTGAAGATCGCACAGAGGTTTTCGTTGAGATAGGGGCGCTTGCCGTTGTTGAGTGTTTCGTTCGCGGAGATCAGCTGGTGGTGCGACAGCAGGATCGTCGATCCCGGAAACGTGTCGAGCTTGTCCTTGTGCCAGATACTTTCATGGACCTGCAGGCCTGGTGCCGTCTGCGCGGCCGGATTGCGATCGCCATAGCCGGTGTCCATGCCGAGAAACTGCCAGCGATGGTCTGCGGTGCGCAGGCAGAAATAGCTGGCCTGCTGCGTGCAGCCGGCGACACCGGAATTGATCTTGGAAATGGTCTGGTAGAAGCCGGCGCCGCCGGAATAGTAATCGTGATTGCCCGGGATCGTGAAAAACGCCGGGCGCTTCTCGCCGGGCAGCGCCTTCATGATCTGGTCGATCACGTCGACGACGTTCTGGGCGCATTCCTCGACGGTGCCGGAATAGTAGACGTCGCCGAGATGGATGATGGCGTCCGGCTTGAACGTCCGTATGGCTTGGCGCACCAAGGCTGCATTGTCGGGCATGTGGGTGCCCCAGTCGCCGATCATCAGCACGCGGGCGTTGGCCGGAAGCCGATAGTCGATTACGCCGAAATTCGGATTGGCGGGCGCGTGGACCTGCCAGTCGTGATAGGTCGGCGGCAGATGCGCCAGCACGTAATATTTGACATAGTACGCGCCGCACTGCGCCCAGCCCGCCAGGTCCCAGGTGCTGTATTTCGACACCAGGTCTGACAGCGTGTTGAACAGCGACTTGTGCGTTTGCGTGTCGCCGTTCTGATGGGCCTGAAGCGCATCGAAGGCAGCCTTGGAGGCATGGGCGATACTCAACGTCGCCGGAGACGGCGCGGCGGCGCCCGGCGGAATTTCCGGCAGCGGGGTGCCGCGCTCGGCGGTCTGCGCATGCAGCGACACGCCATGTTCGATCTGCTTTTTCGCATCGTGGGAGAGATCGTGGCTGGCCAGCGTCCGACGAACGGCAGATTGCCACAGCGACATGCTGCGATCGCGGACGGGTTGTTGCACGCGCATGAAAAAGATCCCCATTCACTGAAAGCTGAGATGGCCCGGAGCGGCCGCTTCAGGCGCGCGTGATAGCGGTATCGGGGAACTGTTTGAAGGCCAGCCCCGGCTTTCTACAAAGTTGTGAAACAGGCCGGCGCGCGATCAGCCGAAGGTGAAGGGCTTCGTGTCGCCACAACCGTGGTTCGTCGAACTGACCTTGGTGAGCGTGCAGTCATCGCTGTCGTATTGAGAAACCGCTTGGTCGGACGGTTTCTGTGCGACCCATCTTTCGAGACGCCCGCCCGAGGCGGGCTCTTCAGGATGAGGTTCTGTGTGTTGCGCGACTCCAGACCCTCATGGTGAGGAGGCGCGTTAGCGCCGTCTCGAACCATGAGGCCCGACATCACGCCAAAGCTTGGGTCATTTGCGGTAGACGTTTGGGACAGAGAGACCGCCGGCCAGGCTCATTCCGCCGGCCGTCTCTTGATCCGCTTGATGGTGCCGGAGAAGGTGAACACGATCCGCGCGCCGCTCTTCAGTTCGCCGCGTAGGAAGATCAACGAGCCGCCGGCGCGGGTGATCTCGGCAAAGCCATCGATCAGCTCGCCCTCGCGCACCGCGTCGATGAACTCGCAGGCAAAGGACACCGTCACGCCCGGTCCTTGCAAGATCGGCGAGGCGCTCGCGAACAGGCAGTAGTCGGCGAACGACATGAAGCAGCCGCCATGGACGTTGCCGGCGCCGTTGAGATGCTTCTTCTCCACCCGGAACGCCGAGCGGATGCGGCCGTCGTCCTCCATCCGGTGCCAGAACGGGCCGTTATTGGTCTCGAAATTGTCGCGGGTCCAGGTCCGCCAGCCCTCAAATTCGCCCTCGGTGCCGACATGCAGGTCGGGACGGTTCAGGAATGCCGTTCGAGTGAGGTCGTCCACGCGTTTTCTCTCTTTATTTGAGCAATATAGACCTTAAATCCGATGCGGAACGGAAGTGCAAACTTATGCCCAAAGCTCTGGACAGCGGACAAATGCGGCCTAAAAGGCCTTTTCCGGTCAGGCCGATCTTTCTAAGAACGCACCATGCACACGAATGAACCGCAGATCACCCCCGAACTCGTCGCCGCCCATGGGCTGAAGCCGGACGAGTATGAGCGCATCCTCAAGCTGATCGGGCGGGTGCCGAGCTTCACCGAGCTCGGGATCTTCTCGGCGATGTGGAACGAGCACTGCTCGTACAAGTCCTCGCGCATCCATCTGCGCGGCCTGCCGACGAAAGCGCCCTGGGTGATCCAGGGGCCAGGCGAAAACGCCGGCGTGATCGACATCGGCGACGGGCAGGCGGTGGTGTTCAAGATGGAGAGCCACAACCACCCGAGCTATATCGAGCCCTACCAGGGTGCGACCACGGGCGTCGGCGGCATCCTGCGCGACGTCTTCACCATGGGCGCGCGGCCGATCGCCTGCCTCAATGCGCTGAGCTTCGGCGCGCCGGAGCATCCCAAGACGCGGCATCTGGTGTCAGGCGTGGTCGCAGGCGTCGGCGGCTATGGCAATTCCTTCGGCGTGCCGACGGTCGGCGGCCAGGTGCGCTTTCATACCCGCTATGACGGCAACATCCTGGTGAACGCGATGGCCGTCGGTTTGGCCGACGCCGACAAGATTTTCTATGCGGCGGCCTCCGGCGTGAACATGCCGATCGTCTATCTCGGCTCCAAGACCGGCCGCGACGGCATCCACGGCGCGTCGATGGCGTCAGCCGAGTTCGACGACTCGTCCGAAGAGAAGCGCCCGACCGTGCAGGTCGGCGATCCCTTCGCCGAGAAGCTGCTGCTGGAAGCCTGTCTCGAGATCATGGCGGCGGATTGCGTGATCGCGATCCAGGACATGGGCGCGGCGGGCCTGACCTGCTCGGCGGTCGAGATGGGCGCCAAGGGCGATCTCGGCGTGGACCTCGATCTCGACGCGGTGCCGACGCGTGAGACCGGCATGAGCGCCTATGAAATGATGCTCTCGGAGAGCCAGGAGCGCATGCTCATGGTGCTGAAGCCCGAGAAGGAGAAAGAGGCCGAGGCGATCTTCAAGAAGTGGGGGCTCGATTTCGCGGTGGTCGGCTACACCACACCGAGCAAGCGCTTCGTGGTGAAGCATGGCGGCGGCGTAATGGCCGACCTGCCGATCAAGGAGCTGGGCGACGAGGCGCCGGTCTACGACCGGCCGCATGTCGCATCGCCCGCGCTGCCTGTGATCCATGCGCGCGAGATCACCCCACCGATGGGCATCGTGCCGGCACTGGAGAAACTCATCGCTACCCCAGAGCTCTGCTCGAAGCGCTGGGTGTGGGAGCAGTATGACCACGTCATTCTCGGCAACACCGTGCAGCGGCCGGGCGGCGACGCCGCCGTCGTGCGGGTACAGGACGGCCCGAAGGGGCTTGCGCTCACCGTCGACGTGACGCCGCGCTATTGCGACGCCGATCCGTTTGAAGGCGGCAAGCAGGCGGTGGCGGAGGCCTGGCGCAACATCACGGCAGTCGGCGGCCGGCCGCTTGCGATCACCGACAATCTCAATTTCGGCAATCCGGAGCGGCCGGAGATCATGGGCCAGTTCGTCGGCTGCCTGAAGGGCATCTCCGAAGCCTGCCGCGCGCTCGATTTCCCCGTCGTGTCAGGCAACGTCTCGCTCTACAACGAGACCAATGGCCGCGGCATCCTGCCGACGCCCTCGATCGGCGGCGTCGGCGTGCTGGCCGATTTCACCAAGTCCGCGACGCTGGCGTTCAAGGCCGAGGGCGAGGCGATCCTGGTGATCGGCGAGACCCATGGCTGGCTCGGCCAGTCGGTCTATCTGCGCGACATCTGCGGTCGCGAGGAGGGCGCGCCGCCGCCGGTCGATCTCGCCGCCGAAAAGCGCAATGGCGACGTGGTGCGCGGCATGATTCATGCGGGGACTGCCACCGCCGTGCACGATATCTCGGATGGCGGGCTGCTGGTCGCGCTCGCGGAGATGGCGATGGCAAGCGGCATCGGCGCGCGGCTGCTGCCGGCGCCGGCCGCGATCGTGCCGCATGCCTATTGGTTCGGCGAAGACCAGGCGCGTTACATCGTGACCGTGCCGGAAACCGAGGCGGGACGCGTGCTTGCGAAGATGCGCGGCTGCGGCATTCCCTGCACGCGGATCGGCACCACCGGCGGTGACGCCATCGCTCTCACGGGCGAGGCGGCTGCGCCGGTCGTTGCGCTCAAGGACGGATTCGAGCGCTGGTTCCCAGCCTATATGAGCGGTGGGACGAACTAAGTTCGCCGTTGCCCGTACTCGGCGACGCTCTCCGCCGTCGTTGCGAGCACGTCGTCATTGCGAGCGCAAGCGAAGCTATCCAGACTGTATCCGCGGAGGCAGTCTGGATTGCTTCGTCGCGTTGCTCCTCGCAATGACGGCGAGGGAAATGGCTGGCGCACCCTATAGGACGTGGTTCGCGCCGGGAATCCGGCGCAGCGCGGCGGTCGCCGCCCAGCTCAGGATCACCGTCAGCACGAAGGCGACCGCGGCCTTGACGATGGCGGGCCAGTCGTAATCGAACATCCAGTATTGCAGCCACAGCACGATCGGGTAGTGCACCAGGAACATGCCGTAGGCATCGGCCTGCATGCGGTCGAGCAGGGTGTGCCCCTCTGCCTTCGAGTGCAGGAAGAAGGCCAGGATCGTGAACAGGATCGAGGCGCTGAACAGCACGAAGAACGAGCCGTAGAACAGGTGATACCAATCGGGCAGAACCGGCGGATTACCCAGGATTTCTCGCTTGATGTAGATCATGCACCACATCAGGCAATAGGGGATCAGCATCACGACCAGCCACTGCCACCGCATCGACGGTAGTGCACCATCAGCGCTGAGCACGCCGCGATCGAAATTCGCCACACCGACGCCCGCGCCGATGAAAAAATACGATGCGTAAAGCAGCACGCGGCTCGCCTGCACCGAGAACGGCCCTAAGTCGAACCAGCGGTTGGTGCCGTAATAGACGAGCAGCGGAATGTAGGCGACCAGGCTGACGGCGACGAGAAACAGCCAGAACTGAGCCGGCCGCTCAAATCCCTTCAACGACATGCGATTGATCGGATCGAGCAGCGTAGGCGAGACCCGGTAGAGCAGGCTCGCCGTCAGGTCGAATGCCAGCAGCACCCAGATGAACCAGATCGGCCCGCTCGGCCAGGGTCCGACAGTGACGGTCTTCCACCAGAACGCCGAGAAGGTCGTCTCGTGATGCTCCTGCAGTTCGAGCGCGTAGTAAGCGATCGGGATGATCGTGAGGGCCGCGATCACGAAGGGCAGGCCGAGCCTGAGCAGCCGGTCGCGCAGGAAGACCTGCGGCGCCTTGCGTGCGATGCCCGGCCACACGAACAGGCCAGAGAGGAAGAAGAACATCGCCATGAAGAAGCTGTCTGTGGCGAGAACGACGCAATCGAAGCCGATCCACGATTTGGGGTCGGTGTGACCGAAATATGTATAGGGAATGACGGAGTGGTGCAGCACGACCACGAGCGTCAGGAAGGTCCGGGCCCGGTCGAGCGCGGCGTTGCGCGCTTTCGCTCTTGGTGCCGTCTGAACATCAGCGGCGGCCGCCGTGTGGGAAATCGTTATCATGACGCGCCCCGGAAACTACGTGCTCGAATGTTGCAACCGGGAACAGGATTGAGCAAGGCCGAATTGCGGCGCCCGGTGGTCATAGCCGCAAGGAACCCTCAGCATGATCGGAAGTTACAAGGAGGAATTTTGTTCTGTGCGGCAGCGCACAAGCGTGGAGGAAAAGGACTGTGACACTTCTCAAATGGGCGCTGATCTTCTTTGTGGTCTCGGTCATCGCCGGCATTCTCGGCTTCACGGGCGTTTCGGCCGCATCCGCCGACGTCGCCCGCTTCCTGTTCTACGTGTTTGTCGTGATCTTCCTGGTGCTGCTGGTGCTCGGGCTTACGATATTCAGGGTGTAGCGGGGGCGGCCACACACACTCTCTCTCATTCCGGGATGGTGCGAAGCACAGACCAGGAATCTCGAGATTCCGGGTTCGATGCTTTCGCATTGCCCCGGAATGACGCCCGAAAAGCTCAGCCCGTCACTTCCTCGATCTTCACCTTGTCCGGGTAGAAGGCGAGGTGGCCGGAAATCTCGGTCATGGCCGGAAACGGCGCCTCATAGGTCCAGATCGCGTTCTCGATCGGCTTGCCATTGGCGAGGATGCTGAAATAGCTCGCGTCGCCCTTGTAGGGGCAATGCGTTGTCCGATCGGTCTTCTTCAGAAGGTCCATTTTGGCGTCCGCGCGCGGCACATATTGCACGGCGGGATAGCTCGCTTCCTTCAGCGTCAGCGCATGGGTGGTGTCGGCGATGACGACGCCATCGGCGACAACGCGCACGCGCTTGGGGTTGGCGGTGATGGTGATGGGGTGGTCGGGACCGGGGAGTTTCATGTTTTCAAGCCCTCATACTCAGTCCGTTGTGATCGCGGTGCGGCGATCCATCCGTTTTGTCAGGATCGGATCAAGAATATAGTGCCCCGGGGCGTGACCTGAAAGGCCATCCGCGCTAGGTTTGAAGCTTCACGGTCGCGGGTGTGCAGCGGGTGCGTATGTGTGTTGCCGGCCGCGATTCGACCGGGACAGCAAAGGAGCGAGACTGGGATGCCGATGGACGCCCGCGATATCGAGTCGATGATCAAGGCAGCGATTCCCGACGCCGAGGTGACGATCCGCGATCTTGCCGGCGATGGCGACCACTATGCCGCCACCGTGATCTCTGAATCCTTCCGCGGCAAGTCGCGCGTCCAGCAACATCAGATCGTCTATCAGTCGCTGCGCGGCCAGATGGGCGGTGTGCTGCACGCGCTGGCGCTGCAGACCGGAGTGCCCGAAGGCTAGGGCCCCCGCCGATGGGGGACAATCCGCGCGGGACGCTGTTTCGCGCCATCGTGGCCAACCAGCACAGCCGTGTCACGGCCGCGGAGCTGTTCTTCGATCTGGTGTTCGTGTTCGCGGTGACGCAGGTCTCGCACGCGCTGCTGCACCATTTCACCCCATTGGGCGCAATCCAGACGACGCTGTTGTTTCTTGCGGTCTGGTGGGTGTGGGTCTTCACCGCCTGGGTCACCAACTGGCTCGATCCGGAGCAGACGCCGGTCCGGCTTCTGCTGTTTTTCCTGATGCTTGGCGGCCTCGTGCTCTCGACCGCGATCCCGGAAGCTTTCGAGTCGCGGGGATTGTGGTTCGCTGGCGCTTATGTCGCGATGCAGGTCCTCCGACCTGCGTTCCTGCTTGCGGTAACCCCATCTGAACGGATCGGCGAGCACCGGAACGCGGCTCGCATTCTGGTCTGGTTCTGCGCGTCGGCGGTGTTCTGGATTTGCGGCGGCCTCGCCGAAGGCCAGACGCGGCTCTGGCTTTGGGGCGTGGCGCTCGTCATCGAATATCTGTCGCCCGTGATGCGGTTCTGGATCCCGGTCTACGGCGCCTCGGCGATCGAGGACTGGTATGTCGAAGGCGGCCACATGGCCGAGCGCAGCGCCGGCTTCATCATGATCGCGCTTGGCGAGGCGATCGTCGTGAATGGAGCGACCTTCACCGAACTGACCTGGACGTCCGAGAATGTCGCGGCGTTCGTCTCGGCCTTCGCCGCCAGCATCGCGATGTGGTGGATCTATTTTCACCGGGGTGCGGAGGCGGGCTCCGAGCTGATCTCCAAATCCGCCGAGTCCGGCCGGGTGGCGCGGTCGGCCTACACTTATCTGCACATGCCGATCGTCGCGGGCATCATCCTGTCCGCTGTCGCCGATGAAGTCGTGTTAAAGCATCCAGGCGGCCATACCGACCTGAGGACAGCGCTGACGGCGATCGGGGGCCCGCTGCTGTTTCTCGTCGGTACGATCCTGTTCAAGCACGATATTCGTGGCTTCCTGCAGCTTTCGCATGGCGTCGGCATCGTCGCTCTTGCGGCGCTGTCATGGTTCGCGCGCGAACTGTCGCCGCTGATGCTGTCGGCGCTGACCACGGCGATCATGATCGCCGTCGCAGTCTGGGAGTCACTTTCCCTGAGCGCGCCCAAAGCGGAATAGCCTTTCGGGCGAGAACGCCGTGCTCAGGACGAAGCGGCGGTGGCATCCACCGAAGCCGTGGGCGCAGCGTCTGCGTGGCCGCCCTCGATCGTGCCATGGATCTTGCCGTCGACGATGTGAACGCGCCGGTCCGCGCGCGCCGCGAGCGCCGGGTCGTGCGTCACGACGACGACGGTGCGGCCGCTGTCGGCGATGTCGCGCAGGATGCCGAACACCTGTTCGGTGGAGGTCGTGTCCAGCGCGCCGGTCGGCTCGTCGGCTACGATGATCTCGGGGCGGTTCGACAGCGCGCGTGCGATCGCCACACGTTGCCGCTGACCGCCGGAGAGCTGGTTCGGGCGCTTGTTGGCGTGGTCCTTCAGGCCGAGCGAGGCGAGCAGCTCGAGCCCGCGCTCCGTCATCTCCTGTTCGGACATCTTTCCGGCGGCACGCATCGGCAGCGTCACGTTCTGCAGCGAGGTGAACTCCGGCAGGAGAAAATGAAACTGAAACACGAAACCGCATCGGCTGAGGCGAATATCGGCGCGCTCGGATTCCGACAGTTTGGCGGTCGGCTGACCGCAGATGATCACGTCGCCATCGGTCGGCGCGTCGAGCAGGCCGAGCAGATAAAGCAGGGACGACTTGCCGGAACCGGACGGGCCGGTAATGGCGAGAAATTCGCCCTTCCCGACCGACAGATCGATGCCGTTGACGAGCGTGTGCGAGATCGCGCCCTCCAAGCGCCGCACCAGCCCGACGGCCTGCAATGCAATCTCGCTCATGATGCGCCCCGGATGATCTCGACCGGATGCACGCGGGTCGCCTTGCGCGCCGGGAAGAAGGCCGCGCCGGTGCAACACGCCAGCGACACCCCGCCGGCGACGATGTAGTGCATCGGTGAGTAGTAGATCTGCAGCGGGACGTTCGACCCCGTCAACACATTATAGATCGTGATGTGCGACCAGCCAAAGCAAAGCAGGTAGCCGAGGATCCAGCCGAACAGGATGCCGACCACGCCGATGAGCGCGGATTCGATGATGAAGATGTTCCGGACGGCATGTTCGCGCATGCCGAGCGATTTCATGATCGCGATGTCCTGGCGCTTCTCATGCGTGATGGTGGAGATGATGTTGTAGGTCGCGAACGAGGATGTCAGTAGCATCGCGCCCATCACCGTCAGCACGATGAAATCGCGCACCGCAAAAGTGGAGAGCAGGTCGGCATTGGCCTCCTGCCATGATACCGACTTGTAGCCGGTCTGCGCTTCCACCTGCGTCGCGACCTGCTGGGCAATGAGGGGATCATTGAGACGCAGCCGCAATTCGTTGATGACGCCGCTTTGTCCCATCATCACCTGCGCAAATCCGGTCAGCGCGTAGATCTGCCCTTCGTCGACGCGCTTGAGCCCTGAGCGGAAGATCCCGGCGACCGATGCACTCACCTGGGTCCCGTTGCCGCCGATCAGCACGACCGAATTGCCTGTCTTGACTGCGAGCTTTTCCGCCAGCGCTTCGCCGATGAGGATCGCGTTCGGCGCGCGGGAGAGATCGGTGATCCGCCCCTCGCGCATCTGGGTTGCGAGCTTCGAGACGCGTGCTTCGACCCGCGGATCGATGCCCGTCAGCGTCACGCCGATGCGGCCGCCGCCGTGATCGATGATCGCGGTGGTCCGCACGGATGGTGCGACGTCGCCGGGAAGCCAGGAGCGCAGCGATGCCATCATCGTTTCCGGATATCTGATGCCGGGGCGGTTGTTCAGATTGGTGACGTTCGACATCCGCACCGCGCCATATTCCCGGTCCGCGGGCTGCGTTGGCAACGAGCGGCGCTCGTCCTGGATCGTGATGTGCGGCATCGTATCGACGAGCTGGCGCAGGAAGTCGATCTGTGAGCCCTGCATCAGCCCTGCCATCATGATGGTGAAGCCAACGCCCATCGCAACGCCCGCCATGCCGACCAGCGTCTGGCGGACGCGGGCGGTGACGTGGGTCCAGGCAATGTCAAACAGAAGCCGTGTCGCCATGCGTCCAACAAACATCAAATAACGACCGGGCGAGGCCGGATCGGGGAAACAGTAAATCAACCCGGCCCATCGGCAATGTGCGCGACCGCACTTTCATGGATTGGCGCTATACCGCGCCACATTGCGCCGCGCGTCGTTGACGACGGAATCGATGTGGGCGGAAATCGCAGCCGAGATTACCGCGTTGTCGGGATCGGTTGCGGCGGCAGCGGCCGGCGCGGGAGCGGAAGGCGCAGGCGCGCTCGTGTCTTGGCTCGACACCTGGCTCGGTGCCGCGTCGTCGGGCGACGTGCCCGATGTCGCCTGCTTGACCTTGTTGCTGTCGATCCGAACCTTCGTTCCGTCAGCGAGATCGACGCGGGCCGGCGACAGCACAGCCATGCCGCGCGAGACGTCGCCGACGATCTCGACATTACGGCTGCCGCGAATACCGACCGTCACGGGCACACGCTCGATCCTGTCATTGGCGACCACCTGCACCACATTGCCGGCGACGGCCTCGGCCGGCACGACAAGTGCCGAGGGCTTTTCGCGGAAGATGATGTTGGCCTCGACCGACATGCCGATGCGTAGCGGCGTGTCTGATGGCAGCAGCAGATAGACGCGGAACGTCTTTCGGGTCGGATCGCCCTTGGGCGTGATCTGCGAGACGCTCGCGCGCAGCGCCTGTCCGGGAAACGCCTCGCTGCGGAGAAACGCCTTTTGCCCGACGGCAATGCGGTTGATCTCTTCCTCGTTCACCTCGGCCACGACCTGCATCGGCGTCGGCGGGCCGACCCAGAACAGCACGTCCGTCGGGCCGGCGATCTCGCCGACTTCACCGTCGCGCCTCAGCACCATGCCGTCGAGCGGTGCGCGCAACACGAGCGCGTCGATCCGCACCTTCTGGGCGGCGATGCGGGTCTTGGATTCCTCGGCCTGGGTCCAGCGCTTCTCGTATTCGGTTTGCGCAGCGTCGCTTTTGCCGCGGTCCTTCTCGGCGCGATCGAGATCGCGCTGCGTCTGCTGGTTGCTGACCTCGAGCTCATGCAACGCGCTGCGTTCCTCGGCGTCGTCCTGGCGGCCGAGCACCTGGCCCGCTTTGACATATTGGCCCTCGCAGCTGCACAGCTCCACCAAGCGCCGCCGCTGCAGCGGAACGACCTTGGCCCATCGCTGCGGCTCGACCGTGCCGGTGCCGTAGATCGCCTCGGAGACGGGCGCCTGAGTCACGATGCTGGTCGTGACCGTCCGGACGTTGAGGTAGTTGGTGTAGACGTAATATCCTCCGGCTGCGGCTATCAGCAGCAATGCGATCCCGGAAATGCGCCAGACGGTCATTCGAATCTCTTTAAGTTAAAAACCGAATCTCTTGCGCAGGCCCTGTGGCACCTGATCAAGCAAGCCATCGATATCGTTCTTCTTGATTGCCTTGCCGAGCGATCCGCCGATGCCGGAGGAGTCATCGGCGTTGGAGCTGGTCTTCGCCGGCGGCTGCACGTTGGAGGCCGCGGGCGGCGCCGGCGTTGCTACGGGCGCGGGCTGCGCTCCATACGTGTTCCGCGACGTGTCGACTGGCGGGGGAGGCGGCGCCGCCGAGGCAGGTGCGGAGGTCGGTGCCGGCAGGCTCGGTGGCGACGGGTTGTTCGAGATCGGACGCCAGCGGCTGGCCTCAGTGCGCGCACGGCTGACTTCGTCGGCCGTCATCCTGCCTTCCAGCACGCCCATCAGCTGGCGCGAGCCGTTGCGGAATTCCTCGACCTTGGTCGCGGAGCTGACGATGTAGGCGTATTGATATGCCTTGACGTTGTCCTTCGGCGCGCCGCGCCCGATCGCGTAAAGGCCGCCGACGATCAGCATCGCGTGGGAATGTCCCTGGTCGGCGGCGCGCGCGAACCAGCGGAAGGCCTCCTCGTCGGAGCGTGGCACACCGATGCCCGCCGAATAAAGTGAGCCGAGATAGAACTGCGCGTCATCGTCACCGGACCGTGCCGCGCGCAGGTAACGATTGGCCATGTTCTGATCGGAGGCGAAATCGGCCTTGGCTCCGACGGAACCGGCCAGCAGGCCCGCACAACAGGCGATCGCCAAAATCATACGCTTCATGAAACACTGAACTTCCATCATGAAAAATCTGAAGCCGGTCAGCGGCTTCGAGTCCCATTCTCGCGCCTATTGAAGTTGTATGCGTGCCTCGCTTTTGGTTCACGGCAGGGCATCCGTGTCTACCGGCACGCACCATCCCGCCATCGCATCACCATGCGACCATCGATTAATAGGACTTGGGCTTTCGAGTGTCTGCGACCTAGCGCACAGTTCCGCGCCCGTTCGCTGGTGTTGCGAACGAACGCGAACCGAATGACGCTCAGATGAGAGCTTAATCAGATACCGTCATCGCATGGACCGAGAACATCCGCTTGTCGTCGGTCCAGGATTCCCGCACTTTCCAGCCCGAGCCTCGCGCCAGGGCAGTAAAACGCTCGATGCTGTATTTGTAGCTGTTTTCGGTGTGGATGCTCTCGCCGGCGCGAAATGCGAAGCTCGTGCCGAGCATGCGAACGGTCTGCGACTTCTTGCTGATGAGATGCATCTCGATGCGATGCTGCTCGCGGTTGTAGATCGCACGATGGGTGAAGGCGGACACGTCGAAATTGCCGCCGAGCTCGCGGTTCATCCGCACCAGCACATTGAGATTGAAGCGCCCGGTGACGCCGGCCGCATCGTTATAGGCGTCGTAAAGCAAACGCTCGTCCTTTTCGAGGTCGGCGCCGATGATCATCTGCGCGCCTTGTCCAAGAATGTCTCGCGCGCTGCGCAGGAAGCGGCAGGCCTCGTGCGGTTCGAAATTGCCGATCGTCGATCCCGGAAAAAAGCCGACCTTCGGCAGGCCCGCGATCTCTTCCGGCAGCTTGAATGGCGCCGTGAAGTCGGCGGCGACGGGATAGACTTTGAGCGAGGGGAAGTCCTTGCGCAGGGCATTCGCCTGCGCATTCAGGAAATCGCCGGAAATATCGACCGGCACGTAGGCGGCGAACGCACACCGCTCGAGCAGCAGCCGAACCTTCGTCGTCGCGCCGGCGCCGAATTCGACCAATGCCGCATTCTCAGGGATGATCTCTGCGATGTCGCCGCCGCGCTCGCGCAGGATCTTCAGCTCGGTGCGGGTCGGATAATATTCCGGCAGCCGCGTGATCGCCTCGAACAGCTCCGAGCCGGTCGCGTCGTAGAAATATTTCGGCGACAGGCGTTTGGGATGATGCGACAGGTCGTCGATCGCATCGCGGGCGAATGCGGAGGTCTGCTCGTCGGGAAGATGTGCGTCGGCCAAAGCGGGAGCGTGCACACTCATGATACTGTACTCCTGAACGCGCTTCCGGCGCGGTTGAATGTCGTGCGGAGAGGTCAGATGGCGTAGTCGGCGAGACGTAATCCCGTGAATTGCCAGCGGTGATGGGGATAGAAGAAATTGCGATATGTGACGCGGCTATGTCCGTCAGGGGTAGCGAGGGACGAGCCCCTCAGGACCAATTGATTGACCATGAACTTGCCGTTGTATTCCCCGAGCGCGCCTTCGATGGCGCGGTAGCCGGGGTAGGGTGAGTAGGCGCTGCGGGTCCATTGCCAGACGATGCCGTAGGCGTCGTTGAGCTGATTGCCGCGTGCGGCGACTTCCCATTCCATTTCGGTCGGCAAATGCTTGCCGCTCCAGCGCGCGAACGCGTCGGCTTCATAATAGCTGACGTGGCTGACCGGCGCGTCGGGGTCGATCGGCTGCAAGCCGCCGAGAGTCATGATCTGCCATTCACCGTCGATCTCGCGCCAGTGCCCGGGCGCCTGCCAGTCTTCCTTGCCGACGACGGCAAACCCGTCCATCAGCCACAAGGTTGGCGTGCGATAGCCGCCATCCCTGATGAAGGCGAGCCATTCCGCGTTGGTGGTGAGATTGCGCGCCAGCCTGACCGGACCGATCAGCGCGCGATGCGCCGGCTTCTCATTGTCGAAATGGAAGCTGTCGTCGGCATGGCCGACGGTGTGGATGCCCTCGTTGAGCGCGATCCAATCTTCGCCGCCGCGGGTCGCGGCCGGGAAGCGCCAGGATGGATCGTAGGCGGGCGGAATCGGGTTCTGCGCGAAGGCGTGCAGGATATCCGTCAGCATCAGCTCCTGGTGCTGCTGCTCGTGATTGAGCCCGACCTCGACCAGCGCGGCGATCCGTTTCAGGACATCCTCAGGCGCCGACTGGAAGAATTTCACGACCGCCGCATCGACATGCCGGCGATAGGCGGTGATCTCATCGGCGCCGGGGCGGGTGATATGGCCCCGCTCGTGACGGGCATGCCGGGGACCGGCGCTGACATAATAGGAGTTGAACAGGAAGGCATAATCGGGATGAAACGGCACATAGCCCGGACAATGCTCGCCAAGCAGAAACTGCTCGAAGAACCAGGTCGTGTGGGCGCGGTGCCATTTCGCGGGGCTTGCGTCCGGCATCGACTGAATGAGCTGGTCTTCCGGGCTCAACGGTGCGGCGCGGCGTTCGGTCTCGTCGCGGACCGCCAGAAACGCTTCCACCAGATCCTGGGAGAGGGTGCCGGAATCCGAAAAAAGCGAGGGATAAGAAGGGCGGAGCGCGGCCGCGGCGGTGGCTTTTTTCGTCACAGGGGTCTCCGGTCTAGGAGAGAGAACGTTGTGCCTGCGGACTGGTTCCTAACAAGCCCGTCCTAGATAGGGCTTCAAATCCGGGAAAAAAGCCTTCGGAAGTCATGATATTGCTGGCGTCAGGCTATCGATATCGGCCCGACCTTTGCATGTCAGCTCCTCGGCATTTTACTATGGCAGTCCAACGGTTTGCGCTACATATAGGGCTATGATCGGGGTTCGGCGGGCGAGGGGCCTGCGGCTTTGCAGGTTTGGCTGACGGGCTGAGCCCTCAAAAAGGAAACGGAAATGAGCATCGAGCAATTCATCAACAACGAAGTGAAGTCGAACGACGTGGTCCTGTTTATGAAGGGAACGCCGCAATTTCCGCAGTGCGGGTTTTCGGGCCAGGTCGTGCAGATCCTCGACCATGTCGGCGTCAGCTATAAGGGCTTGAACGTTCTGGAGTCGGCTGATCTGCGCAACGGCATCAAGACCTATTCGAACTGGCCGACCATTCCGCAGCTCTACGTCAAGGGCGAGTTCGTCGGCGGTTGCGACATCATACGCGAGATGTTCCAGGCCGGTGAATTGCAGCAGCTCTTCGCCGACAAGGGCGTCGCGGTCGACGCATCGGTTTGAGCTTGAGCGAGCGCCAAATCGGCAAGGCGCGTCTCGAAGTCATCGTTGCCGACATCACGACCCTGAGCGTTGACGCGATCGTCAATGCTGCGAATACATCCCTTCTCGGCGGTGGTGGCGTCGACGGCGCCATCCATCGCGCGGCAGGGCCGGATCTGCTGGCTGAATGCCGGATGCTCCACGGCTGCGAAACCGGCGACGCCAAGATCACCAAAGGATACCGGCTTCCGGCGCGTCATGTCATCCACACGGTTGGACCGGTCTGGCAGGACGGTAGTCTTGGCGAGGACGAACTGTTAGCGTCCTGCTATCGGCGCTCGATCGAGCTCTGCCGGGACCACGAACTGACCTCTGTCGCATTTCCCGCCATCTCCACCGGTATTTACCGCTTTCCCGCTGATCGGGCAGCAGGCATCGCCATATCGACGACGGTGGGCGCGCTGCCCGTGACGCCGACACTGACCCGCGTGATCTTTTGCTGCTTCTCCAAGGACAGCGCCCGGCTTCATGAACAAGCAATGGCGCTGGTCTAGCGGGCGTTGGTTCAGGCGGGCCTTGTTCCGGCCGAGGGCGCCGCTACACTCTGTCCCGCGAGGATCGGGGAGGGATCATGACAAGATTGAGTGGATTTCGGTTGCTGGGCTGCGGCGTCTTGCTGGCAGCGATGTTCACATTGCCGGTGCATGCCGAGGGCACCTACGACATTCCCGCGGGCGCGCATTTCAATCTGGAGAAGCTCGCGCGTGTCGGCGACTATCTGCGCGACCAGGTCGCGAACGGCAAGATCCCCGGCGCGATCATCCTCATCCAGCAGCACGGCAAGCCGGTTTATCACGAGTTCATCGGCGTGCAGGATGTCGTCTCCAAGAAGCCGATGACCGACCAGACGATCTTTCGCCTGTTCTCGATGACCAAGGCGATCACCAGCGTTACGGCGGTTATGCTGCTCGAAGAGGGCAAGTTCAAGCTCGACGACCCCATCTCAAAATACATTCCCTCCTTCGCCAACGTGAAGGTTGGCGTGGAGAAGATCAACGAGGACGGCAGCAAAGCGCTTGAGCTGGTGCCGCCGCGGCGGCCGCCGACCGTGCTCGATCTGATGCGTCAAACATCGGGCATCACTTATGGCTTCTACGGGGACAGCCTGGTGCGCAAGGCCTACGCTGCCTCGAACCTCTATGGCGGCGACTTCGATCTCGCCGAGTTCGCCGAACGGATCGCGAAACTGCCGCTGCACGATCAGCCCGGCACGCTCTGGCAATATGGTCATTCCACCGACGTGCTGGCGCGGATCATGGAGGTCGCGTCTGGAAAATCGCTGCTGCAGGTCGAGCGCGAGAAACTGCTCGATCCGCTCGGCATGACCGACACACGCTTCTACGTCACCGACCCGGAGAAGCAGAAGCTGATGGCGCAGCCGGTGCCGAATGACAGCGACTTCCGGGTCGGCCGCGAGAACAGGCCCGACATCCCGAAGAAGTGGGAATCCGCGAGCGGCGGCATGGTGTCGACCATGGCAGACTACGCGCGGTTCGCGCAGATGCTGCTCGATGGCGGAAAATTCGACGGCAAGACCTATCTGAGCCCGAAAGCATTCGCCATGCTGACAACTGACCAGGTCGGCCCAGGGGCGGGCATCGGCCGTGACTTCTTCTATTTCCCGGGCGATGGCTTTGGCTTCGGGCTTGGCCTTGCCGTACGCACCGATCCCGGCAATGCCCGGCCGCCACCGCCGGGCTCGCTTGGCGAATTGAAATGGGACGGCGCCAGCGGCTGCTATTTCGTGATCGACCGCAAGCAGGACCTGTTCTTCGTGCTGCTCGAGCAGACGCCGTCGGAGCGCCAGAAGATCCAACCGGCGGTGAAGAAGCTGATTTATGAGGCGCTGGAGAACTGACGGCTTCTCGCCGCTGCGGCGGGCGATTGTCGTGCTCGTGCTTTTGGGCGCGCTCGCGGCCATCTCGTTCGTTGCGCATGCGGAGACGCTCGCCGTCGCCACCTCGAGCTTCTCGCAAGAGAGGCTGAAGCGCGTTGGGGACTACGTCCGCAACGAGGTCGCAACCGGCAGCATCCCCGGCGCCGTCGTGCTGATCCAACAGCACGGCAAGCCGGTGCTTTTCGAGAGTTTCGGCGTGCGCGATGTCGCAACGAAAACGCCGATGACGCCCGACACGATCTTCCGTCTCTATTCGATGTCGAAGCCGGTCACGTCGGTCGCGGCGATGATGCTGGTCGACGACGGCAAGCTTGCGCTCGAGGATCCGCTGTCGAAATACATCCCGGCCTTCGCCGACGTGAAAGTGGCCGTCGAGACCGGCGGGGAAGACGGCAAGCCCGTGCTGGCGACCGAACCGCTCAAGCGCCCGATCACGATCGAAGACCTGCTGCGCCACAGTTCGGGCTTCAGCTATGGCTTCTACGGCGACAGCGCGGTGCGCAGGCTCTACGCCCATTCAGACCTGTTCGCGGGCGATGTCGACAACGCCGGTTTTGTCGAACGCCTCGCCAAGCTGCCGCTCGCCGAGCAGCCCGGCACGCGGTGGGATTACGGCCATTCGAC
>Ga0070709_10000691_pt1 | contig 19187 bp, 18 predicted proteins | sample LARL51metaG_FD_65449 | JGI IMG/M metagenome (GOLD analysis project Ga0070709, IMG submission 65449) | Corn, switchgrass and miscanthus rhizosphere microbial communities from Kellogg Biological Station, Michigan, USA - LAR L5-1 metaG | ecosystem: Host-associated > Plants > Roots > Rhizosphere ... | reverse complement strand
CGGCCCGCTGCTCGAGCGGGATCAGGTCGCCGCGTTCTGTCGCGTCGTCGAACGTCGACTCGGGGATCGCGACCACGAACGGGATGCCGGCCTGGCGCGCGGCGAGCGCGAGCGAGTACGTGCCGATCTTGTTGGCCACGTCGCCGTTGGCCGCGACCCGGTCGGCGCCCACCACGACGGCGTCAGCCATCCCCTGGCTGATCATGAACGGCGCCGCGCCGTCGCAGGCGAGGTAGTGCTCGATGCCGAGCTGCCCGAGCTCCCAGCACGTCAGCCGGGCGCCTTGCAGCAGGGGACGGGTCTCGTCCACGATCACGTGCGCGAGCGCGCTGGCGTCGTGCAGTGCGCGGATGACGCCGAGCGCCGTGCCCCACCCCAGGCAGGCAAGGGTTCCCGTGTTGCAGTGGGTGTGAATCTTGAGCGGAACGTCCCCCGCCGACTCCAGCAGGTACCTGGCTCCGCGCTCGCTGATCTCCCTGCTGACGGCGATCGTGTCGTCTCGCACCGCGTTCGCCGCGGCCTCGACCGCGGCGGCGCCCCGCGGGATCACCGCCGCCGCGGCCGCGACCTCACGGCGCAGGTTAACGGCGGTCGGCCGGGCATCGGCGATCCGCTTGACCTCGGTGCCGAGGCGGTCGGCGTCCCAGCCCTCACGTTCGGCCTGCCGGACCGCGAGCGCGACGCCCAGCGCGCCCGCCACGCCGAGGACCGGAGCGCCGCGGACCGCCAGCCGGACGATCGCGTCGACGAGGCCGTCGACCGTGGTGATGTCGAGCAGCCGCAACTCGTGCGGCAGCACGGTCTGGTCGATGGCGACGATATGCCCGTCCCGCCAGGCGATCACGTCGTCCAGCGCGCCGGGCTGTGCTGTAGTCCCTCCCATAGGGTTCAAGCTACCTCTCGGCCTGATGGAGGCGCGATGCTGCTCGAACGGGAGCGCGATGAGATCGTGCGCGCCTGCAGGAAGCTGTCCGCGGCCGGGCTCGTGGTCGGCACGGCGGGCAACGTCAGCGTCCGGGTGGGCGACCTCGTGGCGGTGACGCCCAGCGGGGTGGACTACGCGGAACTGGCGGCGGGCGACGTCGGCGTCCACCGGCTCGACGGCACCCCAGTCGAGGCTCGGCTCGCGCCGACCAGCGAGCTGCCGCTGCACCTGGCCGTCTACGGCGCGGACGCCGGGGCAGGGCCGAGGGCTGGGGCGGGGCCGGGGGCTGGGGCGGCGATCGTGCACACGCACTCTGTCGCGGCGACGGCGGTGTCGACACTGGCGGACGAGGTGCCGGCGATTCACTACTACGTGGCGATGTTCGGCGGCGCGGTGCGGGTGGCGCCGTACGCCACGTACGGCACGGACGAACTGGCCAGCAACGCCGTGCATGCGCTGCGCGGGCGCACCGCGTGCCTGCTGGGCAGCCATGGCGCGGTCACGACCGGCCCGGACCTGAAGACCGCCTGCGACCGCGCCGTGTACCTGGAATGGGTCTGCGACGTGTACCTGCGCGCGGCCGCCGCCGGGACGCCTAGGCTGCTGCCGCCCGGCGAGATCGAGGCCGTCGCGGCGAAGCTGGCCAGTTACGGCCAGCGCCCCTAGAGTCGTCTGGTGTCCAACCGCTTCCTAGGCTGGCCCCCTGCCGTCCTGGCGACGCTGATCACGGTGGCGCTCGTGGTCGGCGAACTCGCGGACGCCGGGCAGCGGCGCTGGTGGGCGGGCCGCCCGCTCACGACGGACACGGTGGCCGGGCTGCTGGTGCTGCTGATCACGGTCCTCGTCGTGAATCAGCTGCTCAACAGGCGGCAGAGCCGGCAGCGCGCGCATGCGGTCGCCGCGCAGGCCGCGATCATGGCGGCGCAGGCCGCTCGCTCCGCGCAGGCCGTCTCCGCACTGGCGGACGGATCAGGCGACCGCGACGCCGCGTCCGACGGTTTCCGCACGTACATGCTGATGCTGCTCACCGGCGCGCCCGTGCTCATCAACGACCCGACAGCCCGGCATTTCCTCGAGCAGGCCCAGCACCTCGGCGGGCTGATGGCGCGCACGCTCGCGGAGATCGACAAGTCGCCGAAGGGCACCGCCGTCCCGGACGCCGGGCTGCAGGACGCGGTGCGACAGCTCCAGAGCGCCGCGGCGCCGCTCCTTCAGCTGCTCACGCCCGCGATCCGCGACGCCATCAACGGCATCGGCCAGACCGCCGAAGAATAGGGCGAGGCAGGCGAGTTGTCCGTGCGGACAGCCGATCGGGGATCGCGTTGTCCGCCGGGCCATGGCAGTCTCCCGGCTGCTGGCAGACCATGAGGAGGTCTCCAGAACCTGATCGTCGGCCGGGACATCACCGGCGGGTCCGCATTCACCGCAGGAGCGTGATCACCATGACCAACTTGTCCCTCACCCTGCGCGAGGCCGCGCAGATGTACCCGGACCGCCCGGCCGTCCGGCTCGACTCCGCCGTCCTTACCTACGCGCAGCTCGACGACCTCACCGCTCGCGCCGCCGGCTGGCTGCGCGAGCGCGGCCTGCGGCCGGGCGACCCGGTGGGCATCATGCTGCCCAACGTGCCGCACTTCCCGGTCTTCTACTACGGCGTGCTGCGCGCGGGCGGCGCGGTAGTCCCCATGAACCCGCTGCTCAAGGCCCGCGAGGTGGCCCACTACCTCGGCGACTCCGGCGCGAGCCTGATGCTCGCCTGGGAGACCGCGGCCGGCGAGGCGGCCGCCGGGGCGGAGAAAGCGGGCGCCTCGGCCGTCACCATCAGCGCTGCGACGCTGGACGCCGTCGCCACGTGGACGCCAGCGCCCGAGGTGGCGCCGCGCGCCGACGACGACACCGCGGTGATCCTGTACACCTCGGGAACCACCGGCACCCCGAAGGGCGCGGAGCTGACGCACGCCAACATGCGGAAGAACGCCTCCGTGACCGCCACGATGCTGCTCGACCTCGGCCCTGACGACGTGGTGATGGGCTGCCTGCCGCTGTTCCACAGTTTCGGGCAGACCTGCGGGCTGAACGCCGCGGTAGTGTCCGGCGCCTGCCTGACCTTGATCCCCAGGTTCACCCCGGCGGCGGCGCTGCAGGTGATCGAGCGCGACCGGGTGACGGTGTTCGAGGGCGTGCCGACCATGTACGTCGGAATGCTCGGCGAAGCAGCCAGCACCACCGCCGACACGTCATCGCTGCGGCTGTGCGTCTCGGGCGGCGCCGCGCTCCCCGTCGAGGTGCTGCACGGGTTCGAGAAGGCCTTCGACGCCGTGATCCTGGAAGGGTACGGGCTGTCGGAGACCTCGCCGGTGGCCACGTTCAACCGGCGCGACCGCCGCAAGCCGGGCTCGATCGGCGTGCCCATCGAGGGCGTGCAGCTCATGCTGATCAGCATCGACGACAGCGGCGGCGAGATCCCCGTCACCGAAACCGGCGGGATCGGCGAGATCGCCATCCGCGGGCACAACGTCATGAAGGGCTACCGGAACCGGCCGGAGGAGACGGCGGCCGCGATGCGCGGCGGCTGGTTCCGCACCGGTGACCTTGCAACGATCGACGAGGACGGGTTCTACTACATCGTGGATCGTAAGAAGGACATGATCATCCGCGGCGGCTACAACGTGTACCCGCGGGAGATCGAGGAAGTGCTCTACGAACACCCGGCGATCCTTGAGGCCGCGGTGGTGGGGATCCCGCACCCGTCGCTCGGCGAGGAGGTCTGCGCCGCCGTCACGCTGCGCCCCGGCGCGGTCTGCACCCCGCAGGAGCTGCGCGATTACGTGAAGGAGCGGGTCGCCGCCTACAAGTACCCACGGCACGTGTGGCTAACGGACGGGCTGCCCAAGGGCCCCACTGGCAAGCTGCTCAAGCGCGAGATCACGATCCCCGCGGACGTGCTGTCAGCGACGGCGCGGTCATGAGCGCCGATCCGGCGGACACCGCCTCACCCGGCGCACCGGAGTCCGCGGCCGCGCTTGACTTGCTCCTCACCCAGGCGGCCCTCGGCCCGCTGCAGCGGTTCTTCCCCGGCCGCTCCGCGCTGCGGTTCGCCGCGGCGCTCGCCAGCCACCCCGGCCTGGTGGCAGGGCAGGCCTCGAGCCTGGCCGCGGAACTCGCCCGCGTGGCGGGCGGCGACTCCGCCATCGCGCCGGCCGCGAAGGACCGCCGCTTCACCGACCCCGCGTGGACGGGCAACCCGGTGCTGCACCGGGTCATGCAGGCCTACCTCGCGACGGGCGCCGCCGCCCGCGACCTCGTTGAGGCGGCGCCGCTCGACTGGCGTGACGCGGAGCGGATGCGGTTCGTGGTGAGCAACCTGGTGGACGCCCTCGCGCCGAGCAACAGCCTGCTGCTGTCCCCCGAGGCGTGGAAGGCGGCGATCGACTCAGGCGGCGGCAGCGTCCTGGCCGGAGCCAGGCACCTAGCCAGCGACCTGGCGGCCCCGCCGCGGGTGCCGTCCATGGTGCCGCCGGACGCCTTCACGGTCGGCACCGACCTGGCGGCGTCCCCGGGCGCGGTGGTGCTGCGCACCCCGGTCTACGAGCTGATCCAGTACCAGCCGACAACGGAGACGGTCCGCGAGCTGCCGCTGCTGATCGTCCCGCCGACGATCAACAAGTACTACATTCTCGACCTCGCGCCCGGCCGGAGCATGATCGAGTACCTGACCGCCCAGGGGCAGCAAGTGTTCGTGATGTCCTGGCGCAACCCGGACGAGCGGCACGCCGCGTGGGGGTTCGGCAAGTACACCGAAGCCATCATCGAGGCAATGCAAGCGGTGGCGGGCATCTGCTCGGCGGACGCCGTGCACCTGCTCGCCGCCTGCTCAGGCGGCATCCTGGCCAGCCTGACCGCCGCGGTGCTCGCGGACCGGTCCCGGGCCGCGGCCGCGGCTGGCGCGGCCGACGACAATCCGCGGCTGGCGAGCCTGACGCTCCTGGTCACCATGCTCGATCAGGCCCGCACCGACGCCGTCGGCGCCCTCGTGGACGAGTCCACGGCGCAGGCCGCGATCGCCGCCTCGGCGAGGAAGGGGTACCTGGACGGGCGCAGGCTCGCCGAGATCTTCGCCTGGCTGCGCCCGGGCGACCTGATCTGGAACTACTGGGTGAACAACTACCTGCTGGGCCGCGAGCCCGCACGGTTCGACATCCTGTTCTGGAACGCCGACACCACGCGGATGACCGCGGGCCTGCACCGCGACTTCGTCCATACGGCCCTGGACAACGCGCTGGCCAGTCCCGGCGGGCTCACTGTTCTCGGCACCGAGATCGACTTGTCCCGTGTGGACCTGGACAGCTACGTGGTGGCGGGAGTGGCCGACCACATCTGTCCCTGGCAGTCCTGCTACCGCAGCGCCCAGCTGCTCGGCGGCAAGCCCCGGTTCGTGCTGTCCAGCAGCGGGCACATCGCGGCGCTCGTCAACCCGGCGGACAACAAGAAGTCCGGCTACCAGGTCAGCGACGACGTCACCGCGGACGCGGAGTCGTGGCAGCGCACGGCACCCGCCGAGCGAGGATCGTGGTGGCCGGACTACGCCAGCTGGCTGGGGGCGAGATCTGGCGGCCAGATCCCGGCGCCGCCTGAGCTGGGCGACAAGCGCTACCCGGTCATCGAGCCCGCCCCTGGCAGTTACGTGCGCGCCACATGAGGGGGCGGCAAGCGGACCGGGTCACCACGGTGGCCGCCGGTGATCGCCAGCTGCGCGCCGCGATCCGCCCCGGCACCGGCGGCGGCCCGCCGCTCATCGTGTGCAACGGCATCGGCACCCCCCTCGAGGCGCTCGAGCCGTTCACCAGCGTCCTCGATCCCGCGATCGAGGTGGTGCGGTTCGACGTGCCCGGAGTGGGGGGCTCGCCGGCGCCGCGGCTGCCCTATACCATCCATTGCCTCGCCAGGCTCGCCGCCCAGATGCTTGGCGAGCTCGGGTACGACCGCTTCGACGCCTTCGGGATCTCCTGGGGCGGCGGGCTCGCCCAGCAGCTCGCGCTGCAGTACCCGCGGCGGTGCCGGCGCCTGGTGCTGGCCGCCACCTCGACCGGGAGCCTGATGATCCCGGCCAGCCCCCGCGTGCTGCGGCACCTGTCATCCCCGCGCAGGCACCGGGACCCCGCGCACGCCGCGCGGATCGCGGGGACCATCTACGGCGGCGCGCTCCGTGACCATCCTGAGCTGGCCGAGCCGATCACGCTCGCTACCCCGAGACCGGTATCCCGGCGCGGTTACCTCTACCAGCTCACGGCGTCCGCAGGCTGGACCAGCCTCCCGGTGCTGCGGCTCATCAGGCAGCCGGCGCTGATCCTGGCGGGCGACGACGACCCGATCATCCCGCTGGCCAACGCCAGGCTGATGGCCGCGCTGCTGCCCGACGCCCGGCTGCATGTCTACCCGGACGGTCACCTGGGCCTGCTCACCAGGGCCGCCGAGCTCGCCCCCGTGGTCAGCGATTTCCTGCTCTCCGTTGAACGTGGGGCGCGGCGCGCGGTGCAATAAGTGACATGACCGCGTCAACGTCGATGAGTCACCACGAGGCGGTGGCGAGCATCATCGCCGCCGCCAGGACCAGCCTGCCTGAGCTGGTGGAGCGGGTCGCGCACCGCATTCGCACGGAGATCCCGTGCTACGCGGCCGGGGATGTCGTCGCGCCGGCCGACCTGCGCGCGTCGGTGCGGGCCAACGTCGACTACATCCTCGACAGCCTGTCAGGCACGGCGCGGGCCAACCTCAGCGCGCCCGACGCGACCGGCCGCACCCGGGCGGCCCAGGGCGTGCCGCTCGCCGAGATGCTCACCGCCTACCGGGTGGGCGTCGCCGAGCTGTGGTCGGCGCTGGTCACCGCCGCGCGCGGGCTGCCAGGCGTGCCCGCCGACGACGTCATCGAGCTCGCGGGGGCGGTCTTCGCCGCGCAGAACACCTATAGCGACGCCGCGCTCGCCGCGTACCGCGACGAGTCCAGGGAGATCCTGCGCATGCAGGAGCGCGAGCGGGCGGCCCTAGTCGAGGTGATCTTCACCGGCGCCGCGGCGAAGGGCACCCTGTGGGAGGTCGCCAACGCCCTGCGATTGCCGCTCGACGGCGCTTTCCTCGTGATCGCGGCGGAGACCGAACCTGGCCACGACCCGATCCCGCGCGCGGAATCGGCCCTCGCGGTGATCGACGTCCGGTCGGTGTGGCGGCTCGACGCCGAGGTGTCCCTCGGCGTGCTGTCGCTGCCCGACCGGTCGCGGAACGGGGCCGTCCTCACCGTGCTTGACAAGCATGCGACCCACCGGATCGGCGCCAGCCCGGTCTTCGGCGAGCTGCATCAGGCGGGCTGGGCGCTGCAGCTCGCGCGGCTGGCGCTCGGCCGCAACTCCGGGGAAACCGGGGTAGCGCAGTTCCGCGACAGCCCGATCGACATCCTGGTCGCGGCCGCACCGCACGCCGCCCTCGAGACGGCGCGCGCGGTGCTCGGCGGCCTGCTTGAGCTGCCAGAGGAGGAGCTTGACCTGCTGCTCGGCACCTTCGAGGCGTGGGTGCGGGCGAGCGGCTCCGCCAACGCCGCCGGCGCGGAGCTCTTCTGCCATCCCAACACCGTTCGCTACCGGATGCGCCGCATCGAGGCCGGCACCGGCCGGGTCCTCGCCAACCCCGGGGATGTAGCTGAGCTCGTCACCGCCGTCCGCGCCTGGCGCGAACTGCCGCATTCCTAGTCGTCAGAACGTAAGGTGGTGACTCCCGCGGGACCCGCCGAGCCGTCCGCCGGGCAAGACGCCCCGGGTGCGGGGCTTCCGTTGCTGCTGTCGCTGGCGATGGCGCAGTTCATGGTCGTGCTCGACTTCACCATCGTCAACGTCGCGCTGCCCTCCATTCAAAGCGAGCTGCACGTAGCCACCACGACGCTGCAGTGGCTGGTCAGCGCCTACGCGGTCGCATTCGGCGGATTCCTGCTGCTGGGCGGGCGGCTGGCCGACTCCTACGGGCGCGCCAGGCTGTACCGGATCGGCCTCGTCGTGTTCGTCGTCGCGAGCGTTTCCGGCGGGCTGGCCGTCGAGCCCGGACTGCTGATCGCGTCCCGGGTGGTGCAGGGGATCGGCGCGGCCATGCTGGCGCCCGCGGGGCTGTCGCTGCTGGTCACCAGCTATCCGGGGGAGCAGGAACGCAGCCGCGCGCTGGGCACCTACGGCGCGGTCGTCTCGGCCGGCTTCGCGTCCGGCGCCGTGCTCGGCGGCCTGCTCGTCGAAGTCACCTGGCGGCTGGTCTTCTTCGTCAACGTCCCGATCGGCATCGCGCTGCTGGCCGCCTCATTCCGGCTGCTCCCCCTCGACCCGCCCGTGCGCCGGGGCCAGCTGGACCTGCCAGGCGCGGTGACCGCGACGGCCGGAATCGCCCTGCTTGTGCTGGCCGTGGTCAGGGCCGGCGACACGCTGCGGGCCACCCAGCCGGCGCTGCTGGGCGCGGCCTCGATCGTGCTGCTGGCCCTGTTCGTCGTCAGGGAGCGCAGGACTCAGGCGCCACTGCTCGACCTGGCGCTGCTCAAGGACCGTGGCATCGCCGGCGCCAACCTCACGCTGATCGCGGTCGGCGCCTTCAGCGCCGCCCAGGTCCTGCTGACGACCCTGTACCTGCAGGAGGGACGCGGGCTCAGCCCGGTGCTCACCGGCTTGTGCTTCATTCCGCAGGCGGCCGGGGCGTTTGCGCTTGCCGGGCCGGCCGGACGGCTCGTGCCCTCACTCGGGCCGCGCCGCGCGCTGGCCATCGCCCTGTCCATCGCACTGCTGGCCTTGGCCGGCGCGGCCGCCGCCGTGCTGGCCGGGTCGCTGGCCGGGCTGCTGACGGCCCAGTTCGCGCTTGGCGTTGCCGCCCGGCTCAGCCAGGTCGCCTCCACCCTGGCCGGCACCCGCGGTCCGGTCGCCGCCCGGTCCGAGGGGACCGCCAGCGCGCTGCTCACCGCCACCCGGCAGTGCGGCTCGGCGCTCGGCGTCGCCATCGTGTCCGCGACACTGGTCGCCGCCCACGGCACTTTCGGACACCGCACGGCGGTGGCGATGCTGGTAACGGCCGGCTTCGCCCTGGCCGGCCTGTTGGCTACCCTGGTCGTCCCGCCAGGACCGCCGCATCCTGGACAGCCGCAGCCGCGCCATCTGTTCCGCCATCACGCCGGCGGGGTGCCCTGATCCGGCATCGCCCAGCGCGATCGTCATATGCAAGGCGCAACCATGCAGCACGAGAGGGGAAGCAGGGACATGACAAGCAGGGCCACGGAGAGCAACGGCCGGTACGTGTCGACCGGTCACCTGCCGTCGCCCCGGCAGGTCCAGGCCGCCATCGACGAGGCATACGGGAAGTACCGCCAGGAGACCAGCGGGCAGAATTCCCAGACGTACCCGGCGCTGGCCGGTGTCCCCCGGGACCTTTTCGGCATTTGCGTGGCTAGCGTCAACGGCAGCATCTACCGGGCCGGGGACACCGGGCACGAGTTCGCGGTCATGAGTGTGGCCAAGCCGTTCACCTTCGCCCTGCTGTGCGAGGCGCTCGGGGACGAACCGGTCAGGCAGGCACTCGGGGTGAATGCGACAGGGCTGGCGTTCGACTCCGTAGCCGCGGTCGAGCGCAGCCCGGACGGGCGGTCGAATCCGATGGTGAACGCGGGGGCCATCGCCGCGGTCAGCCTGGTGCCGGGCGACAGCAGCGCGGCGAAATGGCAGTTCATCGCCGAGGGGCTGTCTCGATTCGCCGGCCGTGACCTGGCACTGAGCGAGGAGGTCTACGCCTCCGCCGCGGCGGCCAACCACCGCAATCGCGCCATCGCGAACTACCTGGCCAGCCGGGGCCGGATCTACTGTGACCCTGGCGAGGCCGTCGACCTGTACACCCGGCAGAGCTGCCTGCTAACCAGCGCCGGGGACCTCGCGGTGATGAGTGCCACCCTGGCCGACGGGGGGGTCAATCCGGTGACCGGGCGGCGGGTGGTCACCCCGGCCGTCTGCCAGCACGCGCTCGCGGTCATGGCCACCGCCGGGCTGTACCAGACTTCTGGCGACTGGCTTTTCGACGTCGGGGTGCCGGGGAAGAGCGGGATCGGCGGCGGGATCGTGGCCGTCTCGCCCGGCAAGGGCGGCCTGGGGACGTTCTCCCCGCCCCTCGACGAGGCAGGAAACAGCGTCCGGGGACAACTGGCGGCACGACACCTGTCCAGGACGCTCGGACTAAGCCTGTTCGCGTCCAGCCAGCGGCGTCTTTCCCGGTCCGCGCATATCCTCGGGCCATGAAACTCCACGTCGGATGCGCGATGTGGAGCTACGCGCCCTGGCAGGGCCGTTACCTGCCGCAGCCGCTGGCGCCGCGCGACCGCCTGCACGCCTACGCCACCTGGTGCAACGCCGTCGAGGGCAACACGACCTTCTACGCGACGCCTGCCCTCGACACGGTCCGGTCATGGGCCGGGCAGACCGGACCGGACTTCCGGTTCGTCCTCAAGCTGCCGAAGGCGATCACCCACGAGCGCCGCCTGGCCGACGTCGCCGAGCCGCTGCGCGCCTTCCTGGCCGCGATTGAGCCCCTCGGACCGCGCGTTCATGCCCTCTGGATTCAGCTGCCGCCGTCGTTCGGCCCGGCGGACCTAAGCGCGCTCAGCGGTTTCCTGCTCCGTCTGCCGCGCGAGTACCGGTACGCGGTCGAGGTGCGGCACCGCGCGTTCTTCGCGGATCCGCGCTGGGAACAGCAGCTCGAGAGCGTTCTCGGCGCCGTCGGCGCCGAGTGGGTGCCGTTCGACACCACCGTCCTGTTCGGGAGCCCGCCGGAGAGTGGCATCGAGCGGGAGGCGTGGCGGAACAAGCCGCGCGTGCCCAGGCGCACAAGGGCGCTCACGTCTCATCCCATCGTCCGCTACATCGGCCGCGACGACCCGGCGCGTACGGCGGCGGGCTGGCAGCCCTGGGCAGACACCGTGGCCGGCTGGTTGCGCGAGGGGCGGTCCCCGACCGTTTTCATTCACACACCCGACAACGTCGAGGCGCTGGAACTGGCGCGCCGGTTCCACGCCGACGTCCGTGCCCGGCTGCCCGAGGTCGAGCCGCTGCCAGAGCCGGTCCCCGCCGGACCGCCAACGCTGTTCTGAGCCGGCTTCGGTTGAGGCGGCGGCTGGCGGGCATGCCCGGGCAATGACGATGCGCACCATGGGTGTGGAAGAAGAACTGCTGCTGGTCCAGCCCGGCACCGGCCAGCCCCTCGCGGTGGCCGAGACGGCGCTGGACGCCGCCGGCCAGCCAGAGGAGACGAAGCAGACGGAGCTCGCCTTCGAGCTGCAGCGGCAGCAGCTCGAGACCAACACCACGGTGTGCCGCGATCTCGGCGAGCTCGCCCGCGCGTTCGGGATCACCGCCGAAGAGCAGCTCACCTGCGGCTGTCACGTGCACGTCGGGATTACCTCGGCCGACGAGGGCGTGGCGGTGCTCGACAGGATCGGGCCATGGCTGGCGGTCTTGCTCGCGCTCAGCGCGAACTCGCCGTTCTGGCAGGGACGTGACACCTCGTACGCAAGCTTCCGGTACCAGGCGTGGGGCGCTGGCCGACCGCGGGACCGACGGAGCCGTTCGGCACCGCCGAGGCCTACTGGAAAACGGTGCGGCAGATGACCGGCACCGGCACGCTGCTCGACAGCGGCATGGTGTACTTCGACGCCCGGCTCTCCGAGCACTATCCGACGCTGGAGATCCGTATCGCCGACGTGTGCCTGCACGCCGACGACGCGGTGCTGATCACCGCGCTGTGCCGGGCGCTCGTGGACACTGAGGCGCGCCGCTGGCAGGCGGGCGCGGACATGCCGCGGCAGCGCACCGAGATGCTGCGCCTCGCCGCGTGGCGAGCCAGCCGCTCCGGGCTGGACGACGTCCTGCTCGATCCCCGCACCGACCAGCCAGAGCAGGCGGCGACGGTCGCCAAGACGCTGTTCGACCACGTCAGGGACGCGCTGGATGAGGCGAGCGACACGGCCGCCGTCAGCGACCTGCTGGCCGCGGTGCTGGCCCGCGGGAACGGGGCCGCCTTCCAGCGGAGCGTCTACGGCGGTGACGGCAGCATGTCCGAGATGATCGGCAGCGCCGCGGCCGCGACCATCCGGTAGGTGTGAACGACGCCGGCCCGGGTAGCCGCACACCCCTAAGCAAATTCGGCGGGGGGATGTTTGCATGCGTGGCAGTAGCCCGGCGGAGTGGCAGCGGGCCGCCGGGGCGTTCACCGCGGCCGTGGATGCGGGCAGGCTCGACCTCCCGCTGCCCGGTTCCGGCGCGACCTGGGAGCGCTGGACAACGTTCGCCGACCTCGCCGGGGAAGATCTCTCGCTGGCCAGGCTCAGCGAGGGGCACGCCGACGCGATCGCCATCCTGGCCGAGCTCGGCGGGCCGCGGCCGCGTCCCGGCAGCCGCTGGGGCGTGTGGGCGGCGAACCCGCCCGGCCCTAACGTGACCGCCAGCCGGCAGCGCGGCATGTGGGTTCTGCAAGGCACCAAGCAGTACTGCTCGGGGGCGCGGATCTGCACGAATGCCCTGGTCACGGCCGCCGCCGACGACGGGCCACGGCTCTTCGCCGTCGCCGTAGGAAACCTTCAGCCGCAGGAGGACAGCTGGCCCGCCACCGGGATGGCGGGCAGCGACACGCTGAACGTCGGCTTCAGCACGGTGCCCGGGGTACCGATCGGACCGCCAGGCGGGTACGTCAACAGGCCGGGGTTCAGCCACGGCGGCGCCGGGGTGGCGGCCTGCTGGTACGGCGGGGCACGCGCCGTCGGCCGCACGCTGGTCAGCGCCGGGGCCAAACGCGACATCGGCCCGCACGCGCTGGCGCACCTGGGGGCCGTCGACCTCGCGCTGCGCACGGCGCGGGCCGCGCTCCGCCAGGCGGCGCACGAGATCGACGCGGACCCCGGCGACCGGCGCGGCGAGGGCGCGCTGCGGGCGCTGCGCGTGAGGACCCTTACGGAGGCGGTCGCCACCGACGTGCTGGCGAGGACCGGCCGGGCGCTGGGCGCCGGACCGCTCAGCCACGACGAAGCGCACTCCCGCGCGGTCGCCGATCTCACCGTCTACCTGCGCCAGCATCACGCCGAGCGCGATCTGGCGCTGCTTGGCGAGCTGGTGGCCGAGCAGGGAGCCGCATGGTGAGCCGACCCGCCGCCGTCCCGCATCCCATCGACGCGCCGGGAACAGACGAGCACACTTGGGCTGCCTGGCAGCGGCTCGACGCGCTGCCCAACGCCAGGACGACAGCCCTGTTCGGCGTGACAAGCGCCGTGGTGGTGGCCGCTCACCCCGACGACGAGGTACTCGGCGTCGGCGGCCTGATATCGGTCCTCGCCGCGGCGGGCGCACGGCTGCGGCTGGTGGCGGTCACCGACGGCGAAGGTTCGCACCGGGGCCGCGCCGACCCGGCCATCCTGGCAACGCGCCGTACGGCGGAGACGGCCGCCGCGCTGAGCGCTCTCGGCGCCGGGACGGCCGAGGTCATTCGCCTCGGGCTGCCGGACACTGGGCTGGCCGGCCGCGATGACGAGCTCGCGGCCGCGCTTGCGCCGCTCACCGCCGGTTTCGACGTGTGCCTCGTGCCGTGGGATCGCGACCTGCACCCGGACCACGAGGCAGCGGGCCGTGCCGCGCGGCGCGCGGCGCCCCGGGTGCTGTGCTACCCCGTCTGGATGTGGCACTGGGCCTCCCCAGCCGATCCCCGGGTGCCCTGGAACCAGGCGCTGCGCGTTCCGCTGCCGCCGCGCGCGGCCGCGAGGAAGCGCGCGGCGATCGGCTGCTTCGCCAGCCAGACCGAGGACAGGGGCGGCGGCCTCGGGCCCGTGCTCGCGCCGGCCATGATCGCCCACTTCACCCGTGCGATGGAGGTTCTGCTGCCGTGACGGTGGACCCTGGGTACTTCCGTGAGCGCTATGCTGTCTCCCCGGATCCCTACGGGCTGGCGGACCGCTGGTACGAGGCACGCAAGTACGCGCTCACCATCGCCCTGCTGCCCAGGCGGCGCTACGGCGCCGCGTTCGAGCCCGGCTGCTCGATCGGGGTGCTCACCGCGAAGCTGGCGCCCCGCTGCGCCAGCCTGCTCGCCTGCGACGCGATCGACAGCGCGGTCACGTCCGCCAGGACGCGGACGGCAGGGCTGCCCGGCGTCCTGGTTGAGCGGCGGATGATTCCCCGCGACTGGCCGCCTGGCGAGTTCGACCTCATCGTCTTCTCCGAAATCCTGTACTACTTTGACGACGGCGACCTGGATCACGTGCTCCGCCTCGGCACCAGCGCGCTGCGCCAGGACGGGCACCTGCTCGCGGTGCACTGGCGGCATCCCGCGCCTGATCATCCCCGCACCGGCGATGAGGCTCACCAAGCGCTGGCCGGGCACCCCAGGCTGGCCCGGCTGGCCGGATACCGGGATCCTGACTTCGCCGCCGAGGTGTACATCCGGGCTGACGGCGACCGGAGGTCCGTCGCCCAGGCCGGCGGGATCGTGTGATCCGGTCCGTCGGCGTGATCGTCCCGGCGCACGATGAGCAGGACCTGCTGCCGTCCTGCCTGCGCAGCCTGCGCCGGGCGGCGCGGGCGCTGCGCGGCACGCCGGTGCACCTGGTTGTGGTGGCCGACGCGTGCCGCGACCGGACCGCCGAGGTCGCGCGGCGCGGCGGCGCCGCCGTCGTCACGATCGGCACGCGGAGCGTTGGCGCGGCGCGCGCGGCGGGGGCGCGGGAGGTGCTGCGCCGGACCAGGCACCTGGATCCGGCGGACGTCTGGCTGGCCACGACGGACGCCGACACCCTCGTCCCGGGCTGCTGGCTGCGCCAGCAGGCCTGCCTTGCCGACCAGGGCTGGGACGCGGTGGCGGGCACGATCAGGGTTGCCGACTGGTCCGGGTACCCGCCGCGAGTGCGCGCCGCGTTCCGCGGGCGCTACGGCGCGGGACGCGGCCCGCACCCTCATGTGCACGGCGCTAACCTGGGCTTCCGTGCTGCGGCGTACCTGAAGGCCGGCGGATTCCCCGATGTGCCGACCGCCGAGGACCACGCTCTGGTCACAGCGCTGGCCTCGGCCGGCGGCAGGGTAGTGCGAAGCCGCGCGATCACCGTCATCACCTCGGCCCGGCGCGAGGCCCGCGCACCGAACGGCTTCAGCCACTATCTCGCAGACCTCGACGCCGCCACGGCGTGATTCGGCCTAAGGCGGCCGGGAATGTGCGGGTGGAACCACGGGCCCGTTCAGGAAAATCAGGAACATTTCCCCGAACGAGCGCGGCCGGCTCCCGAAGCCGATCGTGACCCCGCAGCGGCCAGAACGCGGCGGCGATGAGGATGAGCAGCGGACCGGTGTTCGGGCCGGTGGCCAGGCCGGTGAAAAGGGCGCCGAGTTGCTCCCCCGCCACCCAGATGACGACGGCCGCGATGGCCACGACGATTAGCGCGGGCCGGATCAGGCCTCGGTTCCAGACGCCGACCGCGACCGCGGCGAAGGCCCTATCCTGCGCCGAGGAGGTCCGGGGGCCCGGGGAGGCCGCGGCTCGGCTCGGGATCGCCACCGCTCCGATAACAGTGCTGTCCGTCTACGTCTAGCCGACCGGGACCTGGGGTGTGGTGGTATCCCCCAGGGGCTAGCGGGAGCACGCCGGCGGGAGTGGGGCGGGCGCCCTGGTACCCGACGGTAACAACGGCCATCGTGTAGGCGACAGGCAAAATCGCTCACGCGGGAGGCTGACGATGTCCCGCTTCACAGGCTGGCTAGGCGGCGCGGCCGCCCGGAACCCCTGGCGCACGATCGCCATATGGCTGATCCTGATCATCGCGCTGTTCGGCCTGAAGATGGCGTTCGGCGGCCAGCTTCAGGACGACTACACCGTGCCCGGCACGTCATCGCAGGCCGGGGCTGATTTCCTGCGGGCGCACTTCCCGCAGATGTCCGGCTCGAACGCCCGGGTCGTGATCCACGACCGCGCGGGCCACCACCTCGACCCGGCGGTGCTCGCGACAGTGCGCGGCGATGTGAGCCGCCTGCCCGGCGTGTCGGTGGTCGCCCCGCCGCTGCTGTCGGAAAGCGGCGACACCGCGCTGATCGACGTGCAGTACAGCGTGCCCGTCACCTTCTTCAAGGGCACCACCGGGGTCGACGAGCTGACCCGCGCCACCGCTCCCGCCCGGGCCGACGGGCTGCAAGTGGCGCTGGGCGGGGAGGTGCCTGAAAACGTCATCACGACGAGCAACGTGACCGACGGGATCGGCGTCGTGGTGGCGCTGGTGGTGCTCATTCTCGCGCTGCGCTCGCTGGTCGCCGCCGGCCTGCCGCTGCTCGTCGGGATCGCCGGGCTCGGCGCGGGCACCGCCATCATGGCGCTGCTCGCGGGCGGCGTCCACATCAGCACCGAAGCGCCGACCGTGGCGTCCATGGTCGGCCTCGGCGTGGGCATCGACTACGCGCTGCTGCTGGTGAGCCGCCACGTGGAGGGCCTGCGGGCCGGTCTAGCGCCTGCTTTGGCGGCAGAGCGGGCCGCCGCCAAGGCCGGGTCCTCTGTGCTCATCGCGGGCCTCACCGTCATCGTGTCGCTGCTCGGCCTGCAGCTGTCGACGCTGCAGACGTACGCGACGATCGGCTACGCCGCGGACATCTGCGTCGCCGCGGTCATGGTGGCCGCGCTGACGCTGGTGCCTGCGCTGTGCGCGCTGGCGGGCCGCCGCATCCTGCCGCGCCGCGCACGGGCCGAGTCCGGCACGTCGGGCTCCTCGGCCCCCGCAAGCCGTGCCGCCCTGGCCGCCTCCGTCCGGCGGACCAGGACCGAGGCGTGGGCCACCTGGGTGACCCGGCGGCCGGCGCTGATGGCCACGGTCTCCGTCGCGGTCCTGCTGGCGCTCGCCGCGCCGGTCCTCGGCATGCGCATCTGGCCGCAAGACGCGGGCACCTGGCCCGCGGGCAGCACGGTCCGACAGGCGTATGACCTGGTCACCGCCGAGTACGGGCCCGGCGCTAACGCGCCGCTGCTGGTCGCCGTCGACCTGACGCACGACCGTGCGCCGGCCGCGCTGGCCGCCAGGCTGCGCGCCCTGCCCGGGGTCACCGCCGTCGCCGGGCCGGTGCTCAACGCGGCAGGCGACGCGGCGGTCATCACCGTGCAGCCGGCCACCGCCCCGAGCGACGCCGCGACGACGCGGCTGCTGGACACGATCCGTGCCGACGCGCCGCGCGGCGTGCTGGTCACCGGCACCGAGGCGATCTACGCCGACGTCACGCAACGGCTCACGGACCGGCTGTGGCTGGTGATCGCGTTCGTGGTCGCCGTGTCGCTGCTCATCCTGACCGCGCTGCTGCGCGCCCCGGTCAACGCGCTGAAGGCCGCGGTGCTCAACCTGCTGTCCGTCGCCGCCGCGTACGGCGTCGTGACCGCCGTCTTCCAGACCGACACCGGGGCGCACATCATGGGCCTGCCGCACGGCGCGCCGGTGTCGACGTGGGCGCCGATGCTGATGTTCGCCGTCCTGTTCGGCCTGTCGATGGACTACGAGGTGTTCCTGCTGTCCCGGGTTCGCGAGGCCTGGCTGATCTCCGGGGACCCTAGGGACGCCGTGGTCAAGGGGCTCGGGTCGACCGCGCGGGTCATCAGCAGCGCCGCAGCGATCATGATCGCGGTGTTCCTCGGCTTCGCCACCGACCCGAACGTTATGGTCAAGACCATCGGGTTCGGCATGGCCGCGGCCGTGTTCATCGACGCGACGCTGATCCGGCTGATCCTCGCGCCCGCGGCGATGGTGCTGCTCGGCCGGGTCGGCTGGTGGCTGCCCGGCCCGCTGGTCCGCCGCAGCGTGCCAGCCCCCGTACCAGAGCCCCCGGCGGTACCAGCCGAGGCCGGCGCGGGCGAGCTGACCGCGAGCCCTTAGCGGCTGTCCGGCGACCCGCGCCTAGAACGCCCGCTGGATCGCCTGCCGGCCGGCCGCGCTGCCGGCGAGGTAGCCGTACGTGCCCTTGTCGCGGAGCTCGGCCGCCGCGTCCGCCAGCGCGCCGAGGGCGGCGAACGCGAGAGCACCGCCGACCGAGACCCGGCTCACGCGGGCCTCGGCGAGCTCGCTGACAGGCGGGACGCCTGGCATGGCAAGGACGTTCACCGGGCGGTCTACAGCCATCACCACCTGCCTGATATCCGCCAGGCTGGTCAGGCCGGGGGCGTACAGCACGTCGGCGCCCGCCGCCTGGTACGTCTGCAGCCTGGCGATCGTGTCCGCCAGGTCCTGGCGCCCATGCAGGTAGTTCTCGGCGCGCGCCGTCAGCACCAGGCGCGCGGGCCCGGCGTGCGCGGCCGCCACGGCGGCCGCGACGCGCTCCGCCGCCAGCGCGATGTCGTAGATGGGCCGGTCGTCATCGCCGGTGAAATCCTCCACCGAGCAGCCCGCGAGCCCGGTCTCCGCGGCGAGGCCGATGGCCCGCGAGACGCCGTCCGGATCGTCGGCGAACCCGTTCTCCAGGTCGGCAGAAACCGGCAGCTCGGTGGCCGCGACGATCGCTGCGGCGTGCCCGAGGGCCTCATCCCGGCTCACCGAGCCGTCGAGGCGGCCCAGCGTCGCGGCGAACCCGGAACTCGTGGTGGCGAGCGCCTGGAAGCCCATGGCGGCGAGCAGCTTCGCCGATCCCTGGTCCCACGGGTTGGGCAGCAGCAGCGGATCCCCCGGACGGTGCAGCTCGAGAAACCGTTCCGCCTTTTCCTGCTGGGTTGTCATGGCCCGAAGGTACCCCGGGCCATCAGCTCGCGTCGACCGCTTGCCGCCGCCTGCTGACACCCCCGCCGCGCCGGAGGAACAGCGATGACCTGCCCGCTGCCCGGCGTGCGCGATGAGCTAACTTAGCTCGTTGTGCAGGCATCGACCGTTCGCGGCTACGGCTACCGGTACCGGCGGTGGGTTCTCGACTCGCTTACGTACATCGACGTGCAGGACCTCGCGACCGGTGGCGATCACATCCCGGAACTCGGCGAGCTCTACGTCGACATCGCGCTGGTCAGCCGGGCCGCGTATCAGGCGTCAGGCGCCCCCCTCGGCCAGGCGCCCGACGACAAATCAAAAAGATATTCAATAATTGAGCTTCTCGATCGCAGCTCGCCCGTGGTCCTCGCGCTGCTCGGCCAGCCGGGAAGCGGGAAGAGCACCCTGCTCGCCCACGCGGCCCGCCGCAGCGCCCAGCTGGCCGGGCCAGGACGCCGCGGCCAGCGGCGCGTCCCC
>Ga0070709_10000688_pt1 | contig 19205 bp, 16 predicted proteins | sample LARL51metaG_FD_65449 | JGI IMG/M metagenome (GOLD analysis project Ga0070709, IMG submission 65449) | Corn, switchgrass and miscanthus rhizosphere microbial communities from Kellogg Biological Station, Michigan, USA - LAR L5-1 metaG | ecosystem: Host-associated > Plants > Roots > Rhizosphere ... | reverse complement strand
TGATCCGAGGAGAACGATGACCGACCAGACCTCCACCGAGCTGAGCGCGGCCGGAGTCCCCCATGATGCGCTGGCACGCTTGGCGGAGCTGACGCCGGGTAAGCCCGGTGCCATCTTCACCTCGGACCTGTCCGTCAACGAGTTCCTGCTCGTCCGGGAGGCGGGGTTCCGCCCGCTCGGGCTGGTGCTCGGCAGCTCCATCTACCACGTGGGGCTGCAGTTCGGCCGGTGGGGCAAGAACCAGGAACTGGACGTGCTGTCCCAGGCCATGTACCACGCGCGCGAGCTGGCCATGGGCCGGATGGAAGCCGAAGCGGATGCGCTGGGCGCGGACGGCATCGTCGGGGTCCGCCTCGATGTGGAGCTGAAGGAGTTCGGCGCCGACATCGCGGAGTTCATCGCGATCGGCACCGCGGTCAAGGCCGAGGAAGGCGCGGGTGGCGGAGGCGTCGCCAACTGGCGCAACAACAAGAACCAGCCGTTCACCTCCGACCTGTCCGGTCAGGACTTCTGGACCCTGATCCGCGCCGGGTACGCGCCGCTTGGCATGGTGATGGGCACCTGCGTGTACCACATCGCGCACCAGCGCCTCGGCGGTGTGCTCGGCAACATCGGCAAGAACGTCGAGCTCGAGCAGTTCACCCAGGCCCTGTACGACGCGCGTGAGCTGGCGATGAGCCGGATGCAGGCCGAGGCGGAGGAGTACCACGCGGAGGGGATCGTCGGGGTGCAGCTTCGCCAGCACAGCCACACCTGGGGCTCGCACACCACCGAGTTCTTCGCGATCGGCACCGCGGTGCGGCCGTTGCGCGAGGACCACGTCATCGAGCGCCCCACGATGGTTCTCAGCCTGGACAGCTGAGCAGTACCTCAGCCCCGGACGGCGGGCGGGCCGTTGTCCTCGCCGGTTCCGTTGCCGGTGGCGTCGCTGATGGCGCCCGGCCCGGGGCCGCCAATGTATCCCTGGGTGCCGGGCTCCACCGGTGTGCGCTTGGCCTTGACCGGCTTGCGCCGGACCTCGACGCCGCCCATCAGGGCGAACCCGAGTACGCGCACCTGCGGTGCGCCGGCCACCCCGGGCCCGCTGGCGTTGTGGTCGAACCCGCCCATGAAGGCCAGCCCGGACACGTCCACATCGACGTCCTCGGGGACGGTGATCTGAATGCCGCCCATCAGCGTGTAGGCGTGCAGCGTGACCACGGGCTCACTGAACTGTGCCTCGCGCAGGTCAAGCTCGATCCCGCCCATCACGGCCACCGACACGTACGTGGGGGGGACCACCCACCTGCCCATCCGCCGCGCGCCGCTCATGATCGCCACGGAGAACTTGGACCGCGGCGTGCCGCCGATGCGGCTGATCTGTGTGGCTCCCTGGACCGGCGGGGCCGGCATCCGCGCGGACGGCGGCAGGTCGTGGGTGACCGCCGCGAGATCGGCGTAGGTCTTGGCGGCGTAGGCGGATTCGAGGCGCTCGTCGAGCTCGTCGAGGCTGATCCGCCCCTGCCCGGCTGCCTCGCGGAGCACGTCGGCAGCCTGCTCACGGTCGCTGTCGGACACTCGCATGAGGCTGTGGTCCGCGGGCCCGGAAAGCTCGCTCATGCCCTCACCTTAGCGACAGCACGCCCGCCACGAACGGCGCCATCGAACCGGACCACACCGGGACGAACCGGCGTATCGCATGATTCCAGCCAGGAGCGGGGGAGCGCCGCGCCGTGAGGCTAGGGGGAGACGGGGCCGGTCACCGTGTCGAGCAGCCGGGCGAGCCGTGCCCGCAGGCGCCGAGATGGCTCGGTGCGCTCCCCGGCAGCGGCGCTGACCAGGTGCTGGACGGCGTCGAACGTCAGCGGTGCGGACGGCGCCACGGTGAGTTCCTCGTGGGCCACATCGGCCAGGCGGCGGTCGCCGCGGTCCAGGGCCAGGATCGTCGCCCCGCCTTTGCGGGCGTCGCAGACGCGCTCGAGCAACCGGTCCGGCGCCACCTGCGGGCTCACCACCACCAGCGAGTCGCCGCGCCCCGCGTCGCCAAGCCGGGCCAGGCTCACGCTCAGGTGCGGCGGCGCCCCGGGCGGCGGGTTCCAGCGGACCAGGGTGGGCGCGAGTTCGGGCAGCCCGGCGAGCCGGCTTTCGTCATCCAAGTGCGCGGCGAAATGCCAGGGCTCGTGCTCGGGCGTGCCGACAAGCAGCAGCCCGCCCTGTGTCCGCGCCGACGCGCGCACGGCGCGCGCGAACTCCGCGGCCCGGTCCAGCCAGCCGGTGGGGGCGAGCAGCGTCCGCAGCGCGGCAACCTGCTCGGCGTTCACGCCCCCATGGTGCCATGGCCCGGCAGCGCTCTGGCAGGATCGGGCCATGTCCGACAACCAGGCAGCACCCGGTCCCGACGTCGTGACCTTGACCATCGGCATCCTGGGCGGTACCGGTGACCAGGGCCGCGGGCTCGCCCGCAGGTTCGCGCTGGCCGGCAACCCGGTCATCATCGGCTCCCGCAGCGTGGAGCGTGCCGTCGCGGTCGCGCAGGCTCTGGGCGCGGACCTGGGCATCCGCGGCATGGCGAACCCGGACGCGGCCGCCGCCGCAGACGTGGTGATCGTGGCGGTGCCCTGGGACGGCCACCGCGACCTGCTCACGTCGCTGGCCGCGCCGCTGGCCGGCAAGATCGTCATCGACTGCGTGAACCCGCTGGGATTCGACCAGCGCGGCTGCTTCCGGCTGGGGGCGCCCGAGGGCAGTGCCGCGGAGCAGGCGGCGGCGGTGCTCCCCGGCTCGGTGGTGGTCGGTGCCTTCCACCATGTCTCGGCCGTGCTGCTGCTCGATCCCGAGGTCGTCAGCGTCGACCTTGACGTGCTCGTGCTTGGCGACGACAGGCCGGCCACCGACCTGGTCCAGGCGCTCGCCGCGCGGATTCCCGGGGTCCGCGGCGTATACGCGGGGCGGCTGCGCAACTGCGGGCAGGTCGAGGCGTTCACCGCCAACCTGGTGTCCATCAACCGGCGGTACAAGGCCCACGCCGGGCTGCGGATCACCGACGTCTGACGCTCCGCTTGCGCACGCGGCGCCGCGGCCCGCCCTGTTGCCCCCTGTGGCCGCATACCGGGCTGCGGCCTAGTATGTTTAGCTTTCAACAACACTGCGGAGCGAAAGGACGCCCGTGATTTTCCGCGTCAAGGCACGTGACCTCCCCGCGCGCGTCGCGACCGGTGCGTACATTCTCCACGCGGGACTGGAAAAATGGCGCGCCGACGAGGCCAGGGCCAAGGGCCTGCACAAGGCGGCGTCCGGCGCCTTCCCGTTCCTGGAGCGCATCCCGCCGGAGCGCTTCGTCCGGGTGCTCGCCGCGAGTGAGATCGCGATCGGCACCGCGTTGCTCGCCCCCGTGGTGCCCGGCGCGCTGGCCGGCGCCGCGCTCACCGGGTTCTCCGGCAGCCTGCTCACGATGTACCTGCGCACCCCGGCGCTGCACAAACCGGGCAGCGTCTGGCCGACCCAGGCCGGCACCGGGATCAGCAAGGACGTGTGGATGCTCGGCATCGGCCTTGGCCTGATGGCGGGCGCGGTGAGCGACGACAACGACTAGGCCGGGACTTATGTGGTGATGGGCACTCCACCCACCAAAGAATGTGGGTGGAGTGCCCACCACGGCAAACGGTTCGGTGCGCGTCAGCGGTAGGAGTGGTCCGCGTCGGGGAACTGGCCGGCGACGACCTCCTCGGCGAAGGCGCGCGCGGCGCTGCCGAGTACCCCGGCCACGTCGGCGTACTTCTTCACAAACTTCGCCGTGTGCGGGGTGAGCCCGGCCATGTCCTGCCAGACCAGGACCTGGGCGTCGCAGTCCGGGCCAGCGCCGATCCCGATCGTCGGGATCGACAGGCTCTGGGTGACCCGGGCGGCCAGTTCCGCGGGCACGCACTCAAGGACAACGGAGAAGGCGCCCGCCGCCTCCATGGCCTTGGCGTCGTGCAGCAGGCGCTCGCCGTCCTCGCCCCGGCCCTGGACCCGGTATCCGCCGAATGCGTTGACCGATTGCGGCGTCAGGCCCAGGTGCGCCATGACCGGGACGCCGGCCTGCACAAGCTCCTCGGCCTGGTGGACCACCCGCATGCCGCCTTCGAGCTTGACCGCGTGCGCCCCGGACTCCTTGAGGAACCGGGCCGCCGTAGCGAACGCCTCGCGCGGCGAGGCCTGGTAGGAGCCGAACGGCAGATCCGCGACAACCATCGCCCGCCGGGTGCCGCGAACCACCGCGGCGGTGAGCGGGATGAGGTCGTCCACGGTCACCGGGATGGTGGTGTCGTGGCCGAACACGACCATCCCCGCCGAGTCGCCCACGAGGAGCACCGGTATCCCGGCGCCGTCGAAGACGCGCGCGGTGAGCGCGTCGTAGGCGGTGAGCATGGGCCATTTCTCACCGCGGGCCTTGGCGGCGGCGAGGTCACGTACGGTGATCCGCCTGCTGGCACTGCCGCCATAGAGGGGTTCTGCGGTCCGCGCCTTGATCGCGGCCGCGCCCGAGTCACCGGGCTGTGCGGTCATGGGAATCCTCCTGCCTCGTGGCGCCGTGGTGGCGTCCCCGGACGCCTTCAGCATGCCACGCGGTCCGGGCGGGGGATAGCCCGGGAATGTTTTACGATACGGACCTGTTCCGTATTGTTGGCCCTCCCGGGGCGGCGGCCCCGCCGCCCCGGGATGTACGGGCCGTACACGCTCTTACGGACCCGGAGGGGGACCATGGACACACCCGGTGTTTCCGCAGGTAACTCCAGCGTGGCCCCGCTCGCCGATACCGACTCCAAGGTGCAGCGACGCCGCTGGATCATCCTCGGGGTACTGATCACCAGCCTGATGGCGATCGTGCTTGACAACACCGTCCTGAACGTCGCGCTCAAGACCATCGCCGAGCCCACCGCGGGCCTCGGGGCGAGTCAGAGCCAGCTCGAGTGGGCGATCAACTCCTACACGCTGGTGTTCGCCGGCCTGCTTTTCACCTTCGGGGTGCTGGGTGACCGCATCGGCCGCAAGCGGATGCTGATGGTGGGGCTGGCCTCGTTCGGCTTGTTCTCACTGATCACCGCGTACTCACACTCGCCCGACCAGCTTGTCTGGGCGCGCGCGGCGATGGGCCTGGCCGCGGCGGCGGTGATGCCGCAGACGCTGTCGATCATCTCCAACGTGTTCGACCCGGCGGAACGCCCCCGTGCCATCGGGATATGGGCCGTCGCCGTCGGCATCGGCATCGCCATCGGCCCCATCGTCGGCGGCCTGCTGCTCGCCCACTTCTGGTGGGGCTCGGTGTTCCTGATCAACGTGCCGTTCTGCGCCGCGAGCGTGGTGGCGATAGCCCTGCTCGTGCCCGAGTCGAAGAACCCCAACCCGGGGCGGATCGACTATGTCGGCGTGCTCGCCTCGATCGCCGGGCTGGTGCTGGTGGTGTACGGCATCATCCAGGGTGGTGACAAGGGCTCCTGGGTGCACCTGGACGTGCTCGGCCCGGCGCTCGGCGGCCTGGCGATACTCGCCTTCTTCGTGTGGTACGAGGCCAGGGTCCGCTACCCCTCGCTGGACGTACGGTTGTTCCGCGACGCGCGGCTGTCCTCGGCCATCGCCGCGCTGTCGCTGGTGTTCTTCGGCATGATGGGCGCGCTGTTCTTCCTGAGCTTCTACCTGCAGAGCGTGCGCGGGTACACCCCGCTGAAGGCCGGCGCCTTCTCGCTGGCGTTCGCGGTCGCGCAGATGCTGACGGCCCCGCGCAGCGCCGCCCTGGTCCGGCGGTTCGGCGCCAAATCGGTCGTGGCGAGCGGTCTGCTGCTGGTCACCGCCGCGCTGATCAGCTACCAGCTGCTCAACGTCGCCACGCCGATATGGGTGCTGGCCCTGGCGTTCTTCGTCCAGGGCGCGGGGATGGGCCTGGTCATGCCGCCCGCCACCGAGGCGGTCATGTCGGTGGTGCCCAGGGAGCGGGCCGGCGCCGGTTCCGCGCTGACCAACACCGCCCGCCAGGTGTCCGGTGCGCTCGGTGTGGCCGTGCTCGGCTCCATCCTGGCGCAGGCCTACCGCAGCCAGCTCGGCCCGCACCTGAGCGCGCTGCCCGCCCCCGCGCGGAACGCCGCAACAAGCTCGATCACCGCGAGCCAGGCGGTGGCCGCCAAGCTGGGCCCGGCGGGCCGGGACCTGTCGGCGTTCGCCGACACCTCGTTCGTGCACGCCATGCACCTCACCACGCTGATCTCCGCGGCGATCACGCTGCTAGGCGCGCTCGTCGTGATGCGCTGGATGCCGGGCCGCGCCAGGGCCGGTACGGCCCGGCAGGCCCAGGCCGCTGGCAGCGCCGGTGAGGCCGCGCATGTGAATGGGGCAGTGCCCGCGAGCGAGACCGCGGCGGTTCCCGGTAACGGGGCGGTGCCCGGGAACGGAGCGGTGCTCGTCAGCGAGGCCGCGCCCGCCAGCGAGGTCGCGGCAGGGGGCCCGGGCGGGCCCGCGGCGCGGGAGGGATGAGCGATGGCTTCGGCCGGAGCGAAGACAGACGCCAGGCCGGCCCCGCGCCGCCCTGGCCGGCCCCGCAGCGAGCGCGCCGAGCGCGCCATCATCGACGCGGCGCTCAGCGTGTTCGCCGAATCCGGCCCGGAGGGCCTGTGCATCGAGACGGTGGCCGCCCGCGCCGGCGTGGGCAAGGCGACCATCTACCGGCGCTGGCCGGGCAAGGAAGACCTGCTGCTTGACGCGATCGGGGCGCTGCAGGCCCCACTGCCCGAACCAGCGGGCCGGTCGGTGCGCGAGGACCTGGTGATGGTGCTGGCCGCCATGCGCGACTCGGTCGCCGATCCGCGCCGGGTCAGGGAGTTCGCGCTGCTGCTCGGTGAGGGCGCCAAATACCCGCGGCTGATGGCGCGGTACGTGGAGACGATGCTGGAACCGCGGCGCGAGGTGATCAGGTCGGTGCTGCGCCGCGGCGTGGCCACCGGCGAACTGCGCACGGACATCGACGTCGAGGCCGCGCTGTTCATGCTGACCGGTGCCGTTCTCGCCCGCGGGAAGTATGACCGGTCCAGCATGCCGCCCGGGTACGTGGAGCGTGTCGTGGACGAGCTGCTGCGCGGCCTGGCCACGCGCTAGAAATGGCTCATGACCACACCGGACGCCGCGGCCGCCGCGGTGGAGCGGCGGCAGGCGCAGCGGCTGGCGGCCCAGTTGCTGTCCGGGCCCCCGGCCGAAGGCACGGCCGAGGTGGCCCGCTGGCTGCTCGCCGTCCAGGCACAGGACCCGCGCGGAGCCCGGCTGGCGGTGCGCGCCCGCAGCCGGGCCCGATCGGCCGCTGACGTCGACGCCGCGCTTACCCGGGACCGCAGCGTCGTGGTGACCTGGCTGAACCGGGGCACGCTGCACCTGGTGCTGGCCGAGGACTACTGGTGGCTGCACCCGCTGACCACGCCGCCGCTGCTGCGCGGCAACGCCCGCAGGCTCGCCCAGGAGGGCGTGCCGCCCGCCGACGCCGAGCGCGCGGTCACGGTCATCGAGCGGGCGGTGACCGCCGAGGGGCCGCTGACCCGCGCGCAGCTCGCCGAACGGATCGCCGCGGCCGGAGTGCGCACGCAGGGCCAGGCCATCGTCCACCTGCTCGCGCTGGCCAGCCTCCGCGGGATCATCGTGCGCGGCCCGATGGCCGGGCGCGACCACGCCTATGCGCTGGTCCGCGACTGGCTCGGCGCCCCGCCCGCGCAGCACGCGGCGTTCGACCGGGACCGGGCCCTGGCCGAGCTTGCCGCCCGCTACCTGGCCAGCCACGGCCCGGCCACCGACCGCGACCTTGCCAAGTGGGCCGGGCTGCCGTTGCGGGACGCCAGGTCGGGCCTGGCCGCGATCGCCGGGCGGCTCGCCGCCCGCGACGACGGTCTCGCGGATCTGGCCGGGCGGCGAGATGAATGCCCGCCGCCGCCACCGCCGCGCCTGCTCGGCGCCTACGATCCGCTGCTGCTTGGCTGGGACTCACGAGACCCGGTTGTCGGCCCGCACGGCCGGCTGATCGCGATCAACGGCCTGTTCCGGCCGTTCGCGCTGGTTCGCGGGCGCGCCGCCGGCACCTGGAGCCTGCCCGGCGGCAAGGTCGCGCTGGCACCGTTCGCGCCGCTTCCCGATGCCGACGCGGCCGCCCTGGCCGCCGACGCCGCCGAGGTCGAGCGCTTCCTCTACGTGAGCTGACAGGGCCAAGGCCCCGCGGGAGAAGGAACGGGGCCGTGAGCCACCGGGGGGTTCCAGGGGGTCGTCCCCCAGGCCAGCACTGCTCAGCGGGGCAGGTCCGCGCGGGAGCAGCGGGTCACCATGTTCAGGGCGATCTCGTCCTCGCCGGCCAGCGCCGGATGCGTCTCGAGCAGATCGCGGACCTGGCTCATAACGGCGTGGCGGCGCTCATCCGGCAACGTGATCACGTAGCTGCGGGAGGCGACCCAGTCGGTCATCCCGGCGCGTGACAGCCGGTACGTCCAGGCCACCGAGCGCCGCTCCACGGATGCGAACGGCGGCCCGATTTCCGGGAAATGCCGGCTGGAACCGGGGGTGCCGCGGCTGCCGATGATGGTGGACAGCTCCGCGACCCACGGCTCGTCTTCGACGCGGCGGTTCCACATCAGGGCCAGCCGGCCGCCGGGGGCCAGCACCCTGGCCACCTCGGGCACGGCCCGTGCCGGGTCCACCCAATGCCAGGCCTGGGCCACGATCACCAGGTCGACGGCGCCATCGGCCAGCGGGATCTGCTCGGCCGTACCCGCCAGGACGGCAACCCCCGGCGCCGCGCGGCGCAGTTCCTCCCGCATCCCGGCCGACGGTTCCACGGCGATCACGCCCAGGCCCCGCTCGCGAAGCTGGCGGGTCAGTTTGCCCGTGCCCGCACCGACGTCGGCTACCCGGGTGGCGTGCGCAGGGACCAGCCAGTCGATCGCCTCCGCCGGATACGACGGCCGGCCCCGTTCGTAGACGTCAGCCACGGCACCGAAGGAATTCGCCTGCTGCCGGTGCGATTCGTCGAGCGCCATTCGCCCAGTCTGCCAGCCCGGCCGGCGCGGGCCGGTGCGCCCGCCGTGGCCGGGCGCTACGCTCGGGCCGTCGGTGGCGCGCGGTGGGGAGGCACGGAGGTGACACGTGGAACTGGTGGACGACTGGGCTGAGCTGCTGCGCGCCGAGGCGGCGGACTACGCGCAGGTGGCGCTCACCAACATCAGGCGCGAGTTCCCGTCCGGGGTCTACCACGACATGACCGCGCCCGGCGACTTCCCGTTCCGCCCCAAGGCACGCACCCCCGCCTTCTACGGCAGCTATGACTGGCACTCCTGCGTGGAGATGCACTGGCTGCTGCTGCGCCTGCTGCGGGTCGCGGAGGACGTTGTCCCGGCCAAAGAGATCAGGTCCGTGCTGAACGCACACTTCCGGCCGATGGCGCTGGCCGCCGAGGTGGAGTTCGTCACCAGCAGGGACGGCCTGTGGGAGCGCCCCTATGGCTGGGCCTGGGCACTGAGCCTGGCGCATGAGGCGGCGTCGTTTGACGACCCGGAGGGCAAGAAGTGGTCATCCGCCCTGCAGCCACTCGCAGACGCCGTGACCGGGTGCTTTCTCGACTGGCTGCCCAAGGCGACCTACCCGGTCCGCTACGGCGTCCACTACAACAGCGCGTTCGGCATGAGCCGGGCGCTTGACTACGCGCTCGCCCAGGCCCCCGCCGGGGACCGCGCGCTGCTCGATGCGATCACCGCCAAGGCATACGACTGGTTCGGCGGGGACACCATGTACCCGGGCGCCTGGGAGCCATCGGGGCACGACTTCCTGTCGCCAGCGCTATGCGAGGCCGAGCTGATGGCCAAGATCCTCCCTGAGGCCGAGTTCGGCATCTGGCTGTCGGTGTTCCTGCCAGGGATCGCCGGCGGGGAGCCCGCCACGCTGTTCACTCCGGCCGTGGTGTCGGATGCGGCCGACGGGCAGATTGCCCACCTGCACGGGCTGAACGCCAGCCGGGCGTGGTGCTGGCGCCGGATAGCCGAATCGCTGCCGGACGGCGACCCGCGCATCGGGCGGGCCGTCGGTGCCGCGCGCACCCATGCCGGGGCCGCGCTCCCGCACGTTGTCGGGGACGACTACATGGTCGAGCACTGGCTCGCCTGCTACGCCGTGCTCATGCTGAGCTAGCCCGGGGGACGACCCCCTGGAACCCCCGATGGCCTGCGGCTTCGTTCCTCCGTCACGAGGCCTTGGCCACGCTCACTGCGAACATCAGGGATGGCGGGCTCGCCGCGCGCGATGATGCCTGTATGGGCACCGATCACGCGGCGGGCCACCGGCTTACCAGCCAGGGGCTTTACACCGACATCCGGGGCGACGCCGATGCCCCGGCCATGCTGTTCCTGCACGGCGGCCCCGGGCAGGGCTGCCACGACTTCATGGCCATCCAGGGCGATCTGCTGGGCCGGTCGGTCCGGCTGATCGGCATCGACCAGCGTGGCGTGGACCGCAGCGCCCCCATGCCGGTGAAGACGGACAGCGAAGACGGAAGGCGGGCGGAGGGCGGGGCCGGGCTCACCGTTGCCGACTTGGTCGAGGACTGCGAGGCGGTACGGCAGGCGCTGGGTATCGAGCGCTGGGCGGTGGCGGGCCAGTCCTTCGGCGGGCGGCTGGCCCTGCGGTACGCGGCCGCATATCCCGGTCACACCTCGGCGGTGATCTTCGAGAACCCGGTGTGGGACATGGCGGCCAGCGTCCGGGCGGCACTGCCGCCGATCGCCGCAATGCTGGCCGAGCGGGGCAACACGAAAGCGGCACAAGCGGCCCTGGCGGCCGCGGGGGGTGAGCAGGCCGCCGGCCCGCTGCGTGAGGCCTACCTGGCGGCCCTGCGTGCCCTCGGCGAGGACCGGGAGTCGTTTTTCGTCCCCAGCGCAGAGACCCGGGCACGGCTCGCGGAGGTCCGGCGGGCGCACGAGCGGCCCGAGGGCTCGGCGGGCGACGAGGGCTCCCTGCGACACCATCTGGCGATCGTGGCGGACCCGGCGTCCGAGGAGCCGATACAGCATCTGCTGTCCGGGCTGCAGGTTCCCCTGCTGCTGATCGTCGGCGGTCGCGACCCGCTGACCAGCCCCCAGCAGCGCGAGGCTTTCCTGGCCGCGCCGCGCAGCCAGGTGCTCGAGGTCCCGGCGGCCGGCCACTTCGTGCACGCTGACGATCCGCTGCAATACGCCAGTGCGGTGTCGGCCTTTGTCCGTTCCGTCGCGGGGGATCTCAGCGGGACCGGCTGGGTTCCCGCCACCGGTTGGTGATCGGCAGCCGCCGGTCCCTGCCGAAGTTGCGCGGGGTGATCTTGGGCCCGGGCGGGTACTGCCGTCGCTTGTACTCGGCCCGGTCCACCATCGCAACCACGCGGTCCACCAGCGCCGGGTCATGCCCGGCGGCCACCAGGCCGGCCACCCCCAGGTCCTTGACCACGTAGTCGTCGAGGATGGCGTCGAGCACCTGGTAGTCCGGCAGCGAGTCGGAGTCGAGCTGGCCCGGCGACAGTTCCGCGCTGGGCGGCTTGGTGATCGAGTTCTCCGGGATCGGCGGGGTCTGGCCCCGGCTGGCCGCCTCGGCGTTCCGCCACCGCGCCAGGTCCCACACCAGGGTCTTGGGCACGTCCTTGATGGGGCCGAAGCCACCGGCCGAGTCGCCGTACAGGGTCGAGTAGCCGGTGGCAAGCTCGGACTTGTTGCCGGTGGTCAGGGCCAGGTGCCCCTCGGCGTTGGACAGGCCCATGAGGATCACGCCGCGCACCCTGGCCTGGAGGTTCTCGGCCGCGAGCCCGGTCAGGTCCAGTTCGGCCTGGAAGGCGTCCACCATGGGCTGGATCGGCACCATGCGGGCGTGCACGCCCTGCCGTTTCACCAGGTCCTCGGCGTCGCTCACCGAGTGCTCGGAGGAGTGCCGGCTGGGCATCAGCACGACGTGCACGTGCTGCGGGCCGATGGCGTCGGCCGCGATGGTCGCGGTCAGCGCGGAGTCGATCCCGCCGGACAGGGCGAGGATCACCGAGGAGAAACCGTTCTTGACCACGTAGTCCCGCACCGACGTGACCAGCGCGGTGTACACCTCCTCCAGCGGCGACAGCCGCGGCCACAGTGCTGGCCCAGGGGGGCGACCCCCTGGAACCCCCGCTGGCCTACGGCCCGGTTCCTCCGTCACCGGGCCGTGGCCCTGCTGGCTTGGGGGGGCGGGCTCGGATGTGCGAGGGGTTGGGGGCGGCAGCGCCACCCGGTGGATGGTCATGTGGGTGCCGTCCTTTGGGTCGGCGGGCGTGTCGCCCGGCTCGATCCTCACGTCGGCGTTCGGCAGGTCCAGGTCGGCGACGATCAGCGCCTCGGCGAACTGGGGGCCGCGGGCCAGCAGGTTGCCAGCGGCGTCCACGATGATCGAGTCGCCGTCGAACACCAGCTCGTCCTGGCCGCCCATCATGTTCACATAGGCAAGCGTGGCGCCCGCCTCGGCTGCCCGGCTCACGCACAGTTCCAGCCGCTCGGCGTCTTTGCCCCGCTCGTACGGGGAGGCGTTCGGCACCGCGAGCAGGCCCGCTCCCGCCTGCCTGGTCACCGTCACCGGGCCGCCGTCCTGCCACAGGTCCTCGCAGACGGCGATCGCCACGTCGGCCGCTTCGCCGGGCTCCCCGCACGGCAGGCGGAAGACCGGCAGCCGGTTGCCGGGCACGAAGTACCGGTACTCGTCGAACACCCCGTAGTTCGGCAGGTGGTGCTTGGCGGTGGTCACCACGACGTCGCCCCCGAACAGCAGCGCCGCGGCGTCCAGCGCCGCGCTGACCGGCTGCCCGGTGCGCGGGGTCAGCCCCGCCTGGCGGCCCAGGTACCCGGCGACCACGGCGATACCGCCAAGCCCTTCGGCGGCAAGCCGGGCCGCGGTGTCCTGGATGGCCGCGATGGACGCGTCCACGAACGAGTCACGCAGCGCGAGATCCTCCACCGGGTACCCGGTGAGCATCATCTCCGGGAACAGCACGAGGTCCGCCCCGCGGGCGGACGCCCGGCGGGTCCATTCGATGATCGTCTGCGCGTTTCCCGCCAGATCGCCCACGGTCGAGTTCACCTGGGCGAGTGCGATCCTCAGCTTCGGCACGCTTTCCAGCTTAGGCGGGGCGGCATGTGGTCTCGGGCGCACGCAACAGCCCGGGCCGCGGTGGCGACCGCGGCCCGGGCGTGCGCTGACGCGCTTGATGGCCTTATCGGCCCGCCTTCTTACTTCACCAAGAAGGCGCGGATCCAGGCGCCGAAGTCCGCGTTCTTGTTGAACAGGAACGACGGGCTCATCACCGTCTGCCCCGACGCGCCACCATTGGTGGTGTCGATGACCTCATTCGTGGTCCACGGCCCGGTCATCGTGCCGTGCACACCGGTGTAGGTGGTCACGGCGCTGCTGGTGAACTGCCACAGCCGGGTATCACCCGGTGGTGGCGACGAGGGGTTCCGCAGCACGGCGGCCACCTCGGCGGCGGTGAACAGTGCCTTCGTCCCGGCGCTGATGGTGATTGCCTGGGTGCGGCCGGTGGTCAAGTCGCTGGCGGTGGCCACCACGCCGCCGCCGGACCTGTCGTAGTAGAGATCGATCAGGACGGTGTCCCCGACGCTCGGATTCACCTTGGTGAGCGCGCCGCCGCCCATGCCGAAGGGCGGCACGCCCACGCTCCAGCCCACCGAGGTCGGGCCCCCGCCGGCCGCCACGGCCAGAGTGACCGGGCTGACGGTCGCGCCGCCGAGCACGACCTCGGCGTAATTGGAGTAGGCACCCGGTGCCGGAACCTTGACGGTGGTGGCGACAAAGCGGAACCACCGGCCAGTCGCCGTGTATCCGCCCTGGCTGGATGTGTAGATGATCGGGTGACTGGTGGCATGCGTATTCGCCGCGGCATTGGCTGCCGCCCCCGCGGCCCCCACCGTGAGCAGCGCCGTTCCCCCCGCGGCAAGTGCCGCGGATATGGCGCGCAGAATCTGCCTTCGCATCGCGAAGACCCCCTTGAGAATTAACCGATAAAAGGCGCCCCGGCCTGCAGGATGGTGGCTTTGCAACCACTAAGACGACGCTGTGCCGTATCCGGTTGTGGCTTTTGTCCCTGAATCGCTGGGCCGGGCTGCGGCCACGTTACACATGGGTGTGTAACCTGCCGGAAACAGGCGGGCGGCAGACTGTGGGGGAGGGCCGATCCGCCCGGGACCGGGGGCCACCATGATCGCAAGCGCCCGGCAGGGCTGCTGACCAGCGAGGCAGGAAGAACATGGACAGGCAGGAAGAGTTCGTGCTCCGGACCCTGGAGGAGCGTGACATCCGTTTTGTCCGGCTGTGGTTCACGGACGTGCTCGGTTTCCTGAAGTCGGTCGCGGTGGCGCCCGCGGAACTGGAGGGGGCGTTCGCCGAGGGGATCGGCTTCGACGGCTCCGCGGTCGAGGGATTCGCTCGCGTCTATGAGGCGGACATGATCGCCAAGCCGGACCCGTCGACGTTCCAGCTTCTGCCGTGGCGCGGTGAGTCCGGCGTCGGCCGGATGTTCTGCGACATCCTGATGCCGGACGGATCGCCGTCGCACGCCGACCCACGCCACGTGCTCAGGCGCGCGCTCGGCCGGGCAGCCGATCTCGGTTTCACCTTCTACACCCACCCCGAGATCGAGTTCTTCCTGCTCAAGGAGAAGCCGGAGCCGGGGGACAGGCCGGCGCCGATCGACTCGGGCGGCTACTTCGACCACACGCCGCACAGCATCGCCCACGACTTCCGGCACGTGTCCATCCAGATGCTGGAGCAGATGGGCATCTCGGTGGAGTTCAGCCACCACGAGGGTGCGCCCGGCCAGCAGGAGATCGACCTGCGCTACGCGGACGCGCTCACCACCGCCGACAACGTCATGTCGTTCCGGCTGGTGATGAAGGAGGTGGCGCTCCAGCAGGGGGTGTACGCCTCGTTCATGCCCAAGCCGTTCACCGAGCACCCGGGCTCGGGCATGCACACCCACATGTCGCTGTTCGAAGGCGACCGGAACGCCTTCTACGAGCCGGGCGCGGAGTTCCAGCTTTCCAAGGTGGGCCGCGCGTTCATCGCCGGCCTGCTCAAGCACGCCCCGGAGATCACCGCCGTGTGCAACCAGTGGGTGAACTCCTACAAGCGGCTGTGGGGCGCGGCGGAGCGGACCGCCGGGGCCGGCGGCGAGGCGCCCGCGTATGTCTGCTGGGGGCACAACAACCGCTCGGCGCTGGTGCGGGTGCCGATGTACAAGCCGCAGAAGGGGAACGCCACCCGGATCGAGTTCCGGTCACTCGACTCGGCCTGCAACCCATACCTGGCCTTCGGCGCGATCCTGGCGGCCGGGCTCAAGGGGATCGAGGCCGGTTACGAACTGCCGCCCGAAGCCGAGGACGACGTGTGGGCGCTCACCGACCGGGAGCGCCGCATCCTCGGCATCGCGCCGCTGCCGCAGAGCCTGGACGAGGCGCTGAACGTCATGCAGGACAGCGAACTGATGGCGGAGACGCTCGGCGAGCACGTGTTCGACTTCTTTCTGCGCAACAAGCGGGAAGAATGGCGGGACTACCGTCATCAGGTCACCGCGTTCGAACTGGACCGCTACCTGCCCGTGCTGTGAGCCGGGCGGCGGGCGGCCGCCTGGAGGGCACAAGTGAGCACGCAGCTTCCGGCCGGGGTGTCCGTCGGTCACTGGACCGACGCTGAGGGCCTGACGGGGTGCACGGTACTGCTCGTTCCCGGGGGCGCGGTGGCCGGCGTGGACGTCCGGGGCGGGGCACCGGGCACCATCAACACTGACGGGCTGCGGCCAGGCACCGTCACCGAGCAGGCGCAGGCCATCCTGCTCACCGGTGGCAGCACGTTCGGCCTCAGCGCCACCTCCGGGGTGCTGCGCTACCTGGAGGAGCGCGGCGTCGGGCTGAACTTCGGCTCGGTTGCGGTCCCCATCGTGGCCGGCGCGGTGATCTTCGACCTGCTGGCCGGTGATCCCACCGCACGGCCGGGCCCGGAGGCCGGCTACGCGGCCTGCGAGGCGGCCACCGCCAGCCCGGACCAGGGCGCGGTCGGGGCAGGCACCGGGGCCAGCGTCGCGAAGGCCGGCGGCAACGAGCCACGCCCCGGTGGCGTGGGGCTGGCCAGTGCCCAGGCCGGTGGCGCGGTGGTGGCCGCCGTCATGGTGGCCAACAGCCTTGGCGGGATCTGGGACGACGACCGCCACGAGTGGGTCGCGTCACTGACCGCCTGGGACTACTCGTCGCCGATGATTCCCGGCGGCAACACCACTATCGGGGCCGTGGTGACCGACGCGGTGCTCACCAAGGAGCAGGCGAACCGGGTCGCCGCCGTGGCGCACGACGGCATCGCCCGTGCGGTCAGGCCCGCGCACACGCTGTACGACGGCGACACCATGTTCTGCCTGGCCACGGGCACGGTCCAGGCTCCACTCGACGCCGTGGAAGCGGTCGCCGCCCAGGTCGTGGCGCGCGCCATCGCGGCCGGGGTCCGCGCCGGCCAGCTCTAGCCGCTTCCGCCTGCAAGTCACCACACACTGTTGCGGTCCGCATCCGCGCGCCCGGCACGGTGATCACGCGGTGTACCTGCGCAAATTCATGCTCGTGGCGATCTTGCAGCTTTGATTTGTATTTACGAACATATGACTTGCTCTGTAACCCATGAGGGGGGTCCAGGCCGCCCTGCGGCCACGGGGGCAGGTCGGCTGCCATTCCGGGCCGGTAAGTCGACGAAGGAGAAGTCAGCATGAGTATCCGAAGTTCCATGCGCCGTCTGCGGACGGCTGCGGGGCTTGTGGCGGTCGGGGTCAGCGCCGCGTTTGTGCTGCCCGCGACCGGCGCCGTGGCGGCGCAGCATAGCTCGCCACCGACGTCGCAAACGCCACTGCCGGTGCGCAACGGGTCGGCGGCCGACCTTGGCCCGTACAACCCGGCCCAGACAATCCGGCTGGCGATCGGGCTGCGGCCTCCGCACATGGCGGCCGAGGAGCAGTTCCTCCGTCAGATCCAGGACAAGCACTCATCGCTGTTTCACCACTATTTGACGCCAGCACAGTGGACGGCCCGGTTCGGCCCGAGCGCCGCCGCGCAGAACGCGGTGGTCGCCTGGGCCAGGGGTGCCGGCCTGACCGTGACCCACCTGTACCCAAACCGCCTGGTCGTGGACGTGACCGGGCAGGTTGGCGCCATTGCGAAGGCGCTGGGCGTGCAAATCAACAACTACCGGCTGGGAACCAAGACCTTCTTCTCCAACAACCATGACCCGGTGCTGCCGGCGTCGGTGTCAGGCATCGTGGCCTCGGTCGACGGTCTCACCAGCCTGCAGCAGATGTTCCCCGCGTCGCCGACGGGCCACGAGCCCGCCAGCCCCGCATACGTGCCCGGCCCGGCCGTCGCCAACGGCCCGCACGCGGCGGCCAGCGGCAGCCACGTGAAGCTGCGCGCGGCGATGAAGGCCTCCGCCCGGAAGATGAAGGCATCCGGGGGCGCGAAGGTGCACATCACCGGCGGCGCCTACGACCCGACCGACATCTACAGCTCGCAGGCCTACGACTACAACGCCCTCTACAACCAGGGACACTGCTGTAACCCGCTGGGCAACCCGGGCCAGTCGCCGGCCAATTCGACGATCGCCATCGCGACGTTCGGCCAGCAGCGAATCAGCGACATCCAGGGATTCCACAACCAGTACCCGTACCTGGCCTACAACGTCCAGGAGGTGTTCATCGACGGCACACCGGCGTGCTGTGACGCCGAGGGGACGATGGACATGGAGTGGTCTACCGCCATGTCCAACAGCTTCGGCGCCGCCTCGAACACCTCCAAGGTGTACGTCTACGACGGGGCGAACTTCAACAACTCCACGTTCACCGACATGTACAACCAGATGGTGTCGGACAACGTCGCCCGGGTGTTCTCCACGAGCTGGTCCTGCACCGAGAACTTCGGCTGCAGCTCCTCCACGATCGGCACCCGGCACGCCATCTTCAACAACATGGTCGGCCTGGGCTGGGCGCTGACCGCCGCGTCCGGTGACCGGGGCGCCTTCGACGACTGCTCCCACCTGTCGGTCGCCTACCCGGCCTCCGACCCGGACGTGGTCGGTGCCGGGGGGACCGAGCTGAGCCTCAGCTCGGGGCCGCTGTACAACTTCGAGGTCGCCTGGTCCGGCGGGCCGGACGGCTGCGGTTCCAACGACGGCGGGTCCGGCGGGGGCTGCAGCGCGATCTTCGTCGCCCCGTCGTTCCAGTCCAACCAGCCGTGCGGCAGCGGGTCCCGGGCCGTCCCGGACATCTCGCTGAACGCGGATTGGTTCCACACCCCGCAGAACCTCTACTTCGGCGGCTTGTCCGGGAACGGCGGCACCAGCATCGTCGCGCCGGAACTGGCGGGGTTCTTCGCCCAAGAGAACGCCTACCTGCTGTCCGTGGGAAACATCTGCGGCTCGGGCTCGTCGGCCTGCGGGCCGATCGGCAACGCCAACTTCGGGCTCTACCAGGCGGGCTTCGGGAGTACCCCGCACCATCCCTACTACGACATCACGTCCGGGTGTAACAGCAACGACATCGGCACCGGCTTCTGCGCCGGCACCGGCTGGGATGCCGTGACCGGCTGGGGCTCGGCCAACATGCTGCAGCTCGCCTGGGCGTTCAACTGGCGCGACATCCCCGAGGCCGGGCGGCCGGTCGTGTCGTACTCCGGGCCGACACCCGGGGTCTGGTACAACACCGACCAGACGATCGGGATCTCGGTCGCCGACACCGGCGGCAGTTTCCCGCCGAGCGGTGTGGCCGGGTTCAGCGACGCCTGGAACTTCGACCCGGGCGACCCCACCAGCGCGGCGACGCCGGGCTGCTGCAACTCCTTCTACAACGGCCCCGAGTTCAAGAACGCCACGAGCGGCTCACTCGACCTGGCCGCGGAGGGACAGGGGTGCAACACGGTCAACGTGGAGGCCTGGGACAACATGGGCTTCCAGTCCGGCGACGTCACCCGTGGCCCGCTGTGCTTCGACTCGGTGGCGCCGACGATCGCGACGGCACCGGTTATCAACTTGCGGAACAACGCTGGCCCGGTGACCAAGGCCGATCCGGTGACGATTTCGTGGAGTGGGTCGGATGCGACGAGTGGGATCAACCATTACTCGCTGTATGAGAGCAAGGACGGCGGGGCGTACAC
>Ga0070709_10000686_pt1 | contig 19213 bp, 18 predicted proteins | sample LARL51metaG_FD_65449 | JGI IMG/M metagenome (GOLD analysis project Ga0070709, IMG submission 65449) | Corn, switchgrass and miscanthus rhizosphere microbial communities from Kellogg Biological Station, Michigan, USA - LAR L5-1 metaG | ecosystem: Host-associated > Plants > Roots > Rhizosphere ... | reverse complement strand
CACCGAGGAAGCGTTTCAGGGATTCAGTTATCGCAGTGAAGTCGTCCTGAGTGAACGACCAGTTGGCCGTGCCGGCGGTCATCTTGCTCCGGTCACAGCGTTGCTTCGAGGCGTCTCAGCATGCGCGCACCGCGCTGCTTGAGAATCGGACGCGGCTCCCAGGCAACGTACTCACGAAGCAGCTGGGCGGTGTTGACGGTCGGCCGGCCACGCAGGTAGCCCAGCGCGGCAACGCGGAACAGCGGATTTCGCGAGAACAGATTGCGGCGGCAGTTGCGCTGCATTCTGCTCCACATCAGCGAGCCGGCGGCAATCCCGCCGAGAAAGCCTACCGCAACGAAAGTTGCGCCGCGCTGTCTGCTCATGACATTGCCCTCCTTGCGGTCAACGCTTGGGCAATGGTTACGCCATCTGCGTACTCGAGGTCCCCGCCAACGGGCAGGCCTCGCGCGATGCGCGTGATCGTCACGGCGTGTTTCGCCAGCCTCCGCTGAACGTAGAGGGCTGTCGTCTCGCCTTCGATACTGGGATTAGTGGCAATTATCACTTCGCGGACGACTCCGGCCGACACTCTGGACTCCAGCTGCGGGATGGTGAGATCCTCGGGGCCAATGCCGTCGAGGGGGGACAAGCGTCCGCCCAGGACGTGATATACGCCCCGGAATTCGCCAGACCGCTCGATTGCGCCAATATCTGATGCTTCCTCTACTGCGCAGATGACTCCCGTATCCCTGCGCGCGTCACGACAAATGGAGCACAGCTCCTCCTCTGTCAGGTTGAAGCACTGCGGACAGGGTTTGACTTTGTCGGCCAGTGTTGTCAGGGCGTCGGCCAGGCGTCGAGACTGGTCGGGAGACTGCTTCAGTAGATGATAGGTGAGCCGCAGCGCGGTCTTCCGCCCGATACCGGGCAGCTTCGACAGCTCCGCGGCCAGGTCATCGATTGCGCCCACTAAAACGGCAGCTTGAAGGGAAGGTTCAGCCCGCCGGCAAGCCTGCCCATCTCCGTCTTGGCGAGTTCTGCCGCTTTCTTCTGCGCCTCGTTGACGGCGACGAGCACCAGATCCTCGAGCATTTCCACGTCCTTCGGATCTGCCACACTCGGATCGATCTTGACGCGTGTAATCGTGCCCTTCCCGTCGGCTTCCACCGTCACCATCCCACCCCCGGCGGCAGCAGTCACGGTTTGCTTTTCCAGTTCCGACTGAACCTGCTGCATGCGCGCCTGCATCTGCTGCGCCTGCTCGAAGATCTTGCTGAAATCAGCCATATGTTCTCGGACGAGGGGGATTAGTCGAGGAGCTCCAGATCGAGCTCGTCGATAGCGGCTCCAAGGGCCGGGTCCTTCTGACGCAGCATCCCAATGCGTTCCTCCTTGAGCGCCTCGGGCGTCATGCGACTGCGATTCGAATCCTGCGCCGTCGTTTCCATCGCGCGTTTCATTTCGCGCAACTGGCTCTCATTGACCGGCGGCAAACTTTGCTTCGGCGGTTCCGGTGGAGGACCGTTGGGAGCATCGAGCTGCGGTGGATATCCAGGCCGCGTCGCCGGTCGCGGACGCTGGCTCTGGGCAGAAGCAGCAGGCTGCCGTGAAGGTGGTGACGCTTCTGCGGCTTCGCCGCGCGCGCCACCAAGACCTTTCAGCAAGTCCTCGATCGCAACAGTGCGATCGAGCAAAGCCATCCGCACCAACAACATCTCCACGAGCAGTTGCTGCTGACCGCTCTTTCTGAAATTCGGTTCCAGCTCGTTGATCGCGCTGATCATCCGCAGCAGGTCGCCGGCGGTGAATCTATCACGGCGCTCACGCAACGCGGCGAGCGCATGGGATGACACGCCTTCAGCGCGGTCGCTGAGCACGACGGTGAGCTGAGCACGCAACATGTCCGCGAAACCAGAGAGGAACACGCCGAAGTCGATACCGGCATCGGCGAGCTTGTTGACCGCGGTAAATACGTCTCCGGCGCGGTGCTCCGCGATGATGTCGAGCACCGAGATGAATTCCTCTTCGGGAGCCAGACCGAGCGCGTCGCGGACACGCTCGGCACTTACCGGACCCTCACCGATCGCGATGACCTGGTCGGCGAGACTCAGTGCGTCGCGCATCGAACCGTCGGCAGCGCGTGAGATCAGCGCCAGCGCGTCCTCCGAGATCTGAACGCCTTCGGACTTGAGCACGCTGGAGAGTCGGCGCGTGATGTCGCCGAGTCCGATACGCTTGAGATCGAAGCGTTGAAGCCGACTGAGGACTGGCGCCGCTGACTGTGCGATCTTTTGCGGCTCAGTTGTCGCGAAAACAAAAACGACGCGCGGTGGCGGCTCCTCGAGAATCTTCAGCAGCGCATTCCACGCCTCGCGCGTGAGCATGTGTGCCTCATCGACGATGTAGACCTTGTAGCGGTCGTCGCCCGACGGCGCGTACATCGCCCGCTCCCGCAGCTCGCGCGCGTCATCCACGCCGCGATTGGATGCTGCATCGATCTCGACGACGTCCAGGCTCGATGAGCCGCTCCAAATGCGCTGACAGGAAACGCAGACACCGCACGGCTCTCCATCGTCACGCTTATTCTCGCAATTGAGGGCCATCGCGAGGACTCTGGCGAGGGTCGTTTTTCCGACACCGCGCGGGCCGCTCAGCAGGTAGCCGTGCGCGATTTTGCCCCTCGCGATCGCCCCGCGCAGCGTATTGGAAACGTGCGACTGGACGGCGACGTCAGCGAAGGTCTTGGGTCGGTATTTACGGGCGAGTGCGAGGGACATTGCGAGGCGGGAGTACCCCAGGCCTGACGGAGCAACGATTGACACCGCATGCCGCTGCTACCTTCGGGGTCCTGACGGAGTTAACAGGCAAACGCCCTCCGGGACCTGGGGCACATCAAATATACACGCCGAGAGGGATTAACTACTAACTGATGACTACCTGCCCGCAGCCCATCGGCCTTTGCAGCCGGCAGCCGCGAGCCGCAACTTCCCGAGACGAGGCTCGTGGCAGCGGGCTGCCGGGCAGAAAGGCTGCCGGCTGGTCGTCATCAGTTAGTAGTTTGCTGCCGGCTGGTCGTCATCAGTTAGTAGTTTGCTGCCGGCTGGTCGTCATCAGTCAGTAGTTCAACGTAAAAAGCCCCGTCTTTTGACGGGGCTTTTTCCAGAGGAGTCGAGACGATGCCTAATGCTTCTTCGCGTTATCGCTCGCGCTCTTCACCTTCACCGTTGGGACCTTGATCGCGGCGGTGTCTTTCTTTACTTCAACCTTCGGCACCGTCACGTTGGCAGTGTCGGTTCCGACCTCCACAGACGGAGTGTGGATCGTATCTGTCTGCGTTCCGATTACGGGCTTCTCGACCTGGTACTCCCCCTCGCCAGTCTTCTTGCAAGCCGAAATCGAGACCACGGCCAGGACGGCCGCAACTGCTGCGAACTTGCGCACGAGCGCCTCCTCCAGAAGTGTGTTCGCCGGATGACCCGGCAACCATCCCAGTATTACTCAGTCCTCGAAAGCTTCACGCTGCATTTTTCGCACGCGCCGAAGCTCGTATACCTGCGCTACTTCGCCACCAATGATGAAGATAAAAGAGGCGTAGTAGACCCAGATGACGACGAGGACTAATGCAGCGACCGTGCCGCTGTAGAACGACCCCGGATTGAATGAGCGGACGTAGGCAGAAAACGCACGTTTTGCAACTTCCAGCATCCCGCTCGTAAACAGCGCGGCGATCAGCGCAGTTCTCCAGCGGATCTTCCGATGCGGCAGGAACTTATAAAGGCAGAAAAACATCGTCGCGATGAACGAGAACGCGAGCAGCTGGCCGAGATTGTATTCGAGCTGGCTCATTATTTCCTTGCGCAGGCCGAGGTCGGCGAGAATCGACACGCCGCTCGTAGCCGCGATCGCCAGATACGCGCTCAAAGCGGTGTAAGCGACGAGGAGCAGGCTCGAAACGATGGTCATCTCGATGTCGAAGATTTTGCCGGCGATGATGCCGCGATCGGTATCGATGTCGAAGATTGCAGCGAGGACCGTGCGCAGTGATCCAAAGAGCCGCGTCGAAAACCAGATGAAACCAATGGAGCTATAAATGGTGAGCGATCCGCTGCGTTTGATGACTTCGTTGAGAATGCTTGCAGCGGGGGAATCGCCAGGCGGATGCGGCGGCAGGAACTTGTCGACGATCGTCAGAACTTCCCCCGACGTGGTGTCGGGAGACTGGTTCAACAGGTAAATCAGACCAGTCGCCAGCAACAGGAAAAAGGGAACGGCGGCAAGCAGGATGTTGAATGCAATGCCGCCGGCGAGGAAGAAGACGTTGTCTTCTCCGCTGTTATCCCAGACTCGCTTGGCGTAATCGCGAAGCAGCCACCCAATACGGGCCGCCAGCGAGCGCTGCGGCACTAGCTTTCTTTGTAGGTCGCTTTGGTGTCGGCGATGCGCTGCTCGAGCTCGCCCCGCGCCTCACGCGCCGCTTCACGCCCCGCCTGATACGCGTTCGACACTCTGCGCCGCTTGTCGTCGACAGCATCGAGAGTTGCTTCGATGCGCTCCTCGACACTCTCGCGCACCTCACGGAACTTGTCGGCAACGTTGCCGCTGACGTCCTCGACAAAACCCTGCGCGTTCTGCTGCACCCGCCGGGCGCTGCGCGCTATGCCGCGTCGCGTCTCCTCACCGGACTGGGGGGCAAAGAGCAGAGCGGCTCCGGCGCCGAGCGCGATTCCAAGGAGGAACGGACCGATGCCGATCTCGCGCTTCTCGATGACGACATACGGCGCGTCAAATTCTTCGTCTTCGTCGTAGAAATCGGGCTCGTCGAACTCTTCGTCCTGATCCCTGGTTCGCCATCTCATCGGACTGACCCCCCTCGCTTTCAGTTTTTCGCGAAGCTGTTGAGCAATTACCGCTTTTTCGCCTTCGATTTTGCGGCTGCAGGCGCCTTCGATGGCTTCGCCACTTTTCCAGCAGCCGGACTGGCTTCCTTCGGCGGATGTGCACCGTTCGAGCCAGTCGGCGCGGCTTCAGGTTTTCCGTTCAGTAACGATGCAATCTCCGCGCGAACTTCAGCGGCGGACATGCCGACGATGGTCGCGGTGCGGCTGTAATCGCCGTTGGTGGACGCAAACGCGCGCAGCACCAGTTGCCGACGGGCATCCGCCAGCGTTGCCCCCGCAGGCACCGTGATCGAGGTCGCACCCTCACCGCGACGCAAATGGCGCGGCATGATGTCGCTCGCCTTGATCTTGTCCCCGTGAGCGAGGATGACGGCGCGCTCGACGGCGTTCTTCAGCTCGCGAACGTTGCCCGGCCAATTGTATGACAGAATCCATTCCCACGCCGCGTCGTCGAAACCCTTGAGCGGCTTGCCATTCTGCTCGGCAAAACGGGCCAGGAATTCCGTCGCGAGCAGCTTGATGTCGCCGACCCGTTCGCGCAGCGGCGGGAGGAAGAGCTCGACCACGGCAAGGCGATAGTAGAGATCTTCACGAAGATCGTTGTCCGCAAGAGCCTTCTGCAGATCCTTGTTCGTAGCCGCGAGAATGCGGATATCGACCTCGATCTCCTTCTTGCCGCCGAGTCGACGAATGCTGCGCGACTCGATCGCGCGCAAAAGCTTGACCTGAATGTCGGGCGGCATTTCGGCGACTTCATCGAGGAAAATCGTTCCACCGTCTGCCATCTCGAATGCGCCGGGCTTCTCGTTCACCGACCCGGTGAACGCGCCTTTCTCGTGTCCGAACAGCTCGTTCTCGAGAATGTCCTTCGGCAGCGCAGCGCAATTGAGCGCGAAGAACGGTCCCTTGGCGCGCTCGCTCTTGGTGTGGACCGCGCGTGCGACCAGCTCTTTACCGGTTCCCGATTCGCCGAAGATGAGCACGCTCGCGTTAGATGGCGCGACAGCCTCGATGATCTGGTAAACTGCGCGCATCTCCTCGGACTGTCCGGTCAGCTCACCATAATGGGTGAGGCCTTCCAGCTTCGATGACAGCTCGCGGTTCTTCTGTTGAACGTTGAACTTTTCGAGAGCCTTCGGGATCAGCGCCTTCAGACGATTCAGTTTGTCGGCAGTGAGCGGCTTCTCGATGTAGTCGTACGCACCTTCGCGCATTGCCTGCACTGCCGAATCGACCGTCGCCTGCCCGGTGACGATGATGCACTCGGTCGGGATCTGGCGCTGCTGAAGCTCTTTCAGCAGTCCCAGTCCATCGACCTTCGGCATTTTGAGATCGGCGAGCACCACACCGAAGGGCTCAGCTCCCAGCTGATCGAGGGCCTTCTGACCGTCGATAGCGATGGCCACATCGTAACCTTCATCACGCAGAATGGCACTCAGACCCTCCGTTATGGAACGGTCGTCATCCGCGATAAGTACCTTGGGGTGCTTTATCTCAGTCTTTGGAATGGCTTTGTCCTTCGGGCAAGACTTTTAATATAACGTTTGCGCCGGTTTGTTCGATTGAAACACCAATAGCGCCAGCAAGTTGCTCGATATCCGAAAGAACCGCTGACAGGTCACCATTTAACGTCAGTTCACCGCTGCCGCCAGACTTCTTGGACGGCTTCGCCTTCGGATCGCCCTGGCCTTTAACAGCCGCGCCGACCACCGCAAGTAAGCCGTTCGTAAGCACAGTCGCAGCGTGCACCTGCAGTCGCGCCCGGTCGGCGAACGGCAACACATCTTCGGATTTCGGCTCGCGGCTGCACCGGCTGCGCACCACCTCGAGATTTACCGCCACTCCGCTCAGAGCGTTGCGAATCTCGTGACCGGAGCGACGGATTATTTCTCGAAGGACCGCGGAATCGCTAGCGTCGCGACGAGCCTCAGTCACTCAGGTCAGCGTCGTCCGGCGCTGCTTCCACGACCGCCAGGTCCGGATGGGGCTGTGGCTTGTGCTGCTCAACCGCTTTCACGAAGCGGTCTACAGTCGCGCGAGTATTTACCACGGCGAGCTGAGTGAACAGGAAGGCGAATTTCTGGTCATAGGCCTTGGCCAGCTTCGCTTTCACATCCTCTGGCAGTTCCCACATCCGCTTCTTGAACGGTCCAATGGCTTTCTTGCGGGTCTTGTAAAAGAATTGTTCGTCGCTGTCGCCCGGCTTTCGCTCGTCCTTCGCGTTCTCGCGGAGCCACTCATAGATCTCGTCGCGTAGCTCGCGCGGCATGTTGTCGAACAACATTGTCTGGAAGTTCGTCGCCAGGTGGATCTCAGCGGTCTCGGTGCGCGGGAAATTGTGGAACGCATCATCGGGCAGCGTCGAGGCGCCGTGCTGGACCGCGCCTGCCAGTCCGTATTTCTCGCGGGCAACCTTCGATAGACGCGCGAGCGTATCGAAGTCGATTTTCACGTCGGCAATGCTGCCATCTGCCAGCACTACGCCGCCGTGCGTCGTTCCCGATTGAACACTGATCTTCGACAGCCCTTCGGTTCCGGGCTTTCTCTTGTTGAGCGTCCGGTTGAAGCCTTCCATGTAGGCGACCAGCTCTTCGACCGTCGAGTTCTCGGTTCCAACCTCTCCGATCTCGCCACCGATCGAGATCGTCACGCCTTCAGGCTCGAGCTCTCTGACGGTGGACGCAAGCTCAACGCCCTGCTCGTAGTTATTCCGTTGCTGCTCGTCGAGATTCGGCTTCGACAGATCCACCAGCGTCGACGTATCGACGTCGATGTTATAGAAGCCGGCCGCGATTGCCTCGCGGGCCAGCTGCTTTACACCATTCACTTCCGTCACCGGATCGACGGCGAATTTCTTGGCGTTGACCTGGAAGTGATCGCCCTGAATGAAAACCGGACCGCGGAAACCTTCGCGTAGCGCGGCCGCGAGCATCACACTTACATACTCGGCCGGTCGCTGATCGGTGTAAGCGATCTCGGAGCGCGCAATCTCGAGAATGAGCGCACCAACCTTGAGCTTCACCGCCTGGCGAAATACGGAGCGGCCAGTGTCGTACGCCATGCCGCGGATATTCATCGCCGGCACCGTGAACCCACCGCACTGGCCCTTGCCGCGCGCCAGATAGAGATCGTGGATCGAAGCGGCCCTGACTCCGACGGACTGTCCGATCTCCCAGATCAGCCAGCGCGCGTCGTCGCGTTCGTCCTGCTCGCCGAAGACGGCGGTGTAGACAAGCTTGTCCATCGCCGGGCTGGCGATGGCGGATTCGTCGTGGACCGTCACTTTTCCGTCGAGAACGGTCACTGCTTTGTTGAATGGATTCGCAAACATGATTGGGAAAGTCGTCTGGCTGTGTCGTGGATTCAAGGGCTCGCTGTCAAACAACCCAGCGCGGGTCGGGCTTCGGGAGGGTGTCCCATTCCTTCTTCGCGGCATCTGCACCAGGGCGGCCCAGTAGCGCGTACGCGAACTGTTTGCCGAGCTCGACCCCGGGTTGGTTGAAGGCGTCGATTTCGTACAGCTGGCCGGCATACGCAGTCGCGATCTCGAGGAACATCATGAGCTCGCCCACATTTGTCGGGTCAACGCGGTCAAGAGTAATGGTCATGTTGGGGCGTCCGCGACGGGCGAGGGCACCTGCTGTTGCGCGCTGCTCGATATCTATCAGCTCGCCGAGGCTGTGCCCGCTCAGGTAACCGAGTTCCTTCACGTCGTCGAACCCTTTGGGAATTCGCACATCCGTACCGCGCTGCCGGATCGCGACAAAGGTGACGGTCTTGTCGGCGGGACCTTCCATGAAGAGCTGCACCTGCGCGTGCTGGTCAGTCGCGCCAAGCGCGGCAAGCGGAGTCGAGCCGACCGATGCGCCGTCCTTTCTTTTCTTGCCAAGACTTTCGGCCCACAATTGGACGAACCAGGCGGCGAAATCGCGGAGGGGATCCGAGTACGGCATGAAGACCGCGATCTTCTTGGTCAGCTGGGTGTCTGCAAGCCACTGCAGCATGGCATACGTGCCGGCAGGATTTTTCGATAACTCGGCTGCCTGGCACCGCTGCGCCATATCGCCGGCTCCCGCCATCAGCGCCTTCACGTCAATACCAATCAATGCGGCCGGTAACGTGCCGACCGGCGTCAGAACACTGAAGCGGCCGCCGATGTTGGGGGGTATGTCGAGGGCAGGGACGTCGAGACGTTGTGCGAGCGGACGAAGCGCACCTTGTTTGGGATCCGTGACGAAGACGAGGTGGTTCTTGAGATCGAGCCTGGCCGACACCAGCCGCTCGTGCACGATGACGAACTGGGCCATCGTTTCGGCGGTGCCGCCGGATTTTGACGTGACGATGAAAAGCGTGCGGGCAAGATTCAGTCGCGCCAGCAGAGCAGCGATCGTATCGGGATCGACGTTATCGAGGACCTGCAGCCGTGGAAAGCCACCTCGCGTCTTGTCGTCGAGCATGTTCCAACTGCTCGGTCGCAGCGCCGTGCGCAGCGCGATCGGACCAAGCGCGGAGCCGCCGATGCCGAGGATGACGACATCATCGTATTTGCCGCGCGCTGTGGCGACGTAGCGGTGCATCTGGTCCAGCAAGCCCGCGTCGGATGGCAATGCGGTGAAGCCCACTTCGCCAGACGCGACCAGCTTCTCGAATCCGGATTTTGCGCTCGCGAATCTGGATTGAGCACCCGTCCAGGCATCGGAAGAGATTCCGCCTGGGGAGATCATCATGTTGGAGTAATCGAGTTTCAGAGTCATTTCAGTTGATTTCGACTGTCAGCCCATCAAACGCCGGAGCAATTCCTTTCGGCAACTCTTTCTCCAGCTCGGCGTGTGCAGTGCGATGGGTCAGGTGCGTGAGCCAGGTTTCTCGCGCTCCGACCCTGGCGGCTGCGTCTACCGCTTCCGACACGCTCAGGTGTGTTGGATGCGGAGTTCGAAAGAGCGCATTGAGAACGAGCACGTCGACACCTTTCAGCGTCTCGATCGCCTCATCCGGTAGCGACTTCGCGTCCGTGATATAGCCGAGGCCGTCGATGCGGTACCCGTAGACAGAGATCGGCCCGTGCGGGATCGCAATCGGGGTCACTTCCACATCGGCGACACGAAAAGCCTTTCCGGCGGGGATCGCGAAGGCGTGGCCCTCGGGCTTGCTCGTTCCGGGCAGTGCCTTGATGGAATCGTCGAAGATGTACGCGAACCGCTTGGCGAGCCGTGCCATCACATCGGGCGGACCGTACATGTCGATTGGATTCTTGCTTCGATCGGACAGCGCGCGGGTGTCGTCGATACCGTTGACGTGATCGGCGTGGTCGTGGGTGAAAAGAATTGCATCGACGCGATCGACGCCGGCGTTAATCAGCTGCAGGCGCAGCTCGGGTGGTGTGTCGATGAGAATCCGTGCACCTGAATCGGTCTCGACGAGCGCGCCAACGCGCGAACGCTTATCGCGCGGATCGCTCGACCTGCACACCTCGCACGTGCAGCCGATCTGGGGGATACCAAAGCTGGTTCCCGTGCCCAGAAAGGTGAGTTTCAGACAGTCTCCACCTTCAGGAGATTGGTGGTCCCCGGCGTATCGAAGGGAACGCCGGCGGTGACGATGATACGATCTCCTGGAGTTGCCAGCTCGCGTTTGACGACGACCCTCTTTGTCTGATCCATCATCTCGTCGTAGTCCGCGCAATGCGGAACGAGCTGCGGAACGACGCCCCACACGAGAGCCAGCTGACGGTAGGTGCGTGGCTCGTCAGTGAGAGCGAGAATTGGTACGGCCGGCCGTTTCGACGCGACGACGCGCGACGAGAAACCGCTCTTGGTGAACACGACTACGAGCGGCGCAGCGAGCATGTCGACCGCGGCAACGGTCGCCGCGGCGATCGCGACCTCGGTGGTGACGATGCCATTGCCCAGCTGCGCGCCAGCGAACGGCGCGGCCGGCGGATGCGTCTCGATTTCCTTGATGATTCGAGTCATCGCTTCCACCGCCAGTCTCGGATAGGCACCTGCCGCTGTCTCCGCCGAAAGCATCACGGCGTCGGTACCGTCCATGATGGCGTTCGCAACATCGCTCGCCTCGGCGCGGGTCGGTCGCGGATGCTCGATCATCGACTCCAGCATCTGTGTCGCAGTGATCACCGGACGGCCATAGCGAACCGCGAGGCGAATGATTCGCTTCTGCGCGCCGGGCACGGCCTCGAACGGTAACTCGACGCCGAGGTCGCCGCGCGCAACCATCACCGCGTCGGTGGCGCGCACGATGTCCTCAATATTGTGTAGCGCCATGTCCTTCTCGATCTTCGCGACGACGAGCAGCCAGCTCGGAATCATCTTCTTCAGGCCTTCGATATCCTCGGCGCGACGCACGAAGCTGAGCGCCAGATAATCGACCTGCTGCTCGACAGCAAACTTGATGTCCGCGGCGTCCTTCTCAGTAATCGAAGGCGCCGACACCTGAATGCCCGGCAGATTGAGCCCCTTGTGACTCTTTAGCGGTCCTCCGTTGAGAACGCGCGCTTTCACGCGTTCGCCATTGACCTCGAGGACTACCAGCTCGATCAATCCATCGTCAACGAGTATACGATCGCCGACGTGAACGTCATGCGCGAGCTGATCGTACGTGACCGGAATCTCACCCTTCCGCTCGTGCCCCTCGTGGATGAGCGTGATATCATCGCCCACATTTAGCGTGATCGGCGCCGCGAGGTCGCCAATTCTGATGCGTGGGCCCTGAAGGTCGCCGAGAATAGCGATTGGCTTTCCGGCCTCGTCAGCGAGCCGGCGCACCATCGCGATTGTCTTGGCGTGTTGTTCGTGCGTCCCGTGAGAGAAATTCACCCGGGCGACGTTCATGCCTGCTTCGATCAGACCGCGAATGGTGTCGTCATTCGCGGTCGACGGACCGAGCGTGCAGACGATTTTTGTGCGTGGAGTGTAGACGCCGCTCACTTCCCGCCAGCCAGTGATCCCATTTTCGATTCGAGTCCGGCGATCAGCTCATCGAAGGATTTCTGAAAGCTCGCGATGCCGTCGACGAGCAATTTCTCAGTTACTTCCTTGATGGAGATGCCGGCGGTTTCAATTTCCTTTAGTACAGCCTCGGCCGCTGCAACTTTCTTGTCGACGGTCCGGTCAACGACTCCGTGATCGCGAAATGCATCGATCGTAGCTGGTGGCATCGTGTCGACCGTGTCGGGGCCGATCAGCTCCTCGACATACATCACATCGCGATAAGCCGGGTTCTTGGTGCTGGTGCTGGCCCAAAGCGGCCGCTGTAACCGCGCGCCCTGCTTGGCGAGCTTTTCCCAGCGCGGGCCGGCGAACTTCTGTCGGAATAAACGGTACGCAAGCTTGGCGTTCGCTATCGCCGCGCGACCCTTCAGCAAGGCGAGGCGCTCCTTCTCGGCCTGACTGGCCTTCGCGATTTTGTCATCGAGTCGCTTGTCGATTTCGGTATCGACGCGACTGACGAAGAAGCTCGCCACCGATGCAATACCGTCGATCGGCTGGCCCGCCGCAACGCGATCCTCCAGTCCGGCAAGGTAGGCCTCGATCACACGCTCGTGCGCTTCGATCGCAAAGAGCAGCGTGATGTTGACGTTGACACCGGCCGCGGTAAGCCGACGTACCGCAACCGCACCTTCCTTGGTCCCCGGCACCTTCACCATGACGTTGGGCCGGTTCACGGTTTTCCAGAGTCGTTGCGCTTCCTCTACCGTTGCGTCGGCGGAGTTCGATACTCCCGGCGACACTTCGATCGAGACATACCCGTCGCTGCCACGTGATGAGCTGAAGACGGCCGCAAAATGGTCACAGGCATCGCGAACGTCCGTCGTCTCGAGCAGCTCGAACAGCTCCCAGCTGGTCAGATTCTTTTCTTCGGCTTCGGTCAATTGCGCGTCATACGCATCGCCCGAGGCGAGCGCTTTCTGGAAGATTGTCGGATTCGAGGTCATGCCGGTGAGCGCATCGTCGCGAATTCGCTTATCGAGCTCACCATCCTGGAGCATGCGCCGATCGATGCTGTCCAACCAGATCGATTGGCCGACGCCGTGGAGCTGCTCCAATCTGTTATTTGCCATAGTTATCCCCCTGCTGAATTTTAACTCTCTCCACGCCGGGACACTATTCATTCGAGCGGCGAAATATTTGCTGACATGATGACTGTGCAACAGCGTCGAATCTTCTTCTTGTCACCCGCGAGCTGCGGGGGCAAACGCGCTGCCCTGCTCTTCAACGATCGGGCTGAGTTCGACATCGCGGTCAGAGTGCGTAAGCAGCCGGGCGCGCCGCTCGGCGACGTCTTCAGCTTTCTGAGCGGCTTGTACTTCAGGGGAAAGCTCACTTACGCCCGCGAGTTCACGAATCCGCCGCCGCGCAAAGCCCCAGGCATCCAGATAATCACCCCAACCGATGGGCTTTTCTCTCCGGGCAGCCTGGTGACGCTCAAGGACCTGGAGCGGTTTGCGACCGTCGCAATCGATGCCGCGGATTCCCGGTACAGCTACCCGCTCGAGCGTGATGCGACCAGGATCGCGGAGCGAATTGGTCCAAAATGCGAAGTTGTCCTCTTGGGCAGTGTGGCCAGCGGCAAGTACGTCGACGTATTGCTTCCGATCTTCGGTAAGCGGCTGGTCTTTCCCAAAGAGTTCATCGGCCACGGGGACATGGCGCGGGGCGGGATGCTGCTCCAACGCGCTGCGTCAGGTGAAGAGCTCACTTATATGCCAGTGGCCGATCCCGCTCGACTCGGCACCAGCGCCAGCAAAAAGGTCAGAGCCGAGGTGACGGCGCGCTTCGAGGCGATGGCGTAGGAACCAGCGTCGGTCGTTAGCGGCCGACGCGCCAGTCCGTCGAGAGCTCGGTATTCCCCCACGCGAATTTGAGAACGCCGTGCGGGAAGGTGCTTGATGTGGGCGCCTCGATGGCAGGGATCAGCCAGAAAGTGAGGCTCTCAACCGGGTCGGCGAGTGTGCGCTGCCTGAGGTCGATACGAGCAAAGTCCTTGGACGCGTCGTAATCCGTGCCCCATTGCAGCACCTCTTTGCTGACGATGAGCTTCCAACCGTTGCGGGTAGGGAGTGAGAAGAGCGTGTAAACACCGCGCGGAATGAACGTGTTGCCGATGGTTAGATCGACTTCCGTCGACAATTGGGTCGCCATGTTGGCACCAGTACGCCACGCACTGTCCCACGGAACAACGCCAGGCATCCCGATGACATTGCGGCCACGCAGGTGCGGCTGGCCGTAGTCGATGGAAATCTTCGCCGGTCCGGCAAGATTCAGCGCGCCGAACCACCCGCCCTCTTTTGAATCGTATCGGCTGTCAATCAATACTTCGACAGACGCGCGGGTGCTCGCTGCGGCTCTCGGAATTCGTGGTGCCTGCTGCGCCGGCGCCGCGGTCGAAGCCGGAGCTGCGGGCTGTTGTGCGTTCGCGAATGGGGCGGCAACAACGATGGCTGACACGGCGAGGACGGGTACCGCGCGCATGATCCGGCTCCTGATGTGTTGGAAGAAAGCAGACTACAGGTCGCTTCTCTTTAGAAGAAGGCAGACTAAAAGTCTCTCTTCTTCATTTCCTTGAAGAATCGCTCGTGCTCCTGCCGCTCCTTCAACGTCTCGGCGTCGCTGGGGAGATCTGGCAGATTCTTGTCATATCTCTTTCCAAACCCTTTTCTGACATTGGCTTTTGCAGCCTTGGCCGCGTTTTTCCTGGCCAGCGCGGCGATCTTCTTATCATCCATGATTTGTGGTGGTGGAAGTGTCAGTGAAACCTGTCACGCGGTCATTTCTGCGCAAGTCTGAGTAAGTTTCGGCCAATACAGGAACCCCTTGAGGTGCGGAAATCGACTTCAACTCGATGACCAACTTCGCCAACGCGATCTCCGTGTTGTCGGCGATGATCACCCCCGCCGTTCTCATATCGGCGTGCGGATCGTTGATTCTTGCCACCTCTGATCGGTTGAACCGAGCTGTCTCGCGCACCCGCGAGATATCGGGTCAGCTGGCACCGATGGCGAGGGTCGAGCAAACCGCGGAAGTCGAAGAAGAGCGTCGAATGTTGTTCATTCAGCTTGATTACGTAACGACTCGGTCGAGGTTGCTGCAGCGTGCCCTATCGCGCCTCTATGGCGCACTCGCCTTCTTCGTCGGAACGAGCGTCAGCATTGGCCTCGTCGCTGTCTTCAGCTCCGCTTTCACGCCGGTACCAATCGCGCTCGGCCTCGTCGGCGCTGCCCTCCTACTTTATGTCGCCTTCCTTCTGATCAAAGAGTCCCGGTTCGCACTGGCCGCCGTGAATGACGAAATGGACTTCTACTGGAAGCGAGGCCGCAGCGTCGGGCCGGAAGATCTTGTTAGCAAGGGGATTAAGAGGCTGCGGTGGTTCGGCGGGGTCCGGTAAAGCTGCGGGCTGAGAACAAAAGCGCACTACCTCGCTATTAGCTGATAGCAGCTAGCTGGTAGCTGATAGCTGCCTGCAACGGGACAGGTCGCGATCGGTTTACAGAGGAAACCAGATTTGTAAATCAGAAGGCGACGGAGTTCTGTCCCGTCGCCTGCAGCGGATAGCTATCAGCTAGCTGCTATCAGCTAATAGCGAGGTAGTACGCTTTTAAGTTCTCAGTCCGCAATCACCCGCACTCAGAGAACCCGCACACGTGACACTTCGCGCAGCCCTCGGCGAACTCCAGCGAGGATCCGCAGTCGGGGCACGTACCGATAAAGGATTCGCTTCGATTCAGGGCGTCGAATCCGAACTGTGCCTGCGGTGCTTCGCCCGAATTGACGATTGGGCTTGGCTTCGGCTGTATGATCTCGACGGGCGAAGGAGAGGCGGGCGGCGAGGCGAGGAGGTCCTGTTGGACGCCCTGTTTCTCGCGCATCCACTTCTCCAGCGCGATGCCAATCGCGTCGGGAACGGACAGCACCTTGTTCGGACCAAGACCGATCGCCTTGTCTGAAGCGATGCCACGTAGTTGACGGTGCACCTCGCGGATCGGGATACCAGAGCGCAACGCGAGCGAGATCAGACGACCAATTGCTTCGGCGTCGGCCATCGCCGCGCCGCCTGCCTTGCCGAGGTTTATGAAAACCTCGAATGGCTGGCCGCGATCGTCCTCGGTGATGTTGAGGAACATCGTGCCCAGCGGCGTTTCGATCCGCGTCGTGATGCCACGCAGCGTATCGGGACGGGAGCGTTTGGCGCGGCGCTGCAGGTTCTCCGCTTCCGCGTCGAACAATGCTTCCTTGAGCCGAGCTACTTCCGCCTCGAGCTCGGCAATGGTGCCATGCGCATCCGCGCGCTCCGTCCGCCCGTCGCGATCGGCTTTCGCCATCTCGGTCGCACCAGTTGAAAGAACCTGGTTGTCGCGCGAGCCGTCTCGATAAACCGTCACACCTTTGCACTTGAGCGCATACGCGAGCTCATAGATCTCACGCACATCTTCCGGACTCGCCGCGTGCGGGAAATTGGTCGTCTTGGAAATGGCCGAGTCGCAGTTCTCCTGGAAGGCGGCCTGCATCCGCACGTGCCACTCGGGCGTAATGTCGTGCGCGGTAACAAAAACTCGCTGCCAGTTGTCAGGCACTTCGTCGAAGTGGATATGACCCTGCTTCGCGATCTTCTCCATCAGCTCGTCGGAGTACCAGCCTTCCTTCTTTGCAATCGCGACGAAGTCTTCGTTGACATCGGGCATCATCACGCCGGCCTGATTGCGCATGAACGCAATCGCAAACAGCGGCTCAATGCCGGACGAGCAGCCCGCGATAATCGAGATGGTCCCGGTCGGAGCGATCGTATTGACGTTGCAATTACGGAGCAGCTGCATCGGGCGAACGCGGTTGCCCTTTGCATCGCGGGCGCACGTTTCGTCGGGACCCCAGATCGATCTCGCCCACTCGGGGAACGGGCCGCGCTCATTGGCGAGTCTCTCGCTTTCGCGCTTCGACTCAACGTCGACGAATTTCTGCAGCTTGCGACCGAACTCGACGCCTTCGACGCTGTTGTAAGCGATGCCCAGGCGCACGAGAGCGTCGGCAAATCCCATCACGCCAAAACCAATGCGACGAATTCTCTTCGACAGCGCATCGATCTCGGGCAGCGGATACTTGTTGACGTCGATGATGTTGTCGAGGAAGTGTGTCGAGAGGTGGATGTCGCGCTTCAACGCGTCCCAGTCCATCTCGCCGTCCTTCACATAAGCACCGACATTGATCGAGCCGAGGTTGCAGACGTCGTAGGGCAGCAGCGGCTGCTCACCGCAAGGATTGGTGGCCTCGTACTGACCAACATGTGGAACAGGATTGAAGCGATTGGCTTCGTCGATGAAGAAGCAGCCGGGCTCGCCCGTTCTCCACGCGCCATCGATCATCTTGTCCCAGACAGTGCGGGCGTCGAGCTGGCCGGAAACCTTGCCGGTGCTCGGATCGATCAGGTCGTAACTGGTGCCGGCCTTCACCGCCTTCATGAACTTGTCAGTGACACCGACAGAGATGTTGAAGTTCGTCACCTGAGTGAGGTCTTCCTTGCAGGTGATGAAATCCAGAATGTCGGGGTGATCGACGCGAAGGATGCCCATGTTGGCGCCGCGGCGCGTGCCGCCCTGCTTCACCGCATCGGTCGAAGCGTCGTAGAGCTTCATGAACGAAACCGGACCCGACGCAACCCCCGTTGTGGATCTCACCATCGAGCCCTTGCCGCGGAGCTTCGAGAACGCGAAGCCGGTTCCCCCTCCCGACTGGTGAATCAAAGCCATCGCGCGCAGCGTGTCGTAGATGCCGTCGCGACCATTCGAGAGCGCGTCTTCGACCGGCAACACGAAGCAGGCCGAGAGCTGTCCGAGCGGGCGGCCGGCATTCATCAACGTCGGCGAGTTTGGCTCGAACCGGCGCTCCGTCATCAGGTTGTAGAAATCGGTGGCCGTGTCGGTCACTTCGGCGTCGGAGGATCCATAGCGGCGGTCAGCTTCGGCGACCGTCGACGCCACACGCCAGAACATGTCCTCTGGCCTTTCCGTAGGCGTGCCCGTCGCATCCTTGATCAGGTAACGCTTGCTGATCACGGTGCGCGCATTGTCACTCATCTGGGCTTCGCCTACGGGCGGTGTGGCGGGAATGGGCATTATTTACAACTCTCCGACGCTTGAAGAAAAGGTAGTCAATAAATGGACGATGAACTCGACAAGAAACGGCTTCCGCGCGGGTCGATTCGACGCGGGTTGGCAAGCTATTTGGGTTCGTGATTCCGCGCCAGCCTGACCGTAGACGATTGTTAGACAACGACTTAACGGAATCCACATCACGAACAGCAATCCGCGTACAGGTTTTCCACTTTAAAGCGCCGAGCTTCGGCGACGGATGGCAATGCCGCATATCGCAGACCCTGAGCGGTCAACGTAACCAAATCACCCGCAGGTTATAAATACACTCCGGCCATGCACTTAGATCGCTAAGTCAAAGCCGTGAAGAAAATCCGTAAGCATTGACTTGAGCATCGCTGTCGCGCGTCACACCGACGAAGAAAGTGCTCTGATCGCCGCCCTTTTGCCCCGAATCACGACAGGTTAGAACGATGAGCCGAAGGTCACGTAGGCTTGCGCGCGTGCGGCGCCGAACTCCTCCCGGTTTGCGATCGGGAAAGCAACTCCGAAACGCAATCGAGCCTGGACGTCTAGCTGTAATGCAGTATCGAAATTCAATTCCGCGCCCACCGACGTCATCGCCGGATTCCCGATATCGATTGAACGACAAACCGTGTTGGTGCCGACCGAGTTCGGACAGTAGGCGCGCCCGGTCTCTCCAAAAAAAGTAAGTGAACCACGGTCGATGAACACGGGAATGAACCGGAAGCCGCGCGATGGTGTGAAAAGCGGTGCCCGATACTCCGCCGTTGCCGCGTACGCTCGAATTCCGCTCTCGGCGCTTGGCGGATAACCACGAACTCCGAAAGTGCGACGTTGCTGTCCGAATCCGTAACCCGGAAAGATCTCGAGTGTTGTTCCGGACAGCCCGCCCGCCGAGAAAAGGTTGGGACTTTGGTCGTCAGTGACGCCACCGGCGGCACGCAATGCGATCACGTGATGGGCCGGCCCCGGAAGATCGAGGGATTTGTAGAGCAGCGTCACCCCGACGATGCTCCGGGTCGAAGCGCCCGATGTGCCGGAGCGCCAACGCTGTCTCCCACTTACGCTCGCGCTGACTCCATCCTCGGGCGAGATGCTGAGCGCTGGACGCTGTGCGTTGGACCACCCGATAGATGCAATTACGCCCGGGAGGGTGCGCGCCGTCTGATAGAACTCATTCAGGTGCGGAAACAACGTGTCGGGAACAGTCGAG
>Ga0070709_10000685_pt1 | contig 19248 bp, 21 predicted proteins | sample LARL51metaG_FD_65449 | JGI IMG/M metagenome (GOLD analysis project Ga0070709, IMG submission 65449) | Corn, switchgrass and miscanthus rhizosphere microbial communities from Kellogg Biological Station, Michigan, USA - LAR L5-1 metaG | ecosystem: Host-associated > Plants > Roots > Rhizosphere ... | reverse complement strand
GGTTACATTGCGCGCGCTCTGGCGAGCCGGAAGCTGAGCCATCACGGAACCTCCTCGTGACGCGGATCTGATGCACTGGGGGCACGTGCCCCGATGCCCGATGCTGCTGCGGGCCGCCTACTCCCCGCATCCCCCGACCGGCTAGTCATGCTGACTCCGGGGGCCGCGCCCGGGCTGCTCGGGACTACTCACCTTGACGAAGCGCCAGCACAGCGGGGTGGCCAGGCTGTACGGCCAGGGCGGCGCTGACAGGGGTGTTCAGGTTGTCCCAGGCGACCACTAGCGGGCCGCCGAGCTGCTGGTGCGCGCGTCCAGCAGGCCCGCGTAGTCCGCCCTGGTGAAGCCCTTGCGCCGGTCCTTGCCATGGGCGCGGCCGCGGTGAACACGGTAGATGAGCCGGGGCCGGCACCCGGGCTTGACGGCGATCAGCGCGGCCAGGGACACGCGCGCGTTGCGCGCCGGTCACCGTGACCACGGGGGTATCGCCGCGCCGTCCCCAGGTTCTGCCCTTGGGCGGACGTAAGCCCTGGCCGGATTCGTCCTCGAAGATCAGCCAGGCGCCCGGGTCCGCCGCGGTCCTTTTACCACCGGCCACGTCTCCTCCCGCCACGCCGCGATGCGCGCCTCATCGCGCTCGGCGGCCCGGCGCGCGGGGACCTGCACGCTCCACCCGATCCGGTGCAGCAGCAAATCCGCCCCGGCCAGGGTGTAGCTCACCCGGAACCGGAGCCGATCACCTCCGCGATCCGGCCAGCGTCCAGCACTGATCCTCATCCCAGCCCGACACGGCCGGGCCAGCCCCCAGCACCGTCTCCAGCTCACGCAGCTGAGCAGCAGTGAGCTTGCACCTCGCGCCGCCTGCGCCCTTGGAGGCCAGCGCCTCACGGCCGCCGGCGGCCAGGGCCCGCCGCCACCGGTTCGCCGACATCCGCGACACCCGGAACCGGCGCGCCACCTCCCGGTCACTGGCGCCCGCCTCAATCATCTCCGCCGCCGCTAACCGCACCTGCTCACGCCGGGCCCGCTCACCAGCGTCCAGCCCACCGCCATCGGGATACCTCATGCCTCTGAGATACCCCGGCCGGCGGCAGCCCTCAGCCGAACTCGTAACCCCCGCCGCTAAAGATCGTTAGCCACCATCGCTGGTACGGCCGAGCGCGTCTGTTTCCGGCCAGCATGTCCAGCATCGTCGCTGGCCTGCGGTGGGAGCGTCCTCGTTACTCAAGCGGGCCGGGGTAGGCGGCTTCGGCTTGGGCGGCGAGCTTGCTTGTTTGGCGGCGGATTAGCACTATCACGGCCACGATCGCGAGGATGGCAGCGCCGCCGAGGATTAGGTCGATGGTGCCGGATGCCCGTTGCAGGGCATTGCCGGCGAGGTAGGCGGCCAGGGTGTATGCCCCGGCCCACAAGATCCCACCGGCGGCGTTGGCGGGCAGGAACCGGCGCCAGCGCATCTTGCTGGTCCCGGCGAGGAATGCCGCGTAGGTACGCAAGACGGACACGAACCGGCCGAAAAACACGACCCTTGCACCGTACCGGTCGAACAGATAGCGGGCGATCTTCAGTTTCCGCTCGTCTAGCCGGACTTTGGAGCCGTAACGGCGGGCCAGCGGGTAGCCGCCCTTGTCGCCGATCCAGAAGCCAATGTTGTCCCCGATGATCGCGGCCGCTGACGCCACCACAAAGATCAGCCACGGGTTGAGCCGGTGCGTGTGCCCGGCGTAGGTAGCGGCGGTGATCAGCGCGGTTTCACCGGGCAGCGGGATGCCAAGGCTTTCTGCGGCCACTATGACGAACACGGCCAGGTAGCCGTAGGTCTCGATGAGATGGCTGATGCTCACCCCGGACCGCCATGCTCACGAGCCCGGTAGACCTGCTCGGCGAACCGATCCAGGGCTTCGGCGCACTCTTTGAGCCGCTGTTCGGCCAGCGGCGCGCTTGAGGCGCCGAACAGGTCCTTGCCCCGGATGGCCCGGTACCAGCGGCGCAGCCGCTCCAGGCTCTGCTCCTCCTCGTCCAGTTCGGCAAGGGTCAGCTTGCCTTTGATGACCTCACCGGCCAGTTCGGTCTCGTACTTGGCGCAGTCGCTAAGAAACTCGGCCCATTCCGCCTCCCTCTGTTCGGTGAACAGGGCCTCCAGGTGCGCGTCATCGGCGTCTTGGCCGGTTACCGCTAGCACTACCGGCTGGGCACCCGCGGTTTTGATGGCCTCAATCACCTGCGCGAACCCGGTGTCGAAGCCCTCGCCCTCCGGCACCGCCCAGGTGCCCTGCTGCAATGGCACCGCGCCCAGCCGCCGCAGTTCCCGCCAGATGGCTACCCGGTGCCGCGACGGCTCAGCGGGAAGCCGGTAAATGATCACTCGCCAGGACAACAGCTCCACCCCGCATCCGGTGCGCCTGGGTCCGGGGACAGCTACGTCGTTATCCGCCCCGCCGCCAGGCGCGACGGCTCACGCAGACTTTCCCGGCAGGCCGGGCGCGCGGGAACTACGTGCCGCACTGGCCAGCCCGGCGGATAGAGCAACCACCTCCTGGCGTACGTCATCAGCCAGGCTCACCACTTTGGGCTGTGACACCGATGCCGCCGAGTGCGCGGCTGCGCCCTGGATCTGTCCTGCGGTGGCCACGAGGTCGGCCGCCTGGGAGGACACACGGTCTGGCGGGGCGCCGGGCGGCATGGCCCGGCTGGCGATAGCCAGCGACCGGTCGGTGTCGCCAGCGGCCTGGCGGAGACGGTGGCACAAGCTGTTCAGGTCCCCGGTCGGAGCGCCGGCCTTGCGCGCCTGCGCGACTGCATGCTCGGCGGCGGATACCGCACGCCACAGCCTGCGCCGGGCCAGGGTCGCCGCCACCCAATGACGGTTCGGCACAGGCCATGACCACCACCGCGCCTTCGGGCGCAGGTGGCCAGCGGTAGATTGGCGGGCCCGCCCGGCCAGGGCAGCCCAGCTGGCACTGTGCAGGCGGCGACGCAGTTTGCGTTTGAGCCACAGCCCGGCCATGGCTGCCCCGGTCAGCAGGACAACCCCGGTGATCGCCAGGACAGCCAGGAGCTCACCGGCCCTGACCGCAAACGTTGACAGCATGATGCATTCCCCTCTGTGGCCTAGCCAGCCGGCCGCACCGTGGTTGTAACGCGTGCTACATATTGAACGGTAATCGGCGTCCGAAGTTCCTGGGCCGTAGTCCGCCTTCTGGCCCGTGGGTCATGTGTGGTGGCACGCGTGCCACGTTCGGCCGGCCTGGACCGGTCACTTGATCAGTTCGAGGTAAGCGATGCTGCCCAGTCCAGCGATGAGGCAGTAGATGCCGAACGGAGTGAGGGTGCGGGTCTGGAAGTAGCGGACCAGGAACCGCACCGACAGGTACGCGCCAACCCCCGACAGCACGCTGCCGAGCAGGACCTGGCCGCGGATGGCGTTGCCGAGCGAGCCGACCAGGTCGGGGATTTTGAGCACACCGGGCGGCCAGGATGACCGGGGTGGCGAGCAGGAACGCGAACCTGGCGGCGTCCTCGCGGGAAAGCCCGCGGAACATGCCCGCCACCATGGTTACCCCGGACCCCGCCGCGTCGCCGCCCTCCTCGCCCACCTCCCCGGCAGCGCACCCTTCTGCTCGCGGCCACCGTGGCGATCCTCTTGCTGGCTGGCGCATCCGCCCTCGAAGCTCCCAACGACCTGCACGGTTTGCTCGAACTCGCCCGCGCTGTCCGGCGACTCCGCCCGGTCATTTAGCGCCGCCACTCCTCGATCGTCTATCCGGGCGCCGACCCGAGCAGGGCATATGTGGGTGATAGATGGCCCTGTCGAGACGTGGGCCGCGGAGTTTCAGCAGATGGGACTAAGCGGGCTCCACCCCTGACCCCTGCTTACACAACTCACCCAACATGTCCCACATGGTCGCTGCACTGCACTGGGTACGGCGTTCTGGATGTCCGTCCCAGGAGGGCATTTTCCACGCGCGTTGGTGTCGGTTGTTGTGTCAGTTGCACGGCGCAAACCCGCTTGACCCAGGACGTGGGAGTAGGCGTTCTTGTTGGTCAGGCTGGCGCTGCCCGTGTCGTCCAGGTGAAGCTGCCTGCCTCGGGGAGCTGGCGGGCCAGATGGTCGGCGACCTGGCGGCCCATCGTGTCGGCGTCTTTGGCGGGCAGCTCCGGATCAACCCAGCCCTCGATTTCCACCCGCAGGGTACGGCCGGTCCAGCGCGCCCGGGCGTGCGCGTGGATAACCCCCGGCACCGATCCCGCGGCGGCCTCGGCCGTGGTGATCACGTCCGGGTCGACGCCGTCGGCCAGGCGGTGCACGACATCCTTGGTGACCTCGTACCCGACATGGCCGATGAAGGCGGTCACCGCCAGCCCGGCCACTGGGTCCCCCCAGGGCAGGCCGAAGGCCACCGCGACCAGGCCCGCGAGCGCACCAGCGGATGAGAGCGCATCCAGCCAGGAATGCTTGGCATCGGCGATCAGCGTCGCCGAGTTGATGCGCTTGCCAACCCGCAGCTTGTAGCGGGCGACGAGCTGGTTGCCGGCAACGCCCAGCACAGCCCCGGCGATGCCCACAGCGATATGGGTGGTGTGCCCGTGGTTGACGAGCTTACGGATGCTCTCGAACCCGGCGAAGGCGGCGCTGGCCCAGATGACCACGGCGATGCCGACCCCGGCCAGGTCCTCAGCGCGCTCCAGCCCGTAGGGGTACTTCTCGGTCGGCGGCCGCCGCGACAGCCGGAACCCGAGGAAGACCACAGCGCTGGTAGAGACATCCGACAGGTTATGGATCGCATCGCCCAGCAGCCCCACCGAACCAGTCAGGACCGCTAGCAGCAGCTCGACCAGGCCGGTGACGCCCAAGCCGATCGCGCTGACCGCAACAGCACGGTTCGCCTGCCGCCGTTCGTCCACGTCATCCCGGCCATGCGCCAGCGGAAACGCCAACGCTGGATCACGCTGCCCAAGAGTCTTGTGCACCCAGCCACGATAGCCAGGACGGGCAGACGACCCTCCTCGCAGCGCCTCCGGAGAACAGCCAGCCAGGAGCCTGCCGACGTCCTGGTGATCGCGAATCGGTGCCCCGGTACATGTGGTCTGGGCTGAACTGACCGCTGCGAACCCCGACGGCTGCCCGCCGGCGGACCTGCCGGCGGCCGACTCAGCTGTCATAGCTGTGCTATGGATTTGGTATGTGGGGATCCTGGTGGCTGGATCTGCTGGTCAGTCTGGCGGCAGGGTTGTTGCTGGCGTGGGTGGTGCTCATCGTGGCGTTGATCGTTGCCCGGCCGCGTGGCGGGCTGCTGCGTGAGGCGCTGCGGTTGCTGCCCGACCTGCTGCGGCTGCTGCCACGCCTGGCGGCTGATCGCAGCCTGCCGCGCAGTGTGCGGGTCGGGCTCGCGCTGCTGCTGGCCTATCTGGCGTTTCCGTTCGACTTGGTACCCGACTTCATCCCGGTGCTGGGTTATGCCGATGATGCCATCATCGTCGCGGCTGTGCTGCGCTGGGTCGTGCGCCGGGCGGGCATCCAGGCAATTGAGCGCCAGTGGCCCGGAACCGGGGACGGGTTCGCTGTCTTGTGCCGTCTGGCTGGCTTGGCCCAGCCCGATCCTGCTCACGCGGCGGAGCAATTATCGGTGGCGGAGCAATCATCAGCACGTGGGAACTGAACTCTGCCTGGCACGACTCGGTTGCGTGAATCGGGTTCATTTCAGGCGGCGCGGGCGGGTGCTGGCTCTGGTGTGGCCGGTGTGCCCGGCTACGGCGTAGGCGGCGAGGCCGCCCGCTGGCAAGTTGAGTGCAGCTGCTCCGGTCTCTTCGGCCAGCAGGCTGGCCATGGCGCTCTCATACCGGCCGAACATCAGCCGCTGGTGGGCTTGCATCGTGGGACTGTCGGCGATGAGCTGACGGAACGACCCGGTGGGCCGGGCCGGACGACGCCCAGCCCGTCCACTCGGCCCGACCGGCCACGAACGTGGCGACCGCGTCCAGAGCCGACTGCCCGGCAGCCCGGCACCCGGACGGCCATTAGCAGCTCGGCCAGGATGTCGCTGGCTTCGTCGAAGAAAATGTTGGCCTTGACCGGAAAAAGGCAGACATGATGCTTAGAAAGCGTAATACGATTCCAGAATCGGGACGAAAAGAAGCCGGTGATTCCGTTCCGTAAAGGCGACGAAAAGGAAAAGTTCCTGCCGTCGCTCACCGGCCTTGCATGGCAGCGCTGAGAGGACGTCCAAATCGCACGATATCGGGAACGAATTAACCTGAGCAAAAGGCGTGTCCCCGGCTCTGCTCAAAAATTTCGGATGACGAACGGGGTGGCCCTGCAGGAGTACGCGGCGACATACTGGCTGGGTGAGGGTGGTGGTCACCGAGGTGACCGGAGCGGGAAGCATCCGCCGGGGGGTGCTGGATACTGCTGGGCAAAGTGACCCCGACCGCTGCGTGGACCTTATCGAGCGGGCTGCCCTGGGCCTGCCACCGCCGTACCGGCCGCTAGCGGGCAGGCCCGTCTACCAGATCCGCGCGGGTGAGTCGATCGTCTTTGTCGCTGAACGCGAGCTGGTCGGGCCGTTGCGGGAGCTGGTCATGACTGCGCTCGTGCCGGGCCGGGCAGAAGCAGACCCGGGCGGTATCGCGCTCACACAGGAACAGGATGACCGTGACAGCCGCCCACCACGGGGAGGTCCTGTTCCCGTGGAGTCCGGCCCTGGTTAGAGGCTGCTTGCCTGGGCACGCGGCTGAGCAGGTTCCCGCGTAAGAGAATCACAGCCGGGTAAATCGTTTGCAGACAGGCCAAACGCGGCCCGCGCCAGCCCCCCGCCCGCGAGGTAACCCCCCAAACTCGCGGAACCGGTGCGGCCGCTTCGTCGGTCCCCCGGAGGCGCGGCCCGTAGGGTTGGCAGGTCACCAGCACTGCGCCACACCTCTTGCATGCCATATCAGGCCAAGCTGTCCAGGACGGTGGCTCACCTCGCGAAGAACCTCAGTGGCATCTGCATGGAACCACCGTTGTCCGAGTCCGTCGGTGTCACCTTTGGGTGTCAGGTTCGATGTATGAGCTCCTCGATGCGAACTACCGGCACGGTGGTCAGTCACGGTCGTTCGCGCAAGTGCCTCGCACGGATGGGGCCACCCGAGGTCGTCCTACGACGGGGCGGTTGCTGCACTTTGGTGCTGCACGTGGAGCGGTCATCCGCGACCAAGTGGTCATCGCAAACCGGTCACTAGTCTCCTCGGTGTAACAGCGTCCGTGGCAGTAGCGCACATCCGTGCCTCGCGGTAGCGGACTCCCGTCGCGAGAGTGGCTAAGCTACCGCGTATGCGCCGAATTCTCCTGGGGGGCGTCGCGGGAGCCCTCCTTCTGGCAGCTGGTACCCGCGCTGCCGACGCACTGGGAATCGGCAGGGTTCGTCTGCGCTGCGGTTGTACGGAGACGTGCTGGTGCAAGCGTCCGGGTCTCACTGTCTTCCGCTGGGTAACGCCCGGGGGTTGGCACCACATCGATCTGACCGCTGAGGAGAAGCAGTCTCGTCACTCGCAGTCATGATCAACAGCGGGTGAGGCTCGCCGTGGTACCGACCATCAGATCCGTAGTGTGCATCATCGGTGCTGGGCACCTGCTACGTGTCGTCTGAACAGCAATAACAGGTGTCACCAGTTGGCACTGTTGCCCGCTGCTGAGCGGTGCTGTCCTGCCAGAATCCGGCCAGTCGACCCCATCACTCTGTTTCTCGATCGATGAAGACAGGATCAGCGGCACTTCAGGCCAGACGATGGCGATGTGCCCGGGCCTTGGGCCGTAGTTATTGGTGTTCCGCTGAAGGGTAAGGTAAAATGATTAATCGTTGGTGGTCAGATAACCCTAACGAACAGTGCTTATGTTGTCAGATTCAGCTCAACTTCCGCCTGCGCTGTATCACTACACGAACTCGGCTGGCTTGAAGGGAATCTTGGAGACAGGCTCGCTATGGTCAACGGACGCGGATTTCCTCAATGATGCGCAGGAGCTTCAGTTCGGCAGACCTCAATTGTGCGATGCTCTCATTAAGCAAGCCGACCATCTGCATCCCGAGGACCGGCCCGGCGGTGATGCTGACTGGTCGCGCGCAACCATATTGCGCAGCGCTGTCGATTATCTACAACGGGCCGATCTCATCTCCAAGTCGCGTGCGGAGCAAGTTTATGTGGCATGCTTCTGCGAGCACAGTGATTTACTCAGTCAATGGCGTGGTTATGGCAGCAGCGGTGGTTACCCGATCGGATTCCGCTCTGAGCACCTTCCCATTCCTGCTCCAACCCTTGCGGAGGTCCCCTTTATCGGGCCGGACGGGCAAGTGACGCGAGTCTTGGACCCGAGCCAGCCGCCCGAGTCATCGCTCATCCAGGTCCGATACGGTGAATCGGCTATCACACCGATGATCGACCAAGTGCTTAAGGAAATTGCTCAACGCCCAAGCGGCCATCCCGGGTCAGCGGGCTGGGCGGAGGCCGTGTGGCGAGCTGTACCGGCATTGGCAGGCATCAAGCACGAGGCGTTTGCTGAAGAGCGTGAGTGGCGACTGCTCACCGCAGAAGTAGGGACTCAGCCGACGGGATTTAGGGTGACCCCGCTCGGCCTTGTCCCGTACATCGAGCTACCTTTGGGCCTACACGAAGCGCTACATGAGATCGTCGTCGGCCCTGGCAACCATTCCGATGTCCGAATGCTCGGCGTCGCTAGGCTTCTACGGCACCTCGGGCTCCCTGACGTGCCCATTCGTTCATCATCTGCCCCATACCGTGGCTAATGCTCGAAGATTCGGTAGTTCTACGGTTACTCGCCTCGGCTGAGCCCCTGCTTGCAAAGCTCGCTCAACGTGTCCGGCACCGTCCATGGCCTGGGCCGGGCAGTGCAGCCACTCCGCTGTGATCCGCCGAGATCCGGCGTCGTTGGTGTCAGCTCCGGGTGTCACCTACCAGACTTCGCCCTAACCATCAGATCCGTAGTGATCTGCATGGGCGCTCGGCATCAGCTCAGATGCAGTCGGAACTGGCAAAACCTTGCTCATCGATGCGCAGTGAGAGGCGCTGTTGCGCAACGTTGTGCGGCCAGAATCCGGCCAACCTGTCCGGCTGCCAGGACATCCCAGCAGGTCGCAGGCGTCAAAGAGCAGAAGACAACAGGCCGCCAGGGCATCGACTCGGTCAGATTGCCGGTCAGAGTTCCTTGCCAGATCCGCCACGGAGGCTCAATCTTGAGGGTGCCGCCGCGGTGAACAGGCATCTAGGCGTCATCGGCAGATCGAGGAGGGGCCAGGCACACCGACCACCGGATCTGGCGCGCCGCGCTCGCACCTCTCGCGCTTGAGTCGGCGCACGTGAAAACCAGAAGGAGAACACGGTGAAGAAAATGCGTAGGCTTTACCGAATCGGCGCAATGGCATTCGCGATTCTCCTGCCTATTGGCGTCGTCCTGGCAACCGGGACAACGGAAGCATCGGCAGCAACCCCCTCCCAATACTGCGATATTCTCGATCCCAGTGGCATCACCGCGTGTCTGAACGCATGGGGCGGCGGCCCGTATGTGAACGTGGAGGAAAGTAACGACCCAAACATTCAGAATAACCGCTTCTATGTAATCCCCGAGGCGAATGGTAATTACCAAATCCAATTCCTCGGCGGCGGTCAATACAATGGTTATTGTATCGGCGACGAAGGTAATGTATCCGGCAATGCGGTTGCTGGTCTCGTCGTGTGCAATACTCATACAGGCGCAGGATGGGGCACCCTATTCAAGGACCGGAGTAATCTCTGCCCGGGATACCCGGGCTCGGACGAGCATGCGTACTATAACAACCATTGGGGCGGCTATATTGGACCGGTAGGTGGATATGTTAACGGCTCTCATTTCTACCTCAACAAGCCCGCAAATAAGCTGATCTGTTTGGCACGGTTTGATACTAACTAAAGGTGATTAGCGGAAAGGTGACGGCTCATGGCGCCGTGGCCCGCCCGCATGGAGAAGATCACCGCTGCTTCGGCCTGGCCCTCGCCATCTGGCCTTCAGCCTTCCCGTCCTCCTGATAGGTGCCGAGGTCTTGCCGGGGAAGATCAGTGTCAGGGGTGGCGCTAGCGCCATCGCGTGAGCGACGCGCCCTTGGGCGCGCCCTTGACGGTGATCTTTGCTCGGCGAGAGGATGCCCGGCGCGCAGGACGGCCCGGTCAGATCACGCAGGCGCGGTCAACGGGGACGTTACGGTCCTGAGCCACGGCCTGCGGGTGCGGGCCAGTTGACCGGCGTGCGGCGCCGCGCCCGTAGGGCTTCCGCCCGGCAGGGCGCGGCAGGCCGCCGCCCCACAGTCCCAGCGTGGCCCACCGCCCTCCGGTCTTGGCCCCGGGTGCCACTCAGCTCTCCAGTCACGCATTTCGCCCATGACTACGCGCTCACTGCACTCGATCCGGCCCCTGGGCCGGACGGCTGGCGCGCCGCTGGCGCGCCCTTGAAACCGTAGAGAAAGTTCTCACCACCCCGTCGAGCGGGGTCTTGTCCTCCGGCGACTGACATGCGACATTCCTCCGCCATGTGATCTGCGACAGTGGCGTGTTTCGGCCACTCTGGTGCGACGTTTTCCGTGGTGCGTCGGACTAGGGAGGCCGGGATTGGCACTGGTTGTCTTGTCGGTTGTCGAGCAGCGCCTGGATGCGGTTCGCGCGGTCCTGGATGGCGCTGACGTGGTGGAGATGGCGGCTCGGCTGGGAGTGCACCGGGCGACGCTGCACCGGTGGGTGGCGCGGTATCTGACCGGGCAGCTTGCCGGGCTGGCGGACCGGTCGCACCGCCCGCATTCCTGCCCGCGTCAGGTCGATGATGTGGTTGAGGTCGCGGTTGCGGAGATGCGGCGGGAGCATCCGCGGTGGGGATCACGGCGGATCCGGCTGGAGATGCTCCGCAAGCCTGGCCCGTGGGCGGGGCAGGGCTTGGCGGTGCCGTCGGAACGCACCATCGACCGGATCTTGCACCGGCAGGGGCTGCTGCGCGCCCGGCCGCGGAAACGTCCGAAGGACTCGTATGTGCGGTTCGAGCGGCCGGGCCCTATGCAGCTGTGGCAGATGGACATTGTCGGCGGGATCAGGCTGGTGAGCCCGGTGACCGGGGAGCTGCGGGAGGCGAAGGTGGTCACCGCGGTCGATGACCATTCCCGCTACTGCGTGATCGCCAAGGTGGTGGAGCGCGCGACTGGCCGGGCGGTGTGCCTGGCACTGGCCGAGGCGCTTGTGCGGTTCGGGGTGCCGGAGGAGATCAACTCTGACAACGGTAAGCAATTTACTGATCGTTTCGGCAGGCATGGCGGCAGGAGCGGCGAGGTGCTGTTCGACAAGATCTGCCGTAAGAACGGGATCACCCACCGGCTGACCGCCCCGGCCTCCCCGAACCAGAACGGGAAGGTGGAGCGCTTCCACGGCACCTTCCGCCCCGACTTCCTGGATGCCGGCGGGCCGTTCACCTCAGTGCAACAGGCTCAGGCTGCGGTCGATGCCTGGGTGCAGCACTACAACGCCGACCGGCCGCACCAGGCGCTCGATGAGAAGCTGCCGGTCACTCCCGCCGACCGGTTCGCCCCGGTGCCCGCCGCGCAGCGGGACCTGATCGGCCTGTGGCTCCCGGCCACAGTTGAAAGCGCCAGCTCCGCCGTGCCCGCTGGCCCTGCGGACCCGGACGCGGCCAGCTCCCCGGTGCCCGCAAAGGGTGCGGCGTGGAATGGCGGGCCGGTCGAGTTCGACCGGGTGGTGCCGCCCAGCGGGAACATGATCGTGTGCCAGCGGCAGTTCTGGATGGGCTCGCACCGGGCCGGGATGACAGCCCGGATCTGGGCCGGCTGCGACCTGATCCACGTGCTGATCAGCGGGGTCCGGATCAAGACCGTCCGCTCCCACCTGTCGGAGGCCGACCTGGCCAGGCTCATCGCCCAGGGAGCGGTACCGGCCGGTCCCTCGCCGCTGCCGCCGGTCGAGGACGGCGACGCCGTCGAGGTCGAACGCTGCGTTTCCCGCATCGGCCTGGTCTGCCTGGCCGGGCGCCAGCTGCTCGCCGCGGAGATCCTCGGCGGCCGCCGGGTCGGCATCCGGATCGAGCCAGCCACGCTGATGTTCTACGACCTGGCCACCCGCGAGCTGCTGCGCACCCGTAAGAACCCGCTAACCACCGAGCAGGTCAAGGGCCTGCGCGGCGCCCGCCCGGCCGGGCCCCCGCCACGGCCCTCAGCCGAGCCGATCCGGGTCCAGCGCCGGGCCAGCAACACCGGCGTGATCATGGTCGTCGGCCAGAAGATCGCCCTCGGCCGCATCCACAAGCACCAGACCGTCACCGTGCTGGTCTCCCAGACCACTCTCACTGTCGAGTGCGGAGACGGAGATGTACTGGTCATCCTCCGGACAACCACCCAGCCGGTGCGTAGCATCAAGGGCCAGCGGCCGCGGACCGCTACCTATGGGCGGACCCACTTAGGTTCCCGGCGGCGCTGGCCGTGGCGGTCCCCGGCCTTCCCGGAGCCCTTCCCGCCCTCGCGGCGGGGCCGCGCGGGCACTGTCGCCAGGGCCTGCTGCGCGGCGGCGGGGGACCGGCGGGGCGTCCACTGGTAGGAGAGCTCGGCGCCTACCGGGAGGGCGGCCCACTTCTCCGCAGCCGCGCGCAGGGCGGCCGCCGCCACGACGAGGGCGGCCGGGGGCGGGAGCTCGACGACGCGCGCCGGGTCCTGGCCGGGCTCCGACAGCGGCACGACCGCGAGGTGCCGCCGGATGAGTTCCCTGACCTGCGCGTCCGTCGGTGAGTCCAGGGCAGCGATGGACTCTGCGAGGTTGGCGAAGAGCTCGGCCCGGCCGATGCGGTGGTGGCGGGCCTTCTTCAGCATGTCGGACTTGCGGGCCGCGTCGTGCGGCAGGCGGTGGCCACCGGCGAAGCGCATGCTGGTGTATATCCCGCCGTCGGCGATAGTGCCCCAGATCCCGTCGGTGACGCCCAGCTCAAGCTCCACGACCAGGTGCCGCAGGTCGTGCGGGAGCCGCGCCCCGCCCCGGGTGAACTCCGCCATCCGGAAGACCGCCCCGTCGTCCCGCTCGATCTCCGAGTACGAGTCCACCCCACTGGGGAACCGCCGGAACGTGATGCGCATGCCGTCACTATGACTGTCCCGCCCGGCCTGGATCCACTCGTTTTTGGCCGCCGGAGCTGGTGAGGGTGCATAGCATCAAGGGCCAGCGGCCGCGGACCGCTACCTCAGTTTCCTAGACCACATGTCGCACATCAGCTGTCGGATATGCGTCGCACATCAATCGTCGGATCACACGGAGCGGGGTCTGCCCGGCTCCGCTTGATGTGCGACACGGTGGCTTCACTTGATGCGTGACACTCCCGCTCATGCTTCGGGAGCTGAACGTGGTCGAGCAGAGATACCGTGCCGTGCTGGAGGTCCTGTCCGGAACTCCGGTTATTGAGGTCGCCGAGCGATACGGCGTTGTCCGGCAGACGGTGCACCGCTGGATTGCCCGGTACCGGGCTGAGGGTCTGGATGGCCTGGCTGACCGGTCCCACGGCCCAGGCAGCACCCGTGGCGGATCGGGGCGGAGATTGAAGCGGTGATTTGCGAGCTGCGCAGGGCCCACCCCCGCTGGGGGCCCCGCCGCCTGGTCTTCGAGCTGGACCGCCGCGGGTATCCGGGCCTGTCCCGGTCCACCGTTTACCGGGTGCTGATGCGCCACCGGCTGATCCAGCCAGTGCCCCGGCGCAGGCGCCGCGACCAGTACATCCGGTGGGAACGTCCGGCGCCGATGCAGCTGTGGCAGCTCGATGTGACAGCCAGCTTGTTCCTGGTCAGCGGCCGCGAATGCAAGGTGATTACCGGGATCGATGACCACTCCCGGTACTGCGTGATCGCTGCTGTCGTCCTGCGCGCCACTGGCCGGGCGGTGTGCACGGCGTTCGTAGAGGCGATGCGTGAATACGGGGTGCCCGCTGAAGTGTTGTCGGACAATGGCAAGCAGTTCACCGGGCGGTTCGGCAAGCCCCGCCCGGCGGAGGTGCTGTTCGAGCGGATCTGCCGGGAGAACGGCATCACCCAGCGGCTGACCAGGCCCCGCTCCCCGACGACCACTGGCAAGATCGAGCGATTGCACCAGACCCTGCAACTGGAACTGCTGAACGAGCATGAGCCGTTCACCAGCATCGAGGATGCCCAGGCCGCGATTGATGCCTGGCGGCAGGATTACAACGCCGACCGCCCGCACCAGTCGCTGGCCATGGCCTTCCCCACGGCCCGGTTCGCCCCGGCCACCGGCCAGGTACTGCCGTTGCGGGTCCCCGCCGAACTTGCCCCGCCCAGATCCGTGCGGGCCACCACGGCTGCCCAGGCCGGGTCAGCGTCCGCTAGGCCCTCGGCAGGCCAGCAGCCACCAATTGGGCAGGCGGTCGAGCTGGACCGGGTGGTGCCACGGTCGGGCAACCTGTGGGTCGCCGGGCAGCAGATCTGGCTCGGCCCCGCCATGACCGGCCGGACCGTCCGGATCTGGGCCGGAACCAGGCAGGTCCATGTCCTGGCCGGCGGCTACCGAATCAAGACCCTGCCGTCCCGGCTGGATGCCACCGACCTGGCCCGGCTGGCCGCCTGCGGTGCCATCCCGGCCGGGCCGCCGCCGCTGCCACCACCCGAGGGCAGCGTCATCGAGATCGAGCGGACCGTCAGCGCTTCCGGCAACGTCAGCATCGGCAATCACGTCATCAGCGCCGGATCACCACTGGCCGGGCGGCGCGTCACCCTCCGCCTGGACGGCCCAGTCACCCACATCCTGGTCAACGGGACCATCGTCCGCACGGTCACGTGCCCGGTCCCTGAGGCAGCCCGCCACCGGCTGCGCGGAGCCCGCGCCGCACCCGCGCAGCCGCCCCGGCTGCCCGGTCAGCTCACCGTGAAAAGACGGGTATCAGTCCGCGGCGGCCATCATGATCGGCGGGCAGCGGATCCAGGTCGGGCTGCCGCACGCAGGCAAGACTGCCGAGGTCACCCTCGAGGCCGACACCTATCAGATCACCGTGGAAGACGGCATTGCCCTCGCCGCCCCGCGCACGACCAGCCGCGACATCCACCGCCACAAGGCCTCCGACTACGGTTAACCAACCGGGACCAGGAAGATGCGTATGAGCCGCCCGGGTCAGAGCAGCCGGGCTTCAGTGTCTGGGTGAACGCAGCGCTGAGCCGAAATGAGAAAGGGGCTATGAGGTCATGAACTACACAGACAATGCTGAGCAGCTGCTTTTGGGCGGCCAGGGCCAGACCGAAGTCCCCTACTCAACTGAAGAACAGCGGCTAGCCGCAGCCCAGGTTCTAGCGCTGCTCGCACTCGCCGAGACCATCAAGGACCTGAGCGCATCTCTCGATATGGGACTTCGCGGCGATGGCGGAACCGGGATTGGCAAGACAATCGAGTCCGCGCTCGGCGTGGCCCACGAGCGCCATCAGCCAGGTCTCGTAAATGCCATCGAGAACCTGGCCACATGACGCTGCCCCGCCGTGACCGACGCCTGGTTGCCGTCACCGGCGCCAGCACGCTCATGCTGACTGATACCACCATGCACGACCAAGACGACACCCGCCTGCCAGCCCAGCTCGGCCAGTGACAACCTTGCGGCGGGATAAAACCCGGCCGACACCAAATCTCTAGGGTGGTGTCGCATATCAAGCGGAACCAATCCGTCGCACATCAAGTGAGGCCAGGCACAACGGCGGCAGGCATGCGAGGCAACCGCGAGGCACTCCGAGGCACTCCGTCCGGTCCGACACGGGGTCAGCTGTACGGGGTCAGCCGCACTGCCGGACTCCGACTCGCACTACCAGCCGTGCGCTACCAGGCGGCAAAAAGCCTCGAACTACCAGCGGGCTAACCTACTCCGTGCAAGACAGCCCAAGGATTAACCGGATAGCTTGTGCCGGTGATCATCTGGCTGAATGGCAGTTTCAGGGCGGGCAAGACGACGCTGGCGGAGGAACTGCACCGGCGGCTCCCGGATGCGGTGGTGTTCGACCCGGAGAACGTCGGCCTCATGCTCTGGAAGTGGTTGCCGCCCAACGACGATTTCCAGGACCTGCCGAGCTGGCGGGAGCTGGTCGTCGCGACAGCGCTGTCGCTGCGCAGGCACCACGCGGACACGCTGATCGTCCCGATGTCGCTGACCCGCGATGCCTACCGGGCCGAGATCCTCGGCGGCCTGGCCGACGCGGGCGAACAGGTCCTGCACGTCTTCCTGGAGGCGGAAGCAGCCGTGCTCCGGGAGCGGCTCGATGCCCGTGTGGACGGCATCCCCGACAACTTTGAGACGAACCAGTCGGCCCGCGAGTGGGCCGTGATCCGCATCGATGCGGCCGTGGTCGCCGCTGCCCGTCAGCCGGGCGGGACGCTCATGCTGCGCTCGGACCGGCTAACCCCAGCTGAACTGGCCGACGAAGTGCTGGCTGCGGCTGGCTTGCGCCAGCCTCACGGAGACGGTAAGCGGATGCGGCAGGCAAGATCGCTGGACTCAAACGAAACCTAGGGGCGTGTCGCACATCAAGCGGAGCCGGTCCGTCCCATATCAAGTGAAGCTAGGCACAACGGCGGCAGGCGTGCCCGGCTTCACTCGATGGGCGACATGTTGGCGACCCGACGATTTGGGAGGCTGAGGTAGTCCACGCAGGACAGCCTCGTCAGCACACACCAGCCTGCTGACTTTCCTTCAGGGCCACCGACCTTCCCAGCTGAGGCTGTAATTGGATGGACGAAGAACGCTGCGCCACTACCTTTGGAGGGTGTCCAAGTGGGTGATCCCCCCAGCGGAACCTGGCGATGCCTATCTAAGGCGGCTCCGTGGACCGCGGTCGAGGCCCGCGCATTCCTGGAAGCCGCCAAGGATGACCCGCTCTATCCGGCGTTCATGCTCCTGCTGCTGTACGGTCTCCGCCGCGGTGAAGTGCTCGCCCTGCGCTGGCGCGATGTAGACGAGGAAGACGGCGAGCTGCGCGTCCGCCAGCACATCCAGCGCGTCCACGGCGAGCTGCGCATCGGCCCGGTCAAAACCGCTGCGGGCCGCCGCGACCTGCCTCTGCTCGATCGGGCCGCTGAGGTCCTGGAGATACGCCGCGCTGTTCAGGCCGCTGACCGTGCCGAGCTGGGCCGCGCCTGGCAGGACACCGGGCTGGTCTTCACGACCAGGACCGGGCGGCCCATCGAGCCGCGCAACGTGGCCCGGTCATTCCACCGCATCTGTGACCATCACGGCCTGCGGGCCATCAGCGTGCACCATCTGCGGCACACCACCGCCACCCTGCTGAAGAACCTCAAAGTCCCGGCCCGCGACGCCCAGCTCATCCTCGGTCATTCCCGGCTGGCCGTGACGCTGGAGATCTACACCCACGAGGACCGCCAGGCCTAGCGGGACGCCCTCAGCCGGATCAGCGATGCTCTGCGGGGCAGAACAGCACCGGATACACCGTGAACTGGTGTCAATTGCGGGTGTCATCGGGCGATTCTCGATCTACCGCCCGTGTGTCCTACCAGGTGGAGCTAAGGAGATTCGAACTCCTGACCTCTTGCATGCCATACAAACCCCAACGGTCGCTGGATGTGGCCAGATGTCGCTCTGCATGCCGTTCACCTGCGGTGACTCTGGCTGGACGTGGCCTTACGTCGCCTGGCGCCTGGCGTCGTTGGCTCCCAACTTGGCTCCCAGGAAACTCATTAGCAGCGCTAATATTCGATGGTCCACCAGGTCGCCGAACCGACCGTCGGCAGGGCCCAGAATGGGTTATTCACCAATCCAGCATCACTGGTACGGCCGGGCGCGTCTGGTGTTGACACATGGGGAGGCATCCAGCCCCGAGAACTCAACCCGGATCCGGACCCCTGGCAGCTGCCCCGCGTACCGCGGCGAGGTAGGCATCCATACATAGGGCTGAGCGCTGCCCAACGCTCGTTCATGCCGATGAGCACGTCCTGCCACCAGCCTCAAAGGCGTACTGAACGCCCCACTCGGAGTGGTGAATGGCCGGGCCGACGGCGTTGGCGGCCGTGCGCAGATGAGCCTGATATGTGGGGACGGCTGCCTGAGAGGCGGTCGGCTGTCGGCTGGGGGAATGCGGTGGTGAGCGAGCCTGCCGGGGTGCCTGCCCTCGGGTTGTTTAGTCATCGAAGGGCTTGATGCGGTTGGCGTCTGGGTCGAGGTCTTGGCAGCAGGATAGGCACCATGGGCGGCGCACCGTTTGGCTGCCGTTGCGGCTGACCCAGAATCCGGCCGGATTGCGCCGGCAGTGGATGCACAGCTGGATGGTGTGCGGCAGCGGGCGGCCCGTGGCCATGGTGCGCCGCCGGCGGTTCGCGGTGGCAGGGGCGGGCCGGTTTTGGCCGACCGCCATGGTCGCGGCCGCCAGCACGTCCGGGGCGAACTGCCCAGCGAAACCATCGCGGCCTGGCCAGCTAGCCGGGTGCGGCCGGTGGGGTTTGTGCTGGGTAGCCGGCGGCTGTCCAGTGCCGGGTGGGGTGGCCCGGCGGGCCGCCCTGCGGCGGATGCGGATGAAGTTCATGACGGCCTGCCTTCTGACGGTGGGGTCGCAGCGGGCTGACGGTGGCGCCAGATGTCCTCCTCTTGCTTGCCGGGATGGGGCTGAGCCGACGGCCATGGGGTGGCCAGCGTGGCGGGCACGGCGGCGGCGAAGGCCAGGCCGGAGGCGGCCAGCCCGGCCAAGACGCGGGCCGCACCGCTGATGAAGCGGATAGGGTTCATGACCATCTCCTGTGCTGGTGGGTAGGGCCGCCCGGCTAAGACGGGCTGCTTCCACTGTTGGCCGGGGCGGGGATGGATACCACGCGGGATCGCCCACAGAACAGCCCGCAGAACAGCCCACAGAATTTGTGGGCTAGGCTCTCCCGCCGCTGGCCGCCGGCTGGGCGTGGGCGCCGCCGACAGCGGTGACGTCTGGCGACAGCCAGGCCCCAGCGGTGGGCCCCGGAGGGCGGGCAGGATGGGGGCGCTTCTGGGCTGGCTGGAGTCGCGCGATGGCCCGGGTGGCGCAGTCAGCGTAGTGTTTGGGCAGGTCACGTTCTGCCCGGTGCGGTTGCCGCGGCGGGCTGGTGGTGAGGGGACACGGGGCCGGTGGCCGAGCCTGAGCTTTCGTTCGCTGCGCTGCTGCGGCAGCTGCGCGCCGCAGCGAAGCTTACCCAGGAGGAGCTGGCCGAGGCGGCAGGCCTGAGCCCGCGGTC
>Ga0070709_10000681_pt1 | contig 19352 bp, 27 predicted proteins | sample LARL51metaG_FD_65449 | JGI IMG/M metagenome (GOLD analysis project Ga0070709, IMG submission 65449) | Corn, switchgrass and miscanthus rhizosphere microbial communities from Kellogg Biological Station, Michigan, USA - LAR L5-1 metaG | ecosystem: Host-associated > Plants > Roots > Rhizosphere ... | reverse complement strand
AGTGGAGCACCGTCTCAGTGGTCGTTGGCGAGTTGACGACTCTCAGCAATGCCGGCGCCGCTCGCCTCGAGTGCGCACGCCGTGATGTACCGCTGATGCAGGTCCAACCCAACGAAGGTCATCGGAGGCTCCCGCGAGAGATGCGGTGAAGCTGTGCTCAACCACGATGACTTTCATTCTCATATAGTCGCGTTAGAGTGCATCTCTTGCGATGAACTTGGATGCGGCATTGGCGCCTCGACCCCATTCGATTCGCCGGCGCGTCCGGTGCCGCAACGTATTGGCGGTCGGACATCAGACTAAACCGGTTCAGTCTCACGAATGCGGCGAGCACTAGCGATCAGGGTCGTGAATTCAGGATTGTCTCGATGCGGGGCCATAATCGGATTCAGCTCGGCCCACCAGCGGTCATTAGTGAAACCACGGTCGATTGCAGTCTTGATCCACACCATCGCTTCCTCGTTGTTGCCGATCAGTGTATAGTATGCCGCCATCCACTCGGCAGCCCACGGGTCGGCGTGCCCACAGAAATGGAGAAGTTCAGCTGAAGGCTGCGTACTCCTGCCGGACTTGAGCACCGCAGAGATCAGCGGCCCCCATTGGGCGTACACAGGCACGTGCTCGTTCACTTCAACGCGCTCTAGAAGGCGGCGTGCCTTGTCATGTTCGTCAGCGAAAAGGGAGACTCCACCGGCGATAAGCGCAGCCAGCGGCCATCCGGTGGCTAAGAGCTCGCCAGCCACTTCAAGCGCGCGTGACCGGTCGCCGATCCACAGAAGCGTGCAGGCGCGCAGCCACCGATAGAGTGGAGCGAGCGGATCGCGATCGACCGCTTCTCACGAGAATCATCGCCGGGTCGCGCGATGAGCCGCTGCGATTCCTCAGGTGTCACGCTTACCTTCAGCGCTGCCGCGATTTGCCGCGACAATCGCTCCTGTAGTTCAAAAACGTTCGCGACATGGCCCGTGTATTTGTCGCTCCAGATCGGTGTGTCCGATGCGGTGTCCGTCAGCTCGACGACTATTCGCAGTGTATCGCCCGCACGGCGAACGGAGCCCGTGAGGGCATACCGCACGTTGAACTCACGTGCAATGGTGCGCAGGTCTTTCGTTGTCCCGCGCAACTGCATCGATGAAGCGCGCGAAATGACGCGAATGGCCTTCACCTTCGACAAATCGCTGATCACTTCGTCGGTGAGCGCGATGCTGAAATACGCGTCGTTGGGATCCGGACTGGCGTTCTCGAAGGGGAGGACGACGATGGTCGCCGCCGGAGGTGCGACAACCGCTGCCGGCGCCACTAGAGCGGCACCGCGGCCGAGCCGGCTACGGAGACTCTCGCCCTTCACGAAGGGCATGATGTAATAGAAAAGTCCGTCCGCCTCGCCAGAATCGTGTAGCGGCAGCACATGCGGATGCTGAATGCCTGCCACGAGGCGAATTTCGCGCAGGAAGCGCTCGGCGTTCATGGCCGCAGCAACCTGCGGATTCATGACCTTCACAGCAACCGGGCGCCGGTGTTTCAGGTCCTGCGCGAGATACACTGTCGCCATGCCGCCCGCGCCGATCTCACGCTCGACGCGGTAGCGATCGCCGATGGCGGCCTGGAGTCGGTCTACGAGCCCCATATGCTGGCGCGGGAAGAGAGCGAGCGAACTTACTGAAGGATCACGTGGCTCGCCAGTCGATGCACGCTAACGCGTCATGTTACCTGCGAGCGAAGTCAATAAAATGCGAGCGAAGCGAGCATTCTTTAAATCGCTTCACAAGTTCAGCGATCGTTAGGTTGCCGCTTCGAGATCGTCGTGAGACGCGCGCGACGGTTCAATGAAATCCTCAAGCCGCAGTGGTGAGAGCCGCAAGGTTGGCGAGGCGGAGTCGCCGAATCCCAGTTGGACAGCGGACTCCGCAACGTGGGTGAATGGCAACGCCATTTCTCCGCCGGTCGCGCGGGGCCAAGGTAGATGAAGCGCATGCGCGACGGCGTCTTGAACTCCGCTGAGGACCGCATTGGCCACGGTTTCAGCACGTTGTAGGACGGTGCGATCATCCGAGTCTTCAACAATGACACTTGCCGATGAGCCGTCCCAGTAGTCATCGCCGTGGAGAACGTCGACGAATTCCGCGCGGGCGACAACGCGCAGCGGAGGAGGAACAACAAGATCCAAACGCTGAGCGAGAGCTGCGGCGATTCGCCAAGAAGAAGGGCTACCGACGGAAACCGGATGAGGGTCCGGCTGCAGGTGCCGATAAGTCACCGCCCCCAAAAGGAGGTCACGAAAGAGCAGGCCAGCGGGCACGGAGCGGAGGTAGTTGAGGAGCTGCTGCGTGCTGGTGAGAGGCAGCAGACTGGCGACGCCCATTGGCCGTGGTTGTCCAGGCGCGAAAATGCGGGTCAACTCGGCGTCGACTTCGGCGTGGCTGTCGTCCAAGATTGTGCCTTCAGTCACTCTCAGTTGGCAATCTTGTATCTAGATCCTCACGAGAGTTTGCACAGATTCTGATCGCAGCGCCAGCTCGTTGTCACCTGGGTGGAACCGCGAAGGTAAACACCGTGCGTTAGCCAGAGCGGCGTCGTGGTCATCCTGTCGCAGAGCCCGAACAGTTGCGGGGGCCGACGATTGCTCGAGCCGTACCGGACCCGGGAAAAGCACATGAGCGTCACGGCTGAACGTCCGCCTGCCCGGCGGCAAGCACGCGCGTCGTCCCGTTCGGGGCGACGGCGATGCCAACGAAATACCGGCCCGCGGGAACGCCGGAGACGAGAAGCGAGGGGACGTCGTACGGGCTAGAAAGGATGGTGCTTCCGCCGGCCGGGATCGACACGTCCCTGAGGTACGTTGCGCAAGCCTGGATGGCTGTTTGTTCGTCAAAGACCGGAGCCGCATCGACATCTGACGTCTTGTAGAGACGGAGAAACGACCAGCATCCACCATACTCGACGTTTTCGATCGCGTTGGAGGTGTTCGTTATGATGACTGTGATCTGCAGTCTGGATGTTGGATCACGAACCGCCATCGCAGTCGCGGCAAGCGTGAACGGACCGCTAATGCTCAACGTCGTTAGAGGGGCGCGATCGGATGTTGTGGGAGCCGCCGACGAACAGGCCCACATCACGGTAGCCAACGCAATCAGACCCGCTGACGTAACCACGTGACCGCAACATTGGCCCTGCGACAAACCCACCCACCGACGGAACAATGACATTAGAAAGCTCCACGCAACTGAACGGTGGACGGCATCTCGATCGTAAGTGATTGCTCGTTCACCGTCGCGCACCCGCAGGAGCGTCCCTCAAACCCGCTCGGGCCGTAGACGTTCACGTACGTCGGCGACCCCTCTGTCACGGTGACCGTGCGATCGGTGCTCTGGAACCCCGTCGCCGTGAACAAGAGGGTGTACACGCCGGCATAGCCCCAGACGCGACAAGACCTATCACAGGGGATCGGATGGAGCGTGTCACCGTCAACGACAACGGTCACGCCAGTCACCGGTGCGTGCGTCGCGGCTGACGTTACCGCGATGCTGATCGCTGTCGGTGGGGGGCAGCCCGGAACGGTGATGCAATCGTGGTGACATGCGATCGCAAACGCAAGAAGCGCTAAGAACGAGTTCCTCATACCTGCAACATCACCCACCGGCGGGCGGGCCGCAATGTTGCGTATTAGTGAACTCGCAATGGCCTCGTAGTCGTGAGCAGCAACATTAGGAATTCTTAATCTCTAAAGCTGGCTTCGGCAAATACCAGCCAGACCGCCCGCGCTCGCCGGCGTGTCGGCGTCACCGGTGTTTTCGGATCGTCTCCGTGAGGATATGCTTATCGAGCGTGAGATCGGCGACGAGCCGCTTCAGGCGATTGTTCTCGTCCTCGAGCTGGCGGAGCCGGCGGAGCTCACTCACGCCCAGGTGGGCGTCCTTCTTCTCCCAGACGTAGAACGTGGCCTCGCTCACCCCCAACTGGCGACACACATCGGCCACCGCCGTCCCGCTCCCGACCTGGCGCAGCGCGTACGTCATCTGCTCCTCGCTGAACTTCGACCGCTTCGTCGTCCTGCCTCCTTGGGGATCGGAGCGGACCGCGAAGCGACCTTACTCTAGTTCTGGACTGCCCGCCTTTTTCGGACCAACGTCAGCCGCGTCTCGCGATCCCGCGGTCAGGGCTGCCGTTGCAATCTGCCGATCTATGAATAGTTGGGCCGAGGTGATGGTGTCGAGCGGCGCGTCAGCGATGGCGCATCGAATCACGGAGAATGAGCAGGAAATCACGCGCGCGACGCGAATCATCCGCGTTCGATTCCGTTTGGATGAAAGTGCGCGCACACTCCGGCATCTCCTTCCGCCACGATCATGAAACCATCGATTGCCGTCGCCTTGCTAGTGTTGTCGCGGGGGCACGCCCACGCACAACGCGCCGAGTCGATCGGCTCGGACGTGCTCAAGTACGTACGCCCCACGGCCGCGCGCATCGTTCTCGCGCACGTGGAAGTCATCGACGGAACGGGTGCGCCATCGCGCGCCGATCAAAACGTCGTGATCGAGCACGGCATCATCACCGCCGTCACTCCGGGCGCGGACGAAGCACCGTCGAACGGTACGACCGTGTTCGACCTGCGCGGCGACGCCGTGATGCCGGGGATCGTCGGCATGCACGATCACCTCTGGTATCTGACCCGTCCCAATTTGCTCGCCGACAACTCGTCGGACGGCCCGGCGCTACGGACCGATATGCCGTATTCGGCGCCACGGCTCTACCTCGGGGGCGGCGTCACAACGATTCGCACGGCTGGAAGCACCGCGCCATACACCGATCTTCACCTCAAACGACAGATCGAAGGCGGGTTTGCGCCGGGACCGCACATGGACGTGACTGGACCGTACCTCCAGGGAACGGATCCTGGCGGGGTTCCGCAGTTCATGCAGCTCGTCGGACCCGACGACGCCCGAGAGACGGTTGCGTTCTGGGCGGGTCGCGGCGTCACATCATTCAAAGCGTACACGAACATCACGCGCGACGAGCTGCGCGCGGCCATCGACGAGGCGCACAAGCGCGGAATCAAAGTGACGGGACACCTGTGTTCAGTCACCTACAACGAAGCGATAGACCTCGGGATCGACAATCTCGAGCACGGGTTTATGTCGAACACGGCCGACGACCCCGGCAAGAAGCCCGATACGTGCAGCGCGAGCGGCGGCGACTATACGCTCGAGCACATGACGCCCGGCGGCCCGGCGTCAAGGGCGCTGATCGATGCGCTGGTGAGCCATCATGTTGCGGTGACGTCGACGTTGGTGCTCCGTGCGTCAGGGGTTCCAGGAATCGGAATTCAGAGCGATGGACGTCCGTTGCAGGCGGGGTTGGAAGATGCGATGTCGCCCGAGACGCGCGAAGCATTCGAGAACTGGCGCGCGCATCCAAGCGCGACACGCGCGCACACCGCGCTTCTCGTGAACAACGAAATGGCGTTGGAGCGACAGTTCGTCGCAGCCGGTGGTTTGTTGCTCGCGGGCCCGGATCCGGTGGGGCTCAATGGAGACGTGCCCGGTTTCAGCGATCGTCGCCAGATCGAGTTGCTCGTCGACGCGGGGTTCGCTCCGGTGCAAGCCATCCGTATCGCAACCCTCAATGGCGCGACCTACCTTGGGCGGGATCACAATATCGGCTCCGTGGCTGTGGGCAAGAACGCCGACCTGCTCGTCGTGCGCGGTGATCCCGCCGCTCGCGTCGGGGACATCGAGAACATCGAGATGGTACTCAAGGATGGCGTCGTGTACGACCGCCAGAAGCTGCTCGACGCCGCGCGGGGGAAATACGGCATCTATTGAATGTCCTCCTTCGGAACGGGCGGGGTGTACATCGCCACCCGCCGTGGCAGTCAGCGCGTCTCGTTCTTCGATTACGGCGGGATCGCCGCCGACCTCGCGAAGCCGCTACGGTTCGCTGTACCTGGATCACACTCACTGGCACCTTTTCGTTAATTGCCGCGCAGTGAGGGTTCGCGAACTCAGGCCGCCAATAGGCCTCGGCCCTGACCTGTGATTTCCTGCGTCACTGCTGTGATTTCCTGCGCCTGTCGGCCGGCCTGCTTCGCTACTAGCATCATTGGGTATGAGATCCGATGGCATGCGAGTTTCTCGCGTCGTGGCGCTGGCACTTGCCGTCGGAACGTTTTTTGTCACGCAAGAAGTTCTAACGGACTTGGCGAGCGGCAAGCCGATCGACGTCATCAACGACGTGGAAGTCGTTTTCTTGTTTTGGGCAACGTGGGCCTGCCTGACGCCGGCAGTCCTCGCCGCGGTCCGCCGGTGGCCGCTCGATCTCAAGCCCGCGTACCGACCAGCGCTTGCTCACTTGGTGGCCGCGACACTCCTGTCCGCGCTGCAATCGGCGATCACGTCCGGTCTGAGATCAAGCATTCTCTATGCGAGAGGCGGCGTCGACATTCAGGACGCGGTGAGGCGCAACGCGAACCTCACTCCGTTCGTATGGAGCATGTTCACGGGCATGTTCTTCTATGCGGTGGTGGTGATGGTGTACGCGGCCCTGCGTTTCCGCGCGCTGTATGTCGCAGAACGAATGGGCGCAGCGGCGCTCGAGGCCGAGCTGACTCGATCGAAGCTCGATGCGCTGCGGTCGCAACTGCGTCCACACTTTCTATTCAATACGCTCAACGCTATTTCGGTCCTCGTGGCGGAGGATGCAGACACGGCGCAACAGATGATCCTTCGCCTCTCGGCGTTATTGCGGCGGACGCTCGACGACGACGCGCAGGAAGTCCCGCTTCATCGAGAGCTTTCGTTCGTCAACGACTACCTCGACATCCAGCAGGGTCGCTTTGGTAGCCAGCTCGTCGTGCGACTGGAGATCGACCGCGATGCATTCAGCGCCAAGGTCCCCGTGTTTCTCCTTCAACCCCTGTTGGAAAACGCGATCGAGCATGGAGCGGTGGATGGGAGCCCGACGCGAATCGAATTGAGAGCGAGTCGCGACGCCGGCATGTTGCGCATTCGCATCGTTGATCACGGGCCCGGCCTCACAGAGACGACGCACCTCCGTGAGGGGGTAGGATTGTCAAATACGCGCGCGCGCTTGCATCACCTGTATGGCGCACACGCTTCGGTACAACTGCGAACACTCGCGCCGGCCGGTCCGTCACAAGGGACCTGTGTCGATATCTCGATTCCGTTTTGCGCGGGAGCACGATGAACGTCCTCATCGTTGACGACGAGCCGGTAGCGCGGCGAGGGTTGCGCCGCCAACTTGCTCAACTGCCGGGGGTGATCTGCGTGGGCGAGTGCGGCGCGCGCGATGAAGCAATCGCCGCGGTCGTCGAGCGTCGGCCTGACGTCGTGCTGCTCGATGTGCAACTCGGTCGCGCGACGGCGTTCGAGATCATTGAAGCGATCGGCGTGGACGCGATGCCGTTCGTCGTCTTCGTCACGGCATTCGATCGACACGCCTTAAAGGCCTTCGAAGTCCATGCGCTCGACTACGTGCTCAAGCCGGTCGACCCAGAGCGACTTCGTGACGCGCTCGATCGCGCGGGCTCGCTGCTGTCGCTCAAGCGCGGTGCGTCGCTCGCCGACCGGCTCGAGGGATTACTCGCCGAGCAGGTCGCGCCCCCCACTCGAGCCGCGGTCGCGCCAATGGAACGGTTCGTCGTCAAGGACGGCGACCAGATCGCCTTCGTCGAGCTCGCGCATGTTGAGTGGTTCGAGAGCGCCGGCAACTACGTTCGGGTTCACAGCGGCGGCCGGACGTACGCCATGCGTACGACGATGGATCGGGTCGAGCAGCGGATCGGCGCTCGAGGGACGTTCGTTCGCGTTCGGCGCTCCGCCATCGTCAACCTGCGGGCGATCGCGACGCTCGAGCGCTACGATCGCACGGCGTTCGTCATTCACCTGCATCGCGGTACAAAGATCATCTCCAGTCGCTACTATCAGCCGGCGCTCCGAGAGCTTTTGCGGAACGGTTGGTAAGAGCGAATCCGCACGTAAGCGACGCGCGCAGCACCATTGAACAAAGACGACGAGCAATTTCGTACGATCTACGGGATCAGCTGCGGACTTTGCGGCGGCAATCAACTGAAGTGGATGCACCGCTCGCACCCTCGTTCATGTCAGGGGGCGTCGCGACGGTGACGCCCTCGCTCGGCCGTGGGCGCGAACTTTCAACGGCACGGATTCGCGAGTGGCGCGGCCGATGCCTTCGCGTCGACGAATCCCATGACGCGAGCGAACTTCCACGTCCCATCGGGTTGGCGCTTGAGAATTCTGGTAACCTTGCCGCGTATCGCTGCCGTGTCGCCCGCCTCCTTGTATGAAAAGTAGCCCCACTCGAACGCCCAATCGCCGACAATGCGCAGGTCCTGAATTTCCGATCGATAGCAGACCGTCCTGCCTCCGCCGGTCTTGTTCTCCTGGCGCTTGTCATCCGAGTAGATCATCGACCGGCCAATTTCCGGTGGAGCTCCCGGCTGGAGGCGAACGGCGTCGGGATCCCAAAGCTGAACGAGCGAGTCCGCACGGTCGGCGAGCGTCGCCGAGACGTCGAGCAGATGAAGCCGCGCAATCGCCGCCGAGTCGGATGGCATTGCCGGCGGCGCGTGACCGGCGGTTCCGGCGGCGGCACACGCGGCTGTCCACGAGCCGGCGCCGACCAGGGCCAAGCGGCAGATGTAAGATCGTTTCAGGATCACGGCGCGCTCGGTTGAGATCCGGCATGCAAGCACCACGTCGTTTTGTTTCGCTCAGGTTCCCGAACTCGGCGACGCCGGCGGCTGCCGTTCCGCAAGAATGCGAGTGAGAAAGCGCTGGCTTTCGCCGACGCGTTCCATTTCAACGGCGATGACATCGACAGCCTGCTCGAGACGTGCGATACGCTCGTCGAGCCGAGCGAAGGAGTCATCGTTCGTCGACGGAGTGGACCTCGCGGCGCTCGAACCGCGTTTGAACCTGCCGACAGTCATGAGGGCGACCGTCGCGACAATCGCGAGCACCGGAACCACGAGTTCGAGAGGCGTCACTGGCGCGCTTGCGCTAGGGGACTCGTATGACCGATCTCGCAAATCCACCCGTGCGCTTGTTCCGTGAATACCTCGACGTCGCGGTATCCAGCGTCGGACAGCAGACGGCCGTGCTGCTCGGGCGTGAGGTAAGCAGCGCGCATCACTTCTCGCACGTCTCCGGGCAGATCGGCCCGGTAGTAGTGCGTTTCGACCGCGGTAACGAGCTCGAAGGTGTGATCGGCGAACGGCAAGGAAGAGACGACGCCCTCGCGGATGTCTACGCGACCACGCTCGATCGAGGCGCGATTCCGTTCGCGTGCGACCGCCACGCTCGCCGACGAATAATCGACGCCGAATACCTGACCTTCGGGCGCCACGGAGCCAAGCGTCTCGATCGTTCGACCACCGCCGCATCCAACGTCGAGCATAGTAAAACCGGGTTCGATCTCAACACGATTCAGACCCCAGCGCGTGAGTTTGTCGTGGCTGGCGTTCATGCTTCGCGCCAACATGCGTCCCGGCCCACTCGACGGTCTGCGCAATTGTGCGACGTACACCATGAGTGCACCGGCGACCACCACCTTAAGAAGTCGGCTCCGGCCGCGGCAAGAGAGGGAAGGCCGCTCACGTGAAATCTCGCGTTGCGATTCACGGACTGTGCTGCCGAAACGCCACTTCGGGAAATTGGCCGCGCGCGTTGTCGAGCAGACCGTTGGGGCGTTGCTTGAGGTAGCGATCGAAGAAGGCGCCCGTGTACGCGGAGATGATCTCATGGGCGCGGCGGCCGGGAAGCAGTGCGGTGTCGCCGAACACGGCAAGGAAGAGCGAGAGATCGGAGAAATGGCCGTGATTCGTTCGGGCGATCGTCACATCGTACCAATCCCCGGTCGCCCGCGCCCGCGCGGTGCTGTCGGCGGCTTGGGTTTCCGCGCGAACCTCCCGCATCACTTGGCGATTCGCCTCCGGCACGAACGCCGGCGCCGTCGCCGCGTCATCGATGCCGTGGTGAAACAGCATGAATGGTCGGGTGATTGGCTGAGTGGGTGCGCCCCCAAACAATCGGCCGTCGTGGTTGACCGCGGCCTTCACGCGCGGATCGATCCGTAGCATCTCGATCGCGGCCGCGCCTCCAAACGACCAGCCCAGCATGCCGATACGGTCGACATCGAGCCTCCCGCGAAACGGACCGGCCGACGTGTCGAGCGCGGCGATTCTGTCGAGCGCGAAACGCAGGTCCGCGATCCAGATCGGGAAATGCACGTCGTTCAACACCTGTGTCGACCGAGTTGCCGTGATTCTCGGACTTTCGCCCGGCACAGGCCGAGGTAGGAGCAACGTGTCTTGCGCGAATGACGTGCCGTCGGAGAATGACACGGTTTGGTCGAGCCCTGGGTGTTCTATGGCGAAGACAATGTACCCGCGACTGGCCAGGTACTCGGCCACGAAGGTAGCCGAAAAACGAGGCCAACCCGCACCATGGCTGTAGACGATGATCGGGTATTTCCGTTCGGCGCTCGAGAGCGCGGCATCCATTGTGGCATTGGTCCGTATATGCTCCAAGACCTTCAATGAGGTCGACGCGCCGAATTCGGCCAATGAGTGGATGTAGGGCGCTCTCCCCGAGTCTGTCGGCGTCGCGGCCGGATACCAGACTTGCACCGGGAGCTTGCGTCGGTCGGTCGGATCGCGCGTGTACCACTCCGGTCGCACAGCATCGACCCATAGGAAGTCGCGTGTGCCAATTTCGTACGGACCCCCCGGCTGGGCGAAGAGATGTATCGGGATATCCGCCATCATCGCCTGCGCGCGTACGTCACTCGAGCCAGCCATGGCCAACCCAAATGCCGCGAGAATTCGCCGAATAGTTTGCATCATACTGTGCGTTCCGCTCCATAGAGTGCGCGAACAATGGACCGGTGATCCGGGCTGCGCATCCATCGAAAGTCTTAGTCCGCGTAGCCGATCGGTCGATGCACGCGACGACCGATACAGCGTATCGTTGCGCCATGACCAGGTCATCGAGACTCGGATCGCGATCACGCGTGGGGTTGATCTACCTCGGCACACTCGTCGCCGGTGGATCCATCGCGCTCTCAGGCCTGGGGAAATTCACGGGCCACTTCTGGCAGCCGTTGTTTCTGGCCTGGGGTTACCCGTTGTGGTTTTGTTATTCGATCGGCGCCGCTGAGATCGTGGCCAGCATCTCCTTATTCGTCGCGCCAATCGCGACGTATGCGGGCGTCGTGCTGGCGGCGATCATGCTTGGTGCGTTCTACACCTTGGTGTCGCATCCGACGCCGCAGATGGGCTGGAGCGGCCGGCCGCTCATCTATGTCGCCATCATCGGCCTGGTGATCGTTCTCCGTTGGGCACGGGAGAAAGACCGGGCCGTTGCTTAGTCACCATCGATGAGGCCGTGCTCGCGCGCCAAACGTGCGGCGGCAGTCCGATTCTCGACGCCCAACTTCTCGTAGATATGTACGAGATGCGCCTTTACCGTGGGCTCGGCGATGCCGAGTGACGCGGCGATCTGTTTGTTGCCTTCGCCGCGCGCGACGTATCGCAGGACGTCCAGCTCCCGGTCCGTGAGTGAATACCGTCCGGAGAGCTGCCAGCGGTTGACGAGGCGATCGGTTACCTCGGGCGCTAGGTAACGAACACCGCGCGCGACGGAGCGCACCGCTCGAAAGAGCTCCTCGTGCGATACATCCTTGAGGAGGTAGCCAAGGGCGCCGACCTCGATGGCGCGTAGCACTTCGCCATCGGTGACATAGGTCGTCAATACGAGAATCTTGATGGCCGGTTGCTCGGCCAGGATTGCGGCGGCGGCTTCCACACCCGATCGAACGGGCATGCGGAGGTCCATCAGGACGACGTCGGGATGCAGTCGCGCGGCGGCTGCGATTGCGACTTCACCGTTCTCGGCCTCCCCCACAACCTCGAAATCGCGCTGTGTGGCAAGCACGCTTGCAATTCCGCTCCTGACGATCGGATGATCATCGGCAACGAGGACGCGAATTCGCTTCATGGCGTCAGCAGGGCGGCGCCGATGGGTAGCGCCGCCGTGACGCCAGTTCCCTTACCGGCACCACTCTCGATGAGCAGGTGTCCGCCGAGCCGCCGGAGACGGTCGCGCATGCCCGGGATGCCGATGCCATCGTCGTCGACCAATGCATCGTCGAAACCGCGACCGTCATCCTCCACTGCGAGCAGTAGCAGACCGTCGACGCAGTGGAGCGACAGATTCACCGTCCCGGCGTCAGCGTGGCGGGCAACGTTACTCAACGCTTCCTGGGTCACGCGGAGCAGCGCGATCTCGACATCGGGATTGAGTACGGGCATTTCGTGCACGTCACAGTGCACGGTGACGCCGACTGCCCGACTCCATTGCGCCGCAACACGGCGCAGGGCCGATGGTAGTGCCGCATGATCGAGCGCGGCCGGCCGCAACTCCCAAATGACACGGCGAATCTCCGTAAGGCTGTCGCGAGACACGCGCTGCGCGCTCGTAAGGTGCGGTCGCACGCTTTGCAAAACCACCTGCATCTCCGGGGTCGCTGCGTCCAGAGACAATTCGATCGCCTCAAGCTGCTTGATCACGCTCGTGAAACCCTGCGCGAGCGTGTCGTGAATGTCCGTCGCAAGTCGCCGACGTTCGTCCTGAACGCCGTCGGCGCGTGCCCGCTGCTCGAGGTCGCGCTGCGCCTCGTCGAGCTGGTTCAAGAGACGGGCGCGAATCGCGGCATCGATGTTCACTCTATGGATGTACAACATGACCGTGCCGATCATCACGCCGATCGCAATGACGGCAATCAGCCTCGCGAGGTTGAGACTAGAACTGTACGCCGACGCCCGCGACAGGACCAATCCGGCGGCCAGCGCGACGGCGAGCGCGACTGAGACGAGCGCCGGCACGAACGGCAAGAAGGTCAAGAGTTGGACGATCGCGCCGAACACGAGCACGGCGAACGCGCTGTGGTATGCGATCGCGATGAACAGGATGGCCCAACCCGCTGGAACGAACGTGAATGCGGCGAGCGGACGCGCCATCATCCAAGTGTGCCACCTGATCCCCGCTAGGTGATACACGATGACGAGGACCACAGTGATGATCAGCCGAGGCGCACGTGTCGAAACCATGAGCCGCTCGAGCCCACCGGCGTCATTGATCACGATGAGGCACGCGGTCGTCAGTGCGAGCGCCTGCAACACGCCCCAAAGGCTGAGCCAGAGACGCTCGTTTCCGGCGAACAGCGGCCGCACCCGGCCAGATGTCTCGTCGCGCATCATCGAGTGGACTGTATCGCGGCGCTCAACCGGATGCATCCGTCGAAAGTTGAAGACCGATACTCCGAATGAACGATTACGTCGGACGCGGGAACGCCCCATACCAGTTCGAAATTAGCTAGGACGACAACAATGACGGACCACGTTCGACTTCTGCGCGGCCTCGCGGGATGCGCGGCGATAGTCGCCGGGTTTTCGCGCGCTCCTCAAGAGAGTTGGAACAGCTGGTACATCTCCATGGCAGGATCCGACACGCTCTCGATCGAGCGAGTCGAACGGCCACCCAAGGTGGTCAGCGGGGTCTGGGTTTCGTATCGTCGCGCCGGCGAGCGAGACGTTCTCCGGCACGAGTACACCATTCGCCTCCAAGATGACGGGCGCCCGTCCGACCTGACTCTTCGCTTGCGGCGCCCGGGGGTTGAAGTCCTGTTCACTCGGGGTTTGAACCCGACCCTGTGATTTTGAGATGATCTAGCGAGTCCGCATTGCGCGCGCGGCACCGAAAAGTCGCATCGTGTCGCGGAAGTCGCCGGCGGGCCTCTTCACGGAAAATTCGATGCAATCTGTCTTGTCGGTCGCTTTGGGCACTCGAAAATGTCAACCGCGCCAGACGAGTTCTAGTCGCGAGGTGCGGTCAACTCATCCCTCACCACTCGGCCGTCCTTCATCACGAATCGGACTCGCTCAAGCTCGCTAATGTCGGCGATGGGATCTCCCGCGACGGCGACGAGGTCGGCAAACTTTCCCGGCTCAACGGAACCCACGCGATCCTCCCAACCCAGCATTCCCGCGGCGTTTGTCGTGACTGCACGAATGATGTCGAGCGGCGACATACCAGCGTCGTGTAGATTGACAAATATCGTGGCGCTCGCTTGACCGCGCGTCTTTCCAGGATAGAACCAGCACATATCCGATCCGGCCGCGAACCTCACTCCCGAGTTCAATACCCGCTGTGTGAAAGCGGCCACCGTCCGCCGCCTGCGGTCATCAGCGGTAGCCAGCCTAGACGTCAAGGCCGGCGACATCACGATGCTCGGCTTCTCAACTTTTGCAAGAAGCCCCCCCCAGAACGTTGGCGTTATGTCTAGGAAGATTCCCTTCTCGCGCATCTGCTTCAATTGGGCGTCGGTTATGTCGTTGCCATGTTCGACGGAGTCTACGCCCCCATCGATCGCAGTTTGAATGCTGGCTGCACTGATGGCGTGAGCGGCGACTTTCAAGTGCTGGTGATGAGCTTCGTCGACGATCGCCTTCATTTCTGCCAAGGTCAGGTCGTCGTCGACTGTAACCTTAATGACGTCGACATCGTAGAAGACATTTTCGCGTACTGCTTGCCGGGCCGCGTCCGGGCCTTCGATCCGAAAAAATTCCTGCTGCATGACCGACTCGGCGAGACGCGGATTTAGGCTTTGCAGGTAAGAGCCTGGAGTTATCAACTTACGCGCAGAGGCGAGTATTCTCGGACCGGGAACGCGACCGGCGTTGATGGCGTCCCTCAGCGCGACATCGCCATCAATGCCAGAGTGACCCAGATTTCGGACGGTGGTGAAACCACTCTCCAGGTCCTCACGAGCCAACTGCGCGCCAAGCAACACGCGCTTACTGGGCGACTCGACGATCGCTAGCAGTAGTCCCGGAGCAAAGTCGCCGTTCAAATGACGCGCGCTCTCGGCCTCTGGCGGCACAATCACGTCGAGAAGCAGATGCGTGTGACTGTCAATCAGTCCGGGCAAGAGAGTGGCGTTGCTCAGATCAACTGTCTTCGCACCGGCGGGCACGTGGCCTTGGAGCTGAGAAGGCGGGCCGACCTCTTTGACCTTTCCATCTTCGATCAGTACGGCGGCTGGTGAAAGCACATCCCCGGTCCGTGGGTTCAGGAGCCGGCCAGCCTTCACAAACGTTACGACGGACGGCGACTGAGCGGCTAGGTGCCGCGGTGGGGACAGGGCGAATAGCGATATTGCCAATAGCGACGAGATTCGCACGCGTTTCATTTGGATTGCCGCTCCTGCGAACGATGAATCGCCGAACGCTAAGACGGGCATGCCGCACACCGCAACGCGTCGCGGATGGACGGGGGAGCCCGCGGGATTTCCTGCGCTATACGCGCGATTTCCTGCTGCTCTCGAGGCGCTTGATGACGCTCAAGCACCACGCCAGTGAGACGGTCTTGTCCATGTTCGCACTTGATCCGGACCGGCGATCCAACGCGCCGGCTATCAGGCTGAATGTGTCTTCGCGCAGATCGTAGACATAGTTGAGTGAGCTCTTACTCCGTCACCGAAGTGAAACCCACGACACCAAGCGCCTTCTCCAGTCTTCTCGCGTCAATTCGCGAGAGTTGGAAGACGACGCTCTCGCCGGCAATTCCGGCGAGTCTCAGTGCCATATCGGATCTGCCGAAGTCGGCAGGGTTGATCTCGACATGGAGATCGTCGGCGAAAGGGAAGCGCGGCACGCGTTTCTGGCCTTCCATGAAGTCGCCGGATTGACTTCTTGTGGGATGCGGCACCGGGTGATATGATGTGTATGCACCTGTGTTGATGCGTACACACCACTCCTCCACTCCCATGGAATCCGCGAGTACCAAGTGCGCCGCCGGCACGCTCCGGCGCGCTAGCCGGTCGGTCGCCCGTTTGTTCGACAATCGGCTTGCCCAGGCCGGCCTCACGAACACCCAGTTCTCGATCCTCCGTGCGCTGGAGCGACACGAACGACCGGTGCCGCTGAGCCACCTCGCGCAGGAGCTCGTCTTCGAGCGCACGTCACTCTATCGCGCGCTCGAGCCGCTCCGCCGCGAACAACTCATTACGATCGGTGCGGGATCCACCGGCCGTGCCAAGGCGGCCGCGCTGACCCGACGCGGCCGCGAGCGTATCGCCACGGCACTCCCGTTTTGGCAAGAGGCGCAGGACGCGTTCCTCCAACAGTTCGGCCGCTCGGCCTGGAGAACGCTCGTCCCAAGCCTGGACGAGGTCGTTGAGGCGGCCCGCACGATTTCTGACACAAATCATTAGCCCCGAACCCACAATGTCGAACCGTCGCCTTCAGGTCGCGTGCGCCGGCGCCTTTCTCCTCATGGCCCCGCGGGCTGAGCACGCGCAACAGCCCACGCAACCGGTCGCCGGCGACGCCAGCGGCCGCATACTCGGGATCTGGCAAGGCGTATTGGCCAGCGGGGCGTTTCGGGAACGCGTGTTGTTCGCCATCGCACGCGACTCCACCGGCGTGCACGGCATCATGAAGATGCTCGACCAGGGCGGGGTCGAATTGCCCGCGACCATCGCGGCGCGCGGCGACACCCTCTCATTCACGATCGCCGCACAACACATCACCTACTCCGGCGTGATGACGACGGCGGGTGACTCGGTACGTGGAACGTTCATGCAAGGCACCGTTTCGATCCCGCTGACGTTCGGCCGCAGCACGCTGGAATCGGTGTCGGCCGGGCGCCCGCAAGATCCCAAGCCGCCCTATCCGTACAATATGAAGGAAGTGACGGTGCCGTCTGATGGCGGAGTACGTCTCGCCGGAACCGTCGTCATACCGGAGGGACCAGGACCCTTTCCGGCGGTGGTGTTCGTGACAGGATCTGGCCCGCAAGACCGCGACGAAGCGTTGCTGGGCCATCGGCCGTTTCTCGTGATCGCCGATTATCTCGCGCGACACGGCATCGCGTCGCTTCGCTACGACGATCGCGGATTTGCGAAGTCAACCGGCACCTTCGAGACGGCCACGAGTGCCGACTTCGCCGCAGACGCCGAGGCGGCGCTCCATTTCCTGCAACAGGTGCCGGGAATCGCGCGCGACCGCGTGGGCATCCTCGGACATAGCGAAGGTGGACTGATCGGTCCAATGATCGCCGCGCGCACGCGTGACGTCGCCTTCCTCGTACTGATGGCCGGTCCTGGCATGCCTGGCGATTCGCTGAGTCTTCTCCAACTTCGCCGGCTTGCGTCGAGCAGCACCCCGAGCGCACAGGTCGACGCACAGGTCGACAACAATCGCCGACTTTTTCACGCCGTCTCTGGCGCGCGGGACTCCGCCGATGCCGTCGCGCGTGTCCTCGCGGTCAGACAGGAGATAATCGGGGCACTGCCCGAGAACCAGCGAGCCGCCGCCGCGTCGCGACTCGACCAGACGATCCCGAAGTTGGTCAATCCCTGGATGCGCTACTTCCTGCGATACGATTCGCGGACCGCCCTTCGCAACGTTCACGTGCCCGTGCTGGCGCTCGGCGGCACGCTCGACGTCCAAGTACCCGCTAGAGAGAACCTGAGCGGCATCGACGCGGCACTCAAAGCCGCCGGGAACAAAGGCTATCGAATCGTCGAGCTTCCGAACCTGAACCATCTCTTCCAGACGGCGACGACCGGTGCTCCGTCAGAGTATGCGACCATCGAGGAGACGATCGCTCCGCAGGTGCTCGACCTGATCACCTCTTGGATCAACCAGCGTTTCGGGCGAGGCGAACGACGATGATCTTCTCCGCCGCACGATTCGCATTGAAGGCCGCTGTCGGCGGCGCCGCGATGTTCCTGCTTGTGCGGCAATGTCGCAAGCCGACCTGGTGGCCGGGCCGACTGTTCCTGCGGAGCATGAATCTCAGTCACGCCGGTCTGACCACATGGGGACTCACCCACGCGTCGATTCAACCGACTGACACCATCCTGGATGTCGGCTGTGGTGGCGGAAGAACGATCGACACGATGGCGAAAGGCGCTTCGCGCGGTCGGGTGTTCGGCGTTGATTATTCGGCGACAAGCGTCGACGTTGCCCGGCGCGTGAATGCCGAAGCGATCGACGCTGGCCGCGTCTGCGTGCAGCAGGGATCCGTCTCAGCGCTCCCGTTCGCTGCGGCAACGTTCGATCTCGTGACGGCGGTCGAGACGCACTACTACTGGCCCGACTTGCTGAGCGATCTCCGAGAAATTCGGCGCGTGCTCAAGCCGGACGGGCGTGTTGTTCTCATTGCCGAGGCGTACCGCGGGCGGCGCGCGGATTGGCTCTATCGGCCAGCGATGCGCCTGCTGCGCGCCGAGTACCTGACAGTTGAACAACACCGAGCGGCGCTCGAGGGCGCAGGATACGTGAATGTGGAAGTACACACAGAACCTTCGAAGGGTTGGTTGTGCGCCGTCGGTTCCGCTCCGCATGACGCGACCGGGGATGCCGTAGCATCCGCTTCGATGGCGGTGGCTTGACTCGTGTTAGTGCTCGCCGTCGTCGCGTGCATCGCCGTCGTCGCGCTGGCGACCTCGAAGGGAAGGGCGCTCCGGCATCGTGCCGAGCCGCGGGTCGATCAGAGCGTTGCGGAGAAGAATGCTCAAGAGGTACGCGACTCGGCGGATTCCCACTTGACGCGGCTGGAGTACGCGATCGACGCGATTGCCATCGAGGTGGAGCGGATCACTGAGAATCAGCGATTTCTTACGAAGCTCCTGGCAAACGAACCGCCGGAGAAGGCGCGATCGGCGGAGGCCCGCCGTGAGGTGTGATCAGCAAGCGAACCGCAATGGCTCGGCGTACCGGTGACTGTTGATGGTGAGGAAGACGATTCGTTGGGCCCAATTTTGATTCGAACGGAAATACTCGACAGGCGCCCCGACACCTGCCTATCAACGCAACTGGAGTCACGAATGAGTTCTCGACGCGCCGTGAACCTTACAGAAAAACTGACCACGTTCTCCGAGCACTACTGGCCGCGAACTGTCAGCCAATTCAACGGGCATGATGTCATGGTGGCCAAGCTCAAGGGATCATTCCATTGGCACGTGCACGACGACACCGATGATTTCTTCCCCGTGCTTCAGGGACGCCTAACCATGCAACTTCGCGACGAGGACGTCGTTCTCCGCCCCGGTGAATTATTCGTTGTGCCCCGCGGTGTGGAGCATCGGCCAATCGTCGAAGACGGCGAAGTACACGTCCTCCTCATCGAAGCGACGGGCACGCCTAACACGGGGAACCCGCCTACGGCTGCTCCGCGCGCCGTTATCTAGAGACACGACTCGTCCAGTCAGTCGTGGCTGATTTGACGGCGAGGGGGGCCTGTGGA
>Ga0070709_10000680_pt1 | contig 19367 bp, 17 predicted proteins | sample LARL51metaG_FD_65449 | JGI IMG/M metagenome (GOLD analysis project Ga0070709, IMG submission 65449) | Corn, switchgrass and miscanthus rhizosphere microbial communities from Kellogg Biological Station, Michigan, USA - LAR L5-1 metaG | ecosystem: Host-associated > Plants > Roots > Rhizosphere ... | reverse complement strand
TTTCCGATTTGCCGGTTCATATCGGCGTCGCCGAAATAAGACGCGAGCGACGGATCCGCGAGGACTTTCCGGCAGAACAGCGCGGCCACGGCATCGATGGCCGGAGCGCCGCCTAAACGATCATAGAGGCACGCTTGTTTCATAGCTGGGTTATAGCTGTGAGAGAGGGGCGTGACAAGCGGCTCGGGACAATTCGATTGTATCCATCGAGCGGGACGCGGCCCGGCGGCGAAACATCTGCGTAACATGACGCCCGGCCGTTTCACCCGGCGGAAACAGTTCGTAACCACCGGCGAAACGCCCCCGGGAGACGCTGAGGCGCAGCGCAGGTCCCGAGAGGTGGTCGGATGAAGCTCATCACCGCCGTGATCAAGCCCTTCAAGCTGGACGAGGTCAAGTCCGCTCTGCAGGCGTTCGGCGTGCACGGCATGACGGTCAGTGAGGCGAACGGTTATGGCAGGCAGCGCGGCCACACCGAGGTGTACCGCGGCGCGGAGTACCAGGTCGACCTCGTGCCGAAGGTGCGGCTTGAGGTGCTCTGCGACGACGAGGACGCCGACGACCTGATCGGCGTCGTGGTCAAGGCCGCGCAGACGGGGCGGATCGGCGACGGCAAGGTCTGGTGCGCCCCGGTGGACACGGTGGTGCGGGTCCGCACCGGCGAGCGCGGGCCTGGGGCCCTTTGAGGCTGTGGAGACCGGTGCACGGCCGTCCGGGGCACGGCGCCTGGCCTCGTTCGCGCCCGATCGCGCCCGGCGCAGCACGACCGCCGACCGCTGGCTGGCCTCGCTGCTTGGCGCGGAGCCTGGGGTGGCACTGGTGGCGGTCGGCGGCTACGGGCGGCGCGAACTGCTGCCGGGCAGCGACCTCGACGTGCTGCTGCTCCACTCCGGCCGGCCGGGAATCGCCGCGCTGGCCGACCGGGTCTGGTACCCCATCTGGGACTCGGGCACCCGGCTTGACCATGCCGTGCGACGCCCGGCCGAAGCGCGCGAGGTGGCTCGCCAGGACGTGCGGGTGGCGCTCGGCCTGCTGCACGCCAGGCACGTCGCCGGGGACCCGGGGCTGACCAGCGACCTGCGCAGCGGCGTCCTGGCGGACTGGCGTACCGGCGCCCGCACCCGGCTGGCCGAGCTGCAGGCGCTGCACGAGGAGCGGACCGCGCGCAGCGGCGAGCTCGCGTTCCTGCTCGAACCCGATCTCAAGGAGGCCAGGGGCGGTCTGCGCGACGCGGAGGCCATCTACGCGGTGGCCGCGGCCTGGGTAGCTCCCGGGCCGGGACCGCGGTCCCGCGCGGCGCAGGAGGCCATCCTGGACGCACGGCATGCCCTGCACGAGGTGACCGGCCGCTCCAGCGACCGGCTGGTGCTCCAGGAACAGGACGAGGTAGCGAGGGTCCTTGGCCTGGCTGACGCCGATGCGCTGCTGTGCCATCTGGCCGGGGCCGGGCGGGCCATCGCCTATTCGCTCGATCAGTCGCTGCGCCAGGCACAGCGCAGCCGCGGCATGGGCGGGCGCGGTGCGGGCAGGGCCGGCCGCCTGCGTGGCGGCCGGGCCAGGACCGGCCCGGAGCGGCGGCCGCTGGCCGACGGCCTGGTCGAGCAGGACAGCGAGGTCGTGCTTGCGCGGTCCGCGGAGCCCTCGGCAGACCCGGTGCTCGTGCTGCGCGCCGCGGCCGCCGCGGCCACGGCCGGCCTGCCGCTGGCGCCGCGCACGCTGGCCCGGCTCAAGGAATGCCCCCCGCTGCCCGTGCCGTGGCCGGCCGCCGCCCGCGACGCCCTGGCCACGCTGCTGGGCACCGGGCAGGCCGCCGTCGCCGTCTGGGAAGCGCTCGACCAGGAGGAGATGCTGCCCGGCCTGATCCCCGACTGGGAACGAGTAAGAAACCGGCCGCAGCGCAACCCGCTGCACACCTTTACCGTGGACCGGCACCTGGTCGAAACGGCCGCCCGGGCCGCGGCGCTGACCAGGGATGTGGCCCGCCCCGACCTGCTGCTGATCGCCGCGCTGCTGCACGACATAGGCAAGGGCTGGCCCGGTGACCACCGGGTGACCGGAGAGGTGGTGACCCGGGACACCGCCCGCCGGATGGGCCTGCCCGAGGCAGACACCGAACTGGTCGCCAGCGCCGTCCGGCACCACCTGCTGCTCCCGCACACGGCGACCAGGCGCGACCTCGACGACCCGCAGACCGCGGCCCAGGTCGCGGCCACCGTCGGCAGCCGCCCCCTGCTGGAGCTGCTGCACGCCTTGGCGGTCGCGGACGGCCAGGCGACCGGCCCGGCCGCGTGGAACGACTGGAAGGCGGGCCTGGTCGCCGACCTGGTGCGCCGCGTCGAGGCCGTCCTTGGCGGCCAGCCTCCGCCCGCGCCGCTGCCGCTGCGCCCCGCCCAGGTCGCGCTCGCCGAGGCGGGCCAGCCCGCGGCGATGGTGACCGGCCCGGAGGTGACGGTCGTGGCGCCCGACCGCCCCGGCCTGCTGTGGCAGGCGGCCGGGGTGCTCGCGTCCCACCGGCTGGCGGTGCGGTCGGCCAACGCGACGTCGCACGGCGCGATGGCGGTGACCTCGTTCACCGTCGCCCACCCCTACGGCGAGCCACCGGACGCCGCGCTGGTCACCTCGGAGCTGCGGCGGGTGCTGGCCGGCGAACTGGACGTCGCGGACCAGCTCCGGCGCCAGGGAATGCTCGGTGCGCCGGTCCGGGGCGCGGGCCCGGGCCCCGTGACGAAGGAGCAGGCGGGGGGCTCCGGGGGGTCGTCCCCCAGGACCAGCACCGGCCTTAGGCCGCCGGGGCCCAGGGGAGCCGTTCCCCCGGGCCGGCCCGGGCTCGCGCCGCCCAAGGTCACCCTGGTCGACGATGCCTCGCGGACCGCCACCGTGGTGGAGGTGCGCGCGCACGACACCCCGGGCCTGCTGTGGCGGATCGGCCGCGCCCTTGGCGAATGCGGCCTGGACGTACGCGCGGCCCGGGTGGAGACACTCGGCGCGGAGGCCGTGGACGTCTTCTACGTGGTCGGTGCCGATGGCCGCCCGGTCACCGACGCTCCCACCCGCGGCCGGATCGCCGCTCAGGTTCTCTCCGCGCTGACCGGATAGGACATGCCCCAGGGCGTGCCGGAAGACGCCCTGGGGCGTGCCCCGTGAATCCGGGCCAGGCTGAGATCTCCGGGGATGCCCTAGCCTTGAGCATGTGTTCGAGACTCTCTCCGACCGGCTGACTCAGGTCCTTTCCTCGCTGCGGGGCAAGGGCAAGCTGTCGGCAGCCGACATCGACGCGACCACCCGGGAGATCCGCCTTGTCCTGCTCGAGGCGGATGTGGCCCTGCCAGTGGCCAGGGAGTTCATCGCCCGGGTGAAGGAACGGGCCCTCTCGGACGAGGTCTCCGAGGCGCTCAACCCGACCCAGCAGATCATCAAGATCGTCCATGAGGAACTCATCGCGATCCTGGGCGGCGAGGCCCGCAGGCTGCGTTTTGCCAAGAACCCGCCGACCGTGATCATGCTGGCGGGCCTGCAGGGCTCCGGTAAGACCACGCTCGCGGCGAAGCTTGCGCTCTGGCTGAAGTCGCAGGGCAACACCCCGCTGATGGTCGCGGCCGACCTGCAGCGGCCGAACGCCGTGCAGCAGTTGCAGGTGCTCGGTGAGCAGGCGGGCGTGCCGGTGTACGCACCCGAGCCGGGCAACGGCGTCGGGGACCCGGTGGCGGTGGCCAGGCAGTCGATCGACGAGGCCAGGCACCGCCTGCACAACGTCGTCGTGATTGACACCGCGGGCCGGCTGGGCATCGACGAGCAGATGATGGCCCAGGCGGCCGCCATCGCCGATGCCACCGACCCGGACGAGATCCTGTTCGTGGTCGACGCCATGATCGGCCAGGACGCGGTGACCACGGCCCAGGCGTTCCTCGACGGCGTCGGCTACGACGGGGTGGTCCTGACCAAGCTGGACGGCGACGCCAGGGGCGGCGCGGCGCTCTCGATCGCACAGCTCACCGGGCGGCCGGTGATGTTCGCCTCGACCGGCGAGAAGCTCGAGGACTTCGACGTCTTCCACCCCGACCGGATGGCGTCCCGGATCCTCGACATGGGTGACATGCTCACGCTGATCGAGCAGGCCGAGCGCACGTTCGACGCGGAGCAGACCGCGGCCATGGCGGGCAAGCTCGTCTCGGGCGAGGGCTTCACCCTGGAAGACTTCGTCGAGCAACTGGCCATGGTGCGCAAGATGGGGCCGATCAGCAACCTGCTCGGGATGCTGCCCGGCGCCCAGCAGAACAAGGAGTTGCTCAGCCAGGTCACCGACGCGGACCTGGACCATGCCGCGGCGATCGTGAACTCGATGACCCCTGGCGAGCGGCGCAACCCGAAGATCCTCAACGGGTCCCGGCGGGCGCGCATCGCCAAGGGCTCAGGCACGACCGTCGGCGAGGTCAACAACCTGGTCGTCCGGTTCCTCGAAGGCCAGAAGATGATGCGCCAGATGCTGGGCGGCGGCGGCATCCCCGGTATGCCGGGCATTCCCGGGATGCGCCGGGCGGCCACCAAGGCCGCCAAGGGCAAGAAGGGTTCGGGCAAGAAGAAGCCCAAGGGCGGGCGCCCCGGAGGGGCACCCGGACGGTCCTCCGGCGGTGCCGGAACGGCCCCGAGCCGGTCCGCGGGCGGCCCGGCCGGCCTGGGCGGTGCCGGGCTTCCCGGCCTCGGCGGGCCCGGCGGCCTGAGTGGCCCCAGCGGCTTGCGGAACCTGCCCGATGCCCTGAGCGGCCTTCCGCCCGGCCTGGGCGGCGGTCCGGGCGCGCTGCCGCCTGGCCTGGGCAGCAAGGGCCGTTCCGGCGGCGGCGCACCAGGGGCTCCAGACGGTCAGCGCTCGGGCGGGACATCGGACCGTCAGCGTTCAGGCGGAGCACAGGACGGCCGGCGCGCCGACCGTGCGCCGGAGAACCCGGCCACAGGCGGGACGTCAGACGGCCGGCCCGCGAGCGCAGCGCCGGACAACCGGCCTGCCACCGGCGGGGCGCCGGACGATCGGCCCGGCTCCGGCGGGGCGCCCGACAGTCGGCGCGACGGCAATGTGGCTCCCGGCAGCACGGCGAACGGCGATTCGAGGAGCGGCGGCGCCGATGAAGGCCCGCCCGGGGTCGCCGCCAGCGACCTGCCCGCCGGAGTCACTCCTCCGTCCGGCGGCCGGGGCCGGCTGCTGGGCCGGAGGAACAAGAAGCGTTAGCCGTTTGCCGTCGTTGCGCCAACCACGACAAACGCCGCCGGACGATCGGTCCCTGGCTGCGCTGGGAGCCGGCACGTGGGGTGGTGAGTACGTTCTGGTGCGCGGTGTCTGGCACAATGGCGGGGTTACATCGTCCGTCAGTCAGTGACGCCCTCTCACGCTCGCTGGCCCGGGCCCATCCGGGGCATGCCGCCGGTCCCCACCTGGCGCGTTCGTCTCCGCAGCAGAGCCTCATGGGAGAAGAGCTTCAGCCGTGGCTGTCAAGATCAAGCTAAAGCGCCTGGGCAAGATCCGCGCGCCGTATTACCGGATCATCGTCGCTGACGCCCGCACCAAGCGGGACGGCCGGGCGATCGAAGAGATAGGCAAGTATCACCCCAAGGTCGACCCGTCCCTTATCGAGGTTGACTCCGACCGGGCCCAGTACTGGCTGTCGGTGGGAGCGCAGCCGACCGACCCAGTGCGCAAGCTTCTCGAGATCACCGGCGACTGGCAGAAGTTCAAGGGCCTGCCCGGCGCCGAGGGCACCCTGAAGACGGCCACGCCGAGGCCGGACAGGAAGGAAGCGTTCGCCGCGGCGGTCGCCGAGACCGTCAAGGACCTCAAGGTCAAGGGCGGCGATGCCAAGGCAGGCGCCAAGGCCGGCGACGGCAGGGCCGCGGAGGCCAAGACCGACAGGGGCAAGGCGCGCAGGTCGGCCGGCTCGGCCGACAAGCCCGCCGGTGGCAAGGCCGCCAAGGACGACGCTTCCGCCAAGGACGCCGCGGCCAAGGACGGCGACTCCGCCGCCAAGGACGGCGCGGCCAAGGACGCGACTGTCAAGGAAGCGACTGCCAAGGACAGTGGGGCCAAGGACAGTGGGGCCAAGAGCGCCGCTGCCAAGGACGCCACGGCCAAGGACAGCGCTGCCAAGGACGCCACGGCCAAGGACGGCACGGCCAAGGACGGCGCTGCCAAGAGCGGTCCGGCCAAGGGCACTGCTGCTAAGGACGCGGCTGCCAAGGACGAGGCGGCTAAGGACGCCACGGCCAAGGACGAGACGGCCACGAGCGACGCCGCGGACTCCGCCAGCGAGGAGGCCGCCGCCGAGAGCGAGCCCGCTGCCGCCACAGCGTCGGCCGCCGGGCAGGACGGAGAGGCCTGAGGTGCTCCAAGAGGCGCTCGAGCACCTGGTCAAGGGAATCGTGGATCACCCTGACGATGTCAGCGTCGCCAGCCACGGGCTCCGCAGGGGCCGGGTTCTTGAGGTCCGCGTTCACCCGGACGACCTGGGCAAGGTGATCGGCCGAGGCGGGCGCACCGCCCGGGCGCTGCGTACCGTCATCGGCTCACTGGCGGGCGGCCGCTACGTGCGGGTCGACCTGCTGGACGTGGACGAGGTCAGGTAGCAGAGCACGGCGTGGCGACGTGCGCTGCTCGCCGCCGGCGGACGGCTTAGCCGTGGCCGCGGCGTTCATCCGGGAGGACCCCGGAAGTACGGTGTCGGCTGCCCGCCGTCGGCAGGAGTCTTCGCGCTGGCCCGTGCTAACCCGGGGGGCGACCCTCCGGGCTCCCGTCAGGGCGGCTGCGGGGCAGGCTGGAGAGCTATGGAAGAGTCCCTCGTAGTCGGCCGGATTCTCCGGCCGCACGGGCTCCGCGGGGAGTTGTCGGTTGAGGTCCGTACCGACGATCCCGCCGAGCGGTTCGCGGCCGGTTCCGTGCTCGCCACCGACCCGCCGGAGGCGGGCCCGCTGACCGTCACGGCCTCGCGGTGGCACTCCGGGCGGCTGCTGGTCAGTTTCGCGGAGATCGGGGACCGCACCGACGCCGAAACGCTGCGCGGCGTCTGGCTGACGATCGACGCCGCCGATGTCTCCCTGCCGCAGGACCCGGACGAGTTTCATGATCACCAGCTCACCGGGCTGACCGTGGTCACCGTGTCCGGGGAACTGGTTGGCACCGTCACCGACGTCCTGCACACCGGCCAGGACCTGCTCGCGGTGACCCCGGCGTCGGGTACATCACGGCAGGCCGAAATGCTGGTGCCCTTCGTGTCGGCGATCGCCGTTGAGGTGGACCTGGCCGGCGGGCGGCTTGTCATCGACCCGCCACCCGGGCTGCTCGACCTCGGGCAGGCCGATTCCAATGGCGGTGAGGCGGGCGGAAGCCGTGAAGATTGACGTCATCACGATCTTCCCGGAGTACTTCAGCCCGCTGCGGGTCTCCGTGCTCGGCAAGGCGGCCGAGCGCGGCCTGATCGAGTTCGCCGTCCACGACCTGCGGACCTGGACCCACGACGTGCACAAGAACGTGGACGACACACCGTTCGGCGGGGGACCGGGCATGGTGATGGGCCCGGCCCCGTGGGGTGAGGCGCTCGATGCGCTGCTAGGACCACAGGCACCCGGCACCAGGCTGGTCGTGCCCACTCCGGCGGGCGTGCCGTTCCGGCAGGAGACGGCAGCCACGTACTCGCGTATGGCACATCTTGTGTTTGCCTGCGGGCGGTACGAGGGGATCGACGCGCGCTTTGCCGAGGACGCGCGCACCCGCGTGCCGGTCGACGAGGTCAGCGTCGGGGATTACGTGCTTTCCGGGGGCGAGCCGGCGGTCCTTGTGATGATCGACGCGATCTGCCGGCTGCTGCCCGGGGTGCTCGGCAACGCCGCCTCCGCGCCGGACGACTCGTTCGGCGGTGGGGCCGGGCCAATGGCCGGCCTGCTGGAAGGCCCGGTTTTCACCAGGCCACGCGTATGGCGCGAGCGTGAGGTCCCCGCGGTCCTGCTGTCGGGAGACCACGCCGCCATCGCCCGGTGGCGGCGCGACGAGGCCCTGCGCCGCACCGCGGCCCTGCGGCCCGATCTCGTGGCGGCGCTGCCCGCGGGTACCCTGGATCGCCGCGATCGGGAGGTGCTCCATGAGGCTGGCTTTCCGGTCCCGGGCGAAGATATGGCACACTGAAACCGCCGCCTCGCGGAATTCTCACCGGGCGGGGATGCTTTTCGCGCCAAGCGACCACGACAGACCGTAACCACGCATCGCCTCGTGCCGAACAGGCGCGTGCGCGAGGATCATTGAGGAACGCCAGCCATGCACACCGCCATCGCCGACTTGGAACAGGCGCAGATTCGCCCCGACATCCCGGGGTTCCGGCCTGGAGACACGCTGAAGGTGCACGTCCGGGTCGTTGAGGGAAACCGGACCCGAATTCAGGTTTTCCAGGGTGTGGTGATCCGGCGCCAGGGCGGCGGGGCCAGGGAGACTTTCACCGTCCGCAAGATCAGCTATGGCGTCGGGGTGGAGCGGACGTTTCCGGTCCACAGCCCGTCCATCGACAAGATCGAGGTCGTCAGCCGGGGCCGGGTACGCCGGGCCAAGCTGTACTACCTCCGGTCGCTGCGCGGCAAGGCTGCCCGGATCAGGGAGCGCCGCGAGACGCCCGCGCAGTAGCGGGGCCGTGGAATCGCTCGTAAGGGGGAACGCGGCGCTGGGCACAGGCGAGAGGCTGCCCGCAGGGCAGTGGGATCGCCGCTGTGAGAACCCGGCGCTAGGCTCGATGCGATGAATGACGACCGGGACACTCGGGGCGAAGACTTGTCCACAAGCGACGGACGCACGCGCCCGGGCCAGGTCGATGGCCGGCAGTATGGCGGCGTGCCTGGTGACGGCGCCGCCACGGACCCGGAGGGCGGAGGGTTCGGCGGCCCGCCCCGGGCGCCCTGGCCAGGGGGCTCCGGCGGTACGTTCGGCGACGGCGGGACCGTCGGTAACGGCGCGCCTTTCGGCGCCCCGGCCGCCGATGCGCCCAGGACCGTGGCCGGGGACGGCGCGCCCGGCTACGGGAGTGCCCCGCCAGGGGCAGGTGCCGGCGGAGCGCCGGGACAGGCGCCGCCGCGCGGCAACGCCGTAGGCGAGTCCCGGCGGGGACGGCGCCGGAGCAAGCGGCGGCCGAGCATGTCCTGGTGGGTGGAGTTGCCCATCCTGCTGGTCTTCGCGCTCGTGCTGGCCCTGCTCATCAAGAGCTTCGTGGTGCAAGCGTTCTACATCCCGTCCTCGTCGATGGAAAACACCCTGGAAATCGGCGACAAGGTCCTGGTCAACAAGCTTGTCTACGACTTCAGGTCGATCCACCGCGGCGACATCGTCGTGTTCAACGGCGACGGATCCTGGGATCCCGTACCCGCGCAGCCCGCGCCGCTGCTCAGCCGGCTCTGGGCCTCGGTCTCCGGGCTTTTCGGCACCGCGCCGGGAGTGCATGACTACATCAAGCGGGTCATCGGGGTGCCCGGAGACCATATCGCCTGCTGCAACCGCCAGGGCCAGGTCACGGTCAACGGCGTGCCACTCAGCGAGAGGACCTATCTCTACCCCGGCGACCAGCCGTCCGAGCAGCGGTTCAGCATCACCGTTCCGGCGGGCCGGCTGTGGGTGATGGGCGATCACCGCAGCGTGTCCTGGGACTCCCGCGGCCACATGAACGACCCGGGCAACGGGACCATCCCGGAGAACCATGTGGTGGGCCGGGCGTTCGTGATCGTCGCGCCCATCAGCCGATGGCGGATCCTGCCCATTCCCGCCACGTTCCAGCAGCCGAAGCTGACCGCTTCGGGCGCGGCCGCGCTCCCGGCGCTGAGCGGGCTGCGGGCCCCGCGAACCTCCGGCGCGTCCGTGCTGGGCGCGCTGGCCCTGCCCGGCGCGCCCGCGGCGGCAGGACTGATCGCCGCCCTGCCGCTCACCCTGCTGCAGCGCCGCCTGCGCCGCCGGGTCCGTGGGCGGTTCCGCCGCTCCGGTGGACCCGGACGTGCGCCCGGTAGAGCGGGCCGCTGGACCGGTGGACCGGGACGCGAGCCCGGGGGACCGGGACGTGGGCCCGGGTGACGCCATGGCCGTGCTCCCGGCACGCCACCCCGGCTATACCCCACGGAGCGCGGCTGGCCTCACCGGCTACGAGCGCGTGCTGGCACGGGCCGGACTGTCCCCGGTGGCCGGGATCGACGAAGCAGGACGCGGAGCCTGCGCCGGCCCCCTGGTGGTAGCGGCCGCCGCGTTCGACCCTCGTGGCCTCGCGAGGCTTCACGGTATCGCCGACTCCAAGGCGCTCACTGCGAAGGCGCGGGACAAGGCCTACGACGAGGTGGTGGCGACCGCGCTGGCCTGGCATGCGGTGGTCATACCGTCCACCGAGATCGATGAACTGGGCCTGCACGTGTGCAACATCGCCGGCATGCGGCGGGCGCTGGCCGGGCTGGCCTGCCAGCCCGCCTACGTGCTCACCGACGGCTTCGCGGTGCGCGGGCTCGGCGTCCCGGCCCTGGCGATGTGGAAGGGCGACGAGGTCGCCGCCTGTGTGGCCGCCGCCTCGGTGGTGGCCAAGGTGACCAGGGACCGCATCATGCGCGACCTGCACCTGCGGTACCCGGAGTACGGATTCGCCCGGCACAAGGGATATTCCACGCCAGCGCACATGCGGGCGCTCGGCGCGCACGGGCCGTGCCCCGAGCACCGGCGCTCGTTCGTGAATGTGAACAGTGTGACCTGCGGTGACAAGGAACCGCAGGCGGCATGCGGTGACCCAGGTGGCGAGGCGGTCGGCGACGTGGACGGCGACCTGGACCACGAAGCCGCCTGGAGTGATGCCGGCCAGGAGAATTAACCTATGGTTGATCTCAACTGGGCTGTAGCTCCCGTCGCTGCCTGATCGGAGGGGAGACCATGAGCGCGGAGGATCTCGAGAAGTACGAGACCGAGATGGAGCTGCAGCTCTATCGCGAGTACCGCGATGTCGTGGGCCTGTTCACCCACGTGGTCGAGACTGAGCGCCGGTTCTACCTCACCAATCAAGTCGATCTGAACGTCCGGACCGCCGACAACGGCGAGGTCTACTTCGAAGTCACGATGCAGGACGCTTGGGTGTGGGACATGTACCGCCCCGCCCGCTTCGTGAAGAACGTAAAGGTCGTGACGTTCAAGGACGTCAACATCGAGGAGCTTGCGCAGAGCGACTTCGAGGTCCCTGACCCGAAGTAGTCCCGAGACTCCCGACCCGGGGACTGCGGCCCGGGGCGTTTCCGGGCGGACGGTCCCCCGTCCAGTGGAGCACCCGGCACCGACAAACCCGCTGGCCCTGTCCACAGATGTGCCGGCCGTCCACAGCCAGTGAACCCGTTCAGCGATCACCTGCCCGCCTCCGGCACTGTCGGGTTGTGGAGGTGGTGACGAGTGAATGCCAAGGACGAACTGGGCCGCGAGGGCGAGCAGGTTGCCGTGGAGTACCTGGAACGGGCCGGGCTGCGGGTGTTAGACCGCAACTGGCGATGCACGGACGGCGAGATCGACATCGTGGCCGCCGAGCGGCAGGTGATGGTGGTCTGTGAGGTGAAGACCCGTTCGAGCACGTCGTTCGGCACCCCGATCGAGCAGATCACCCGGGCCAAGCGGGCCAGGCTCAGGCGGCTGGCCTCCCGGTGGCTCGTGGCGCACGGGGTGCTGTTCGACGAGGTCCGCATCGACGTGGTCGGCCTGATCCGGAAACCGTCGGGCGACTACGAGATCGAGCACGTCCGGGGGGTGGGCTAGGTGCCGGTTGCCCGGACGCACTCGATCGCTCTGGTCGGGGTGGAGGGGCATCCGGTGGAGATAGAAACCGACATCGCGAACGGGCTGCCCTGCCTGCTCCTGGTGGGGCTGCCGGACACCGCGCTGCGCGAGGCGCGCGATCGGATTCGCGCCGCGATCATCAACAGCCACGAGCAATGGCCGCAGCGCCGGGTCACGGTGGGCCTGTCCCCGGCGAGCCTGCCGAAGCGGGGCAGCGGTTTCGACCTCGGCATCGCGCTGTCGATCCTGGCGGCCGCGGGCGCCATACCGAGAGCGGCCATCGACGGTGTGGCGTTTCTCGGGGAACTGGGCCTGGACGGGCGGTTGCGCCCGGTTCGCGGCGTCCTGCCGGCGATGGCGGCCGCTGCGGGCGCGGGTTTCGCCAAGGTGGTGGTGGCCCAGGCGAACGCCGCGGAGGCGGCACTGGTGCCGGGGCTGCGGGTGGTCGGGGCCCGTACCCTTGCCGGGTTACTGGCTTGGCTGCGCGGCGAACCGGCCAGCGAGGACGGGGAAGTCGCCTGCGCCGTGCCGGGCCAGCCAGAGCAGTCTGGCCAGCCCGGGCAGTCGGGCCAGCCTGGGCAGCCGGAGCGGCCCCAGGGACCGTCGCCGGGCCGGTCGCCGGAGCCGGCCCTGGCCGGGGTGCCGGGGCCAGGTGGGGAGGTCCCGGCCCGGATGCCTGCCGACCGAACCCGGAGGCCGCGTCCCCGCCCCGACCTGTCTGAGGTGCTCGGCCAGCCCGCCGCCCGCAGAGCCGCAGAGATCTGCGCGGCCGGCGGCCACCACCTGTCCCTGCTGGGACCGCCGGGCGCGGGCAAGACCATGCTCGCCGAACGGCTTCCCACGGTCATGCCCGCGCTTGACCGCACCGCCGCGCTGGAGGTCACCTCCATCTACTCGGTGGCCGGAACGCTTCCGGCGGGGAGCCCGCTCATGACCGAGCCGCCGTTCTGCGCCCCTCATCACACCGCCACCAAGGCGGCCATCGTCGGCGGCGGCAGCGGGATTCTCCATCCCGGTGCCGCGTCCCTGGCGCATCGCGGATGCCTGTTCCTCGACGAGGCGCCCGAGTTCGCCAGGGACGTACTTGACGCCCTGCGGCAGCCGCTGGAGTCGGGCGAGGTCGTGGTGGCCCGCTCCGGGCTCACGGCCAGGTTTCCGGCCCGGTTCACCCTGGTGCTCGCGGCCAACCCGTGCCCATGCGCCAAGGGGGCGGCAACCGGCGCGACATGCAGTTGCACGCCCGCCACCAAACGGCGCTACCTGGCCCGGCTGTCCGGCCCGCTGCTCGACCGGGTGGACGTCAAGGTGGAGTTGCTTCCGGTCGGCCGTGCCGAACTCCTGAGCGACCGCCACTTCGCCGAGTCCAGCCCCGTGGTCGCGGCCCGCGTCGCGGCGGCGCGCGAACGGACGGCGGCCAGGCTCAAGGACACCCCCTGGCGGCTGAACGCCGAGATCCCCGGCAGCGAACTCCGCCGGGCGTTCCGGCCCTCGCCGGGGTCGCTCGCCCCGCTGGAGCGGGCGATGGACCTGGGGCGGATGAGTGCGCGCGGCGTCGATCGGGTGATCCGGGTGGCATGGACCCTGGCCGACCTCGCGGGCATCGCACGGCCGACGGTCAGCGAGACCAGTTATGCCCTCGGATTGTGGCTGGGGGCCGGATCATGAGCCCACCGGCCGAGGCGGAACGGATTGCCCGCGCCGCCCTCACCTGGGTCGCTGAGCCCGGAGACCCGGCCATGGGCGCCCTGCTGCGCATCTGCTCCCCGGCCGAGATCGTGGCTGCCCTGACCGAGGGCCGGATGCCACAGATTTCCAGTGAGGGACCGGCGGGCAGCGGCACGCTCTGGGAGGGCGACGCCGGGCCGGCCTGGACCGGGCCAGCCGGACCTGGATCAGCCGGACCCGGTCCGGCCAGGCCAGCCGGGACAGGACCGGGGCCCGCGGCAGCCGGTATGCCCCACCTGGAGCGCGCGCTGCCCCGCTGGGCGGCCAGGCTGGGTGAGGTGCCACTGGAGTCCGAACTGGCCGCCTGGTGGCGCGACGGCATCCGGCTGGTGATCCCCGGCGACGCGGAATGGCCAAGTCAGCTCGACGTGCTCGGCCAGGCCCGTCCTTGGGGGCTGTGGGTACGCGGGCACGCAGACCTGCGTTACGCCTGCCTGAGGTCGGTCTCGGTGGTGGGGACCAGGGCGGCGACCGGATACGGCACCTACGTTTGCGGCGAGATGGCCGTGTCGCTCGCCGACGCGGGCTGGACGATCGTGTCCGGTGGCGCGTTCGGGATCGACGGCTGTGCGCACCGCGGCGCGATCGCCGTGGCCGGCGTCACCGTCGCGGTCCTGCCCTGCGGGGTGGACCTCGCCTATCCCCGGGCCCATGAGGGGCTCTTCCGGTCGATCAGGGAGCAGGGTGCGCTCATCAGCGAATGGCCGCCGGGCCGGATGCCGACCAGGCACGGGTTCCTGGTCCGCAACCGGGTGATCGCCGCACTGAGCCGCGGCACCGTGGTGGTGGAGGCGGCGCTGCGCAGCGGGGCGCTCAACACCGCGCGTCATGCCTACGATCAGGGCCGGCCGCTGATGGCCGTGCCCGGTCCCGTGACGTCCCCGCAGTCGGCGGGCTGCCACGAGTCGATCAGGGAATGGGGCGCGGTGTGCGTCACCGGCGCGCGGGATGTGATGGAGTTGCTGGAGTTCTCCGAGGACGAACCGCCGCCCGGGGAGCGGCGCGTCCCGGTGCTCGCTCGTGACCTGCTTGGTCCCGTGGACGCCCGGGTGCTGGAGGCGGTCCCGGCCCGGATCGGGCGGGGGCCCGCGCGGATCGCGATCGCCGCCGGGGTGGATTTCGACACGGTCATGCGCTGCCTGGGCGGGCTGGCGGCCGGAGGGTTCGTGGAGCGGTGCGAGCGCGGCTGGCGGCTGCGGCGGCCACAACCGCGGTCACATGTCGGACCAAAGGCATAAATGCCAGATTCCTGCCCGATAGCGGGCAGGAATCTTGCATTTCCGCACAGTAATGAGCCATGCTGCTAGGGTGTCGAGCGCGGTACAGGCGCATGAGGAACTCGTGACCCACCTTGCTCGTACCAGCCCGCTCAGCCAGGGCGAGGCGGCACGGGTCGTGGCAGAGGTACTTGGCTACTTCGGCGAGAGCGTGGAGGAGTACGTGCGCCGGCGCCATCGTGAGCTGAAGACAGGGGGGCTCACGAACGAGCAGGTTTTCGCGCGGATCGCGGCCGAGTTGCCGGCCAGGCGAGTGGCTCCGCCGCAGTTGTCGCTGCGGCAGCTTCGCCGTGTCGTCTATGGCTGAGCGATCGCGCCGCCTGCGCCAGAGAGAGGGAGCGGTACGTGTGCGGGATCGTTGCGCATGTGGGGAGCCGGGATTGTGTGCCCATCCTGCTGGAAGGGCTGGCTCAGCTGGAATACCGCGGATATGACTCCGCCGGGCTTGCCGTGGTGTCCCGGTCCGGCGGCATGCGCGTGCACAAGGCCAAGAGCCGGGTCGCGGGCCTGGGATCGACCCTCCCGGCGCGGTTCAAGGGCGGTCCCGGCATAGGCCATACCCGGTGGGCGACCCACGGCGAGCCGAACGACATCAACGCCCACCCGCACGTCGTCGGGCCGGTTGCCGTGGTCCACAACGGGATCATCGAGAACGCCGACGAACTGCGGGCCAAGCTGATCGCCGAGGGGGCGGAGTTCGTCTCGGACACCGACAGCGAGGTCCTGGCGCACCTGATCGCACGGGCGGGCGGGTACCGGCCTGGGGCCGGTGCAGCGGCGGACGGTGCTGAGTCCGGCGGTGCCCCCGAGCACAACGGTTCGGCGAACGGCAGCAGCGCGGCGAACGGCACCGTGGCAAGCGGCCGCGGGGCTACGGCGAAGGCCAGCGGTGCGAGGAGCGCAACGAAGGCCGGCCGCGCCAACGGCACCATGGCCGGCCACCAGACGGGCGTGGACCTGGAGGAGGCGGTGCGCCAGGCACTCACCTCCGTGGTCGGCACCTACGGCATCGCGGTGCTCGACGCGCGCTGCCCCGACCGTGTCGTGGCCGCGCGCAACGGCAGCCCGGTGGTGCTCGGCATCGGCGACAAGGAGATGTTCGTCGCCTCGGATGTCGCCGCGCTGGTTCGCTACACCCGCCAGGTGGTCCACCTGGACGACGGCGAGGTGGCGACGGTCCGGGCGGACGGCTTCCACACCTCCACGCTGGACGCCCGGACCACCACGCACGAGCCCTTGCTCATCGAGGCCGACCTGCGCTCCTACACCGCCGACGGCTACACGCATTTCATGCGCAAGGAGATCCACGAGCAGCCGAGGACCGTGGAGCGGGCGCTGCGGGGCCGGATCGAGGAGCGGTTCTCCACCGCCCACCTCGGTGGGCTGAACATCGACGCCCGGGAGGCGCGGGCCATCAGGCGGGTGAAGATCCTGGGCTGCGGCTCGGCGTTCTACGCCGGGCAGGTCGGCGCGCAGCTCATCGAGGAACTCGCCCGGATCCCGGCGGACGCCGAGGCCGCTTCCGAGTTCCGGTACCGCAACCCGGTGGTCGAGGCGGACACGCTCTACATCGCGGTGAGCCAGTCCGGCGAGACCCACGACACCCTGGCCGCGGTCAGGGAACTGAAGCGCAAGGGCGGCCGCGTGATCGGCGTGGTCAACGCGGTCGGCAGTGCTATCGCCCGGGAGTGCGAGGGCGGTGTGTACCTGCACGCCGGCCCGGAGATCTCGGTCACCTCCACCAAGACCTTCACCGCGACCTGCGTGGTGTTCTCGCTGCTCGCCCTGCACCTCGGGCGGATCCACGACCTGTCCCCGGCGGACGGTGCCCGCGTCATCGCCGGGCTGCACGCGCTGCCCGGGCAGGTCACCCAGATCCTCGCCGAGGAGGAGCGGATCGCGGACCTGGCCAAGGACCTCAGCGGCTACCACGGCATGTTCTTCGTCGGCCGGGTTCGGGGCTGGCCGATCGCCCGGGAGGGCGCGCAGAAGCTCAAGGAGGTCTCCTACCTGCATGCGGAGGCCTACCCGGCGAGCGAGCTCAAGCACGGGCCGCTGGCGCTGGTCGGCCCCGACCTGCCGACCGTCGCGATGGTGCCCGACGACGAGCTACGCGACAAGAACATCTCCACGCTGGGCGAGATCAAGGCGCGCCGCGGCCGGATAATCGCGGTCGGCCATGGCACGCTGGATGCAAGGCTCGCCGACGACATGGTGGAGGTGCCGAAGAACGAGCCCGAGCTGGACCCGATCCTGTTGTCGGTGCCGCTGCAATTGCTCGCCTACCACGCGGCGGTCACGCTCGGGAATGACGTTGACAAGCCCCGCAACCTGGCCAAGAGCGTGACCGTGGAGTGAACTCACCGGTGGCATCCGCCGATCCCGCCTCCCTGCCCGCGGGGCTGGATGCCGCCCTGGAGGCGTTCCGGCACCACATCGAGGCCGAACGGGGACTGTCCCGGCATACCGTCCGTGCCTACCTCGGTGACGTCGCGGCGCTGCTGGAGCATGCCGCCGCCGCGGGCGCCACGGGCCCGGCGGATCTGGGCATCGGGATCCTGCGGGCCTGGCTGGCCGAGCAGCACGGCCGCGGCCAGGCCCGGGCCAGCCTGGCCCGCCGCGCCGCCGCGGCCAGGGCGTTCACCGCCTTCGCCCATGCCCGCGGCCTGATGCCCGCCGACCCCGGGCCGCTGCTCGGCATGCCGCGGATCCCCCGCCGGCTTCCCGAGGTGCTCAGGCAGGACCAGGTGGCCGCGGTGCTGGCAGCCGGGGCGACCGGTGCGCCTGTGGGCTCCGGCCAGGATGCGGCGCTGGCGCTGCGCGACACTGCGATCGTCGAACTCCTTTACGCGACGGGCATCCGGGTCGGCGAACTGTGCGGCCTGGACGTCGGTGACCTGGACGAGGGGCGGCGCACGGTGCGGGTGCTCGGCAAGGGCAACAGGGAACGGACGGTGCCCGCCGGGGTGCCGGCCGTCAGGGCCGTGGCCGCCTGGGCGCGGTCCGGGCGGCCCGTCCTGGTCACGCCGGGCAGCGGGCATGCGCTGTTCCTCGGGGCGCGGGGCCGGCGCCTCGACCCGCGCACCGCGCGCCGCGTGGTGCATGCCTGCCTGGCCGCGGTGCCTGGCACGCCCGACTCGGGCCCGCACGGCCTGCGCCACGCGGCCGCGACGCATCTGCTGGAAGGCGGGGCCGACCTGCGCAGCGTGCAGGAGATCCTCGGCCACGCGTCACTGACCAGCACGCAGATCTACACCCACGTCTCCATCGAGCGGCTGCAGTCGGCATACCGGCAGGCGCACCCGCGGGCTTGAGCTAGTCATGCGCTACGACGGCCGGGCAGACGGCGGGCTCCTTCACGCGCAGCGCGGCCGGGCCGGGACCGGGTAGACTACTGCGCGGTCGGCGAGTCCGCTTCGCTTGCGGCAGGGGTCTTCCGGCCAAATTCGCGCGCCCGCTCGCCGCCGGGGTCTCCCCGCGGTGCGCACCCTTCGGTCCGCGGTGCTGTCCGCCGCGGTGTGTGTGCACGGGCGCCAGGACCAACCGAACGCGCCGCTCCACGAGGACCGGCGCACGAGCAGGAAGGGGACACCGGTATGGCACCGGTCGTCACCATGCGGCAGCTGCTGGAGAGCGGCGTTCACTTCGGCCACCAGACCCGGCGCTGGAACCCGAAGATGAAGCGGTTCATTCTCGCTGAGCGCAATGGGATCTACATCATCGATCTCCAGCAGTCCCTCGACTACATCGACAAGGCCTACGAGTTCATCAGGGAGACCGTGGCGCACGGCGGCACGGTCCTGTACGTCGGCACCAAGAAGCAGGCACAGGAGGCCATCGCGGACCAGGCGCGCCGGGTCGGCATGCCGTTCGTCAACCAGCGCTGGCTCGGCGGGATGCTGACCAACTTCCAGACGGTGCACAAGCGCCTGCAGCGGCTCAAGGAACTCGAGGAGATCGACTTCGAGGACGTGCCCGGCTCCGGCATGACCAAGAAGGAACTGCTGCACCTGCGCCGCGAGCGGGACAAGCTTGACCGCTCGCTCGGCGGCATCAAGGACATGGCCCGGGTGCCCAGCGCGTTGTGGGTGGTGGACACCAAGAAGGAGCACATCGCGGTCAGCGAGGCGCGCAAGCTCGGCATCCCGGTGATCGCCGTCCTGGACACCAACTGCGACCCCGACGAGGTGGACTACCCGATCCCGGGCAACGACGACGCGATCCGCAGCGTGTCGCTGCTCACCCGGGTCGTCGCCGACGCGGTCGCCGACGGGCTGATGGCCCGGGGCGGCGAGGCCGACACCGACGACAAGCCGTCGCCCGCGGGTGAGCTGGGCAGCGAGGAGCCGCTGGCCGAGTGGGAGCGCGAGCTGCTCGAGCGCAAGAGCGCCGACGACGGAGCGCGCGTGCCGGAGCCACGCGACGGTGCGGCCACGGCCGCTGAGCCGGCCCCAGCCGTGGCGGACGCCGCCGCTGAGCCGGCCCCAGCCGTGGCGGACGCCGCCGTTGGGGCGGCCCCAGCCGCGGCCGCCCCAGTCGCAGCCGTCGCGGACACGGCCGCCGAGCCC
>Ga0070709_10000677_pt1 | contig 19401 bp, 15 predicted proteins | sample LARL51metaG_FD_65449 | JGI IMG/M metagenome (GOLD analysis project Ga0070709, IMG submission 65449) | Corn, switchgrass and miscanthus rhizosphere microbial communities from Kellogg Biological Station, Michigan, USA - LAR L5-1 metaG | ecosystem: Host-associated > Plants > Roots > Rhizosphere ... | reverse complement strand
CGACAAGGTCGATCGCATCTACTACGACCGGGCCTATTTCCTGGGACCGGACAAGGGCGGTGAGCGCGCCTATGCGCTCCTGTCGAAGGCCCTCGCCACCACCAACCTGGTCGCGCTGGGGCAATACGTCGCCCGGGGGAAGCAATACCTGATCATGGTGCGGCCGCTCGAGGATGGCCTCGTGATGGAACAGCTCCGTTACGCGGACGAGGTGAGATCCATCAAGGACGTCGAGCTCCCCAAGACGGACGTCAAGAGCGCCGAGCTCGACATGGCCGTGCAGCTCATCAAGCAGCTGACCTCGGACGCGTTCCGGCCCGAGACCTACGAAGACGTGGCGAAGAAGCGGATCATGGAGCAGATCCAGCGGAAGATCGACGGGAAGGAAATCACGGAAGAGCCCACCGAGGCGCCCAAGACCCAGATCATCGACCTGATGGAGGCCCTGAAGGCGAGCATCGCCCAGGGGAAGGACGTGGAGGCGAGTCCTAAGAAAAAAGCGAAACGAACTGCTTAGCGAAGGCGGGCCCGAGGCCCGCCTCTTCGTGCTTGAAGAATACGTAAGCGTCCTTCCAGCCGGCGCCCAGAGTCTTGATCCGCTCGACCCAGCGCTTCAGGTCCCCCTCCGCGTACCCTTCGTCGCGCAGCCGGAAATAGCCCCAGTCCGCGGTCGCCACTTCGGGCGTCGTTCCCTCCTCCGTGTCCGCCACCACGAGCGCGGCGTTCCGGCTCCGGAGCAGCTGGTATGTCTCGTCGTCGAACCAGGACGCGTGCCGGAATTCCCAGGCAGCCCGGATCTCCGCGGGTACCAGCTCGAGGGTCTGCCGCAGACGCTCGGCGTCCTTCTTGAAGTTGGGAGGGAGCTGAAAGAGCACGGGGCCGAGCTTGCCTTTGAGGCCGAGGGCCGTGTCACAAAAGTACTTGAGCTCGTTCTCGATTTCGTTGAGCCGCTTGAAGTGGGTGATCTTCTGGGAGGCCTTCAGCACGAAGGAGAACCCTTCCGGCACCGTAGCGTCCCACCCGGCAATCGTCTTTGCGTTCGGCATCCGGTAGAACGTGTAGTTGATCTCCACCGTCTCGAGCCGCTCGGCGTAGTACGCGAGCATCTTCGCGGCGGGAAACTTCTCGGGGTAAAAGCTTCCTTTCCATTCCGGAAAATTGTAGCCCGAGGTTCCGACTCGCAGTCGCATTCCTGAAACCTACTTCCCATCTGCGCGTCTGTGCGTCTAGTATTGCAGGTCCTCCGCAGGCCGTCAGTCCTCAACGAAGGGGTATTCAGTGACTAGACCCGGAGTTGGTCGAGCCGTCGTCCTCATGTTGGTCCTGGGAGCCGTTTCCCTGTCCGCCCAACAGAAGGCGCGTTTTCCCGATCTCCGCACCGCCCTGCTCGCCGGCGGCGGGATGAACGGCGGCTTCGGTCCCCAGGGCCTGACCTGGATCGACGGCGGCAAACGGTACTCGTACATCGGGGGCACCCACGACGCCGAGGAAATCCGGGCGTTCGATCCGGCCACCGGGAAGGACACCCTGATCTTTGCGGCCAAGGGACTGACCTTCCCCGACTCGAGCGAGCCGTTCTCGTACAACCAGTTCCAGTGGACGCGGGACTCCAGAAACCTGGTCTTCCAGACCAACTTCCAGCCGATCTATCGCCGCTCCGGCATTCAAGACTTCTATGTCTACTCGCTCGCCGATCATACGTTGAAGCTGGCCGCACGCGGTGCCCGCACCGCCGAGTTGTCCCCGGACGGCTCCCGGCTCGGCCTGGAGCGCGGCGGGAACATGTACGTCTATGATTTCGCCACGAAGCGCGAGACTCAGCTCACCCGGGACGGGTCCGACCTGGTCTACAACGGACACTTCGACTGGGTCTATGAAGAAGAATTCGGTCAGGCCCAGGCGTGGAACTGGTCCCCGGACTCCCGGCACGTGGCCTACTGGCAGGTGGACGAGCGGGCGGAGCCGGTGGTGCAGTTCTCGGACTATCAGGGCCTGCATCAGGATTGGACCAAGATCCGGATCCCCCAGCCCGGCGACTCCAACCCCACGGTGAAGATCGGCGTGGTGGACGTGACGTCTGGAACGCAGGTGTGGCTCAACCCCGGCCTCACCGGCGACTACTACATCCCGCGCATCTATTGGACCAGCCGGCCCGACACGCTGGCCCTGCTCACGCTCAACCGCCAGCAGGACACGCTGCGGCTCTTCTTCTTCGACGTGAAGACGGGGGGCAAGCGGCAGGTCCTGACTCTCGCGTCCAACACCTGGATCGACGTCTACGATTTCTACGCCGGCATCAACGACCTGATGACCTTCCCCGCCGGCCGGTCGGAGTTCTACTGGGTGGGAGACCAGGACGGCTGGCAGCACATCTACCGGTACGATTACTCCGGGCGCCTGCTCAATCAGGTCACCAAGGGCAAGTGGATCGTCGCGCGGATCGAAGGGATGGATCCGGCCCGCGGTGTCATCTACTACACCTCCACCGAGGTCTCCCCGCTCGAGCGCCAGCTGTATGAGATCCGCGTGGACGGGAGCGGCAAGCGGCGGCTCACCACCGCGGCCGGCAACCACCACATCAACATGTCGCCGGACACGAAGTACTACGTGGACCGGTGGTCGTCGCTCACCTCGCCCCAGCAGGTGGACCTCTGGTCCACGGGGCAGAAGCTGGTGAAGAACCTCGCCGGCAACGAGCACGTGAAGACCTGGCTCGCGTCTCACGAATTCTCTCAACCCGAGCTCTTTTCGTTCACGACGTCCGACTCGGTCCGCCTCGACGGCATGATGATCAAGCCCATCCCGTTCGACGCGACCAAGAAGTACCCCGTAGTCTTCGACATCTACGGAGGCCCCGGGTCGCAGCAGGTCTACAACGACTGGAGCGCGAGCGGATGGGAGGAGTGGCTGGCGGAGCAGGGGTACATCGTGATCGGCCTGAACAACCGGCCCTCCAACAACTACGGCAGCGCCTTCATGAAGGCGGCGTACAAGCACCTCGGCAAGTACGAAGCACACGATTTCGCCGAGGCGGCCAAGTACCTCGCCACACTGCCGTACGTGGACTCCAAGCACGTCGCGATCATCGGCACGAGCTACGGCGGGTTCAGCACGCTGTTCACCATGGAGATGTACCCGGACCTCTTCCCGGTGGGCGTGGCCAACTCGGCCGTGGCCGACTGGCGGCTCTACGACACCATTTACACCGAGCGCTACATGGGCCTGCTCGGGGACAATCAATCCGGGTACGTGGAGAGCTCCCCCATCGAGCAGGCCGCCAAACTGACCGGCCACCTCCTCCTGGTCCACTCGATGATGGACGACAACGTCCATCCCCAGAACACGATGCAGCTCGTCTCCGCGCTGGATGAAGCCGGGCACCCGGCGCCCCTGATGATGTTCCCCAAGGGGCATCATGGCGCGGCCTACGACCTGGCCTCCTTCCTCGATATTCAGAACGCGACGTTCTCGTGGCTGGAGCGCTACATGAAGTAGTGCGACCCCTTAAGGTGTGATCCACGGCACAAGCTCTTGCCCCGGACCACTTTCGAACGTGGGGGCGTGACCAAGCAGGCGAAGGGTGGGTATTGTTGGAGCGCCCCACGTTCCGAAAAACCCTGCAGGAGGAATCCCCATGCGTCTACTTCGCGCGGCCCCCGGACTGCTGGTCGCGGCCGCCTTGTCCGTCACCGCATGCGACTCAGGCACCATGACCGGCGCCACGCCCGGTGGCGGCTCCCCCAACCTGTTCGCGGACCAGATCACGCTCGGTGGTTTCACGACCATTCTCTCGAGCGGTACCTCGCGGGTCTCGATCCGGGTCATTCCGGGAACGCTCACAGCCGGCCGCGTGCGCGTGCGCCAGGGCGACCAGATCAACCAGCCCGAGCGCATCGTCAGTGAGGTCGCGTCCCTCGACACCGGAGCCACCGGCGACGTGGTCCTGTCGCTCGGCGGCATCACCGTGAGCTTCGACGCCACCACGAAGTTCGAAGGCTGGCACGACGACCACGACTCGAACGACTCCGCCGGAGTGGGCGAGGCTGGGTTCATCAGCCGCTTGCAGGCGGCCCTCGCGGCCGGGCACCATCCGTCGGTGGTCGCGCTCCGGAAGCCGGCCACGACGCCCCAGGGGCCGACTGATGCCACGTTCCACGCGGACGTGCTGCGGCTCGATGACGACGCCGACCGGCCCACCATCGAGATGAACGTCACGTCGGCGAATCTCGCGACCAACGCCACGCCACCCCCTGATGCCTTCCTCACCGTCTTGAACGTGGCCTTTGGCCTCGACGTGACCGGCGGGAAGACGCGGATCGACGCGAACCGGCGCAATACCATGGGCGCCGTTCACTTCGAAGGGCGCGTCCAGAGCGTGGACACGCTGGGGGGCACCGCGACGCTGGCCGATAGTACGGTCATCAAAGTCCCATCGGGTGGCGAAATCGAGCGCCCCGACGCCCATGACGAAGACGACGACGCTCCCCTGAACACCCTGCCCGCGGTCGCGGCCGCGCTCGCGGCCGGCGATACGGTGGATGCCGCCGGCTTCGGCCTCAAAGCGGGTACCGATACCATCGACGCGGTCGAGGTGCGGTTCCGGGTCCGTGACTTCCACGAATTCGAGCCGATGGTGTTCGGGTTCGAAGGGCAGGTCTCGACGGCCGATTCCCTGGCGGGCAAGCTCACCCTGGACGACGGCAAGACCGTTGACGTGACGGATTCCACACACTTCGTCACCCTCGATCACGGCCTCGGCAGCCTCGGCGACGTCGTGCGCGCACTCGGCGACACCGCGCTGCGCGTCCGGGCCGAGGGGGTCGGCAAGCCGGTCAGTGCGACGGAAGTGCTGGCGTTGTTCATCCGCGTCGAGGCGGATTCGGGGAGCGAACACCACTAACCGCCAGTTCTCTGCATCACCGGGGAGTCCCGCACGGGACTCCCCTTTTTTTGCCGCAACCGTCCTCTGCCAGCCGGCATCTAAGAAGGGTGATCAAGAAGGCGCGAGGCTGTCCGCTTTCGGGACGATGAATCCCGCGACCGGCACAACGCCCGCCCGAGCAGGCCTTGCATCACACGCCAGATCAACGACTTAGGGCATGACCCGAGCGGCACAGAGCGTGCCTAACACCCTGGTGGTATCGAATTCTTCCAAGGACGGTTGTGGCAGCTCCACGGCTCGCGGTTCTCGAAACAGGACGACTCTCGTATGAGCGTGCCCGGCTCACGGAAGCGCTGGGCCACCGCTACGACATCGTGCGCGAGCTGGGCCAGGGGGGGATGAGCCGGGTGTTCCTGGGTTGGGACCGCCTGGAGGCGCGGCGGGTGGCCTTGAAGGTGCTGCGCCCTGGGTTGGCCGCGTCGGTGGAAGATCGTGAGCGATTCCGGCGCGAGGCGCTGATCGCCAGCCGGCTCAATCACCCCAACATCGTACCCTGTTACGAGTTCATCCTGCGGCGGGAGACGGCGGTCGCGGTCATGCGCTACGTGCCGGGGGGCTCCCTCGCCACCACGTTGACGGGTGGTGCCCGCCTCGATCCGCGGACGACCGTCCGGCTTCTCGCACCCATCGCGGACGCGCTCTCACTGATGCATCAGCGGGGCGTGGTGCACCGTGACGTAAAGCCCGCCAACATCCTGCTCCACGCCGACGATCAGTGGCCGTTCATCACCGATTTCGGAATTGCCACGCTCCGGACGTCCGAGCATTCGCGGGCCGAGGCGACCCGGCGGTTCGGGACGCCCGAGTTCATGTCGCCGGAGCAGGCCCTCGGGGCCTGGGATGCCGACCATCGGAGTGACGTCTACTCGCTGGGTCTGGTGGCGTATCTCGCGCTGGCCGGTGAGCTGCCCTTCCGCGGAGGGTCTCCCATGGCGCAGATCGCGCAGCGCGCCACCCTGGATGTCCCGCTCCTGCGCGACCGCGCGCCGGATGTGCCGGAACGTCTCGCGGCCGTGATCGACCGCGCGCTCCAGCGGAGCCCGTCCCGGCGGTGGCCGACGGCGGAGGCGTTCCGGCAGGCGCTGGTCGAGTCCCTCGACCCGCCCGCCTGGACGCATCGTGTGTCCCGCTGGTGCCGGAGGCTGGTCGGTCGCTAGTAGTCCACGCCGACGCCGAAGCTCAGGCCGGAGAGGGTCAAACCGGCGAGGTCGCCGAGGAGCGGTCGGTAGGTGTATTCGACCCGCAGAGACACCGTCTTTCCCACCGGTATCATCACCCCCGCGCCGACGTTGAGACCGAACGCCAGACCGTTCCCCGCGAGCGTGGACAGTCCCGCCCGCACCACCACCGAAGGCCGATGGGGTCCCCACGAGAGATAGGCGGCATCGAGATCGGTCCGGATGTTGACGGACCCATGGGTGAGCGGATCGACGTAGCTCGCGATCGCGAAATCCATTCCGGCGCCATTCGGCGGCGCTGACGTGAGGTGAATGCCGACGGTCAGTCCGGACGCGCCAAACGGGGATGTCGCCGGCACCGAGATGCCGGTTTCGAAAAAGACGTGATTCCGAAGCGGCGGGGGACCGGCGGTGGTGTCCGCCGGCCCCTGCATGAGGATGAGCAGTGCGAGAGATCCGATCAAAAAACGGTCGGGGGACTTAGGCGGAAGTACCCATGCGCCGTGGTCCCGGCGAAGGTCGACCACTCCCAGGTGGCATCCGTCTCACCACCCCGCGGTCCCACGTTCACGAACACGTTGTTGTCGGCCATGCCCGGGTTCATGTCGATGGTGAGAGATCCATCGTCCAGCAGGCGCCCTTCCAGGGTCCCGGACCCCACCTGAGGTCCGACGCCGGTCACCAGGCTGTCGGGCCCGCTTACGGCGTGTGCGCTCCACGTGCCGGTGATGCTCGAGTCAGCCGCAATCAGAAGATCCCAGGACCCGTCCAGGACCATCGCCGGCATCGCATTGGGTCTGCCGGGGTCGCTCAGGACGACGTACGAGGCGTGATTGCTTCCCACTCTCCAGCTCGGGTGGCCGGACTGGCTGGGAGCGGTGCCAGATGCCGAACATCCCGCCATCAGGATCAGGGTTCCGACCAGGAATCGCCGCATCGCTGCCTCCTTTTCGTTCCTCCTTGTTACACCCATTCTCCGCCGCTGGCCACCCTCCGTCCGCTGAACCGCGGCGCCCGGTCGCCGAATCGCGCGGGGCGGACGACGGAAGGGGTAACCCCGGCCCCAGGACAGGTGTAATGTGTATAACTACTTTAGGTCATTACACCAATGATTCGGCGACGCCTACGTCACTTCTGGATCCTGCCGCTCCTGGCCGCGCGCCTGGCGGCTCAGCAGCCGGACTGCTGGAGCCCGCCCGGCCCCGCCGACTCGGCAGCCACGCGGGCCGCCGACCACGCCCGGATCGCGCACGCCGTCCGGCTCTCCGGACCCTCCCCGCGCATCGACGGACGGCTCGACGACCCCGCCTGGTGCGCGGCGCCTCCCCTCACGGACTTCGTCCAGAGCGGCCCCAACCCCGGTGCGATTTCGTCCCTTCCCTCCGTGGCCCGGGTCCTGTTCGACGACCAGGCGATCTACGTCGCGGTCCGCCTCTTCGACCCGAGACCCGACTCCATCGTGGCTCCCTTCCCGCGACGGGACGACGAGAACACCTCCGACTGGGTCTTCGTCGAGATCGACACCCGGTTCGACCGCCGGTCAGGCTTCAGCTTCGGCGTAAACCCGCGCGGCGTGCAGGTGGACGGCACCTGGGCCAACGACGTGGACTACGACCCCGCCTGGAACGGCGTCTGGGAGTCGGCCGCGACGATCGACTCCCTGGGATGGACGGCGGTCTACCGGATCGAGTTCTCCCAGCTCGCCCTGGGACGCGGGGTCCCGGGGTCGCCCCTCACCTGGGGCATCAACGTGTACCGGTACGCGCCGCACCGCGGGGAATCCTCCAACTGGTCTCCCCGTCTGCCCAGCGTGGTGGGCATCGTGTCGCACTTCAATCAGCTCGACGGGCTCACCGTGCCCCCGGGCCGCGGCGCCGCCGAGGCGCTGGTCTATGGCGCCCTCACCGGACGGAGCGGCGTGTCGGAGGCCGCGGGCGCCGACGTCACGGTCCGGCCCACCAGCAACTCCACGGTGGCGGTCTCCCTCCACCCGGATTTCGGCCAGGTCGAAGCCGACCCCTCCCAGATCAACCTCACCACCTTCGAGACCTTTCTGCCGGAGCAGCGGCCCCTCTTCGTCGAAGGCGCCGAGGTCTTTCAGTTTCCGTCGGCGCTTTCATTCGCGTCGCGGGGAACCTCCTTCGATCTCGAAACGCCCTTCTACTCCCGTCGCATCGGCCGGGGGATCGGAGCCACACTCCTCGGCGCCGGGCGCGCGTCCCTTCATTCGGAGGCGGGATGGTCGGGAGGGCTCTTCCAGGCCTGGACCTCGGAGCCCCTCACATCGTACTCCGTGCTCCGCGCGACCCACGACATGGATCAGGGCCGGGCCGCGGTGGGGCTGATGGCGACTTCGGTGGACCGGTACGCCCTCGATCCCCACACCGATTCCCTGCTGCCCCGGCACGCCGAAGTGATCGGCAGTGACGCGCGGGCCTTCCTGTGGGGCGGGACGTACGAGGCCACGGCTTTCGCGCTCGTAAGCCGGGTGGCCGGTTCCCTGCCGGCCCTGACGCTGGTCCGCCGTGACCCGATGCACGGGTACTCCGGATCCGACACCCTGGGCCGGTCGCTGCTCGGAGCCACCGCGCAGGCGCGACTGGCCCGCGTGGACGGCCATCTGCTCTGGAGTGTCGCGGGGCGGATGGTCACCCGCGGGTTCGAGTCCAACGATGTGGGCTTCCAACGGAACGCCGACTGGATGCTGGTGACGGGGTCCTGGACGTACCTGGCGTACCGGCCCGGTCACTGGCTGCGGCGCTGGTCCGTGGGTTCTTCACAGCTCGGCGCCGGCTGGACCACCGGTGGCCGGCTTCGAGCCGCCGTGGCGAACGCCACGGCCACCGCGGACCTCCGCAGCTACTGGGGCGCCACCGTGAGTCTCGATCACGAATTCGCGGCGGCCGATCCCGAGGTCTTGCGCGGCGGACCGCCCCTGGCGCTTCCGCGCCGGGAACGCGCCACCCTCTCCGTCCACAGTGATACCCGTCGCCGCTGGGGGCTCACCACCACGGTCGCCGCCGCGCAGGAGCCCGGGTGCCGCTCCTGGGACCTCTCGTTCACGCCTGACTTCGCCGCATTCGTCACCGACCGCCTGCAGCTCGGGCTCACGCCGTCGCTCGAATCCACGCGGGAAGGGTGGCAATACGTCGACCAGCGCGCCGACGCCCCGGGCACCATTCACTATGTGCTGGGTGACCTCCGGCAGAAGACGGCGTCCCTCACTGCCCGCGCGACGTACGCGTTTTCGCCCCACCTCACCATCCAGCTCTACACTCAGGGGTTCTTGAGCACCGGACGGTACGCGGGGTTCAGCGAGGCCGTGAACGGACGAGTGGCGCCGCTCGGTGCGCGCGTCAACTACGTGCCCGACAGTGGAGCGTTTGTCGTAGATTCGGGCTCGGCGGGAGAATTCAGCTTCGCGGACCCGGCGTTCGCCGATCACGAGTTCCACGTGAATCTCCTGCTGCGGTGGGAGTTCCGGCCCGGGTCGACGCTGTTTGTCGTGTGGACCCAGGCCCGGACCGGGCTCGACGTGGGCGCAGTGCCGCTGATCGACGATGCCCGCGCGCTCTGGCGGACACCGCCGGAAAACACGCTGGCCGTGAAACTCAGCTACCGGCTGGCCCGATGACCTCGAGGTGCGATGGCGCAGGATCGTGGTGTCGAGATGATCGGCGGTGACCTGGCGCTCGATTTCGCCAATACGGTGGGGTGGCACGCCCGGGAGAACCCGGTGGAGCATCTCGAGACCTACGCGGATTTCGTGCAGTGGACCAGGCGGGCGGGCGTGCTGTCGGCGGCCCAGGCTGCCGAGCTGCTCCGGCGGGGCGCCGGGGCACCCGGGAACGGCGCGAGGGCCCTCGAGCGGGCGCGGCGCCTGCGGGAAACTATTTACCGCGTCTTCTCGAGGATCGCGGCCGGCCTCAAGCCGCCCGAGCGGGAGCTGGCCGGGCTGATGCGCTGGGTGGCCCGTGCCATGGCCTCAGGAATTCCGGAGTGGCGACAGGGCGGTTTGCGCCTGGCCTGGAGCACCGACGCCGGCCTCGATTGGCCCGTCCACGCCATCGCCCTCGCCGCGGGCAATCTCCTCTCGTCGCCCCGCAGGGAACGTCTCCGTCAGTGCGGGAATGACCCCTGCGGCTGGCTCTTCATCGACACCACGCGCAACCGCTCCCGCCGCTGGTGCTCCTCGGCCGACTGCGGGAATCTGGTGCGCGTGCGCCGCTTCCGGAAAGCGAAGGGCTAGAGGGTGCAGGCGGCCGACGGTCTACGAGAGCAACCAGTAAAGGAGCGTACCAGCTGTCGATCGCCCTCTGACGGCCCCGTCGACCCTCCGGCAAACGTTTAGTCAGCGGCCGGTGTCGGGGCCATGCACGAGCGCCTCCGGAGCGTCGGCCGCGACGTAGACGGCCACCGCCATGGCGGCGACACACCGGGCCAACTCTCTCGGGTCGATCTTGTCCATCATGTCGGCGTCGGTATGGTGGTACCAGAAGTACCGCGAGGGATCGACTTTGAGGCCGAGCAGAGGAACCCCATGCTGGCCCAGGGGCGCGACGTCGGTTTCGGCGAACCCGGTGTCACTGTGGAAGGTGCCGAGCCCCGCGAGCAGGGAGTCCAGCTGGACTACGAAGGGCAAGTTGGCCGGCGTCCCGTTGTACATGAAGCCTTTGGGATCGAAGGTGCCGTTGTCCGACTCGAGGCCCAGGATGTGCCGGGGCAGGTCGGCAGCGTGCGCCTTGGCGTACGCTGCGCCTCCCACTCCCCCGAATTCCTCCGTGGTCCAGAGCACTACGCGAACGGTGCGCCGGGGATGGAGGCCGAGACGCTGCAGGAGCCGGACCGCCTCCCAGGCGGCGACGGCGCCACCGCCGTCATCCATGGCACCCTCACCCACGTCCCACGAATCGATGTGGCCGCCCAGCACCACGACTTCATCGGGCTTTTCGCGACCGGTCAGGTCCGCGACGACGTTGCGGGAGGGCGCCTGCGGCAGGGTGTGGGCCTGCATGTGGAGCGTCAGCACGATTTTCTGCCCCCGGTCCTGCATCCGATGCAGCATCTCGGCGTCTTCCACCGAAAGTGCCGCGTGCGGGATCTTCTTCGTGGCGGAGTCGTAGACCATCACACCCGTGTGCGGGCTCTGCATGGAGCCTGACGCCACCGAGCGGATGAGGCTCGCGACGGCGCCGGCCTTGGCCGCCTGGATCGCCCCCGCCACGCGGTAGGCCACCACGTTTCCGTAGTTGAAGAACGGGTCTCCCTCCTGCGGAAACGCCACGTCATAAAGGACGATCTTCCCCTTGGCTTCGCTCGCGTGTTTCTGGAGGTCGTCGAAGCTCGTCACGACGAGTACCGGGGCGGTGATCCCGGCCGGCGGTGTCCCAACGCTGTTGCCGAGCCCCAGCATGTGGAGGCGGATCCGGCGCGGCGAGACCAGCTCCGCCGATTCCGTGCCCCGCACCCAGTGCGGCACCATCACGGGCTCTCCGTGGACGTTCGCCAACCCGTCCCGCTTCATCTCGGCCAGCACCCAATCGATGGCGCGCTCGAGATTGGTCGACCCCGCCATCCGGTTGCCGAAGGTGTCGGTGAGCTCGGCCAGCCGCCGCCAGGCGCTCGAGTCACTCTGCGCGGCCGCGATGATCCGGCCGGCATCCGCGCCGTAACTCGACACCAGGGAGGGTTGTTGAGCGGACACCAGGGTGGGCAGGACCACCGCCAAAGCCGTCAATCCGTAAGAGAGCGCGCGCCTCATGGGGCCTCCGGAGTGGGCCTTGAAGCTAGCCGGTCCACCGGGCGAAGGAATGTCCGTTCCTCGCGCAGAATCAGCCGTCGGTCGTACGCGAACGCGAAGTTGGCGCGAGCCTCGGCGTCGGTGCGGAGGCGGGCGCGGTACGCCTCGTAGAGCGCCAGCGAATCGAAGGCGACGAGACCCCAGGCGACGTTGTTGGTGCCTTCCTGGGGCAGAAAGTAGCCGAGCAGGTTGCCGCCCAGGCGGGGAATGATTCCCAGCCAGGTGGCGGCGTAGCGCTCGAACGCCTCGACCTGGAAGGGATCGATTTCATAGCGGATGAAACAGACGATGGGCATGCCGGAAGACTAAGGGGACGTCCTCCGGCACGATGCGGCGTACGACGAAATATGGATTACGCTGCGGGGGTCAGCTCAAGCTTTTTTTTCGAGGCTTCGCGTATCGCCGGCAGCGCGGCGACGAACGCGTCGAAGACACGCGGCGACCACCAGTGCCGGCACCTGGTGATCTCGGCCAGCGCGGCCTCATGGGAGAGACCGGGGCGGTAGGGCCGATCGGTGGTCAGGGCGTCGTACACGTCCACGATGCCGACGACCTGGGCGGACACCGGGAACTCGTCGCCCTTGAGGCGATCGGGGTACCCGGTGCCGTCGTAGCGCTCATGATGCCAGCGGATGATGGGCTTCAGATCCCACGGGAACTCCACCGACGCGAGCATCTCGACGCCCCAGACGGGGTGCATTTTCACGAGAGCGAATTCTTCGTCGGTGAGCTTGCCGGGCTTGTTCAGCACCTCGTGGGGGACCTTCACCTTCCCCAGGTCGTGGAGGTAGGCGCCCAGGCGGATCGTGGCCAGGGAGATGTCGTCGAGGCCCGCGGCGCGAGCCACTGCGGTGGCGTAGCTCGCCACCCGCTCGCAATGGCCGTAGGTGTACGTGTCGCTGGATTCGATCGACTGACCCCAGTCCTTCACGACCGCCAGATACGTCCCCTCGAGCGACGCGACCTTGCCGCCGACGTTGACCAGATCCACGCGGGCGTTGAGGCGCGAAAACAGGCGATGCGACTTGTTCAGGAGCGTCAGGGCCTCCTGATTGCGCCCCATGCCCTGGTACAGGATGGCCAGCTCGCGCGTCGACTCGGCTTCGGAGAGCACGTATCCCACCGCGCTCGCCAGCTCGATGGCCGACTTCAAGCGGGACTCGGCCAACTGGGCTTTTCCGGTATCCCGGTACACCATGCCGATCACCCGATACGCCGTGGACTTCGAGCCCTTGTCTCCCAGTTGATCGAAGAGCACCAGGGCCGCTTCCGCCTTGCGCCGGGCTTCCTCGAACTGCTGCCGCTCGGCATGCACGTCGGCATGGTTGACGAGACAGTGCCCCTGCAGCTCCACCTCGCCCGTGCGCTCGGCCACTCCCAGGCTCTCGGTGAAGTACTTGTCCGCGTCGTCGTAGAACTTCTGATCCGCGCTCACCATCCCCAGGTTATGAAAGGCGATGGCGCAGCCGTGCTCGTCGCCGCAGGCGCGGTAGGCTTCGAGGGATCCCTGGTAATGGGTGATCGCTTCGGTGAGGTCGCCGCGGATATTCGCGAGAATGCCGAGGTTCTGCTCCGCGCGGGCCCGGAGTTCACGGCTCACGCCGCCCTGCGCCAGGGCATCCCGGAAGGTCTTGTCGGCGTCTTCGAGGCGGCCGGTCTGGAGGTCCAGCACGCCCAGGGTATTCAGCGCTTCCGCGACGAGGAGTGAGTCCGCGATGCGCTGAGCCACCGCCACGCTGCGATGGCACAGCGCTCGCGCTTCGTCCACCTGATTGCGGCGGTACTGCACCACCGCCATCCGCCGCAACGCTTCCGCCAGCACCCGGTCCTCACCCGCCCGTTCGGCGCTGGTGATCGCCTCGGCATAGCTCGCCAGCGCCTCCGGCATGCACCCGGCCCGTTCCTGGGCCCGGGCCTCGTGCAGGATGTCGCCCGCCCGTCTGGAGCCGGTGAGCGACCGCACGGAAGATCCGCCAAGTGGCGAGGCGGGACTCATGCTTCCGTTACCAGGCCACCGCGTAGTGCGAGAAGTGCCAGACCTGACCGGTCACCTTCCGGGCCAGGATGTTGTCGAGCGAGAACAACAGCTGCAGGATGCCGTAGTTGTCGTTCGTGTACGCGATCTGCTTCGGCAGGAGGATGCCGATCAGGTTGCAGTTCGCGTAGCTCATCGTCAACGACGCCGCCTTCGCGAACTTGAGCCCTTCCGGCTTGAAGGTGATCGCGTTGACCGTGTCGGCCGAGAGTGAGGCCGTGATCGTCACGTTCTGCGAGAGCGCGCCCGCCGGCACCGTCAAGGTGTGCGGACCCACTCGGAGCGAACCGCCCATGGGGCCGATGGTCGCGGTGGCCGTGGCCGGAGCGAGCGGGGTGCACTTGAGCAACCCGAGTCCCTGCAGGAGGCCGCCGAGGAGGTCTTTCTGCGGACCGGTCGTGACCGTGGCGACCGCGCCCGAAGCGGGCTGATCGGCGGTGACGCCGAGCGGGCCGCGGTCGGCGCAGTTGGCGACGACAAAAGCGAGTGCTGCTACCAGGAAAATGCGCGTGGCCTTCATACCTCAGTCTCCAGATAGGGGTGAGCCGACGACGCTGTGTATCGCAGGCCACGTACCTTCCCGGATTGTGAGCTACATCACGAATGCAGCGTGACAGTTTTTCTGGGTCAAATTTGATGCTGGTGAAACTGGGGGTTTCCGCCTCGGTGAGTCGTTGGATTTGTACCACAGGGGGTGTTGGAAGGCCGCCATTCAGAGGTATTACACTGTCTGAAAATCATGCAGTTTGCCGATGTCGATCGACAATCCGTCCTCCTGGCCCTTCCGGTCGAACATGTCCACAAACCGGGCATTCCAGACGACCTCAGTGGGCTTGTACGAGGTCCGGGCGTGCACCCGCTGGGCGAAGGTCTCGTCCGTCCCCTCCAGCAAGACCAGGAACTCGGACTCTTCGGCGGCCAGTTGTTCGGCCGTCGCGCCGTGCAGCGGGCTGTTCTCGTCGATCACATGCACGACGGTCCAGGCGAGCGGGAAAAACACCACGGCCTGCCGCTCCAGCGTCAGCTCGGTGTAGTCGCGGATGGCGCGGCCGTCGCGCCGCCGCATGCGGCTGTACAGCACGCGGGCGTGGAGATCGATCAGCTGGTTGGTGCGGCGATTCGTGATCCGGAACTCGAACGCCTTGGTGTCTCCGAAGGGCGCGATCAGGGCCTTGTGGGAGAACATGATCGCGGCGGTGGGCCGGGAAAAGCGCGCGAAGAGAATCCCCGTGATGAGCGCGAGTGCCATCAGGCCGCACAGGGACTCGAGCGTCACCAGCAGATTGGGCACCAAACCCACCGGCCCCACCTGCCCGTATCCGATGGTCCCGAACGTCTGCACGCTGAAGAAGAAGGCGCGGAGGTACGATCCCTCCGGCATGGCCGCGGATGTGCCGTTCAGCGCCTCGGGACCCAGGGTCCAGAACAGTGCCCCGAAGACCAGGTTCACGCCGACATAAAAGGCCGAGATGAGGGAGAGAAGTCGGGGCCAGGAAATGGTGAGCAGCGTGTGGTACAGGCTCATCGACTCGAAGTACTTGAGCCCGGTGCGGCGCACATTGAACGAGCCGTCGCGATTCAGGAGCCGGAGTCTGCTCTCGTCCGAGACGACCGACCCGAAGCCGAGGTCCCTGGGAACCTCCCGGCGGCGGGGATGAATCGGGGGATTGCTCACGACGCCAATTCTACATAGCTCTGTCCGAATGAGCGACCTGACCCGGAGGGACTGGCTGAAGGCCATGGGCGTAGCGGGGAGTGCACCCTTGATCTTCCCGGCGGTCCCGGGTGAACGGCTCGCCGCCGCCGGCTCCCGATCTGCTCCCGCCCCGACATTGCTTCCTCTCACCTCCACCAGCGAAGTCTTCGTCCCCCCGCGGGGCCGGGCCTTCGAGAAGCTCTCCTTCGATTTCCCGGAGCCGTCGGTCTCCTTCGCGAATCTGCGATTCGGCTTCCTGGTGTTCTCCCGCGAAAATATCTACGGCCTGGACCTGGCCCGGACGGTGGTGACGCCCGACGGGGACCATGCCGTCACCTTGTCCTGCACAGGGTTCGTCTGGGCGGGCGGGCAAGAGCGGGCTGCCGGGCACCTGGTCGCCACCCTGCGGGAGACGGCGGACGCCGTCGAGTGGGATGTGACCGTGGAGTTTGACCGGCCGGTCAAGGCGGTCACGGCCATCGTCCGGGGGGTCCCCCGCGGAAAGATTTCCGGGGGCGGCAACGCGCCGTTCGACCCCAAGGACGACGAAGTCCTCATCGGGTACCCGTTCGGCGCGGGAGATCTGTTCGGCGGGAATACCGCCGACAGCATGAGCACGCCATTCGCGGCCGTAGTGAAGGAAGACGGGAAGGCGTGGGCGTTCTCCTCGCGCGACGACAAGGTGAGAGCCAAGCGGCTCTTCTTTCAGCCCGGCGAGTCGAGCTACCGGGTGGAAGCGGTCTTCGAGACCGAGGGGTGGCTCGATCAGACCAAAGTGACGGTGCCCACCTGGCGTCTGACGAAAGACGTCCCGCTGGACGACGCGGTGACGGAGCACTACGCGCACCTCGAAAAAGCCTACCACATACCGTCCCTCGAGACCCGGCCCGACGCGCTCCCCTGGCTCAAGGACGTCGCCCTGGTGGTGACGCTCCACGGCGCGCATTACACGGGGTTCCTTTTCAACGACTTCGCGAAGATGGACGAGATCCTCACCTGGGTGGCGGGTGAAATCCCCGCCAACCGCGTGCTCGTATTCCTGCCCGCCTGGGATGGCCGCTATTACTGGAACTATCCCCTCTATCAAGCCGATGACCGGATGGGGGGCGAGGGCGGGCTCAAGCGGCTGATCCAGGCGGGTCAGGCCCGGGGTTTCCGCTTCATGCCGATGTTCGGCGCCAACTGCGCCAATCGCCGGCACCCCGAGTGGGCCAAGTTCGCGGATGCGCGGGCCCAACGCGTGGACGGTGACGGGTTCGACGAGAATTGGGTGGACTGGGACGGAGACCGGCACCAGGACGGCAACATCTCCTACATGAACCTGGGGGTCGATTCCTGGCGGAACTGGCTCCTGGGCAGAATCGCCGACGTGATCGACCGGTACGGCGTGGACGCGTACTTCCTGGATATCACCGGCGGGTGGATCAACACCCCGCAGGCGGACATGCACGAGGGGTTACGGCGCCTCGTGACGGATCTCCGGGCCCGGTACCCGAAGGTCCAGTGTTGCGGCGAATTCCACTACGACGCCCTGCTCTCCTTCATTCCCTTCTATCATGTCGCGAGCCGCCGGGCCGCGAAATACGCCCGCTTCTTTTCCCACCTCTCGCACCCGGCACCGGGCCGGGGGAGCTCCGGGGTGCACGAATCCGGGTTCAGTGCGTTCGATTCCGCAACGCTGTCGCTTTCCCCCGGCACCATCCCCACGTTGCAGGTGGTGGACGATACGTTTACGAAGCAGCGTTCCGTCATGAAGGAATTGATCGCCCGCGCCAAAGAGCGCGCCGGTATCTGACAGGAGCTGGTATGGATCGCAGAGAGTTCGTGGCGTCCACCGCGGCGATCGCCGCCGTCAAGACACGCTTCCCGCTTCCCGCTTCCCCTCTCCCGGCCCCTCGAGCCATCCCCTTCGACCTCCACCAGGTCTCCGTGGGCCCCGGATTGTTCCGCGATGGTCTCGAGCTCAACCGGAAATTCCTGCTCGCGCAGGACCTCGACCGCCTGCTCCACATGTTCCGGGTCACCGCTGGCCTGCCCTCCACCGCCCAACCCCTGGGCGGGTGGGAAGCGCCCGACAACGAACTCCGTGGCCACTACACCGGCCACTACCTCTCCGCCTGCGCCCTCGCCTCGGCCTCCCTTCCCGCGCCCGAATTCGCCGACCGCGGGGGACGCCTGGTGGCCGAGCTCGCAAAGTGCCAGCAGGCGCTCGGCACCGGCTATCTGAGTGCCTTCCCCGAGGAGGTGTTCGACCGCCTGCGCATGGGTAAGCCCGCGTGGGCCCCGTTCTATACGATCCACAAGATCATGGCTGGCCTCCTCGACATGCACACGATTGCCGGGAACGCCCAGGCGATGGACGTGTTGTTGGGACTCGCCCGCTGGACCGCGCGCTGGGTCCAGCCGCTGGGCGACGAAGGGATGGCCCGCGTGCTGGAACGCGAGTACGGCGGGATGAACGAAGTCCTGTACAACCTGTCGGCCGTGACCGGCAAGGATGAGTGGGCCGACCTGGCTCACCGGTTCGACCACGAGCGGATCTTCACGCCGCTGGCCCAGGGACGGGACGAGTTGAAGGGGGTGCACGCCAACACCACCATCCCGAAGATCATCGGCGCCGCCCGCCGCTACGAGCTGACGGGGGAGGCCCGTTACCGCGATGTCGCGAGCTATTTCTGGACCGAGGTGACCACCAGGCGCGCATACGCCACGGGTGGTACGAGCAACGGGGAGGACTGGGATACCGAACCCGGCAAACTCTCCGCTGCCCTGTCCGGATACACGCAGGAAGACTGCACCACCTACAACATGCTGAAGCTCACCCGGCACCTGTTCGGCTGGACCGCCGACCCGCGCGCCGCCGACTACTACGAACGGGCGCTCTTCAACGGGATCGTCGGCAGCCAGCACCCGGCCGATGGGGACAAGATGTACTACGTCTCACTGGCCCCGGGCCTCTGGAAGCTCTTCGGCACGCCCTATCACGACTACTGGTGCTGCACGGGCACCATGAGTGAAGCCCATGCCAAGTTGTCGGACAGCATCTACTTCCACGATGATGACGGCGTGTTCGTGAATCTTTTCGTGCCGTCCACGCTCGAGTGGAAGGAACGGGGCGTCCGGGTGGTGCAGGAAACCCGCTTTCCCGAATCGAGCTCCCTGACGCTCACGGTCCGTGCCGCGAGGCCCACGGCGTTTGCCCTGCGGGTTCGGATTCCCTACTGGGCCACCGGCGCGAACGGCTCCCGGCTCAACGGCAAGACGCTCGAAGGGTTCGCGGAGCCCGGAGGCTACTACGTGGTGCACCGGACCTGGCGGGACGGGGACAAGCTCGAGGTCGAGCTCCCCATGTCATTGCATCTTCACCCCATGCCCGACGATCCCACCCTGCAAGCCGTGATGTTCGGGCCCCTGGTGATGGCGGGCCGGCTGGGGACCGCGGGACTGACTCCCGCCACGCTGCGCGCCGAGCCGACCAAGCCGCGGGAAGTGCCCGAGTATCATCTCGATCCGGTACCCGTGCCCGCGTTCACGGTGACGTCGGACGACCCGGCGCAATGGCTCAAGCCGACGGGCACGGCGCTCGAGTTCCGCACCGCGGGACAGACCCCGGCCATCGAATTCGTGCCCTTCTATCGGATTTTCGACGAGCGCTACGCGATCTACTGGAAGGTGAACCGGGCGTAACCGGTCAGGTGCGGCGCCAGCGGACTCCGTTGTTGTCCCGCCAGTAGACCAGCGCGACCACCT
>Ga0070709_10000662_pt1 | contig 19597 bp, 18 predicted proteins | sample LARL51metaG_FD_65449 | JGI IMG/M metagenome (GOLD analysis project Ga0070709, IMG submission 65449) | Corn, switchgrass and miscanthus rhizosphere microbial communities from Kellogg Biological Station, Michigan, USA - LAR L5-1 metaG | ecosystem: Host-associated > Plants > Roots > Rhizosphere ... | reverse complement strand
AGATGGAGCCGCGCCACCCCGATTGCCGCATTGGTTTCGTCGACGGTCCCGTAGGCCGTGACGCGCAGATCGTATTTCGGCCGGCGCTCGCCGCTGCCGAGCGCCGTGGTGCCGTCATCGCCGGTGCGCGTATAGATGCGGTTGAGGACGACCATCGGGACTTCCCTGAGCTCCAAATACCGTTAGCGCCCCATCGCCCAGACCGCGAGCATGGTGATGACGATGGCGACGAACTGCAGCAGCACGCGCATCCGCATCAGCTTCTGCGAGGTGTTCGGCGACCCGCCCCGCATCATGTTGACGAGGCCCATCAAGAGCACCAAGGCAACCGCGGCCACCGCGATGGGCAGCAGGATCTTACTGAGAAAAACTGTCATCGTCGCTACATAACACCATGCCGCCTGCCGCGCCATCGGCGGATCAGAGGGTTGAGGTTGAAGCGGCGGGCAGTCCTTGTATCTATTATGATCGAGCGATCGATCATCGACCGCTTTGCCGGCCGAGGTGAAGGGTGAAGCAGCTTCGTTATATCTTCGATGTCGGCCTGGATGCGTTCTACACCTTCCTGGCCGACGACGGCTGGGCTATCTCAAGCCACATCGCGCTGTCGACGCTGATGGCGATGTTTCCGTTCCTGATCGTGCTCACGTCGCTCGCCGGCTTCTTCGGCTCCAAGGAACTGGCCGACCAGGCCACGGCGCTGATGCTGGAAACCTGGCCGAAGCAGGTGGCGGACGCGCTGTCGGGCCAGCTTCACGACGTCCTCACCACGACCCGCACCGACGCCCTGACCATCGGCGGCGTGCTCGCGGTCTACTTCGCCTCCAACGGCGTCGAGGCCCTGCGCGTCGCGCTGAACCGCGCCTATGCGGTGGTGGAGCCGCGCCGCTGGTACTGGCTGCGGCTGGAATCGATCGGCTACACGCTGGTGGCGGCGCTCGCCACGCTGTTGATGTCCTTCCTGATCGTGCTCGGGCCCCTCATCCTCGAAACGGCGCGGCAATACATTCCGCTCATCGTCGAGACCAACGAGCAGTTTCTCAACTGGTCGCGCTACTCGACGGCGATCTCGGCGATGATCGCCGCGCTGTTCATCCTGCATGCCTGGCTTCCCGCCGGCCGTCGCGGCTTCCTGCAGATCCTGCCCGGCATCGTCTTCACGCTGGCCGGCTCGCTGGTCTCGGGCATCATCTTCGGACAATATCTCGCGCGCTTCGCCAACAACTACGTCACCATGTATGCGGGGCTCGCCTCGGTCGTCATCGCGCTGGTCTTTCTGTATTTCATCGCCGCGATCTTCGTGTATGGCGGTGAGCTCAACGCGGCCATCATCAAGTCGCAGCTGCCGCACGGCGTGTCGCTTCAAGCAGCGCAGTCGCTAGGGCACGGGGAGAAACAGGCTTGAGCAGGAAGGCATCGGCGCCGGCATCGCGCGAAGCCGCCTCGTCGTCGCCGCGGCCCGAGACCCCGATGATCGCGATCGCGCCATGCGGCCGCGCAAGGCCGCGAATGCGCCGGATCGCCTCGACGCCGTCTATTCCGGGCAGCACCATGTCCATCAGCACGGCATCGAAGGCGCCCTGCTCGATGCGTTCGACGGCGGCTTCGCCGCGTCCGACAAACTCCGCCTGATGGCCGAGTTCGCCGAGGATGGTATTGAGCACGACGCGCCCGAACGGATTGTCCTCGACGCCGAGGATGCGCAGCCTCGCCGCGGGCTTGCTTGCATCGTTGTCCTCGCCGTTCGCGCCCCGATGCGCCGTGGCGTCTCCGTGGCCCAGGGCGACGGTCAGGGTGAACACCGTTCCCCCGCCCGGGCGCGGCCTGACCGCGATGTCTCCGCCCATCGCGCGCGCGAGCTGCTTGACCGACGACAATCCGAGCCCCGCGCCGCCGAACCGCGAGGCGATCGAGACATTGGCCTGCGAGAACGGACGGAACAGCCGCTTGATCTCCGCAAGCGTGAGGCCAATGCCGCTGTCGGATACCGCAAAGGCCACGCCCACCGCGCCCTTCGCAGCCCGGGCCGGCTCGACCTTCAACGCGACGCTGCCGGTTTCGGTGAACTTGATCGCGTTGTCGATCAGGTTCTCGAGCGCGGCGCGCAGCCGAACCGGATCGCCCGTCACCAGCGAGGCCAGCTTTTCCGAAATCTCAACCGATGATTGCAGTCCCTTAGCGGCGGCGCGGCCGGCCAGCGAGTCGCCGGCATTCTGCGCCAGCGCATGCACGTCGAACAGATCCTGACGCAGGTTGCTCGGCCCGGTCGCCTGCTTGGCGGCATCGACGAACAGCGTGGCAAGGCTGGCCAGATGCTCCGCGCCCGCCTTGATGGTATCGACCCAGCGCCGCTCGCGCTCGCCGAGCTCCGAGGTCGCCAGCAGATCGCTGATCGCGAGAATGCCGGTCAGTGGCGTCCGAACCTCATGAGCAAACACCGCAAGGGCCGCCTCAACCATGCCGGTTGCATTGCCGTGCTTGCGTGCCTTGCCTGCCGGCACGCGCTTTTTCACAGGCCGTCTTTTCGTCGGCGCTGCCTTGCGCCGCAAACGCGATTTTGCCGCCATGCTCCCCCTTAGCCCCACGCGCTCGCAGCATCGCACGGCAAGGCCAGTGGAGTCACTTGGGCGTTTCGAGTTGTTCCCCCGGGGAATCACGGCAAATCTACCAGGAGGCGAATATCGGCCGGTGTAGCGCCGGCAGCCCGCAACTCGCGCAGCCCGGTCGACCCCGTCGATTTGGACAGCTTCCCGCCCAGATCGTCGCGAATCAGCCGGTGATGCCGGTAAATCGGCACAGGCAGGCCGAGCAGACGCTGCAACAGCCGGTGCACGGCGGTTGCAAGGAACAGGTCCTGCCCGCGGACCACCTCGGTCACGCCCTGCAGCGCATCGTCGATCACAACCGAGAGATGATAGCTGGTCGGCACCTCCTTGCGGGCCAGGATCACATCGCCCCAGGCTTGTGGAGCGGCGACGACCGTGCCCGTCTCGGCTCCCGGCCCCTCGCCCCGGTCGATCCAGCTGAGCTCACCGGCCGCCGCGCACGCCGCGGCCATATCGAGCCGCAACGCGTAGGGCACGCCCCGTTCGATCAGGCGGGTGCGCTCATCGGCTGACATCAGCTTCGCAGCACCGGGATAGAGCGGCGCGCCGTCGGGATCGCGCGGCCAGGGACCCGCCGCCTCCCGCTGCGCCACCAGCCTTGCAACCTCGGCGCGACTTTCGAAGCTTGGATAGACCAGGCCCTGCGCCGTCAACCGGTCAAGCGCGGCGCGGCAATCGGCGAGGTGTTCCGATTGCCGGCGCACCGGCTCGTCCCATCTGATGCCGAGCCAGGCGAGGTCCTCGTAGATCGCCGCCTCGTAGTCCGGCCGGCAGCGCGTCGGGTCGATATCCTCGATGCGCAACAGAAAGCGCCCCTGCTGTCGGCGCGCCAAATCGAAGTTCAGCAGCGCCGAATAGGCGTGGCCGAGATGAAGATAGCCGTTCGGGCTTGGCGCAAATCGGAAAACTGGTGGCACCTTCAACGCTCGTCCTGTCCGCATGCCTGATCCCGACCCAATCGACCGGCCGGCAATCCGTGCTTCAAGAGTCTGCTCCGATATGAGATGCATGCGCGGGTCAAGACCGCGCACGCCGAACGAATGATGCAATGACCGTTCACCTCGACAGCCAAGCCGACCTGGAAGACGCCGTCCATGCGCTGGTGAAGCGGGATACGCGGCTGAGGCCGATCCTCGAGGTCGCCGGCATGCCGGCCTTGCGGCGGCGCGAGGCGGGCTTTGTCGGGCTTGCCCATATCGTCTGCGGCCAGCAATTGTCGACCGCCTCGGCCGCCGCGATCTGGGCGCGGCTCTCCGCCGCGTTCGATCCTTTCGACCATCATGCCTGCCGCCGCGCGCGCGCCGACCGGCTGGGGCGGCTCGGGCTCTCCGCGGCCAAGATCAAGACATTGAAGACCATTGCGCGCGAACTCGCTGCCGACCGGCTCAACCTGGACGTCCTGGCTGAGGAAGACGCGGACGCTGCGCATCGCGCCCTGACCTCCCTGCACGGCATCGGCCCATGGACCGCCGACGTCTATCTGCTGTTCTGCCTCGGTCATGGCGATGCCTGGCCCGCCGGCGACCTTGCCGTCCAGGAAGCGATCCGCATCGGCCTCAAGCTTCAGACGCGTCCGAACCCAAAGCAGATGGCCTCGATCGCCGAACCGTGGCGGCCGTGCCGCGGCGCCGCGGCGCATCTGTGGTGGAGTTTCTATCGCGCGATGAAGCAGCGCGAAGGTGTCATCGGCACGTAACAAAGCTAACAACGTTTCAAACTTTGTTGCCGTTGCCAGCCGATGCGCCATGCGCGAAGAGATCGCACGACACAACAGCGGACAGCGAACATGACCTCCATGGACTTCGTGGTCGGGCGCAACGACCTCGGCCAATGCAAGCTGATCGAGACGGAACTGCCCGATGCCGGCGCGTTGCCGTCCGAGGCATTGCTGGTCAAGGTCGATCGCTTCGCCTTCACCACCAACAACATCACCTATGCGGTGGCGGGCGACGAGCTGAAATACTGGCAGCTGTTTCCGGCGCCAAAGGGTTTTGGCAACATCCCGGTCTGGGGCTTTGGCGAGGTGATCGCCTCGCACCATCCGAACGTCGCCGTCGGCGAGCGGCTGTTCGGCTATTTCCCGATGGCGACGCATCTCGTCATCGAGGCGACCGATGTCTCCAGACGGGCCTTGCGCGACGGCGCCGCGCACCGCCAGGTCGCCGCGAGCGTCTACAATATCTACGCGCGGGTCGGCAACGATGTCGCCTTCGCCGGACGGCAGGGCGATCATCAGGCGCTGCTGCGGCCGCTGTTCATGCTGTCCTTCATGGTCGACGATTATCTCGCCGAGAACGACTTTTTTGGCGCGCAGACGGCGATCCTCTCCTCGGCCTCCAGCAAGACGGCATTCGGACTCGCGCACCTGATCCACAGCCAGCGGGACAACATCACCGTGATCGGGCTGACCTCTGCTTCCAATGTCGATTTCGTCAAATCGCTCGGCTGCTATGACGAGGTCCTGACCTACGACCAGGCGACGTCGGTGCCGTCCAGCACGCCCGTCGTCTATGTCGACATGGCGGGCAACAGCCGCTTGCGCGAGACGCTGCACCGGCATTTTGGCGAAGCGATGCGATATTCGGGGCGGATCGGCCTCACGCATCGCGCCACCTCGCCTGACGAGCCGGATCTGCCGGGAGCCAAGCCAAAATTCTTCTTCGCACCGGACCAGATGCGCAAGCGCGCCAGGGAATGGGGACCAGGCGGCGTCGATCAGCGTTTTGGCCTGGCCTGGGCCGACTTTGCGCCGCGACTCGATAAATGGATCGATATCGTCGAAGGCCGGGGAGCGGAGGCGGTGCAAAAAATCTATCTCGACACGCTCGCGGGGCGCATTCCGCCCCGTCAGGGCCACATGCTCTCGCTGCGCGACTAAAGCGCTTTTGGCGGCGCCGCGAACGGTATAGCGTGCTCCCCGCAACGGCCGCACAGACGGCCGCGGGAAACGCCGATGCTCGACAAGACCGACGACATCTCGCTTCAGGTCGACGGCTGGCTGGCGCAATTCGAGCATGCGCTCACGGGCGCCGGCGAACTCGTATCGCTGTTCCATCCCGACAGCTTTTGGCGCGACGTGCTGGCGCTGAGCTGGACCATCAAGACCCTCAACGGCGCCGACGCAATCCTCCGGGAATTGCCGGCCGACGCCAGGAGCGCCCGGCCAATTGGCTTTGCGATCGATCCCAACCGCGCCCCGCCTCGCCGGGTGACGCGCGCCGGCACCAACGCAATCGAAGCCATCATCAACTTCGAAACCGCGGTCGGCCGCTGCAGCGGCATCATTCGTCTGATCGGGGATGCCGCCGACAACAATCGGCTGAAGGCCTGGACACTGCTGACCGCACTGGACCAACTGAAGGGATTTGAAGAGCAAGTTGGCGCGATGCGCCCGCGTGGGAATTCCTATTCGCGCGATTTTCGCGGCCCCAACTGGCTCGATCAGCGCAACGCCTCCGCTGCGTATGCCGACCGCGATCCGGCCGTCCTTGTCGTCGGCGCCGGGCAGGCGGGACTTGCGATCGCGGCGCGGCTGACCCAGCTCAAGGTCGACACCCTGATCGTCGAGCGCTGGCCGCGCATCGGCGACAACTGGCGGAGCCGCTATCACGCGTTGACGCTGCACAACCAGGTGCATGTCAATCACCTGCCCTACATGCCGTTCCCGCCGAACTGGCCGGTCTATATCCCGAAGGACAAGCTCGCCAACTGGTTCGAGGCCTATGTCGATGCCATGGAGCTGAATGTCTGGACCGGCGTCGCGCTCGAAGGCGGCAGCTACGATGAGGCGCAAGGACGCTGGACGGTGAGGCTGCGCCAGGCCGACGGGACGATCCGCGCGCTGCATCCGCGCCACATCGTGATGGCGACGGGCGTCAGCGGCATTCCGAACCTGCCCGACATTCCCTCGCTGAAGCGGTTTTCCGGCCAGGTGCTGCATGCGAGCCAGTATGACGATGGCGAGAACTGGAAGGGAAAGCGCGCGCTCGTGATCGGCACCGGCAATTCCGGCCACGACATCGCGCAGGATCTTCATTCGTCGGGCGCCGAGGTCACGCTGGTGCAACGCTCCTCGACGCTGGTGACCAATATCGAGCCATCGGCGCAGCTCGCCTACGCGAACTACAGCGAAGGCACGCTCGAAGACAACGATCTGATCGCCACATCGATGCCGCTCGCGCTGGCAAGACGGACCCACCAGATGCTGACCGAGCAATCGAGGCAGCTCGACCAGGTGCTGCTCGATGGCCTGACGCGGATCGGTTTCAAGCTCGATTTCGGCGAGGACCACACCGGCTGGCAATTCAAATATCTCACCCGTGGCGGCGGCTACTACTTCAACGTCGGCTGCTCCGACCTCCTGGTCGAGGGCGCGATCAGGCTCGCGCAGTTCTCCGACATCGACAGCTTCGTCGCCGCGGGCGTGCGGATGAGGAACGGCGCGACCATCGACGCCGATCTCATCGTGCTGGCGACCGGCTACAAGGGCCAGCAGCACCTCGTGCGCAAGCTGTTCGGCGACGACGTCGCTGATCGCGTTGGTCCGATCTGGGGCTTTGGCGAAGGCGCGGAACTGCGCAACATGTTTACGCGCACGGCGCAGCCCGGCCTGTGGTTCATCGCCGGCAGCCTCGCGCAATGCCGCATCAACTCGAAGTTTCTGGCGCTGCAGATCAAGGCCATCGAGGAAGGATTGCTGTCGCGCGCGGAATGACAGGAGAAGAACATGATGGACCAACGCGTGCAACCCGTCCTCGGCACAGGTGAACACCGCTACCGCGTGGTGCAGAACTGGGCCAAACTGCCCGATGGCTGGCAGCTCACTGACGTCGCTTCCGTCGCGGTCGACAGCAAGGACCGCGTCTACGTCTTCAATCGCGGCGACCACCCGATGATCGTGTTCGACCGCGACGGCAATTTTCTCAGGAGCTGGGGCGAGGGCCTGTTTGCGCGCGCCCATGGCCTGCACATCGATGCCGACGACAATCTCTATTGCACCGACGATGGCGATCATACCGTGCGCAAATGCTCTGCGGACGGCAAAGTGCTGCTCACCATCGGCCTTCCCCACAAGCCCGCGCTCTACATGAGCGGCGAGCCGTTTCACCGCTGCACCCATACAGCGCTGTCGCCGAAAGGCGAGATCTACGTTTCGGACGGCTACGGCAATGCCCGCGTCCACAAGTACACGCCGGACGGCAAGCTGATCGCGAGCTGGGGCGAACCGGGTAGCGATCCCGGCCAGTTCAACATCGTGCACAACATCGCAACCGACGTCGATGGCTTCGTCTATGTCGCTGACCGCGAAAACCACCGCGTGCAGGTCTTTGACGGCAACGGCCGCTACGAGACGCAATGGAACAACCTGCACCGGCCCTGCGCGCTGTGCTGCTGCGGCGGCAAACAGCCGACCTTCGTCATCGGCGAGCTCGGCCCGGGCATGTCGGTCAATCTCAACGTGCCCAATCTCGGGCCGCGCCTCACCATCGTCGACGCGAAGGGAAAGCGCATGGCACGGCTCGGCGGCGAGCACGGTCCGGGACTCGAGACCGGCAAATTCCTCGCCCCGCACGGCATCGCGCTGGATTCGCGCGGCGACATCTATGTCGGCGAGGTCGGCGTGACCAACTGGAAGACGAGCTTTCCCGACAGCGAGATGCCGGCCGAGGTTCGCAGCCACCGCTGCCTGCAGAAGCTGGAGAAAATCGCGGCTTAGAGTCGCCGTCATTGCGAGCGTAAGCGACGCAATCCGGAGCCATGGCAAAGACTCTGGATTGCTTCGGCGCTTTGCGCCTCGCAATGACGATGCGGGTGCCGCGTGCATCAATCCACCTTGATGCCCGAGGCCTTGATGATCGGCCACCAGCGGGCGGCCTCGGATTTCTGCAGGGCTCGCAGTGCGTCCGGCGCCTGCTGGTCGATCGCCGAGATCTGGATGCCGAGCTCGTCGAAGCGCTGTCGGACCTGGGGCTCAAACAGCACCCGCGTCATGGTCGCATTGAGTTTGGCAATCACATCCTTCGAAACGCCCTTCGGTACCCACAGGCCGTACCAGAGCAAGGCGAAAAACCCCCGTAAACCGGCTTCGTCCGCGGTCGGGATTTTCGGCAGGGACGGCAGCCGTGCGCGGCCTGATATCGCGAACGGCTTGACGCTGCCGGCCGCGAGCAGGCCGCGAAAATTCGAGGCCGGCTCGATCATGAAATCGATCTGCTCGGCCAGAAGGTCCTGCATCGCCGGGCCGTTGCCCCGGTAGGGCACGAACTGGAACTTCGTGCCGGTCTCCTTCTGGAACGCGATGCCGGCGAGGTGCCCGGTGGCGCCGACGCCGGCGATGCCGACCGAGGCCTTGTCCGGATTGGCCTTGAGCCAGGCGATCAGCGCGCTCAGATCGTCGGCCGGCAGGGTCTTGCGGCCGACGATCAGGAGCGGCTCGCTGCCGATCAGGATGACGGGTTCCAGGTCGCCTATGAGATCGAAGGACAGCGGATAGAGCCCGCCGGTCAGCATGTGCGTGGTCGAGGTTCCAATCGAGAGCGTATAGCCGTCGGGCGGCGCGCGCACCGCGCGGGCCACGCCAAGGCTCCCGGCGGCGCCGCCGACATTCTCGATAACGACCGGCTGCCCCAAAATCGCCCGCATTCGCTCAGCCAGATAGCGCGCCAGCGTGTCGGTTGCGCCGCCGGCCGGAAACGGCACGATCATCGTGATCGCGCGCGCCGGATAGTCCTCGGCCATCGCCGCTGGACCAACGAAAAGCGCCGTCAGTGCGACAGCCAGTGCTGTCAGCAATCGCATCATGATGCCCTCCTCCTCCCCCTGATCCGGCGCCTTTTTCGGCGCTCTGGCGTGCACCGCACGCGGGACCCGTGTGCGGGATAAGCCGTTCTCAGCTCTTCACAATCCCGTCACGCTGCATGTAGTATGTCAACTCATGCTGCTTCGCAGCCGTGAGGGTCAGGAGCGTTATTTGAACGCACATGTCTCGCAAGGCGGTTGGCCGGTGTTGGTGCTCAATGCGGACTTCCGGCCGCTGAGTTATTACCCGCTGTCGCTTTGGTCCTGGCAGGACGCGATCAAGGCGGTGTTTCTCGATCGCGTGAACATCGTCGAGTTCTACGACCGGGCAGTGCGAAGTCCGAGCTTCGAAATGCAGCTGCCCAGCGTCGTTTCGCTGAAATCCTTCGTCAAACCATCGACCCACCCCGCTTTTACCCGTTTCAACGTTTTCCTCCGCGACCGCTTCGTCTGCCAATATTGCACCTCGCCTGACGACCTCACCTTCGACCACATCATCCCGCGCAGCAAGGGTGGCCAGACCACCTGGGAAAACGTCGTCGCCGCCTGCTCGCCCTGCAATCTGAAAAAGGGCAACCTGACGCCGCAGCAGGCAAGAATGTTCCCGCGGCAGGCGCCCTACGCACCCACGGTGCACCAGCTGCACCGCAACGGCCGGCTGTTCCCGCCGAACTATCTGCACGACAGCTGGCTCGACTATCTCTATTGGGACACCGAGCTCGATCCATAGGCGCTCGTGCTTTTGCGGCGGGGTGCGCCAGGCCTCATGATCCGCAGAGGAGACGGTGCAGCAATTTGAATGACGTCTGTGCTCGACCTGCCGGAAGGCAATTTGTTGCGTGCAGCTCACGACGGCTCGTCAGAGTGAGATCGGCGGACATGGTTTCGCGTCCCCGCGGCGCCTGATGCCCGAGCTTTGCGTCGTTGGCGGCCCTCTGAGATCGAGAGGGCGCAGGGAAGGCCGGGCGCTGACCGCGCCCGTGGCCCGCCTGCAGCAAAAAAAGCAGGCGGCAGTTACCACAGGTTTGGCCGAGGCATCCCGGCCTTCCCTGCGCGACGGTTTTAACGGTGTCCTTCGTGCTCTCCCTGGGAACCGGGCTTTCTTGCTCCCATCGCCGTGCGGATCGCGCCCGCGCGACTTGGCCTCAGCGTCGGGAGGCCAGGACCACACGACTTCGCCGTCCGCGACCTCGCTGCTCGTCCGGCAACGCCATCGCGTCCATCGCATCCCGCCTCGCGTGTCGTGACGATCGCGATACGCCCCTCTCATCGAAGCGAGACGGCGACAATGAAACACACTTTTCCGAAAAACGGAATAAGAATATTTTTGGGCCGGGGACTGGACAGCCCGGTAGAATCAACATTGGAAGCTGCTCGCCGAAACCAACAGTGCACAGCATGGGCAGCGCGCCGGCTGTTGCCGATACGCCGGGCCCGGCGCATCATCCTGACCTGCTCAAGTGGAGGACCATCATGATCGACCACATCGGCTTTCCCGTCTCCAACTATGATCGCGCCAAGGCGTTCTATTTGGCGGCCCTTGCACCGCTGGGTTACGCGTTGATGATGGAAGTCACCAACGAACAGACCGGCGGCCATGGTGATCACGCCGGGTTCGGCGACACCCACCCGGACTTCTGGATCGGAACCGGCCAGGCCGCCGCGACCGCGACCCATGTTGCCTTCCGCGCCAAGGACCGTGCGACCGTCGACGCCTTCTACAAGGCGGCAATGGCCGCGGGCGGCCGCGACAACGGCGCGCCGGGCCTCCGGCCGCACTATCACAAGGACTATTACGGCGCCTTCGTGCGCGATGCGGATGGCAACAATATCGAGGCCGTCTGTCACGACCCGGCGTGACCACCGAGCCAGCGCATCGGCGGCGCTCGGGGCCTTCGTGCATATGGTCCCTCGGGTCAAGCCCGAGGGCTCGGCTTATGGGACGATCAATCCTGAGACCGCCTCGTCTTCGTCCATGAGCACGCCGTGCTGTCCCGGCGTGGCCATGACCCCGGAAATGATTCCTTTGGGATCCAACACGACTCGCCAGTGCGACACGCCATGTTCCTGCTCGACCGTGTAGACGTCGTCGCCCTGATTATCGACGCCCAGATAGCGGACCGACTGAACCGCCCCCAGTGGCGCAATGACGGACTGCAATCGCGAGAACCGGTCAGTGGACGACCAGGACCGCGTATCGTCATAGTCGAGATTGCCTTTGACGATGCCGTCAATGACGCGCGTCAGGGCGGCGTCGCGTCCCGGGTCCGATGACTGCGTCTTCTGTCTCTCTGCCGCCGCGCTCGCGATCCGTTGCGCCGTGTTCGCATCGATGCGTGTCATCCTCACATCGCCGCCGCTCCGGTGTACGATCAGCGACACTGCCCGTCCCTGCATGTCAGGGATGAAGGTGATCCGTGCATCGCTTCGTCGGTAGAAAAATTCCGTTGTGCTCCGCGGGTAGATCGGATGTCCCGGCTGTTCCGAAAGACTCGCGGCCAATTGCTGTCCGTCGCGGGTGATCCGCAGGACGGCGTTGCCATAGCGATATGCTCCGACATAGTCCTCGAGCAATCGCGTATCGACTGACGTCTCCTCGTACCACCCCTTGGCTGCGACATCGACTTGAGGAGGCGCGACTTCAGCCGCACAAACGGCGAGGCTGACGCCAAGACAGGCCAGCGCCGCTGCCAACAACCGCGCGTGTCGGATTTTCGTCCGCAGCATGTTTCTGATCCTTTGCTCCAGGAATGACTTCGATCCGAACCTGGCGATCGCCAGCGCGTGGCTTGCTGACTGTCTTTCACCGACGGCGACGAGCGTCTCGCCATAGCGTGCAACAGGGTAACCAAGGCTCAGGACCCGGGCATCACAGTCGATTTCGATGGCCATACGGAGCCGCTGCACATGCCACCACAGCACCGGGTTCCACGGCATGCAGACGAGAAGACAGATGGCGATGGTCAGCAGTTGAGCGTCGCGCGCGTCGAGATGGGACTGCTCATGCGCGATCACCAGTTCCTGTTCGCCGGCAGACAATTCTGTCAGCCAATGCGGCACCACGATAACCGGACGCAGAAACCCGACGACGGCGGGGCCACAGTCCTTCGATATGTAAACGGCGGCGCCCGCCAGGCAACCCCGCCCCCAGCGTCGCCGGCGCCACGCCAACGCTGCGCCACTGGCGATGATGACGAGCGCCAGAGTCGCGGATGCAGTGCGCCAAGCCCATTCGAGCAGCGTGTCCACACCTTTGAATGCCTGGATCGGACCGCCGTCGGCGATCGGCCAGGCGACCCGTGGCAGTTCGATCGCCCTCACCTGCGGCGGCGCAGGCATGTTGGGAGATATCCCTTGGTTGGCGACGCGCATCATTTCCGGGATCTGCACCGAGGAGGTCTTGGAAGTGACGAGGGGGATCACGAGAGAGGCAACGATGCCCAATCCCCACAGCCACCGCGTCGGCCTTCGTCGAACCTGCGCCGATCGCTCGAACGCGAGGGCGGCAAAGCCTATCAGCAGGCTCACGACGATGGCGTAGAGCATCCAGGACAACATTCAGATCATCCTACTAGACCTATAGTAGATCATGCCGGGTTCGAGCATGCCTGTCAACTATGAGAATAGTTTCGAGGTCCTCTGATCTTCGTCTCAGCGCGCTTCGTGTGCGGCGCGCGAGGGTGCGATCGCCAGCCACACTGGAATCCGGCGCCTGGCGAGCCAATAGGGCCGCCACAGCGACCGCCAAAGGATGCGGTCGAGCGGCGCCGTACCCCATTTGCGCTGGCTCAAGTCGATCTGTGACAGATCATGCATGTGCAACCATTTCCGCGCCGCCCACGACAGCTCGCGCGGCACGTCCGCATTTCCTGGCCCCCTGAGTTCGACGATCATCGGCAAGGGATCACGAAAGGCGCAGGCCACCTTCAGCGTGACGACGCGCGCGCCATCTCGCCGCATGCTCCAGAGCCGCGAGCGATTATGCGCCAGGTTGTAACCATAGGTGCGCAGGCAGTTCTTCATGGCCGCCGCTTCCGCGATGATGGCGGCGGTGGAACTCAACGGCACGAAATCGTAAGCAGCCACTTGACCCGGCGCGAGCCACATGTCGGCGATCGGCTGACGGCCGAGATTGAGATGCAATGCAATGATCGTCCGCCAGTCATCTGCGGCGCCGAGGGCCTGATCCATGCGCATGTCCGGCGTCCATAGCTTATTGATGACAGCGTGAACCGGCAGCGTGGCAACGAGGTTGGCGACCGCCAGTTCGGATCCTCAGGCCGGCGCGGTCAGAAACACGTCATCCATGAACAAGGCGTCGATGCCCGACTTGCGAAACGTGACGATCGCGTCGGTCGGTGCGCAAACGATCGGTTCGGAATCGTTGAACGACGTGTTGACGACGATCGGCACGCCGGTCTTGGCGAAGAAGCAGGAGATCAGCTCGTGAAAGCGCGGATTTGATTTCTTGCTCACGATCTGGACCCGCGCGCTGCCGTCCTTGTGGACGACCGCCGGAATGAGGTCGCGCCGGTCATCCTTGACGGCGCAGGCGAACAGCATGAACTCGTGGCTCGCCGTCTGCGCACCGACCTCGAACCATTCCTCGGCATGCTCCGCCAGCACGCTCGGCGCAAAGGGGCGGAAATCCTCCCGGTGCTTGACCTTCTGGTTGAGGATGTCGCGCATGTCCGGCCGGCGCGGATCGGCCAGCAGCGAACGGTTGCCCAGCGCCCGCGGCCCGAACTCCATGCGGCCCTGAAACCAGGCCACGATCTTGCCGTCGGCGATCATGTTGGCGGCGTCGCGCGCAGGCGACTTGCTTCGCCTCGCCGCAAGCCCCGACGACTTCACCGCGGCCAGAATGTCGCTCCGCTTGAACGCAGGGCCGAGATACGGCGTGGATTTGCCGCGCTCGGGCGCGCGCTTCTGCGTCGCGCAATGCACGGCAAGGGCGGCGCCGATCGCCGTGCCGGCATCGTGCGGCGCGGAGGGTATGAACACGTTGGCGAACTCGCCGGACCGCTTGATAACGTCGTTGGTCACGCAATTGAGCGCGACGCCGCCCGCAAGACACAGATTGTCGAACGGCACCCTGCGCTTGACGCGGCGGACCAGCGCCGTGACCGCCGCATCGGTCGCCTCCTGCAGGGCTGCCGCGACGTCGGCATGCCGCGGCAAGATTTCAGCCCCGTCCTCGCGCGGCGGCCCGAACATGGCTTCCATTTTGGCGAAGCCGACGCCATGAAAACCGAGAAACTCCGGGTTCACGCCGTAATTCACGTCGTCGGCACGCATGATCGCGCGGAGCTGTTCGCGGAAGATATCGGGGTTGCCGTAGGCCGCCAGGCCCATGACCTTCGACGCATCGTAATGCGAGAAGCCGAGATAGCCGCTGAACACCTCCCACAGGAAGCCGATCGAATGCGGATATTCGAATGTCTCCACGGACTGGATGCGGGTCCCGACCGCCTTCGCGAGCATCGATCCGGCCGTCTCGCCGATGCCATCGATGGTGAGAATGGCCGCCCGATCGAAGGGCGACGGAAAATAGGCCGAGGCGGCATGGGCCATGTGGTGCGGCACGAAATGCAGCCTTGGTCCGAGCGAACGTCCCAGCAGGTCCTCGACGGCGCCCTGCACCTGGCCTAGCCGCAGCCGAAAAGTCTCCTCCAGCCGCGGATCCCACCACTCGGCGCGATATTGCTTGCGGCGCATTTTTGGATCGAACGAGTAGGCGACGTGGCCGATGTCACGGGCGGTGATCCCGGCAGCGTTCAGGCAATGGCGGATGGCCCGTTCGGGGAGCTGATGCGGGTTGTCGAATTCGGCCTGCTTGCCGTGCTTGATGCGATTGAACCGTTCCTCCTCGACCGCGGCAACGAGCTTGCCGTCGACGAGCAGTGCGGCGGCAGACTCGTGATAGACCGAATTGATTCCAAGGACGTTCACCAGTTCGCCTCCATTTGTCCATCCCTTCCACGACCCGCAGCAGAATAGCCAACCTGCCGAAAATAGTGAGGTGGCATCGTGGCACGCCTGCGGCCGCGGCCTGGACGCCGCTGTCGCGCGGACATTCGGGCCGGCTGATAACCGCCTTGGGGCGTTCGCGTCCAGCCAGCGCATGTCCCGGCGAAGCGGCTCCGGCTCGCCGATAAGGACATGCGCCACCATCAAGATCTACGGCGCTTCCCGGCCATATTGGATTTACTGACTGATCCAGTATGACCGGGAAGCGCGGTAGTCCATCGCATTTTAGCGAACTGTCGGACGGACCTTTCAAGGTTTCCGAACTACCGTCGGGTCATGAGCATCATGACCTGCGTCCTGTCCGCACGCCTCGTGGCCGCATCTGCGCCGCCTCCTCATCACGCTTGAGGACGGCGCGCCTCCGCGAGCTCCCGAACAGCCTCCTGATCTCAGCACACCACGCCGCCGACCGCGGCGAACGACGAAACTTTGCCCGCCGAAGCGGACGCGCGTCCAACGAGGCGGGCGCAACGGAGAGGCCGCCATGGCCACCACGCCGCTGCGCGTCAGCGCCCCGCAATCACCCTACCGGGATTGCGAAATCGTGCGTCTCGAACCCGCCGATCCGGCCGCGCCGCCGCGAGCGATGTGCACCGATGCGGCGAGCGGCCTGATCATCGGCAGCCCGTCGATCCTGCCGGAGCGCCGGGATGATCAACAAGACCTCAATGCAGAGGCGGTCATTGCGAAGATCGGCGGCACCTATCGCCTCGCCTCGGTCGCTGTCGAGATCGGGACGGACGAGCTGGCGCGGCTGACCCGGCGCGTTTCCGACGAATTGCGGCTACGCCGCCGCCTGTGGCGACGACAGAGGCGGGCACGGGCCCGCGGTGTGGATGCCGAGGAGCGTCAAGCGCCCGACAGGCTTCGCACCTGATCCGCCAGGACATCGGCGACCAGGGGTCCCCCCAGCCCACGGTCATCAGTTCGTCGGCGACAAGCGAAGTCGATCCGCTCCGCAGATGGGGTTCCGGTCGCGGACCGGCTCAACAAGCCATCCTAGAAGCGGCTCTGCAACCTCAAGGCTTGTCCGGCAGCGCCTTCGATGCCGCCCATCTTCGCGAGATGGATCACATCCACGGGAAGGACGGCGCGGCGTTCCGCCTCGAGGCGAAACAAGACACCGTCCGCCACTGCCCGCATTCGCTGCCGAGACGCATCGCATCGTCCTGCGTCACCGCGGTGAATTGCACTCCGCCAGCGCCGCGACGGAGTGATCCGAGTCGCCGCAACGGCGCGGCGGCCTCCAACTTAAGTACAGCTTTGGATTGACGCGTGCCAATACTATGTTAGATTGTGTTTTCGTTCCTAATCAACCATAACACCTTACAATCAAGCAATCCGCGATCCGGTCGCCATCCATGCTCTTTCGCTGGCGCAGCATGCCGGAGAGAAAGCGTTACGACGGCGCCTTCAAAGAACATGCAGGGGTCAACAACACAGCAGAGGAGATCAATATGGCAGAGGAACCGCTTTATCCCGCAGTCAACATCATCAATTCCACAACCCACGCTGTGACTGGAACGGTTGTCTACGCGGCCTGCAGCGACGACGACTTCAAAATTGCCGCCGGACCCGGCACCTCGTGGACCGGACCGTACCGTGGCGGATGCTTGATCACTGAAATCAGCGCCCAGATCGCGTATGAAGGGACATTCGTTGAGGCCACACCGTATGAATCATCGGGCACATCTTACAGCGAATTCGCCGTCATTCAGCAGAACCAGAAAAATCCTCCAGGTTTCGAAGTGACGCGGCGAACCACCAAGTCCGAAGAGGCCCGTGAGCAGCAGGCGGCCGAATAACGGACAACACAGCGGCCAAGACAGACGGGAGAGCGCGTGTCGCGCGGCGACTGCGCCCTCCGGATGATCGCGACTGGTCTGGGCTTCAGTCATCTGAACGAAGAGCGACGCGATATTGCCGAGTTTGACGCTGCAACGCATTTTTCCTCCGCGCCAAAATCCCTCATCGGCGCCTCACGCCGAATCTCTGCGGCGTAGTCGTCATCGCCACGCCTGCGGTGGCGGTTGATCGGATTGAAGCGGTGCCGGCTTGCGCGGCCGGCAACAGAGGCTCATGCCCGGCGCTTCAATTCGTTCCGGTGACCGCCAGATAGGCGGCGGGATCGCCGCTGTCGATCAGATGCTCGATGGTACGCTGCAGCGGCGCGCTCATCGGAACGTTGAGATTGATGTCGTTCGGCGGAATCGGCGCCTGGAACCATCTGGCATAGATCTTCTTGATCTCACCGCTGCGATAGACCGCCGCGACAGCATCATCGACCACCATCTTGAAGGCCGGGTCGTCGCGCCGGATCATAATGCCGTAAGGCTCGACCGACAGTGCGTCATCCGACACCATGTAGTCGCCCGGCGCCGCCGAATGCGCCATCCGGCTGTAAAGCAGGATATCGTCCATCACGAAGGCGTCGGCGCGGTCGGACTCCAGCATCCGGAATGCCTCGCCATTGTCCTTGGCGGCCAGGATGGTGATACCCAGATTGCGCTGCGCGTTGAGCTCGCTGAGCTGCTTGAGATTGGTGGACCCGATGGTGGAGACGGCGATCTTGCCCCTGAGGTCGTCCAGGGTCCGCAACCTGGCGCTCGTCTTGGTCATGAAACGGTTCGCAGCGACGAAATAGGTGATCGAGAACCCCACCACTTTCTGGCGCTCGATGTTGTTGGTGGTGGTTCCGCATTCCATGTCGATCGTACCGTTCAACACCGAGGGAATGCGGCCCGACGGAGTGACGGGCACGAGCTTGACGTCGAGTTTCGGCAAGCCGAGCTTTGCTTTCACGGCGTCGGCGGCCAGGTAGCAGAGCTCCATGGCATAGCCCACGACCTTCTCGTTGCCGTCATAGAAGGAAAACGGGGTCGATGATTCACGGTGACCGATCGTGATGACGCCCGTGCTCCTGATCTTCTCCAGCGTGCCGGTGAGTTGTTCGGCCATCGCCGCATGACCCGCGACGCTCAGCGCGGCTGCGGCCAGCATGATCTTGATACGCATCGCTCTATCTCCTCGTTGAAATCGATAAATCATGTCTGCAATCGCCCGGTCATTTCGCACGTCATGCCGTGGACACTCGACTGGCCGGAGGGCCGCGCCGATCGAGGTGGGCCGGCCGGCCCACGATCGCGGCGTACTGGTCGATCGAGGCCGGCCGCCCGAGCAGATAGCCCTGCGCGAAATCGCAGCCCGCCCGCGCCAGAACATCGAGCTGCGCCTCGGTCTCGACGCCTTCGGCCGTCACGGGAAGCTCGAGCCCGCGCGCCAGACCGATGACACCGCGCAGGATCGCCTTGGATTGCGCGCGGTCGAGGTTCAAAATGAAGCTGCGGTCGATCTTGATCATGTCGAACGGGAACGCCTGCAGATAGGACATCGAGGAATAGCCGGTGCCGAAATCATCGAGCGCGATGCCGACCCCGAGCGCCTTGAGGCGGCGCAGGATCGAGACCGCGCGGGAGAAGTCGTCGATCAGGACGCCTTCGGTGATCTCGAGCTCGAGCCGGGTGGGGCTCAGCCCGGTCTCGATCAGGATCTCGTGCACCAGCCGCACGATGTCGTCGCTCCGGCACTGCACGGGCGACAGGTTGACGGAGATCTTCAATTGATTCGGCCAGGATGCGGCCTCGCGGCACGCCGCGCGCAGGATCCATTCGCCCATGGCGACGATCAGGCCGGTTTCCTCGGTCAGCGGGATGAAGACGCCGGGCGGGACCAGGCCGCGCTTCGGATGCCGCCAGCGCACCAGCGCTTCGAAGCCCGCGATCTCGCCCCCGATCCGCACCAGCGGCTGGAAATCGAGCCGCAGTTCGTCGTTCGCCACGGCGGATTGCAGGTCGTGCTGCAATTCGCGGCGGTCGCGCAGCTGCGCGCCCATCTCCGTCTCGAAGAAGCGGATCGCGTTGCGCCCTTCGGCCTTGGCGCGGTAGAGGGCAATGTCCGCATTGGCCAGCAGCGTCGCCGCCTCGTTGCCGTCGGCGGGCGAGCATGCGATGCCGGTGCTGATCCCGATGCTCACCTGCCGCCCTGCTATCTCGATGTCCCCGATCAGGGCCGTCCGCAGCTGCTCCGCGAGCTGGCCGGCGGCCGGCGCATCGTCATGCGTGACCACGATGAACTCGTCGCCGCCGACCCGCGCCAAAAAGGCA
>Ga0070709_10000661_pt1 | contig 19635 bp, 15 predicted proteins | sample LARL51metaG_FD_65449 | JGI IMG/M metagenome (GOLD analysis project Ga0070709, IMG submission 65449) | Corn, switchgrass and miscanthus rhizosphere microbial communities from Kellogg Biological Station, Michigan, USA - LAR L5-1 metaG | ecosystem: Host-associated > Plants > Roots > Rhizosphere ... | reverse complement strand
GCGATGGTCACCGATTTCGACTGCTGGCATCCGGGCCACGACGCGGTCACGGTGCAGGACATCATCCGTGTCCTCGGCTCGAATGCCGACAAGGCCAAGGCGCTGGTGGCGCGGCTGGCGCGGGAGTTTCCACGGGACCACGAGCCTTGTCCGGTCGGTTCGGACCGCGCGCTCGACAACGCGCTGATCACCGCCCCGGACGCGCGCGATCCCGAGCTTCTGAAAAAGCTCGATGCGGTGGCCAGTCGCATCATGCGCGACTGGAAGCTGCCTTAAGGCGAGGGGAGCGCGCCATGAAGGTCGACGGCAAGCATTTCCGCACCATCTGGCTCGAAGCTGACGGCATGAGCGTCGGCGCCATCGACCAGCGGCGGCTGCCGCATGAATTCATCATCGCACAGCTCAGGACCTGCGAGGATGCCGCCGAGGCGATCCGCTCCATGCTGGTGCGCGGTGCGCCGCTGATCGGCGCCACCGCCGCCTACGGCATGGCGCTGGCGATGCGCGCCGACAGCTCGGATGCGGGGCTCGACCGCGCCTATCAGATGCTGATCGTGACGCGGCCGACCGCCATCAACCTGAAATGGGCGCTCGACGAGATGCGCACCATGTTGCGGCCGCTGGCGCCGTCGGCGCGCGGCGCTGCCGCCTATGCGCGCGCCGATGCCATCGCGGAGGACGACATCGTCATCAACCGGGGCATTGCCGGACACGGGCTTGCGCTGATCGAACAGATTGCCGCGCGCAAGAAGCCGGGCGAGCCGGTCAACCTACTGACCCATTGCAATGCCGGCTGGCTCGCCACGGTGGACTGGGGCACGGCAACGGCGCCGATCTACCTGGCGCATGAGCGCGGCATTCCGGTCCATGTCTGGGTCGACGAGACGCGCCCGCGCAACCAGGGTGCGTCGCTGACGGCCTGGGAGCTCGGCCATCATGGCGTGAAGCACACCGTCATTCCCGACAACACCGGCGGCCATCTGATGCAGCATGGCTTGGTCGATCTGGCGATCGTCGGCACCGACCGCGTCGCCGCCAATGGCGATGTCTGCAACAAGATCGGCACTTACCTGAAAGCGCTGGCGGCGCGCGACAATGGCGTGCCGTTCTATGTCGCGCTGCCGTCGCCGACCATCGACTTCACCGTCAATGACGGCATCGCCGACATTCCGATCGAGCAGCGCGGTGCCGACGAGGTCGCGACCATGACGGGCCGCACTGCCGGCGGCCGCATCGAGACGGTGCGGATCGTGCCCGAGGGCTCGCCGGTCGCAAATTACGGCTTCGACGTCACGCCGGCGCGGCTGGTCAGCGGCCTGATCACCGAGCGCGGCGTACTTAAGGCTGATCGTGCCTCGCTCGCGGCGGCTTTTCCGGAACGGCTGGCGAGGGCGGCGGAGTAGGGCTGAGCGGAGTCGTTCTGGTTGAGCCGATCGCTGGACTGCCTCCGCAAGCTCGCTGTGCTCCCCTCCCCCTTGCAGGGAGGGGTTGGGGGTGGGGTTGCCAAGCACACCGATCTGTCGTGGGGACCCCCCTCCCCGACCCTCCCCCGTAAGGGGGAGGGGGCGCACCGCCGCGCGGCGCGAGCGTTCGCTCCAATGATCAGCTTAGCGAAAGTCCCGTGGCTTGCTCGAGCTCGGCGATCGCCTGCGTGGCACTGACGACCTTGATCGTGGTCATGCCCATCTCGCGCGCCGGCTTCAGGTTGACGCCGAGATCGTCGAGGTAGACGCAGTTCTTCGCGTCGACGCCGAGCGCCTCGACCATCATCTGGTAGATGCGCGGATCGGGCTTGCGCAGGCCGATCTTGGCCGACTCGATGACGTGATCGAACAGCACCATCACCTCGGCGACGTACAGCGAGCGCCCGCTTTGGCTGCCGATGGCGTTGGCGGGAAGATTATTGGTGATGCAGCCGGTCTTGAAGTCTTGGCCGATCCGCTTCAGCGCCGCGACCATTTCGGGCCGCAGGTCGCCGACCAGCAGCGGCAGCACCTCGCGGCCCCGAACCTCGGCGCCGCCGAGCGCCAGCGACTCCTCGGCAAACAGCCGGTCGAACGTATCGGCGTCGATCTCGGCGCGCTCGAATTTCGCCCAGGCGTTTTCGAGATGATTGGCGGCGTTGGTGCGGCGGATGATGTCGACGGGAAAGCCGCGCTCGCGTTCGAAGCGCGCGAACGCTTCGAACGGCGACGTGGTCAGCACGCCACCAAAATCCCAGATCACCGCCTCGATCATCCCTGCTCCGTCACACCATTGTCGGTCACGGCAACGGCTAACACGGGATGCCGGCGCATGGCCAGTCTCGCCACTTGTCTGTTTGCTTGCCTCAGGACTTGGCGCTCAGGCCGCGAGCAGCTATGGCTTCGCGGATGAAATGCCTCGTTCGATCGGCGATCGCCGCAGCGCTCCTCGGTGCGGCGCCGGCCCATGCGATCGTCGGCGGTGCCGCGCCGTCGACGGACGGGATCGGCCGCTCGGTCATCAGCATCGTCGGCTCGCGCGGTAATTTCTGCAGCGGGGCGCTGATTGCACCAAAACTCGTGCTGACGGCCGCGCATTGCGTGCAGCCGGGCGCTGAATACCGCATTGTGGAATATGATGCCGACCGCAAGGCGGCGCTGAAGATGGTGCGGCGCGTCGCTGTTCATCCCGGCTTCAACATGCAGGCCATGCTGGGTCACCGCGCCAGCGCCGATGTCGCACTGCTGGAACTCGACGCCACGCCGCGCGAGACGGTGGCCGCGCTCTCCATTCCGCAAACGCCGATTGCGCCGGGTGGAAAATTTGCCATCGCCGGCGTTGGTGTCACGGTGCGCGGCGACGGCAAGAGCAGCGGGCAAGTCCGCAGCGCGGCGCTGATCGCCATCGGCAAGCCGGGAACGTTGCAGATCAGGCTGGTCGATCCGGTCGGTCAGGGCAATCAGGTCGGGCTCGGCGCCTGCACCGGCGATTCCGGCGGACCGGTGTTCGAGGAGCAATCGGGCGAGCCCGCAATTATCGGCGTCATCAGCTGGTCGACCGGGCCCAATGGCAGCGACGGTTGCGGCGGCCTGACCGGCGTGACGCCGCTGACGCTCTATCGCGACTGGATTGTTCGGACCGCGCAGCAATGGGGTTTTGCGCTGTGAATAATGCAGGCGTGGATACGCTGACGGGCGCACGGCTTGCTCCGGACGTCATCACCCGCGAAAGGCGGGTGATCCAGTACGCCGCGGCCTTGTCGGCTCGAGCGCCGCGGTCTCTGGAATACTGGATCGCCCGGAACAAGCCGGGCGTTTGTATCGATAGAGAGATCGGATCATGACGCTCTGCGTGGCTGTGGGTTGACCGTCGTAGGCATTTAATCCAGCCTGCGAGCTACCCGAGGAAACGCCACAACGATGAACATCGAAACCGCCCGCGCGTCCTATGCGCCCGACTCGCAATCAACCGAACATGTCGACGTGCTGATCGTCGGCGCCGGCATCTCCGGCATCGGCAGCGCCTATCATTTGCGACGGGATCTCCCGGACACGAACTTTGTGATCCTGGAGAGCCAGCAGAGTTTTGGCGGCACCTGGATCACACACCGCTATCCCGGCATCCGCTCCGACAGTGACCTCCACACGTTTGGCTACAGTTTCAAGCCCTGGGTCGGTCCGCCGATCGCAACGGCCCAGGAGATTCTCGCCTATATGGGCGACGTCATCACTGAGAATGATCTCGAAAGGCACATCCGCTACGGGCACAGGATCGAGACCGCGAGCTGGTCGAGCGAAACGAAGATCTGGACCATCGAGGCCGTCAAGCTCGCCACCGGCGAGCGCGTCGCCTTCACCACAAACTTTCTCTGGATGTGCCAGGGCTATTATCGCCACTCCGAGGGTTACACGCCGGAATGGCCCGCTATGGACAAGTTCAAGGGCCGCATCGTGCACCCGCAGCTCTGGCCCGACGACATCGAGCTGAAGGACAAGCGCGTCGTCGTGATCGGCTCCGGTGCAACGGCGGCAACGCTGATTCCGTCGATCGCCGACGAGTGCACGCATGTCACGATGCTGCAGCGTTCGCCGACCTTTTTCCGGCTCGGCCGCAACGCGATCGAGCTTGCCGAGCAGCTGCGCCAGCTGCAGGTGAAGGAGGAGTGGATCCACGAGATCGTGCGGCGGAAAATCCTGTTCGAGCAGGATGCGTTCACGCGGCGCTGCATCGCCGAGCCCGAGCAGGTCACGAAAGAACTGATCGGCCAGATCACGGCGGTGCTCGGTTCCGACTATGACGTCGCCACACACTTCACGCCAAAATATCGGCCGTGGCGGCAGCGCATCGCCTTCGTGCCCGATGCCGACCTGTTCCATGGCATCAAGAGCGGCAAGGCATCGGTCGTGACAGACGAAATCGAGCGCTTCACGGAGCAGGGCATCCTGCTGAAGTCCGGCAAGCAACTCGACGCCGACATCGTCGTCACCGCGACCGGCTTCAACCTCTCTGTGCTCGGCGACATCGCGTTCACGGTCGACGGCAAGCCGCTCGACTTCGCCAACACCGTGACCTATCGCGGCATGATGTTCACCGGCGTGCCGAACATGGCCTGGGTGTTCGGCTATTTCCGCGCCTCCTGGACGCTGCGCACCGATCTGGTCGCCGAGTTCGTCTGCCGGCTGCTCAAGCACATGAGCGCGACGGGCGCGCGCAAGGTCGAAGTGGCGCTGCGGCCCGAGGACCACAACATGCCGCTATTGTCGTGGATCGATCCGGACAATTTCAACCCCGGCTACATGATGCGCAACATGCATTTGTTGCCGAAGCGCGGCGACAAGGCGGAATGGCAGCACAACCAGGATTATTGGGCCGAGAAGGACCAGTTCCCCGCGATCGATCTCGACGACAAGGCGTTCGTCTACGAATGATCGGTGTCTGGCGGCAAGGAGCCGACCCAGAATTCCGCTGTCGTCCCCGCGAAGGCGGGGATAACCACAGGCGGCGTTGCTGATCTCCGTCATAGCGAGGGGCTTTAGGCCCGAAGCAATCCAGCAGTCGCGCAAGGCTCTGGATTGCTTCGCTTCGCTCGCAATGACGAGTAACCCGACTCGTCCAGTCTCTAGCTCACGGACGCTTCTGCTGAGACTGTTGCGCCTGCGCCGGCCTGCGCGGTTGCGCGGCGAGCCGGGCGTTTGCGGCCTGGGCCTGCGGATCGATCTTGAAATCCCACTTGACCGCGGCGTCGCTGACGTCGCGCAGGGTCTGCCGGCCTTCGTCCATCAGCTTCGCGGACTTCAGTCGGAAGGTATCGGCCATCTCGCGCAGCGAGCGCAGCTTGTCGTAGAGTTCCTCGGTCTTGCCGTCGGCAAAACCGGGCACCACGCCCTCGATCTTGCCGATCACGGTATCGAAGCCGGCAAACGCATTGTCGGCCTTGTCCATGATGCTGTCGATCGCGTCGCCCTTGCTGCGCAGCGAGGTGGTGGTGCTTTCGAACGACAAAAGCCCGTCCTTGATCGCGTCGGCATTGGCGACGATCACCTTGTCGACATTGTGCAGGGACTCGGTCATCGATTCCTGATCGTGCAGGTCGGCGGTCAGGACGGGAATGCCGTCCGCATCGAGCGGGACGGGGGGCGCGGCCGGCGCGCCGCCGACCAGCGAGACGGCCGCGATGCCCGTCAGTCCCTGGAACTCGATGCCGGCGACGGTGTCCTTGCGGATCGGCGCGCTGTTGTCCAGCATCGCCAGCACCACGATCCTGCGCGGATTGTCCAGCTTGATCGAGACGATCTCGCCGGCCTGGACGCCGTCGAAATGGACCGGTCCGCCCCGCCGCAGGCCGGCGGCCGAGCCGCCGTCGAACACGATGCGGATCGGGCTCTTGCTCTGGGCGCTGCGCAGCTTCTGGACCGTCAACAGGGCCGTGAACGCTGCCGCGATCACCGCCAGCGTCACGGTTCCGATCGCCAGGTTGCTTGCGCGCATCGTACCTCTTCAGCCGGGCCGCGCCGAACCGGGCGGCCAAAATACCTGAGGCCGCATTTTACGGGCAAAGCCGACGAAGCGAAAGCTCAATGCTTGGCCGCGTCCTGCGCTTCCCTCCTGGCCGCGGCATTGTTCAGCACGATCAGCGCATCGACCGCGACACCGGTTTTCGCATTGATCAGGAACGGGTTGACGTCGATGGACGCGATCCGGCTGCCGGCGTCGGCAATCAGGTTGGACAGCCCGACCAGCGCCTTCACGACGGAAGCCTCGTGCAGCGGCCCTTTGCCGCGATACCCCCTGAGCTTGACACCGGCCTTGGTGCGCCCGATCAGCGCCCGGGCCTCGGCTTCGTCGAGCGGCGCGCCCGCGAGCGCAACATCCTTCATGAGCTCGATGTCGATGCCGCCGGTGCCGAACAGCACCACCGGTCCCATCTCGGCATCGAGCGAGGCACCGACCACGAGCTCCAGATCGCCTTTCACCTGCTCTGCGATCAAGATGCCTTCGAGTGTCGGCTTGCCCTTCAGCTTCTTCACCCGCGCAGTGATCGCATCAAAGGCCTTCTTCACCTCGGCCGGGCTGGTGAGGTTCAGCACGACGCCGCCAATATCGGATTTGTGCAGGATGTCGGGGCTGACCACCTTGGCGACGACCGGAAAGCCGATTCCCTTGGCGATCTTGACCGCCTCCGTGGCCGACTGCGCGATTGCCTCTTTCGAGATCGGGATGCCGTAGGCCTTCAGGAGCTTTTTCGAGGCGACCTCGTCGAGGGCTGCACCCTGCGCCGATTTCAACGTCTTCTCCAGCAGTGCGCGCGCTTGCGGCTTCGAGCTCGAGACGATGTCGGGCACTTCCTTGGGCAGCGCGGCATAGTTGATCAGCGACTTGATCGCGGTGACCGCGCGGTCCATGCCCTGCATCACCGTGAGGTTGGCGAGCTGCCTGCGCAGGCCCTTCGTGAACTCGGTGAAGCCGATCGACATCGCGCTGATATAGATCACGGGTTTTGCGGCGCGGCCCGCCATCTCGTTGACGATCCGCAAATTGCGCTCGCGCAGCTCGTGCGGCGCCTTCGGAAACTCGGCGTCGATGATGACGATGTCGGTGTCCGCATCGTCGATCATGAGCTTGATCGACTGCATGTAGACCGAGGGATCGACGACGGCCGCAAAGCCGGCATCGAGCGGGTTGCCGACGATCGAGCCCGGGCCGAGCATTTTTGTAAGGCTGTCGCTCGCGGCCTGGCCGAGCGGCGCAAAATTCAATCCAGCCGAATAGAACGCGTCGATCAATAGCCCGCGCTTGCCGCCCGACAGCGTCACCGCCGCAAGGCGGCCTCCTTTGGGCAGCGCGGCATGCACGAAGCATTCGGTGGTCTCGATCAGTTCGTCCATGTTGCGCGCCCGAATCACGCCCTCGCGCGATGAGATCGCGTCAAAGGTCTCGATGGAGCCGGCGAGCGCGCCGGTATGCGCCATGGCGGCGGCGCGACCGCCTTCGGAAGCGCCAAGCTTCAGCGCGATGACGGGCTTGCCCGCGGCGCGCGCGGCCTTGCAGGCCTCGCGAAAGCTCTTGGTGTCGCGCACGCCTTCCAGATAGACGACGATGACGCGAATGCTCGGATCGGCGGCGTAATAGGCCATCAGGTCCGGCGTCTCGAGGCCGGCCTCGTTGCCGGTCGTGACCATGTAGCCGATGCCGACGCCGCGATCCTCCAGCGCCTGGCGGATCGCCATCACGATGGCGCCGGACTGGCCGGCGATCGCGACCGGACCCGGCTCCATGGTGACGATGCGGTCGTCGATATTGGTGAACAGTTTTTCGCCCGCGCTCAAATTGCCGAGGCAGTTCGGCCCCGTCACCGCAAGGTGGGTCTCGCGGATTGCCTGCTGCAGCTCCGTTGCAAGGCGCTGGCTGTCCTCGTCCTGCAGCTCCTCGAATCCCGAGGTGACGATGGTCGCCGACCGCGCGCCGGCTTTGGCGGCATCGCGGATCACCGGGATGGCGAAGCGAGCCGGCACCAGCACCACGACGTGGTCGGGCGCTTCGGGCAGGCTGGAAAAATCCTGGTAGCAGGTCACGCCCCAGACGCTCTCGCGCCTGGCGTTGATCGGATAGAGGCCGCCTTCGTAGCCGTACTTGACCAGGTTGTTCCAGATGCGCTCGGCATAATTGCCGGGCTTGTCGGTGGCGCCGACCACGACGACGTTGCGCGGATGCAGCATGGCGTGAACGCCCTTGACGATGTCGCTGGCTTCCGGCGGCGGCGCCCATGTGTGCTGGCGTTGCGACGCAGTCGTGAGCGGAGCTTCCATCGGCGTGACCTTCTCGTGTCGTTGTGGTTGTTGTGGCGTTTCCCCAATTGCGGTCACACGCGGAGATCGGCGCGGCCCGCAATTGTCCCACTTTCTTAATGGATCGTCGCGGACGGCCGCAACCGACGTTCGCGCGGGTCACCCGGTCGCCCTGGGAGCATTTTCCGCAGCGCGACAATTGCTCGCGGCGACGTCGCTACCAGGCCGGACGCGGCCGCGGCGGCGAGGCGATGCCGGCGAGCAGCACGGCCAGAATGCCGGTCAGGAAAATGCCGTCAAAGGTTCCCGCGCCGCCGATCGAGGCGATCGGCGCGCCAAGGCCGCTGATCTTGTCGAGGTTGAGCAGGTCGGCGCCAATGAGGGTGCCCATCGAGCCGCCGATATAGGCGAGCGGCGCGGCATATTCGCGCGACAGCAGAAACGCCAGGATCGCCGTGACGACCACGGGCACGAACACCGGCACGGCGATGCCGACGCCATGCACCGGCGTTGCCATCGCATGGATCACGATCGCGATCACGACGACGGCGATCGCCGCCTTGAGCCAGAGCTGGTAGCGCAGCACGAGATAGGTCGACATCAGCGTCGGGATCACGGCGCCGCCGACATTGATGGCCAGCACGGTACCCGGAAACGCCGTCACCACAGGCACGATGTAGCGCATGCCGAAGAAGTCGACGATCTCTCCGGTTCGGACGGGATGTCCCGGCAGGATGGTGATGGGGATGTTGAAATAGCTGCCGATCAGCGAGCCGAACAGCACCAGGAGCGCCGCGCCGGGCCCGATGCCGAGGCGCATATAGGCATAGCGCAGGATGCGGAGCTGGATCAGGATGATCAGCACGACGAAGATGATGACCAGGATGGAGAACAGTCCCGGCGTCAGCGGCAGATAGTGGACCTGGGAATCCATCATGGTGCGGTCTTTCGGCCATTATGCCCGTGTCCAGGAATATACGTTGCGGACCGAAAGGTTTCAAAAGGCAAGACCGGGAGACAATGATCACGAAGGCGGGTTTTCCAAAATCGCATGCAGGATATAGCGTTCTGGCCCGCTTGTGACCGCATCGAACGGCCAGCAGGTCGACAGCACCAGCTCATATCCGGACGATGCGGCATCGATCCCGGAGGTATCGAAACGCACCACCGAGGCGTCGGTCACCCGATAGCGGAATGTCTTGCCGTCGCTGCGCGTCACCGCGATCTCGTCGCCGATCACGACGTCTTTCAGGAAGCGGAAATGCGTATCGCGATGGGCGGCATAGACCGCGACGCCGCGCTCGCCGGCATCGGCGGTCGTTTCGACATGGCCCGGGCCGAAGGCGAGCGCCTGCCCGCTGCTGCCGGCGAGCACGATGGTGCTGACATGCAGCCGCTCGATCGCGATGCGCGCGACCGGCCAGGTGTCGGCCCACGACCATGGCTTTGTCACCTGTGCGGTGACGAGCGTCTCGGCGAAGGCGCGCTCCAGCAGGATTTGCGCGACAAATGCCTTGGCGTGGATGTAGGCGCCGTGCCCGAACAGGATCAGCCCGGCGAGGGCGAGGAGGAGGGGCGCGAAGCGGGTCATCGAGCACACATGGTTCAGTTGTTGTCATTGCGAAGCGCGTAGCGACGAAGCAATCCAGACCGCCGCAGCGGGGAAAGTCTGGATTGCTTCGCGGAGCCTGTCATCCGGCCGCGCTTTGCGCGGTCCGGGTGGCTCGCAATGACGCATCCGGACGTCGAAAAATTGCGCGCGCGGCGCTCGGGGTACGCCGCGCGCGCTTGCGGAGGAGTGGGGGGCGCCTTCCTCCGCGCGCCGGCATCAGAGCGAAAATCTCTGGCGCCGGTTGGTTGCGACCAGGAGCAGGCTGAGCGCGAGCAGGATCGCGCCGGCGATCATCGAGAGCTCGGCGTCGGTCGCCGTCTTCGGCAGCGTGACGGTGTCGGGCCCGGTGACCGGAGCGGGCCGAGAACGCTTCAGAGATGCGAGCTTCGCCTGACCGTTATCAGCATCGGCACGCCGCTCACTCGGTTGCGCAGGAAGACGCGGACGTTCGCCAAACACCTTTGCAAAGTCCCAGCCGGCCGGCAGGTTGATCGGCAGCTCGGCAAGCTTGAGCGGCTCGCCCGCGGGCCGGCTCGGCGTCCTGTCGACGGCGACGAGGCTGGTCAGGCGGGTCACCAGCTGATGCTCGAGCGCCAGCGCCAGAATCGTCTTGTCGGCGTCCTCTGATGTCGCCTGGCGCATGGTGCGCGCCACCTCGGCATCGCTGATCTTGCGCCGTGCCCAGACCTTTGACAGGCCCTTGCCCTCGGCCGCCTGGGCCAGCGGGAGGCGGATCACCCAGGGCCGGTCGCCGATATGTCCCTTGATCTCCACCGAGCCGTCGGCGTGATCGAGCTTTGCGGCGAGCACCAGCGGCTCGTCGCGATAAAGGTCGGGCAGGACGGCGGGCGTGATGTCGGCCTCGGCGTTCGAGAATTTCAGCGAAAGGCCTGTCACGGCCGGATTCTCCAGCTTGGCAAACAGGCCGCGCATGCGCTCCTCGACCTGGTCGACCGAGCCGATATGGGTGAAGGCGCCGCGGCCGAGCTCGGCGGCGCGCGTCATCAGAAAAGTGTTGGGTGCCGAGCCGATCCCGACCATGAACACGCGCGAGCGGCCACGCATCGCCGTGATGGTCTCGAACAATTGCTGCTCGTTGCCGATCGCGCCGTCGGTCAGGAACACGACCTGGCGGACGTGATCAGCCGTGTCATCGGCCGCATCGGTCAGCGCCGCGCGCATCGCCGGCACCATTTCCGTGCCGCCGCGCGCCTCCAGCGCGCTGACGAATGATGTGGCGCGACCCCGATGCTCGCGGTCGGCCGTGACCGGCGCCGGAAACAGCACGTCCATGGTGTCGTCGAAGCGGATCACGTTGAAGCGGTCGCGCGGCTGCAGGCGGCCGAGCGCGTAGAGCAAACTCGCCTTGGCCTGCTGGATCGAGGTGCCGCCCATCGAGCCGGAATTGTCGATCACAAAAATCACCTCGCGGGCGAGCGGTTTTTGTTCTGCTTGTTCGACCGTCGGCGGCGTGACGAAGGCCAGGAGATAATCGGCGTCGCCGACATGTTCGCGGAACAACCCGACCGATGGTGCGGTCTCGGCGTCGCCTTTCCAGGTCAGCTCGAAATCGCGATCGGCAGGCACGATGCCGTCGGCGAGCGTGATTTCGCGCGTCGTCGCGTCAGGACTGTCGATCTTCACCGCGTGAAAATGGCTCTTCACCTCGCCGAGCGGAAAACCGGCCTTCAGGTGAACGGTGATCCGCGTCGGATTGACGAGGGCGCTTTGCGCAGGATCGAGCACGACCGGCGAAATGCGATCGCGGTCCGGGACCGGATCGGTCGAACTCGCGCCCCAGCCCTGGCTGCCTGGCTTGAAATCGGCGCTCTGCGCGAGCGGGAGGGGATTGTAGCGCGGCGCGACCACCATGGGCACGCGCAGCGAGAACTCGCTGCCGCTCTGCGCGACCGGCTCCTGATATTCGATCTGCACCAGGACGATTTCGCCGGGCGCGATATTGGCGACCGAGTTGGTAAAAATGTTGGGACGTTCCTGCTCGGTCAGCGCGGCCTTCTGCCCGTTCGCCCTGGCCTGTTCGTAGACGGCGCGCGCCTTAAGCCGCTCCTTGATGTCGCCGACGATGACGCGGTCGCCGACCGCCATTTTCAGCGTGTCGACCGCCCCGCCTGATGGCAGCGGATACACATAGGTCGCCTCCATCCAGTCCTGCGTCGGGTTGCGGAAAATCTGGGTGATTCGGCCGCGCACAGTGGGGCCGGACACCGTGAGGTCGACATCGATGCCGAGCCTTAAGCCGTCGACATAGCCGTCGTCGGTCTTGAACAGCAGCGATCCCGACCGCGCTTCGCCGGGATTGACCAGATGCGGCTGTTGAATTTCGGCCGACCAGGCGGGCTCGAAGCCCAAAAACAGCGCGGTGAAGCCGACCAGCATCACGGCGACACCCTGGACCAGAAGGAACAGCAGAACATTCAGGACTGCCGACAGCACCGGGTGCCGGTCGGTTTCGATCTCGTCATAGGGGCTCATTTTGCTCGCTCCGGAGGGGTTGTCGCTGCATCCGAAAATCGCGCGGGAGGGCTGTGCGCCGCGAGCAGAATGATCGGCCATGTTCGGCCGCGTTCCCTTCGGCTCCGTCGCCGTGGATACGGGTTTGTGCGGTTTTGTGCTGAAATGTGCGTCTGCTACAGTGTGCGGAATGCAGCAGGGGTTTTGATGTCAGCGCCGGACAAGCAGCTTTCCGCCGAGCAGAGCGCGGAGGTGGCGGAGACGATTCGCGAGGAGATCGCGCGCCGCCGCATCTCGCGCCAGACGCTGGCCGAGCAGGCCAGGCTCAGCCTGTCGACCCTTGAGAAGGTGCTGGGCGGCCGGCGGCCGTTCACGCTCGCCACGATGGTGCGGCTGGAGCAGGCGCTCGGCGTCTCGCTGCGCAAGGTCCAAGCCGCAGCGCCAGCGCCGGCCGTGGCGGCCAACGGCGATATCGCACCCGACAGTCTCGGCGCCTATTCGCGGCGCGCGGTGGCCTGGCTGGACGGCGGGACCTATGTGACGCTACGGCCCTCGTTCGGCGAGAAGGACGCGATCTTCGCCTACTACACGAAATTTGCCTGGGATGGGGCCAGTTCGGCGCTGCAGTTTCACGAGGGCGAGCGTCTCGACGCCATATTCAGCCAGTGGGGCGAAGTGGCGGTGCCGAACCAGTCGGGCTTCATCTATCTCGTGACCAACCGGCACGGCCAGTACCGGCTGATCACGATCTCGCGGCCGACGCGGCTTGGCGAGATGTATGGCGTTCTCGCCACCCTGCTCGTCGGGCGCGGCTCGAATCTGACGCCGATCGCCGCGCCGATCGCGCTGGTGCCGCTGGTGAATATCCCGGAGGCGACGGTCGGGCGGATTTCGCCCGGCGCCGCCAATTACGCCGTCTATCGCGAGCACATGCGGCGCACGACGGACGAGCAGTTCGCGATGTTCGTGACGGGGTGAAGCAGTCGTCCCGAAGGCCGAGACGACACCGTCCCAAATAACGATCAGCCGCCCGTCTCGGCGCTGATGATGTCGCCGAACAGCTCCCATTTGCCGCCCTTGAACTGCATCATCTTGAGCTGCTCGACCGGCGCAAAGTCGGTCGGGCTGGTGTCGATCTTGATGCCGGGGATCAGGGTGTCCGGCGCAAAATTCTTCAGGCTGGCGGCCTGCTTCATGACGTTGGCGCGGGTGAGGTCGTCGCCGCACTGCTTCAGCACCTGCACCATGGTCTGCGCCGCGGCATAGCCATAGGACAGATTGAGGTCGGAGATATTGGCGCCGGGCATGTATTTGTCGATGAAGGCCATGAAGGTCTTCATGCCCGCGTCGTCCTTCCACTGCGGATCGGAGCCATCTTTCATGTACTGGGCCGACAGCACGCCCTCGGAGGCCTCGAGCCCGGCCGGCTTCATGACCGCGCCGATCGAAACCGACACGTCGGTCAGGATGTGCAGCGGCTTCCATTCGAGCTCGGCGGATTTCTTGATCGCCTGGGCGGCGAATTTCGGCGTCGTGATGTCGACCAGCACGTCGGCGCCGGTACCCTTCAGCTTGACGATGTGGGAATCGATCGAGGGCTCGGTCGTCTCATAGCTCTCCTCGGCGACGATCATGCTCTTGGCCTTGTCGCCGAACACCTCCTTCAAGCCCGCGACATAGTCCTTGCCGAAATCGTCGTTCTGATAGAACACCGCGACTTTGGCGCCCGGCTTCTCCTTCAAAATGTACTTTGCGAAGATGCGCGCCTCGACGCGGTAGCTCGGCTGAAAGCCCATGGTCCAGGGAAAATCCTTCGGATCGTTCCACTTGCTGGCGCCGGTAGCGACGAATAGCTGCGGCACCTTCTTGGTGTTCTGATATTTCTGCACCGCGGTCTGGGTCGGCGTGCCCAGCGCGTTGAACACCAGCAGCACCTCGTCGCTCTCGATCAGCTTGCGCACCTGCTCCACGGTCTTGGGCGGGCTGTAGCCATCGTCATAGGAGATGAAGTTGATCTTGCGACCGTTCACCCCGCCCTGGTCGTTGATCATCTTGAAATAGGCTTCCTCGGTCTTGCCGATGACGCCATAGGCGGATGCAGGCCCCGAATAGGCCTCGACATTGCCGATCTTGATCTCGGTGTCGGACGCGCCCGTGTCGTAGCTTTTTTGCGCGAACGCGCCTTGAGTTGTGAGCAGCGAAAAGGCCGCCGCGGCAGCAAGCGGGGCGAGTTTCTTGTCGTTCATCGAGAGCCTTCCTTCTCCGTGATTGTCAGCGGGTCATTACCGGGTCGGCCGTTAACGGCCTGTTGCCGTGGCGCACCGCGTCCTGTTCCATGGTCTCGTGGCGGCTGACCGTTACGCATGGGGTGCGGCGCAGGTTGGGCAGCGCGCGCGGACTGTCTTGCGTCGAGGCGCCGGAAAGCACTTAATCCGTCGCGCGGAAATTCTGCGGGGCGGCCGCCAGCCACTGGACGCAAGTTGGGCAAGCGCGTTCCGGCCATTTTGGCTGTCAAGAGGATCAGCGTCATGGCAAGCCCGTTCTATACCGCCGAGCACGACGCCTATCGCGAGGTGGTGCGCCGCTTCGTCGCGCGCGAGATCGAGCCGTTTGCCAGCGAATGGGACGAGGCCGGCGAATTTCCGCGCGAACTCTATGCCAAGGCCGCCGGCATCGGGCTGCTCGCACTCGGGTTTCCGGAAGAGTTTGGCGGTGTTCCCGTCGATCAATTCATGAAGATCGCGGTGTCGCAGGAACTGGCACGGCCCGGCGCCGGTGGCATCAACGCGAGCCTGATGAGCCACACCATCGGCGCGCCGCCGATCGCGCGTGCGGCGCGGCCCGAGGTCCGCGCACGGGTGCTGCCAAAAGTGTTTTCGGGCGAAAAGATTTCCGCGCTCGCGATCACCGAGCCCGGCGGTGGTTCGGACGTCGCAAGCCTGCGCACCCGGGCGCGCCGCGACGGCGATCATTATGTCGTGAACGGCGAGAAAACCTTCATCACCTCAGGGATGCGCGCCGACTATCTGACCGTCGCGGTGCGCACCGGCGGGGAGGGCGCCTCCGGCGTCAGCCTCCTGCTGATCGAGGGCGGCACGCCCGGTCTGTCGCGCACCAAGCTGAAGAAGATGGGCTGGTGGGCCTCCGATACCGCGACACTGCATTTCGACGATTGCCGCGTGCCGGCGGAAAATCTGATCGGCGAGGAGGGCCAGGGCTTTCGGCTGATCATGCACAATTTCAACAGCGAGCGGATGGGCATGGCGGCAAGCTGCACGGCCTATGCCCGCGTCTGCCTCGACGAGGCGATCGCCTACGCCAGGGAGCGCAAGACCTTTGGCAAGCCGCTCGCGCAACACCAGGTGATCCGCCACAAGCTGGTCGACATGGCGCAGCGCATCGCCGCCTCGCAGGCGATGCTGGAACTTTTGGCGTGGCGGCTCGGCCAGGGCGAAAGCCCGGTTGCCGAGATCTGCATGATGAAGAATCAGGCGACGCAGACCATGGCGTTCTGCGCTTCGGAGGCGGTGCAGATCTTTGGCGGCGCCGGCTACATGCGCGGCGTCAAGGTCGAGCGCATCTATCGCGAGGTCAAGGTCAATGCGATCGGCGGCGGCACGGAGGAGATCATGAAGGACCTGGCCAGCCGGCAGATGGGCCTTTGACCGCAGTATTCGTCATGCCCGGCCTTGTGCCGGGCATCCAGCGTGAAGAAAGCGTGGATGGCCGGGACAAGCCCGGGCATGACGGCTAGAACGAGCTTGATTGGAGCTCGGCTAGCAACGCGCGAAAGGGAAGTGCCTGATGATCACGCTTTATCATTGCGACGGCGCGCGCTCGTTCCGTCCGCTATGGATGCTGGAGGAGCTTGGGCTTTCTTATGAGCTCAAGATGCTGCCGTTCCCGCCGCGCGTCTTCGCCAAGGACTATCTCGCGCTCAACCCGCTCGGCACCATTCCGCTGATGATCGACGGCGAGGTCAAGATGACCGAGTCCTCCGGCATCTGCCATTATCTCGGCACCAGATACGGGCCGACGCCGCTGATGGTCGGCGTCGACGAGCCGGCCTATGGCGCGTTCCTGAACTGGATGTATTTTTCCGACGCGACGCTGACCTTTCCGCAGACGCTGGTGCTGCGCTACAGCCAGCTCGAGCCGGAGGAACGGCGCGTTCCGCAGGTCGCGGCCGATTATGCAAAGTGGTTCCTGGGCCGCCTGCGGGCGGTCGAGGCGGCGACCATGAATGCCGAGACACTATGCGCCGGGCGGTTTACCGCGGCCGATATCGTGATCGGCTATGCGCTGCGGCTGGCGTCCTCGATCGGTCTTGCCAAGGATTTTGGCCCTGGTGTCGCGGCCTATTGGGCGCGGCTGCAGGCGCGCGAGGGATATCAGCGGGCTGTCGCGGCGGAACAGCGGGCCGGGATCGAGCAGAACGTCGTGCCGCGGATCAGGGTGTGAGTTCGACCCCCGTCATTGCGAGGAGCGTTAGCTCCGAAGCAATCCAGTTTCACACCGAATTCGATGCCCTGGATTGCTTCGCTTGCGCTCGCAATGACGCTCTTTTTGCGGCGATATCGCCCGGTGACAGCTGCCGATTTTCCGTTATGTTTATCCTTGTCGCAGCGACCCCAAAAGAGGGTCGCGCGGGGAGGTTCGACCATGGACGAAACGGCTCGCCAATCCCGCCATCTGATGCTGATCACGCCCGAGCGGGTGTTTTACGCCGGGCTGCTGGGACGGCCGCGGCGGCGTTGCTCGGGAGCGTTTCACGTCTATGTCGCGATCAAGGGCGGCTTGCGGCTGGCGCCCGAAGGGGGCCATGAAATCTCTGGCGAACTGCTCATCGCGGCGCCCTATCTCGCGCACACCGTCGTCAGCGACCATCGTTCGGTGATCTGCGTGACGATGGAGCCGGAGACCGTTCGCATCGGCGCGCTCGACCAGCTTGCCGAGCGCCTCGCCGGTCCTGACCGCGCGTTGTCGGCCGAACGCATCCGTGCGGCCTATGGCCGGCTGCTGGAGCACGGCTTCCAGGATGACATCACCAGCGCGGCGTTCGACCGCATGTTCGTCGCCGAAGCGCTGCCGTCCCGTGCGCTCGACCAGCGCGTGCGGAAAGCGATCGCGAGAATCGTGAATTTCTCCGAGCCCGTGACCGCGGCTGCCTGCGCCGCGGCCGCTGGCCTGTCGCAATCGCGCTTTTTGCATCTGTTCAAGGAGGAGACCGGCATCTCGTTCCGCTCGTTCCGGGCCTGGAAGCGCGCGCGGCACCTCCTGCATTTCGCCAACCAGGACCTCAACCTCGCGCATCTCGCGCAGGACATCGGTTATCCCGACAGCACCCATTTCAGCCACTCGATCCGCCGCTTCTACGGGCTAAAACCGCGCGCGATCTTTTCCGGCTCGCGCGATCTTGCGATCTATCGCAGCGGCGCGACGGGTCTTGCGGAGACAGCGCGATAGCGCGTGGACGCAAGAAGCCTCGCTACGCCCTCCGCAAGATGCCTACGATCGTTCGTCGTCGAGGCAATCTGGATCATTCATGAGCGACAAGGCCGTCATCACCTGCGCGCTGAACGGCGTGCTGACCGATCCGCGGCAGCATCATGTTCCGGTCACGCCGGAGGAGATGGCGCGCGAGGCGAAGGCGGCCTTCGATGCCGGCGCCAGCATCATGCACATCCATCTGCGCCAGCAGGCGCCGGGCAAGGGCCATCTGCCGTCCTGGGACGTCAGCGTCTCCCGCGAGATCCAGCAGGCGATCCGCGCGGCCTGCCCCGGCGTCATCATCAATCACACCTCGGGTGTCTCGGGTCCGGATTATGCCGGCGCACTCGCCTGCATCCGCGAGACGCGGCCGGAGATCGCGGCCTGCAACGCTGGCTCGCTGAACTATCTGAAGGTGAAGGCGGACAACAGCTGGGCGTGGCCGCCGATGATGTTCGACAATTCGGTCGAGAAGATCCAACACTATCTCGACGCGATGAAGGACGCTGGCACTGTCCCGGAGTTCGAATGCTTTGACGTCGGCATCGTCCGCTGCGTCGGCATGTACGCCCGGACCGGCATGTATGCGGGGCCGCTGGAGTACAATTTTGTGATGGGCGTCGCCTCCGGCATGCCCGCCGATCCGGACCTGCTGCCGATCCTGCTGAAGCTGAAACTGCCCGAGGCGCACTGGCAGGTCACCGCGATCGGGCGCGCCGAAATCTGGCCGCTGCATCAGCGCTGCGCCGAACTCGGCGGGCATCTGCGCAGCGGGCTCGAGGACACGTTCTATCTCGGCGACGGCACCAAGGTGACCTCGAACGGGCAGCTGGTCGAGGCGCTCGCCGCCTGCGCGCGCCGTGCCGGCCGCGAGGTCGCCGCACCCGCCGAGGCGCGGGAGATTTTTGGTGTGAAGCACTAGTCTACGGGAAAACCATAGCCGCGGCGGAGGTGCGCTCCCTCCCCCCTTGCGGGCGAGGGTCGGGGAGGGGGCTCCCCACGACGAGCTGCATCCGGGGACCCCCACCCCCCTCCCCGCAAGGGGGAGGGAGTCTACGGGCATCGTGCTCAAACGGAATGATGAAGAGCAGAGACCGACGCACATGGCCGTCATTGACAACACCATCTCGCCTGCAAGCGATGCCTTCAAGGCCAGCCACCAGGGCATGCTGGCCCTGATCGCGCGGATGCGCACGCTGGAGCAGCGCACGCGCGATGCTTCGGCGCTCGCAAAAGACCGCTTCCACAAGCGCGGCCAGCTGTTGCCCAGGGAGCGCGTCGCGCTGGTGCTCGATCCCGGCGCGCCGTTCATCGAGCTGTCGACGCTCGCCGGCTACATGTTCGACGTGACCGACGCGGGGAAGAGCGTGCCCGGCGGCGGCGTGATCGCGGGTATCGGCTTCGTGTCCGGCATCCGCTGCATGGTCAGCGCCAGCGATGCCGGGATCGATGCCGGGGCGCTGCAGCCCTTCGGACTCGACAAGACACTGCGGGTGCAGGAGCTCGCGCTGGAGAACAAGCTGCCTTACGTGCAGCTCGTCGAGAGCGCCGGCGCCAATCTGCTCCGCTACCGTGTCGAGGACTTCGTTCGCGGCGGCAACATCTTTCGCAACCTGGCGCGGCTTTCGGCGGCCGGCCTTCCCGTCGTCACCGTGACGCATGGTTCCTCCACCGCCGGCGGCGCCTACCAGACCGGTCTCTCCGACTACATCGTGATGGTGCGCGGGCGGACCCGCGCCTTTCTCGCCGGCCCGCCGCTGCTGAAGGCCGCGACCGGCGAGATCGCGACCGAGGAAGAACTCGGCGGCGCCG
>Ga0070709_10000656_pt1 | contig 19693 bp, 15 predicted proteins | sample LARL51metaG_FD_65449 | JGI IMG/M metagenome (GOLD analysis project Ga0070709, IMG submission 65449) | Corn, switchgrass and miscanthus rhizosphere microbial communities from Kellogg Biological Station, Michigan, USA - LAR L5-1 metaG | ecosystem: Host-associated > Plants > Roots > Rhizosphere ... | reverse complement strand
AGCTCGAGCACCAGCGCGAGATCGGCGCGCAGCATGTAGACGCCCTGGCTGTGGGTCCAGACTCTGACGCGATCGCCGTCCCATTGCGCGATCGCGCAGGACGGCGCGATCGAGGCATGCGCGACATAGGGGCGGAGATATTGCCGACGGATGGTGCGGACTTTTGCGCCAGCGTGCGAAGCCCGCCTGGTATCAATGATGCTCGACTCCGCTGGCTGGCTTTTCAGGAACGCCGCGAGATCGTTCTCGTCCGGCAGGGTCGTGGAAGACGACCAGGTCGCACTCTTGCGCAAGGCGCGAATAGCCTCCTCTGCGCCGTTCTCGGTTTCACTGACGGCGCCGACGAAGCTGCCATCGCGCACGACGGCCACGACACCGGGCACGGCACGGGCGCCATCATCAGTGAGCTCCGCGAGTTGTGCGCCCGCGATTTCCGGCCGCAGCACCCGGCCATGCAAGAGGCCGGGCAGGACGAGGTCATGGATGAAGCGCGGACGCGCGAAAACCTTGTCGGGAATGTCGAGCCTTTGCACCGACTGTCCGGCCAGCGTCCTTTGGCCCGCCGGTTTTGGCTGTGCAGCGAGCGCGGCGTTCCGGTCCAGCGACACCTCACCGGCCAGTTCCCAATAGCTGGTGCTGACATTGCCCGGACCGGAAATCGTCCCATCCTTGATGTCGAGCGCGCGCGCTTCGACACCGAGCCGATCGGATGCCGCGTCAAGAAAGATTTGCCGGATCTCGGCGCAGGCCTGGCGAAGCGCGCGGCCGGACTGCTGGATCGACAGGCTCCCCGAGGTGACGCCCTCGTTCGGGCTGGCCGCGGTCGACGCACGGACCATCCGCACGCGAGAGAGATCGACGTCCAGTTCATCGGCGGCGATCTGTGCCAGCGCCGTGACGATGCCCTGTCCGATCTCGACCTTGCCGGGCGACACGGTCACCTGACCGTCGCCTGCGAATTTGACCCACGACGACAGTGTCGGATTGGCCGCCAGGCTGACGGGCAGTTTTGGCACGGAGGGGCCTCCATTGCTCACGGCGCGGCGATCTCGCGTGCCGCGTGGAGCACCGCGCGGACCATCCGGTTGTGTGATCCGCAGCGGCAAAGATTGCGGTCGAGCGCGGCACGAATTTCGATATCCGTCGGCGACGGATTTTGCTTCAGCAGCGCCGCCGCGCTGATGATGATTCCGGGTACGCAATATCCGCATTGCATCGCCTGCTCGGCGATGAAGGCGCGCTGCAGCGGATGCGGCCGTTCTGCGCTGCCCAGGCCCTCGACCGTCGTGACGTCCTTGTCCGCAACCGACCATAGCGGCGTGTCGCACGACGTGACGGCGCGGTCGCCGAGCAGGACATGGCAGGCGCCACATTCGCCGGCGCCGCAGCCGAAATGCGGACTTTTGAGACCAAGCTCTGCGCGCAGCACATCGAGCAGGGAGCGATCAGGATCGGCGTCGATCGTGGTCTCGACGCCGTTGAGGCGAAAACGAATGGCGGGCATTGCGGTGTGACGGGTCCTATTCCTATTGCTGCTTGTCGAATTTCTTGACCACTTCGGCCCATTTCAGGATATCGCCGCGCAAGAATTTGTCGAACTCCTCCGGCGACATCGACATCGGCAGCGCGCCCTGTTGCGCCCAGAGCTTGACGATGTCGGGCCGCTTCACGAAGGCGTTGACCGCGGCGTTGAGCTTCTCGACGACCGGTTTCGGCGTTCCCGCAGGCGCCATCAAGCCGAGCCAGATGGTCGCCTCATAGTCTGCTACGCCGGCCTCAGCCGCGGTCGGCACGTCAGGCAATACGCCGGATCGCGCTTTTCCGGTCGTGGCGAGCGCGCGAACCTGACCAGCGGCGACGTTGGGCGCCATGGCGGTGACGGCGTCGATCATCATCTGGACCTGTCCACTGATCACGCCGGTGCGCGCATCGCCGCTGTTGCGATAGGGGACATGCACGACATCGATGCCGGCCATCGATTTGAACAGCTCGCCGGCCATGTGATAGGGCGTGCCCTGGCCTGACGAGGCGTAGTTCAATTTCCCGGGCTGCGACTTTGCCAGCGTGATGAACTCCTGCAGCGTCTTGGCGGTCACGGAGGGATGCACGACGATCACGAGATCGGAATAGTTGATCGGCGCGATCGGGACGAGATCGCGCATCAGATCATATTTGCGGTTCGGAACCAGCGATTCATTGGCGGTCTGGGTGTTCGACATCATCAGCAGCGAGTAGCCGTCGGGCGACGACTTGACGACTTCCTGCGTGCCGATCACGCCGCCCGCGCCGGTGCGGTTCTCGACGACGAAAGGCTGGCCAAGGCCGTCCTGCAGCGCGTTGCCAAGCAGTCGGGCCGCGACGTCGGCCGGGCCGCCGGGCCCGAAGGGCACGATGATCCTGACCGGACGGGCCGGATAATCCTCCGCCGGACATTTTGCAGATGCGAGCACGGCCGCAACCAGCACGAGCGCAAACGCTGAAATCCTCATGCGATCCTCCGCGCCTTCAGTCTTCTGTTTTGCTCAAATCTAGCAACGGGCGGAACGCTCTGTCGACGATAGACTCAAGGTACGCCATAGGAATAAAAGCTAGGTTGTGGGGTCGTCCGAAAATGGCCCATGAGGAAGCGTTCATGACATCGATGAAAATTTCCCGGCGCAGCGCGCTGAAGGCCACAGGCGCCGCTCTTGCCACGGCAGCATTCTCGACCCGCGTGCTTGCCGATGCGCCGCCGGCCGAGCCGGTCAGCCAATCCTTGATCGACGCGGCGAAGAAGGAAGGGCAGGTGGTCTATTACACCTCGACCGATCTTCCGGTTGCCGAAAAACTCGCCAAGGCGTTCGAGGCGAAATATTCCGGCATTGCCGTGCGCGTCGAGCGCACCGGAGCCGAGCGCGTGTTCCAGCGCATCGGCCAGGAATATGCGAGCAGCATCCATGCCGTCGACGTGGTCAATTCGTCCGATGCCGCGCATTTCATCGTCTGGAAGCGCGACGGCATTCTTGCCCCCTATGTGCCGGAGGATGTCGCGAAATATCCCGCCGCGCACCGCGATGTGGACGGCCAGTTTGCGAGTTGGCGCGTGTGGCTCTCGATCATCGCTTACAACACCAGCCTGGTAAAGCCGGAGGACGCCCCGAAGAGTTTTGCCGACTTGCTCGATCCGAAGTGGAAGGGCAAGATCGTGAAGGCCCATCCGGGCTACAGCGGCACGATCATGACCGCGACGTACCAGATGCAGCGCGACCTCGGCTGGAGCTTTTTCGAGCAACTGGCGAAGCAGAACATCATGCAGGTGCAGTCCTCGGCCGATCCGCCAAAGAAGCTCGATCTCGGGGAGCGCGCCGTGATGGCCGACGGCAACGAGTACAACATCTTCCAGCTCAGGGAAGCCGGGCGGCCGGTCGAGCCGGTCTATGCCAGCGAGGGCTCGCCGCTGATCGTCGGGCCCAACGGCATCTTCAAGGCCTCGCCCAATCCGAATGCGGCAAGACTGTTTCAGTCGTTCTGCTTCAGCCGCGAGGCCCAGCAGCTCATCATCGATGTCGGCGGCCTGCGTTCGGTCCACCCGGACACGCAGGAGAAGGCGGGTCGAAAACTTCTGAAGGACATCAAGACCATGAAGGACGATGCGGCCGCGGTCGAGAAGGAAGGTGAGGCGATCAAGCAGCGCTACACCAGGATTTTCCGGGTCTGATCCGGCTTGCCCATGTCCTCCAGCGTTTTCGAATCCACCGTCGCCGAAACCCTTGCCGAGCGCATCGTCGCCGTGAAGCCGGGAATGCTGCCGGCCAAGACGACGCAAAAATGCGAAGATCTGCTCATCGACGTGATCGGCCTCTGCGTCACGGCGCGGAAGGAGGACTATGTCCTGAGCGCGGCCACGGCCTTCGACGACGGCGGCATCTCCACCGTGATCGGCCATCGTCGCACGCTCAGCGCGGCGGGCGCGGCCTTTGTCAACGGCACCGCGGCGCATGGCCAGGATTTCGACGACACGTTCGAGGGCGGTCCGGTGCATGCCGGCGCGGTGGTGGTGCCTGCGGTGCTTGCCGCCAGCGAGCGCTACAATGCCGACGGCGCCATGGCGTTGCTCGGCATTGCCGTCGGCACCGAGGTTCTGTGCCGTCTCAGCCTCGTGGTGCCGAAGGCCGTGCACCGGAGCGGCTTTCACCCGACCGCCGTGTTCGGTGCGCTCGGCGCCGCGGCTGGCGTTTCCGCTGCGCTCGGCATGCCCGCGCAGGAAATCGTCGATGCGCTCGGCATCGCCGGCAGCATGGCGAGCGGCATCATCGAATATCTCGCCGAGGGGGCCTGGACCAAGCGCATGCATGCCGGCTGGGCGGCGCAATCGGGCATCCGCGCCGCGCTGCTGGCCCGCGCCGGATTTATCGGTCCGCGCACCGTGTTCGAGGGCGTGCACGGGCTGTTCCAGGCCTTTGCGCACACCAACGAGGGCGACTATGACGCGCTGATCGGCGACTTCGGCGACCGCTGGGTGATCGATACGCTGGCCTTCAAGCCCTATCCTTGTGGGACCATGGCGCAGCCCTATATCGATTGCGCGCGGCGGCTGGCGGCGCGCGGCATCGCGCCTGAGGATGTCAGCGAGATCGTCTGCGAGGTTGCAGAGGGGACGGTGCACCGGCTGTGGGAGCCGCTCGCCGACAAGCAGGCGCCGCCGAACGGCTATGCGGCAAAATTCGCGGTGCCCTATCTGCTGGCGTTCGGCTTCGTGCATGGCGGGGTCGGGCTCGGCGCCTTCACGGAGAGCGCGATCGCCGATGAGCGCGTGCTGGCGCTCGCGGCGAAAGTGAAGTTCGTGATCGATCCCGAAAATCCCTACCCGAACAGCTTTACCGGGCATATCAAGGCGACATTGAACGACGGCTCCGTGGTCGAGGAGCGGCAGCCGCATCTGCGCGGCGGGGCGCAGGAGCCTTTGACGCGTCGGGATGTGGTCGACAAGTTCCGGCTCAATGCCCAGCACGGCGGTTGGTCGGAGGCGCAGTCCGACGCCGCCTTGGCTCTGATCGAACGTCTCTATCAGCAAGGCCGCATCGATCTCGGCGCATTGCGCGTGTGAGTGTTTTTGGGAGCCGCCATGGCGAGCTGTGAACTGACCGGCAAGGTCGCGATCGTCACCGGTGCCGGCCGCAACATCGGCCGCGCCATCGCGCTGGCGCTCGCCGAGGCCGGCGCGTCGATCCTGGTGAATGCGCGAAGCAACCGCGCCGAAGCCGAGAGTGTTGCGAAGGACATCATCACTGCGGGCGGGCAGGCGCTGGTTCATGTCGGCAATGTCGCCGATGCGAAGGCGGTGCAGGCCATGGCCGATGCCGTGCTCGCGCAGTTCGGCCGCATCGACATCCTCGTCAATAATGCTGCGCTGCGGCGTGAAAAGCCGTTCGCCGAGATGGACTATGCCGAGTGGCGCGAGATCCTGGACGTTACCCTCGACGGCGCATTTCACTGCACAAAGGCCTGCCTGCCGGCGCTGCGTGCGAGCGGCGCGGGAACCATCGTCAATATCGGCGGCCTCAGCGCGCACACGGGTGCCGCGCATCGCGCCCATGTCGTGACCGCGAAGGCCGGCATCGTCGGTTTCACCCGCGCGCTGGCCCATGATCTCGCCGCGGACGGAATCACCGTCAATTGCGTGGTTCCGGGCCTGATCGGCACACCGCGCCCGAAAGGTCATCCGGAGCCCGCGCATCATCTGATGCACGGCACCATCACCGGCGAGCGCGGTAAACCGGATGACGTCGCAGCGGTTGTGCGGTTCCTCTGCACGCCCGCCGCGCGCTACATGACCGGCCAGGCCATCCACGCCAATGGCGGGGCCTATCTCGGCAGCTAGTGCATAGGTCGCGGGCGGTTTTGCAGGTGAATTGCCGCCTAAATGCCCTCGGCTGTCGCAAATTTTGATGTTAACAATTCGGGCATGAACCAGCATGCCAGAGTAGAAGTTCGTCACTCCACCTGTCCGCACGATTGTCCCTCGGCCTGCGCGCTCGACATCGACGTGATCGACGGCCGCAGCATCGGCCGCGTACGTGGCTCCAAGCTGCAGACCTACACGGCCGGCGTGGTCTGCGCCAAGGTCGCGCGCTATGCCGAGCGCATCCATCATCCGAAGCGGCTGATGCATCCGTTGCGCCGGACCGGACCGAAAGGCTCCGGGCAGTTCGCGCGCATCTCCTGGGCTGAGGCGCTCGACGAGATCGGCGATCGCTTCACTGAGGCCGAGCGCGAATACGGCGCGCAGTCGGTCTGGCCCTATTATTACGCCGGCACCATGGGTCTCGTGATGCGCGACGGCATCAATCGCCTGACCCATGTGAAGAAATATTCGCGGTTCTATTCGACGGTCTGCGCCAATGTCGCCCGCGTCGGTTTTTCCATCGGCACCGGCAGGATCGCCGGTGTCGACCCCCGCGAGATGGCGCTCTCCGATCTCGTCGTGATCTGGGGCACCAATCCGGTCAACACCCAGGTCAATGTCATGACCCATGCCTCGCGCGCACGGAAGGAGCGTGGCGCGAAAATCGCGGCGGTCGACATCTACAACAATGACACCATGAAGCAGGCCGACATCAAGATCATCCTGCGGCCGGGTACCGACGGCGCGTTCGCCTGTGGCGTCATGCACGTGCTGTTCCGCGAAAACTTTGCCGATCGCGTCTATATGGACAAATATACCGACTGTCCGGCCGAGCTCGAGGCACATCTGAAGACGCGCACGCCGGAATGGGCGTCGGCGATTTGCGGCGTGCCGGTCGCCGAGATCGAGGCGTTCGCGCGTGCGGTGGGCGAGACCAGGCGCACCTTCTTCCGGCTCGGCTATGGCTTTTCCCGCAGCCGCAACGGCGCGACCCAGATGCATGCGGCATCGTGCATTCCCGCAGTCACCGGCGCCTGGCAATATGAGGGCGGCGGCGCGTTCTTCAACAACGCCGCGCTGTGGCGCTTCGACGAATCCATCATCGAAGGCCATGACGCGATCGACCCCACCACGCGCCTGCTCGACCAGTCCAAGATCGGGCGCATCCTGACCGGCGATGAGGCGGCGCAGCTCGGCGGCGGCCCGGTCAAGGCGATGCTGATCCAGAACACCAATCCGGTGACGATCGCGCCGGAGCAGACCCTGGTGCGCCAGGGTTTTGCACGTGAGGATCTGTTTGTCGCGGTCCACGAGCAGTTTTTGACCGAGACCGCTGAGATGGCCGACATCGTGCTGCCGGCGACCATGTTCATGGAGCATGACGACCTCTATTACGGTGGCGGCCACCAGTATATCTCGGTCGGCCCGAAGCTGATCGATCCGCCCGGCGAATGCCGCAGCAATCACGAGGTGCTGCAGGCGCTCGCGCGCCGCGTTGGCGCTGCGCATCCAGGCTTTGACATGACGCCGCGCGAACTGATCGATGCGACGCTGAAGCTCTCTGGTCATGGCGACATCGCGGGCCTGGAGACGGACATCTGGCGCGATCTGCAGCCGGATTTCCGCACCTCGCATTATCTCGACGGCTTTGCCCATGCCGACAGGAAATTCCACTTCAAGGCCGACTGGAAGCATCCGACGTTCGGCAAGCTGATGGGCGATGTCGACAACATGCCGTCGCTGCCTGACCATTGGGCCGTGATCGAGGAGGCCGACGCGGCCTATCCGTTCCGCCTGGCGACCAGTCCCTCGCGCAGTTTCCTCAACACCACCTTCAACGAGACGCCGTCGTCGCAGGCGCGCGAGGGCCGGGCGTCGGTCATGATCCACCCACTCGATGCCGCTGCGCTCGGCATCGCCGACGGCGATGCGGTGACGCTGGGCAGCGTTCGCGGCGAGACCTCGCTGATCGCAAAACTGTTCGATGGCGTGCGGCGTGGGGTGCTGATCGCTGAATCGGTGCATCCCAACAGCGACCATATCGGCGGGCGCGGCATCAACACGCTGACCGGCGCTGACACGGTGGCGCCGATCGGCGGCGCGGCGTTCCACGACAACAAGGTGTGGATCAAGAAGGCGGACGCTGCCGCGCTGTCGTAACGCGGCGCTTGCAGGCTCGCGGGATACCTGCGCAGCAGAGGCGCCTTCCTCGGTCGCCTGCGCGGACGCGCCGATCGAGCCTCAGATTACAATGTCAAATAACCAGTTGATGTCATCGCCCGGCTTGGACCGGGCGATCCAGTAACCCGCGGCTCATCAGCTAAGCACCCTCTATGGGATACTGTCATGCCCCGCTTCGAAAGCGGGGCATGACAGCGGAGTGGTATGAGTCAGCATTCCCGCAGCACGATATGTCCGAGTTGTGGCATCCGGCCGGTATCAGCTTCACGATCGCACCAGAATCACCTGATCATGCCCGCGCGCGGCTTGAGTGGTGCGGATTGCGCTTTGCTGTGATCGTTGCGCGCGAACAGACTTTTCAGAGCGACGTCATCGGTATCGCGCCACTGCTGTCGCATTGCGAATGCGCATCCGGTCGCGTGAACTGTACCTCTGCTGCAACAACACGTGCAAAAAAATCCGGAGAGGATCGATCCCGGGTGACGCTTCCGGCTTGCAACTATAGCGTTTACCCGTTTTCCGATTCGGCAGAGATGCCGATGATCGATTTTTTGAGACATTTTTTTTGAGGCGCAGATGTCGTCGCATATTAACGCTGGCAAGTCCCGCAACACGCCAAGCAACGTCACTCCGCGCACATTGATGAGTTTGCGATTGCCCCGGCACGCCGGTCGGATGGCATTGCTCGCCGGGACTGCACTGGCTGCTGCTGCAACGAGCGCCAATGCACTCGACGTCGCGTCTCAGGCCGATTGGAATACCGCGGTCGCCGCGGTAGCCGCTGCCGGCAGCAATACGACTGTCAGCATCAATTTTACTGGCGGCTTCACGCTAACGAGTTCGCTCGCGCCGCTGGCCACCACCGCCGGCAATGTTACGATAAACATCACGGGCAACAACAACACCCTCAACGGTGCATCGAGCTTTCAGGGCATCCAGGTCAGCGGTGCCAACGCTCCGGTGGTCACCATCTCCAATCTGGTGATCAACGCCATGCGGGCGCTGGGCGGCAATGGCGGCGGCGGTGGCGATGGTGGCGGCGGTGGCGGTCTCGGGGCAGGCGGCGCTCTGTTTGTCGCTGCCGGCGCCAATGTCACGATCGACGGCGTGTCTTTCACCAACAACGCGGCGGTTGGTGGCAACGGCGGTACTGCGGGATCCCATTCGGGCGGTGCCGGCGGCGGCGCCCTGAACGGCGGCACCGGCGGCACGCCGCCAGGCGGCAGCGGCACCGGGAGTGCTGGCGGCGTTGGTGCGTCCGCGACGCTCTTCCCAGGCAGCGGAGGCACCGCCGGAACCGGCGGCGGTGTGAACACCAACAATGGCGGTGTGGGCGGCGATGGCGGGACCGGGGGTGGTGGTGGCGGCGGCGGCGCGGCGACCGGTACGCACGGCGGCGGCGCCGGAGGCAACGGCGGCTTTGGCAGTGGTGGCGGCGGCGGCGGCATTGGCGGCAGCGGAGGAAACGGCGCCGGCGGTCTGGGCGGTCTCGGCGCCGGCCAAGGCGGCAACGGGAATAACGGTCCGGGCACCGGCGGCACGGGGTATGGCGGCGCCGTCTTCGTAATGGACGGTGCGACGTTGACAGTGAAGACGTCGGCCAATTTCAGCGGCAACACGACGCAAGCCGGCACCGGCGGATCGCCAGCCGCGACCAGGGGGCAGGATTTCTACATCAACGGCGCCGCCCAGGTGGTGACGTTCCAGATCGACGCCGGCACCGTCACGTTTGGCGGCAGCACGCAGACGACCCAGGGTAACATCGCGGGTGACGGCGGCATTGCGAAAACCGGTGCGGGCACCTTCGTGCTGTCGGGCACCAACAGCTACAGCGGCGCGACGACGGTGAATGGCGGCACCTTGCTGGTCAACGGGGTGCTGCTCAATTCCGCGACGACCGTCAATAGCGGCGGCGTTCTTGGCGGCACCGGCACGACGCAGCCGGTTACGGTCGGCAATGGCGGCACGCTGGCACCGGGCTCCGGGGTCCCCGGCACCGCACTGACGGTGCAGGGCAGCCTCGCGTTCCAGTCCGGCGCGATTTATCTCGTGAACGTCGATCCGGTCACGGCCTCGCTTGCGAATGCCACCACCGCCACACTGGGCGGCGCCACCGTCAATGCCAGCTTCGCCACCGGAAGCTATGTCTTCAAGCAATATCTCATTCTGCACACGACCGGCGGCGTCACCGGCACGTTCGGCAGCGTGGTGAACACCAACCTGCCCACCGGCTTCGCGACCACCCTCGGATACGACGCCAACAACGTCTATCTGAACCTCGGCCTGGGATTCTCGGGGAATCTCAACAGGAACCAGACCAGTGTCGGCAACGCGCTCGTCAATTTCTTCAACAGCAGCGGTGGCATCCCGCTGGCGTTCGGCGGGCTGTCGCCGTCGGGCCTGACCCAGCTTTCCGGTGAGGCGGCCACCGGCTCGCAGCAGACCACCTTCAACGCCATGACACAGTTCATGGGCGTGCTGACCGATCCCGCCATCAGCGGTCGCGGTGACCCTGTGATGGGTGCGACCGGCGCCACTGCATTTGCCGGTGAGGACGACGCCAGCGCCTACGCTTCGACCGAGCGCAAGCGCAGCGCCGCCGAACGCGGCGCCTATGCCATGGTGACCAAGGCGCCTGTCGCAGCCGATCCCTTTGCGCGGCGCTGGAGCGTATGGGCGGCAGGCTTCGGCGGCTCGTGGACAGCGGACGGCAATGCCACGCTCGGCTCCAACAGTGCCACCAGCAGCATTTTCGGCACCGCGGTCGGCGCCGACTACCGCTTTTCGCCGGATACATTGGCCGGCTTCGCGCTCGCCGGCGGCGGCACCAGTTTCAGTGTCGCGAACGCGCTGGGTTCGGGCCGCTCCGACCTGTTCCAGGCCGGCGCCTTCGTTCATCATACGGCCGGCGCGGCCTAGTCTCCGGCGCGTTCGCCTATGGCTGGCAGGACATCACCACCAACCGCACCGTGACGGTGGCGGGTATCGATCAGTTGCGCGCGCAGTTCAATGCCAATGCCTGGTCCGGTCGCGCCGAGGGCGGCTATCGTTTCGTGAGCCGCGGTCTTGCGATCGGTCTCACGCCCTATGCCGCCGGCCAGTTCACGACCTTCGATCTGCCGGCCTATGCCGAGCAGGCTGTGGCGGGCGCAGGCACGTTTGCGCTGGCTTATGGCGCCAGAAGCGTCACCGCCTCACGCAGCGAACTCGGTCTGCGCTCGGACAAGTCCTATGCGATGTGGGACGGCATCGTCACCCTGCGCGGCCGCGTCGCCTGGGCGCATGATTTCAACACCGACCGCACGCTTGCGGCGACGTTCCAGACGCTGCCCGGCGCGAGTTTCGTGGTGAGCGGCGCGGCGCAGGCCTCGGACACGGCGCTGGTCACCGCGTCCGCCGACATGAAATGGCTGAACGGCTGGTCGACAGCGGCAACGTTTGAAGGCGAGTTCTCGAACGTCACCAAAAGCTACGCCGGCAAGGGCGTGGTCCGCTATTCCTGGTGAGTGCGGCTTAAGTCCGTTGGGCTTCAGATGCGAACGTCGTCCGCGCTCCACATGTCGTGACGATCGGCAAAAACGTCCCTCTTCGTTGAAGCGTGACGGTGTGGATCTCGCTTCTGAATTCTGAAAAAATCAGGCGCTGTTCCCGAAAATCAAAATAATCGAACCCACGGCAGACTGACCCGCGCGGGCTAGTTTGCCGGCTGAAAGCGATATGCGACCGTTGCACCGGCTGTGTACGGCGAGCCCGCCGCGACCGCGGCGCTGATGCGCGACGGTAAAATCTTTGGTACCTACGAGTGTTTCAGCCAGGCCTGCGGGGTGGAGAGCGTGACCTTCGAGCAGACGATTGATGGCCATGTCGCCGCGGGAGACCGCGAGGCGCTGCAAGGCCTGCTCGACTTCATGAAGGGCGTCCAAAACCATTTCAAGGCGAGACGCTCCGAGGATCGCACCCTCCTCGACATGATCCTTGAAAGCTGCGCCAGGGACATCGCCTACATCGAGCAGGCCATGGCGAAGCTGTCGCCGGCAGATCCCGATCGCGATTGAGCTGTACGAGGCTGCATCATCAGCCGAGGCAGATTAGAGGCCAACGCCGCAGTTCATCGCGAGATGCTGGGGCGGGTCTGTCCGCAGTCAGATGGCGCTGTTTGCCTGCTTCGTCCGATCACTTCAAGGCGCGGTCCGGATCCCGAGGCCGAGGAGATGGGTGTCGATGAACCCGGCGACCTGCCGGGAAAGCTGGTCCGGCGGCACCGCGACCATGCGTTCTTCCAGGCCGAGCGAGATGATGCCGTGCACCGCGGAGAACATCAGCCGCGCCAGGGTCGCGACCTGCTGCTCGTGCCGATCGGGCAGGAGCCGCGCGAGAGGCGCGTGCATCAGTTCGAAGGCCTGCATCACCATGCGCAGGATGTCTTCGGGAAATGGCCGGTCCTCTTCCATCCGATGCTCGAACAGCGACCGCAGCAGGTTCGCCTGCGCTGTGGCAAACTCCAGATAGACCGCGGCCAGCCCGTGCAGCTGGCGGACCGGATCCGCGGTGGGGACGGCCTTGAGGCGGGCGGTCAGGGCCTGGACCGTCTCGCGGTTGACGGTCAGGATCAGCCCGTCGAAGTCGCCGAACTCGTTATAGACGCTGCCGATGGCGCAGTCGGCAGCCTCGGCAACGTCGCGAACTTTCAATGATCTCAAGCCTTTAGCTGATATAATGCGACGCGCGGTGGCCAGCATCAGGGCCCGCCGCTTCACTTTCTTTCGATCTCGCGCAGATTCATCTTGAACATTGTTCATTCTAGCGATACCAAACATGAGCGTTGCTCAACTTACTCGGGAGAGACCAAGATGCAAGTGCTCGTTCTGGACGTCGGAGCTACTTTCGTTGCTGATGCCGCGGCCCTGGTGAAGGGCGCTGGACGGATCCTGGTGAGCCTGGTGATGGCGCCGGTCGAGCGCATCGCCAATGCCTGTGACGTGGCGGGCGTGTTGACGCTGCGGCGGCTGGCCGCGCTGCGGCAGCGCGCCGAGGCGAGCGGTGCCGCCCACGCGATGTCGGAGCGGCGTCCGCGCCGCCGCGGTCCGTTCGGCTGCCTGGCCGCGCTGAGCGACCTCACCTGAGGCCGTCGAAGGAACCGAGGTGCGAGCATGCGGCGGTTCTCGATGAGGGGTTTGAACCCCGACGATAGCGGTCGACACTTCTCTCCAACACGCATCAAATCTTCAACAAAGGACTCACCATGTCGCGGGATGAGACGGCTCCCAAGACCCCCCGCAAGCGTACGGGAAAGCTTACCGTAAGTTTGATCTGCCACGCATTGAGCGCCGGTATCAGGCTCGCCCGTTTTCCACGCGCATGAGCCGCCGTTCGTTGCTGCCGCGTTTCGCCGTCGCTCAGTGATTGCAATCTCCATCCAGGAATTGCTTCCAACGCTCAGGACCTCGCCATGATCAAGCAGTTGATGTCGTCCCGTCGGTTCGCCCCGCTGTTCTGGGCGCAGTTCTGTTCGGCGCTGAACGATAACGTGCTGAAGAACGCGCTCGTCATCATCCTGCTCTATGGCGCGACGGAGGGGCGCGGCGATGCGCTGGTGACCGTCGCCCTTGCGGTCTTCATCTTCCCCTTCTTCATCCTGTCCGGCCTCGGTGGCGAGTTGGCGGACAAGTACGTCAAAGGCGTCGTCGCCAGGCGATTGAAATTCGCGGAGATCTTTGCTGCGGTCTTCGCGGCCCTCGGCTTCTTCCTGCATTCGGTACCGCTCCTGTTCGTGGCGCTCGGTCTGTTCGGGGTCATCGCCGCGCTGTTCGGCCCGGTGAAATACGCAATGCTTCCCGACCAGCTCAGCGTCGGCGAACTCGCCACCGGTAACGCGCTCGTGGAAGGCGCGACCTTCATGGCGATCCTGATCGGGACCATTGCCGGCGGTCAGCTGGTCGCGGGCTCTTCGCACATGGGCTGGATCTCCTCCGCCGTGGTGGTGCTGGCGCTGTTGTCCTGGGCTTTTGCCTCGCGCATCCCGCGCACCACGCCGTCCGCGCCCGATCTTCCCGTGACGGCCAATCCCTGGACCTCGACGCTTGGCCTGTTGAAGTCGCTCTATGCCGAACCACGGCTGTGGGATGGCATGGTGATCGTGTCCTGGTTCTGGCTGGTCGGTGCGATCGTGCTCTCGCTGCTGCCCTCGCTGGTCAAGGATATCGGCGGCACCGCGGGTGTGGTCACGCTGTGCTCCGCGGTGTTCGCGATCGGCATCGCCGCAGGTTCGCTGTTCGCCGCCCAGCTCAGCCATGTCAGGCCGAACTTAGCGCTGGTGCCGATCGGCGCCATCATCATGGGCATGGTCGGCCTCGATCTGGCCTGGACCGTCGCCCGCGTGACCCAGGAGACGGACGTTTCCCCGCTCGCCTTCCTGGGCTCGTTGTCCGGCTTCCACATGCTTGTTGATTTCGCGGTCTTTGCCTTCGGCGGCGGCCTGTTCGTGGTGCCATCCTTCGCGGCGGTGCAGGCCTGGTCGGAGCCAGCTGCGCGCGCCCGCGTGATCGCGGCCGGCAACGTGCTGCAGGCCGCCTTCATGGTGGTCGGTACGATGGTCGTCGCCGGCCTGCAGGCCGCGGGCCTGCCGATCGCCTGGATCTTCTTCGGCCTTGCGCTCGCAAGCTTTGGTGCGGTCTGGTTCGTGCTGAGCAAATGGGGCAGGGAAGGCGTGCGCGATTTCGGCGCGCTGCTGTTCCGCGCCGCGTTTCGCGTCGAAGTACGCGGGATGGAGAACCTGCCGCCGGCCGGCACGCGCATGCTGATCGCGCCCAACCATGTCAGCCTGATCGACGGTCCGCTGCTGCACGCGACATTGCCAATCGACGCGAGCTTTGCGGTCGATACCGGGATCGCGCAGGCCTGGTGGGCCAAACCGTTCCTCAAGATGATTCGCCACATCACGGTCGATCCGACCAAACCGCTCGGCGCGCGCGACCTGATCAAGCTGGTCGCCGCAAGCGAGCCGGTGGTGATCTTCCCCGAAGGGCGTATCACGGTCTCGGGCTCGCTGATGAAGGTCTATGACGGCACCGCGATGATCGCCGACAAGGCGGATGCGGTCGTCGTGCCGGTGCGCATCGAGGGAGCGCAGCGCTCCTACCTGAGCTATCTGAAGAACGGCGAGATCAAGCGCGCGCTGTTCCCGAAGGTGACGATCTCGATCCTGCCGCCCGTCAAACTGTCGATCGACACCGCGCTGAAGGGCAAGATCCGGCGCAATGCGGCGGGCGCCGCGCTGCAGGATGTCATGATCGACGCGATGGTCGGGAACGCGATGCTGGACCAGACCTTGTTCCAGGGCCTGGCGCATGCCTATCGCGACCGCGACACCGGCAAGCCGATCGTCGAGGACGCGCTCGGCACCAAACTGACCTACCGCAAGCTGATCCTCGGCGCACAGGTCTTGAGCCGCAAGCTCGAGAGCGGCACGCAGGTCGGCGAGAATGTCGGCGTGCTCTTGCCCAATTCGGCTGGCGTCGCCGTCGTCTTCATGGCGCTGCAGACCATCGGCCGCGTGCCGGCGATGCTCAACTTCTCCGCGGGCCCCGTCAACGTGCTGGCGGCGATGAAGGCGGCGCAGGTCAAAATCGTGCTGACGTCGAAGGCGTTCATCGAGAAGGGCAAGCTCGACAAGCTCATCGCTGCGATCGCCGCCGAGGCCCGCATCGTCTATCTCGAGGATGTGCGCGGTACGATCGGCCTTGCCGACAAGGTGCACGGCCTCCTCGCCCGCGGCGCGCCGCGGGTGGCGCGCAACGCCACTCATCCCGCCGTCATCCTGTTCACATCGGGATCGGAGGGCACGCCGAAGGGCGTCGTTCTGTCCCATCGCAATATCCTGGCGAATGCGGCGCAGGCGCTGGCGCGGGTCGACGCCAACGCCAACGACAAGGTGTTCAACGTGCTTCCGGTGTTCCATTCCTTCGGTCTCACCGGCGGGATGATGATGCCGCTGCTCGCCGGCATTCCGATCTTCATGTATCCGTCGCCGCTGCACTACCGGATCGTGCCCGAGCTGATCTACCAGACCGGCGCCACCATCCTGTTCGGCACCGACACGTTTCTGACCGGCTATGCGCGTTCCGCTCACGCCTACGACTTCCGGACCCTGCGTCTGGTGCTGGCCGGCGCGGAGGCGGTGAAGGACCGCACGCGCCAGGTCTACATGGAGCGCTACGGCATCCGCATCCTCGAAGGCTATGGCGTCACCGAAACGGCGCCGGTGTTGGCAATGAACACGCCGATGGCGAACCGCCCCGGCACGGTCGGCCGCCTGTCGCCGCTGATGGAGTACCGGCTCGATCCGGTCCCCGGCATCGAGGAAGGCGGACGTCTGTCCGTGCGCGGCCCGAACGTGATGCTCGGCTATCTGCGTGCCGAGAACCCTGGCGTGCTCGAAGCGCTGCCGGAGGGCTGGCACGACACCGGCGACATTGTCACCATCGATGCGCAAGGTTTTATCGCCATCAAGGGGCGGGCAAAACGCTTCGCAAAAATCGCCGGCGAAATGGTCTCGCTGTCGGCGGTCGAGGCGATGGCCGCGGTGCTCTGGCCGCAGGCGATCTCGGTCGCGGTCGCGATCCCCGACCAGCGCAAGGGCGAGCGCATCGTTCTGCTGACGACGCAGAAGGATGCCGATCGCGCGGCGATGCAGCGCCAGGCAAAAATTGTCGGGGCATCGGAGCTCGCCGTCGCCGCTGCGGTCCAGGTCGTGGACAAGGTGCCGCTGCTTGGCTCCGGCAAGACCGACTATGTCGGAGCGACCGCCATGGCGAAGGAGCTTGCAGCCGCGCCGGCGCCGGCTGCGGAGCAGGAAGTTGCGTGAGGCGCAGCCTCCGGCAGCCGGCGCGCACAACGGCGCCGGCGTCGTCCTGCTGCACGGCATCTCGAGCGCGCCGCTGTTTCTGCGCCGGCTCGAGCATGGCTTGCGGCGCGAGGGCTTTGCGACGCTGAACCTCGACTATCAAAGCCGGAAGAAGCCGCTCGAGGCGCTTGCCGAGGACGTTCGTCCTGCAATCGCAGCTTTTGCCGACATCGATTGCGGTCCGATCCATTTCGTCGGCCACTCGATGGGCGGGCTACTCGTGCGGGTCTATCTCGCAGGCCATCGGCCGGCGCGGCTTGGCCGGGTCGTCATGCTGGGCACGCCGAACAAGGGCAGCGAGATCGTCGACCTCCTCATGCGCTATCCGGCCTATCGTGCCTGGTTCGGTCCCGCCGGATCGCAGCTCGCAACGTTGCAGGACGCGACGCTGACGTCGCTGCCGCCGGTGGACTATACGGTCGGCATCATCGCCGGATGCCGCTCGCTTGTTCATCCGATCGCCTCTCGCTTCGTCCTGCCGCGGCCGAATGACGGCCGCGTTTCAGTGCAAAGCTGCAAGCTCGAAGGCATGGCCGACCATACCATCGTAAAAGCCTCCCATACCGCACTGCCCTTCAATCGCCTCGCCATCCGTCAGACGATTGCGTTCCTGCAGGACGGGCGCTTCCAGGATTCGGCGGCGGCGTGACGCAAGATCCTCTTGCCTGAAATGGCTATCGGGCGGCAATGTTTTGCCCGATGAAAGCGAACAGGCAGGTGGCGCCATGACCGACAATTTGAGCGTGATCCTCGAGAAGCGCGGACAGGCCTACTGGATCACCATCAACCGCCCGGACAAGCGCAATGCGCTGAATGGCGACGTCATTGCCGGCATCGTCAGGGGCTATCGCGAGGCGCATGACGACAGGGAGGTCCGCGTCATCGTGCTGACGGGCGCCGGCGACAAGGCGTTCTGTGCCGGCGCCGACCTGCAGAACGCGGGCGCCGCGTTCGCCTTCGATTTTTCCCGGCCCAATGTCGATTATGCCGATCTGCTGCGGCTGTCGCAGAACGCGACCAAGCCGGCGATCGCGAGGGTCGGCGGCGTCTGCATGGCTGGCGGCATGGGGCTGCTCGCCATGACCGACATGGCGGTCGCGGCCGATCATGTGGTCTTCGGATTGCCTGAAGTGAAGGTCGGCGTGTTCCCGATGCAGGTGATGAGCCTGCTGCAGGGAATTGCGCCGCCGCGGCTGGTCAGCGAATGGGCGCTGACCGGCGAGCCGTTCGACGCGAAAACCGCGTTTGCGGCCGGGTTGCTCAACCATGTCGTCCCGGCGGCCGAGCTCGACGCCAAGGTCGACTGGCTGATCGGCCGGATCGTCGACAAGTCGCCGACCGCGATTCGCCGCGGCAAGTATGCCATGCGCGCGATCGCGGCGATGTCGTTCGACGAGAGCATCGCCTACACCGAAAGCCAGATCGCGCTGCTGGCGATGACCGAGGATGCCAAGGAGGGCATGAAGGCGTTCGCCGAAAAGCGCAAACCGGTATGGCCTGGACGTTGAGTTGCGTCCCCCGGCTCGACCGCGGCTTGTTTCGCCATTGCGACTTCGGTCGAGGCACCATGCGCGCCCCATAACTGCTCGTCATCCCCGCGAAAACGGGGATCCATAACCACAGGCGTCAATTGTTCTGCGAAATGTCGTGACGCCTTTCTCGCGTCACAGCGGCCTGTGGCTATGGGTACGGTGATCGACAGGCCATTTGCGCATGGCATGCCTGCGCGAGTTGCCGGTGGTGTAATCCGTTGGCGCTAATGCAAGAAACAGCTGGGGAGCGCATATGACGGATGAGCCACATAGGAGAGAAGGCGGCGTGACGACCTATCGTCCGGTCGCTCCCGGCGATCTCGACCTGATCTGCCGCCATCGTCACGAGATGTTCAAGGCCTCAGGCCGCACCGATGCGATGGTGCAGCCATCGACGGACGCCTTCAGGGCATGGCTGAAGCCGCGTCTCGACGACGGCGCCTATTTCGGCTGGATCGCGTATCTTGACGGCATCGATGCCGCGGGTCTGGGCATGATGGTGATCGACTGGCCGCCGCATCCTTCGCATCCGCTAAAGTCCCGTCGCGGCTATGTTTTGAACGTGTTCGTCGAACCGCGCGTCCGAGGCCGCGGTCTGGCGCGTGCGCTGATGGACATGGCGATGGCGGAAGCGAAGCGGCGCAATCTCGAATATCTCATTCTGCACGCGACTGCGATGGCGATGCCGATGTACGAAAAATTCGGCTGGCGGCGGACCTCCGAGATGGCGATGACGCTGCCCGTCCAGCAATCGCAGGATGGGTAGAGCGAAGCGAAACCCATCATCGCGCCGATCGTAGATCTGCTGATGGATGATCGGTATCGCTGCGCTCAACCTATCCTGCAAATGCAGCTACTTGCTCGGCTCGACGCGCTCGTTGCCCCGGCCCAGCGCCTGGAACAGCTTGACGAGTTGAGCACCGCTCTGCGCGACGGGCTGGAAGAACGCCGCGTCGGTCTCCTCCACGACGACGACCGCCTTGCGGGCGAGGTCGCGGCCCGCGCGTGTCGCCGCGATCTGCTTGGCGCGCGGATCCGTCGGATGATCGCTTCGCTCGATCAGGTCCGCGCTCCCGAGCGCGCGCAGCACTTGCGAGGTGGTCATCGGATCGATGCCGGCGAGCTGCGCAATGCGCGCCTGGGTCAGGGTTTCGGATGCCCCGAACCAGGTGACGGTGGCCAGCACCACGAACT
>Ga0070709_10000650_pt1 | contig 19753 bp, 15 predicted proteins | sample LARL51metaG_FD_65449 | JGI IMG/M metagenome (GOLD analysis project Ga0070709, IMG submission 65449) | Corn, switchgrass and miscanthus rhizosphere microbial communities from Kellogg Biological Station, Michigan, USA - LAR L5-1 metaG | ecosystem: Host-associated > Plants > Roots > Rhizosphere ... | reverse complement strand
AGGGAGGTGCGCGCGGTGCAGCGGGCCAACATGATGTTGGGCGATATCGGCGAGACCTGCCGCCTGGCCATTGACGATCGCCTGGGCCAGGCGCGCATGCGCCTGTTTCATCCCATCGGTTTCATGCTGGCCAGCCCTGTGCAAACCTCGGAAGAAGCCTTCAGCTTTTTCCAGCATGCGCAGGTGGAAGACAAGTACGACGGCATTCGGGCGCAGGCCCATTGCCGCGGTGGCCAAGCGCGGCTCTATTCCCGCACCCTGGACGAGGTGACGGAATCGTTTCCCGAGCTGGCGGAGGCGTTGGGAGGATTTTCTGGAGAACTCATCCTCGACGGCGAAGTTGTGGCCTGGAACCGCGCCGCAGACGGCAGCGGGGAATCGCATGCGCTTCCCTTTTCCGAGCTGCAGAAGCGCCTGGGCCGCAAAACGGTGACGGAAACAATGATGCGCAACGTGCCCGTGGCCTACGTCGTCTTCGATGTTCTCTACCTTGATGCAGAGTTGGTAATTGATCAGCCACTGCGCCAGCGCGCCTCCCTGCTGGACGACATATTTGCCCGTGCCCGGCGCCCCGCCATGGTGCGTACCCCCAACCCCCAGGGCCGGCTCACGTTCGAGCCGGCAGTGGAAACGGCATCCCAGGCGCAAGCCGAGGTCATTCGCGCGCCCCTGCTGCGCGCTGACTCTCCGGAAAAGCTGGAGGAGCTTTTTGCCGCCGCCCAGGCGCGCGGCAACGAAGGTTTAATGATCAAGGACCTCGAGTCGCCCTACACTCCCGGACGGCGGGGCCAATCCTGGGTGAAGCTGAAGCGCGAGCTGGCCACGCTCGATGTTGTGGTCACGTCGGTGGAATACGGGCACGGCAAGCGCGTGAGCATGCTCAGCGATTACACTTTCGCGGTTCGCGACGGCGACCGCCTGCTGAATATCGGCAAAGCCTATTCCGGACTCACAGATAAAGAGATCGCCGACATGACCGAGTGGTTCCTGGCGCACACTCTCGCCGACCACGGCTTCTGGCGCGAAGTGGAACCCAAAATCGTGCTGGAGGTCGCTTTCAACGCCATCATGCGCTCCGACCGCCACGCCAGCGGTTATGCGCTGCGGTTCCCCCGCATCCTGCGCATGCGCGGCGACAAGCCCCCAGAAGAGGCCGATAACATCGAGCGGGTGCGAGAAATCTACGCCCGCCAGCATGGCAGACAAAAGGAGTCAGTGAACAAGTAAAAAGACCTGCCGGCCGAACCAGGCCGGCAGGCGAAATGGCCAGCTAGCGACGAGGTATGTCTGTTCGAAGGCTGGTGGGTACGGGGGCGCTGACGAAATCAACGCGGTCCGCGACCATGGCCAATTCATCATCAAAATAGAACAGCCAGCCGCGCACGCGCACTGTCATGAGATCGGAGATGGCGCTGGTTCCGTTCACCTTGGTCTCGGGGAAAACGCCAACCGTGACGGATGTGAACGTCGGGTTCAGCAGCCGCAAGTAGGAGTCATCCGGCAACTGAAGGTCGAAGGCCGCCACCGGCATGGATAGCGCTGAGCGCGGGCTCACCGTCTTGGTGCCCTTGGCGCCGAGCAGGAAGCCAAACAGAAAGCCATTCCTGTAATCGCTCACCACACCAGAGGCCGCCTGCTCTTGCAGGGTTACGGTGCGGGCCGGGATGGTGTAGTCACCGTCAATTGGACTAATGCCGGTGTCGGTCACAACCTGTACCGTTTGCCCCGGGATAATGGTGGCAGCGTTGAATACCAGCCCGCCGATCAGGTTAAACGCCCAACCGTCGGGCATGCCCTCGCCGTTGACGCCGTAACTGGCGGCTCTGAAGTCTACGGTGACAGGCGTGCCCACCATCGCATCTACCATGCCGTTACCCACGCCATCCTCAACAACCAGCGGGGCTTCCGGCCTGTAAGCGGCCTGCTTCACGAATCCATCGGGCAAAAATGCACCGCGGGTCAGCACGCCTTCCACTACCGCTCCGCTGGTATTGGTCAGGCCAGCCACGCGTTCCGCATGGAGGGTTCCATCTGCCGCGGTCACGCCGTCCACTTCCACGATCATGTTGGCCAGGGTGGTCAGGGTAACGTCCTGAAAGGCAGTGCTGGCATCCACGATAAAGGTCAGCAGTATGCCGTTCTGCCCTAGTTGCATGGTGAAGGAACTGCTGTTGGCGGCAGTTACCACGCCGATCACATGCTCCAGGGCTCCCTCTTCCTCCTGCTGTTGAGTTGCAGAGACGGGCGAGACCGAGATGGTGTACACGGGCCGAAACTGTGGCGGCGCTACATTGGTCGGATCAATGCTGAGGATGGAAGCCGCCAGGTTGAGGTCTATGTTAATTACGCTGTTGGTGGTCACACCCAGCTGCGGATTGAGCACGATGCTGGTGTTGATTTCTCGCGTCTGAGTGTATTCCTCCACAGTGCCCGTGGCATCGAGGTAAGTCAAATGAAGATTACTGCCTGAAAGCGCCGCCTCCGTATAGGAACCCTGTGGGATGTTGAGCAGAGCCACCGGTTCTACAGTGCCTGCCAGGCGGGTGAACTCGATCCTGCGAGCTTCCGGCAGCACGCTGACTAGCTGACCGTCGCTCTTTGTGAGCACCAGCGAGGTCAGAGTCATCTCAAGAGCGACCACGCGGCCAGCCGCCGCGTCCCCGATCTTCACCTGTACGGCGCTGGACGGCTGTAATGGCGTGGAGCCGTCGCCGCAGCTCAATGCCAAAAAAACCAACAACAGTATAAGTGCCAGTCCGCCTATGCGTCCGCGGTGAGCACACCTTGCTGCAAGTGCCATAAGAATCCCTCCACGTACAGTGCTAGGCGGCAATCCCGCCGTTACTCACCTATGAAGCCATAGAGAGCTCCGGTTTGGCGGTGATTGCGGACCGAATGCAGCGCTCGAATGGGCAGGGTCGGGTCCGTTGTGGCGTTCGCATTCCAAAAAGGTAGTCTCGCTGGGTCCACACTCGAATTGCCGAAACAACAAACTACCGGTTGAGAAAGGAACTATGAATGGTCCATCCTCTACCCGCGATAACGCGGCCGTACGGCAATTTATTTCTCACCGGAAAGCATCCAGACGAGTCCAGCCACGGCTGACCCCCCACCTGGTGGCCGCAGGTAACTTTTTTCGCAGCAATAACTTAGGCGTTGCACCAGGACGCCAGCTGGCACCGCAACCACTGCACACAACCCCGGTGCTTGTGCCCTGCTTCTAAGTACGCCGTTCCGCCGGAATGCCGCCGGAATGAGGGCTGATTAAAGTTCTTTATCACTGCGATAAAAACATTCAGTTTGACGACGCCACGGGCATACCGCAGAATCCGCAAACCAGTGGGGCGCGGATCGGTTGGAGAACTCAGCCAGGAATTGCCCAAAACGCAGGAGGATGGATGGCACTCCCGTCAGTAAATATCCCTCAAGCAGCCGGTTTTCATCTCAACTACGCGAGCCCGGAAGCCGCGCGCCGCGACCTCCCGCCGGGGTTCGTAGAGTTCCTCTTGCCCTTGCATCGCTGGTTTACGCCCCGCCAGCAGCAGCTGATTGAAAAGCGTTATCAGGTTCTGTCGGAAGCGCACGCCGGACGCCGCCCGCGGCACCTGCCACCCTCCCCGGCCACCGAAGGGGAGTGGAAAATCCAATTGCCGGCGTGGTGCGCCGACCAGCGCAACCAGATGACCGGGCCGGCGGATGACGCCGAGCTGGTGGTCAAGATGCTCAACTCCGGCGCTCCTGGAGTGATGCTCGACCTGGAAGACTCAACGGTTAATGAATGGGAACATCAGCGGCTCGGGGTTGAGAATATCCTGCAGGCACTGCACGGCACGCTCACTTATTTTGACAAGAAGCGCAACCAGCTTGCCGGCATCAAGCCGGGTAAAACCGTGATCTGGGTACGGCCGCGCGGCCTGCATATCAGCCAGGGCGGCCTATTTGGCGACGAACTGACCTCAGCCTCGCTGTTCGATGTGGCGCGCGTGTTCTATGGGATGGATCCGGCGCAGCTGCGCCACCCCCTGGCCATCTACATCCCGAAATCGGAATCGGCTGAGGAAGCGCTGTGGTGGCGCGACCTGTTTCAGGCGCTGGCGGAGACGCGTGATTTGCCGCGCGACTACATCAGGTGCATGGCCCTGGTCGAGTCGCACCCTCTCGCGTACCAGATGGAAGAATTTTTGTTCAACCTGCGTGAGCACATCGTCGGACTGAACCTGGGACGCTGGGACTACATGGCCAGCCTCATTCATTTCAACCTGTCCGACCCGGAGTGGGTGCTGCCCGACCGCAACACCATCCCGCATGATGTGCCTTTCTTTCAGCGGGTACGCGAGCTGATGCCGGAAATCTGCCATCGCCGCGGCGCGCTCGCCATTGGCGGAATGACCGCGCTCTATCCCAGCCGCGAGGACGCAGAACTGAACACCCGCGCCCTCGCGGTGCTGCAAAAAGACAAGAAGAACGAGGCCAGCTGCCTGATGGATGGAGCCTGGACCGGTCACCCCGATCAGAACCAGATCGCAGTGGACCAGTTCCCCTATCCCAACCAACTGGAGAAGCTGCCCTCGCGCGACCTGAGCCGCGACGATCTGGACCGCGCCGGCATGTTGCGTTGCGGGCAGTTCAACCGTTATGCCGATCTGCGCGCCGTGCCTCGTGGCGTGGGCGCCCGGACCCTGGCGGGAACGCGGGCGGCGGTGCGCACCGTGATCCGCTACCGTAACGGCGTGCTCAATGGCAAGGGTGCCAGCCTGCTCGACGGCTACATGGAGGACCTTGCCACTGACCGCATTTACCGCCTGATGATTGTCCAGCGCATGCGCCACGGCGAAGCCATGGACATTCTCGACGAATCCGGTAATCCCGTGGCACACACGCCCGAGCTCATCAGCAGATTATTCGACGAAGAAGTGGAGAAGATTGTGGCCAATCCCGCGCGCGCCGATGTCGGCACGCCGGAAACTTTCCGCGAAGCGCGCCGTATTGCGGAAAGCATGATCCTGAACGGTGAATTCAATCCTATCTGAACCATCAAACCTGCAGTTCCCCGCAGTAGCGAGGAAAGGAAGAAAGACGTGACCAGGAACGGCAAGACCGAACAGACCACCCAATGGGCCGGCAAGCGCTGGCAGGGCGTCACTCGCCCCTATACCTCCGCGGACGTGGAACGCATCCGCGGCTCCATCAAAATTGACCACACGCTGGCGCGCATGGGCGCGGAGCGGCTCTGGGAGCTGCTGCAGTCGGAAGCTTATGTGCCCGCCCTGGGCGCGATGACCGGCAACCAGGCTATCCAGCAAGTGCGCGCCGGGCTCAAGGCCATCTACGTCAGTGGCTGGCAGGTGGCGGCAGACGCTAACGATGCCGGCCAGATGTATCCCGACCAGAGTTTGTACCCAGTGAACAGCGTCCCCACTCTGGTGTCACGTATCAACAAGGCGCTGCTGCGGGCCGACCAGGTGCACCATGCCGAAGGCAAGAGCGACGTCTACTGGTTCGCGCCCCTGATTGCGGATGCCGAAGCGGGTTTTGGCGGCACCCTTAATGCCTTTGAACTGATGAAGGCGATGATTGAGGCGGGCGCGGCCTGCGTACACTTTGAGGACCAGCTTTCGTCGGCCAAGAAGTGCGGCCACCTCGGAGGCAAGGTGCTTGTCTCCACCCCGGAAGCTGTCCAGAAACTGGTGGCGGCGCGCCTGGCGGCGGATGCCATGGATGTGCCCACGCTGATCATGGCGCGCACTGACGCCAATGCCGCCAACCTGCTGACCAGCGACATAGACGCACGTGACCGCGAGTTCTGCACCGGGGAGCGCACCTCCGAGGGCTTTTTCCGCATCCGCGGAGGCCTGCACTCAGCCATCGCCCGGGCCCGCGCCTACGCGCCCTACGCCGACCTGGTGTGGTGCGAGACCTCAGAGCCCAACCTGCAGGAAGCCCGTATTTTCGCCGAGGCCGTGCTGGGCGAGTTCCCCGGCAAGCTGCTGGCCTACAACTGCTCACCCTCGTTCAACTGGAGGAAGAAGCTGGACGACGCTACCATCGCCCGCTTCCAGCGAGAGCTGGCGGCCATGGGCTACAAGTTCCAGTTTGTGACCCTGGCCGGCTTTCATGCCCTGAACCTGAGCATGTTCGAACTGGCGCGCGGCTACCGCGAGAGCGGAATGACCGCCTACGCCCGGTTGCAGGAAAAGGAGTTCAGCCGGGAGCAGCACTACGGCTACGAAGCGGTCAAGCACCAGCGCTTTGTGGGCACGGGGTACTTTGACACTGTCACCCAGGTGATCGCTGGTGGCACATCCTCCACCCTGGCGCTGGAAGGCTCCACCGAACAGGCCCAGTTCAGCGCTGAGTGGCATGAGGCGAAGAAGCGTGCTGAGGGACCCGACGCCGCCTGCCAGCCAATTTTAGGCGAGTGCCCGGCCGAGGAACTAGTCATACCCAAGCCGGCTTCGGTGCGCGGCAAACGCCTCGCCTGAGCTTATCCTTCTCTCTCACTCATGTGTCCGGTGGATTGCCGGGCTGTCCTGAGGTCGGTAACGGCCTCAGGACTTTTTTGTTGCCAACGCGCTTATAATTGCCCCCGCTCTCGCTCGTGAACGCCTCATTCGGCATCTAAGCAACCGGTTCCATGGAACGATATCTCTGCATCCACTGCCACTTCTATCAGCCGCCGCGGGAAAACCCCTGGCTAGAGGCGGTGGAAATCCAGGATTCGGCCTATCCTTACCACGACTGGAACGAGCGCATCACCGCCGAATGCTATGCGCCCAACTCTGCCGCCCGCATCCTCGACGGTGAAGGCCACATCGTAAAAATCGTTAATAATTACTCCCGCATCAGCTTCAATTTCGGCCCCACGCTGCTCTCCTGGATGGAAGACAACGCGCCTCACACCTACGCCAAGATATTGGTGGCGGACAAGGAAAGCCAACAGCTCTTCTCCGGCCACGGCTCGGCCATAGCCCAAGCCTACAATCACATGATCCTGCCGCTGGCTTCTCGGCGCGACAAGTACACGCAGGTGCTATGGGGGATTCGCGATTTCGAGAACCGCTTCGGGCGCTCACCCGAAGGCATGTGGCTGCCGGAAACCGCTGTGGACATGGAAACGCTGGAGGTGCTGGCGGAACTGGGCATCCGCTTTACCATCCTGGCGCCCCACCAGGCCCGTCAGGTACGCAAACTAGCCAGCCAGCGCTGGCGCAACGTGGAGGGGGCCAAAATTGATCCCACCCGCGCTTATCAGGCAAATTTGCCTTCGGGCCGAAGCATCAGCCTTTTTTTCTATGACGGCCCTATTTCGCAGGCCGTAGCGTTCGAACATTTGCTGTCCAACGGTGAACACTTCGCGCAACGGCTGCTGAGCGGATTCTCCGACGCTCGCCGCTGGCCGCAGCTCATGCACATCTCCACCGACGGTGAAACCTACGGCCACCATCACCCCCATGGGGATATGGCTCTGGCTTTTGCCCTGGAGTACGTCGAATCACAGCGTCTGGCGCGCATTACCAACTACGGCGAATATCTGGCCAAGCATCCTCCCGCACTCGAGGTTGAAATCATCAACAACACCTCGTGGAGCTGCATGCACGGCGTCGAGCGCTGGCGCAGTGACTGCGGCTGCAATTCAGGGATGAAACCCGGCTGGCGGCAGCATTGGCGGGCACCTTTGCGCCAGGCGCTGGACTGGCTGCGGGACGAACTGGCCGGGCCCTACGAACAGAAGGCGCGCGAGTATCTGAAGGATCCCTGGGCGGCTCGCGATGAGTACGTTCGGGTAATGCTTGACCGGTCTGAGGACGCGCGGCGGGACTTCCTGGCGCGACAGCAGGCCCGAGAGCTCGCTGAGGAGGAGCAAGTCACCGTCTGGAAGCTGCTGGAGATCGAGCGCCATGCCCTGCTCATGTACACCAGCTGCGGCTGGTTCTTTGATGAGCTTTCCGGCATCGAGACGGTGCAGGTCATTATGTATGCCGGCCGGGCAGTCCAACTGGCGCGGGAGGCATTGGGCCAGGACTTCGAGGCCGGTTTTCTGGAACGCCTGGCGCAGGCGCACAGCAATGTGGCCACCTTTGGGGACGGCGCCCGCATTTACACCACCTGGGTGAAGCCTGCGATTCTCGACCTGCCCAAGGTAGCGGCGCATTTCGCCGTCAGTTCCCTGTTCGACCACCACGAAGAACATCCCTCGATTTACTGCTACGACGTTAGCGTAAATGACGCCCAGCGCTTCCAGTCCGGCCGCTTCCGAATGGATATGGGACAGGCGCGCATCTGCTCACGCATTACCCAGGACTGCGGCACTTTTACCTACGGGGTGCTGCACCTGGGCGGACACAACATCAATGCTGGGGTGCGGGACTTCCGGGGTAGCCAGGCATACTTGGAAGCGGTAAAGGAGCTTTCCGAAGCATTTAACCGTGCCGATGTGGCTGAGTCATTGCGGCTACTGGATAAATACTTCGACGGCGCTCAGTACACTCTGAAGTCGCTGTTCCGAGACGAACAGCGGCGCATCGTGGGGCATATTCTGGAATCCACCTTGACCGAGGTGGAAGCCAATTACCGGCAGGTGTACGAGAGCGATGCGCCCCTGCTACGTTTTTTGAGCGAACTGCACATCCCGCGCCCCAAGGTGCTGCACGCCACGGCGGAATTTGTGCTTAACAGCAGCCTGCGGCACGCCTTCGAAGCCGACGAACTCGATCTGGGGGCGATTGCGGCGTTGATGGACGCTGCTGCGCGCGACGAAATTACTCTCGACACCGCCGGCCTGAGTTACGTGCTCAAGCGGCGACTGGCAAGCTTAAGCGATCTTCTGGCGGCCAACCCTGCTGAGCCCATGGCTTTCGCTCAATTTGAGGTGGCGGTTCGCCTCGCTCGCTCCCTACCTTTTGAGATAGACCTATGGCACGCCCAGAATGTCTGCTATCGCGTGTTGCAGGACATCTGCCGGCCGCATGACAGCAAGCCAGCCGAACAGGAATTGCGGCAGCGTTGGCTGACTATAGCGGAGAAACTGAATCTCAAATGCGCGGCCCCAGCAGCCGATGCCGTCCCGCCTCCACCCCAGCCCGTGCCGCAGGCGGCATGAGCGGCGCGAAATCTTCATTTCGGCTGCGACTGGTGCTGTCCCGCTAGCTGCCGATGCCGGCTTTGCGCCGCCTCCACCAGAGCACGGAATATAGCTTGCGAGGCAGGCTCATTCAGAGACCTTTCGGGATGCCACTGCACAGCCACCACGAAGTGTTCGGGTAAGGTGCCTTCCAGGGCCTCAATCACCCCATCGGGCGCCTTGGCTGCAACTCGCAGCCCATCGCCAACCGTGGCGGCGGCTTGGTGATGGCTGGTATTGACGGCAATTGCTGATTCGCTACCGGGCGGAAGAGTCGACCCGAGAAAATGGGCCAGCAGGGTAGTTGGCTCGATCCGGACCACATGGGTTATCTCACGGTCCGCGTGATCAATGCTGGATTCGATGTGCTGGCGCAGAGTACCCCTGCGATATACGTTCAGGCTCTGCAGGCCGTAGCAGATGCCCAGCAGCGGCTTGCGTGTGTTGTGCGCGTCCTCGAGCAGGAGTTCGTCGGCAGCGTCGCGCCGGGGATCGGCGGGGTTAGTACGGGGATCGCGCTCCGCCCCGTATCTCTGCGGGTCAACGTCCGCCCGGCTGCCTGGCAGCAGCACGCCGTCGCAGCCCTCGATCACTTTCATCAGTTCGGCTGCTGGCCGGTCAAGCGGAATTCGCACCGGCTCGCCCCCCGCCTCCCGCACCGCCTGCTCGTATTGCGGTAGAACCCGTTCTGAATATTCCTGATCAGTGGAATGTGGCAGCGGAATGGCAATTCGCGGTTTCATCTTGTTGCCATGGATTTACACGGATTTCGAAGGCCATTGCATTGAGATGATTGGTCCATCACTCCAATTTAGGGGCTAAATGCCAATGGCCAATTGCTAACTGCTCGTTCTCAGAACCCTCTCCACGCCGCAAGCTGCTGACGGTATCGTTTGAATTCAGTGATCAGCGCAGTAACCAGCACAGCAACCGCCACAAGTATCGCCGTGGGAAAAGCGCCATACCGGTAAGCGTTAGCCAGGTCGGGACGGCGCCCGGCAACCATGCCGAACAGGCTCAGGCCGATGATTGCCAAGAGCAGGGTGACTGCAAAGGCCAGCAGGGTGAGCACAAATGTGATGAGCAGGGCACGAAAGAACACTCCCAGCAACTGGGGCTTGCGGGTGATGATCCCAACTTCCTCCATGACCTTTCAGCTTACAACGGAACAGCCACGCGGCGCTGCCACGCCACTGCGCTAGAATAAGGGCCTATGGCGCAGGCAGCGCACGCACTGACCCGGTCTCCCGCGGAGGTAATCCGGCAGAACCCCGTCTCGCAAGCCCCAAACGGTATTTGCTACGCGTTTACCGGCAATATCAGCACCTCGGCCAACGACCTGGAACGCATGGTGGCGGCAGTACCGGTCAGCGCCGCTGCAGCCTTGGAGCGCAAAGCCTATTATTTTGTCCCACTTACGATCGGCCAAGGCGACGAAACTCTTATCGCCGACCGCTATGACGTGGCGCTCAGCGACAATGCCGTCTGCCATCGCAACCTTAACGTCGGCGACTCCCAGTGTGTGTTCATCTCCACCCGCCTCATGGACGACAAGTTCTCCGTCGCTTTTGAGTTTTATATCAATGTGGGACACGCCGTCGTAGAGCGCGCGGGCGTTTCCCAAGCTTTTTCCGAGCTGGTATGGAAGCAGGTGGAAGACGGCGTGCGTGGTGAAACCAGCCTGGACGCCTACGAACTGCGCAAGCTGGCCACCAGTCCTGGCGCCGACCTCGAAAAGCATAAGAACGATTACCTGCAGACGGCCTTTTCCGACGTCATCTCCATCTACCTGCTTTCGCTTTTCCTGGACGTGGACTACTACGACCTGCGGGAGCGGGACTATCCTTTGCTGGCTCCGACTCCGCTGGCTGAGCGCCTGCGCAAAATCGCGGAACTGTTTCCGCCCAATCCCGGATTTGAATTTGCCATCTACTACCGGCGGCGACAATAAACCTGCCCTCGGCCTTTGGCAGCCGCCTATTGCTCCTCCTCAATCCGCGGCTACAATGCAAGCATGATCGCCCACCTCCGCGGACGGCTGATCGCCAAGCATCCCAATCAGGCTGTCGTTGAGGCCGCCGGCGTCGGCTACGACGTCAATATCAGCGTGCCCACTTTTTCCCAGCTGCCCGCCCTGGGAACGGAGGTCGCCTTCCACGTACACACTCATGTGCGGGAGGACTCCATCGCGCTGTTCGGGTTTCTGCGCCCGGCAGAGAAGCAGCTTTTCGAGCGCTTGATCTCGGTGAGCGGCATCGGCCCCAAGCTGGCCATCACAATTCTGAGCGGCATGCCGGCAGATGAGATGGTGGGTGCAATTCGGGGCAACGATGTGGCCCGGCTCACCCGCATCCCCGGCATCGGCAAGAAAACCGCCGAGCGCATGGTGCTGGAGTTGCGCGACAAGTTGCAGGATTTCGGCGCCGCTCCCGCTGCCGCCCCCGCCAGCCCCATTGAGGAAGATGTGCTCTCCGCACTCGTCAACCTGGGCTATCAGCGTCCCGCCGCCGAGCGCGCCCTCGCCAAGGTGGGCAATGGCAACCGGCAGTCGTTTGAAACGCTCTTCCGGGAAGCCCTGGCGGCCTTGTCGAAATAGGGATTCACCACAAAGCGCGCGAAGGAATTCTTTTCAAAATCTACGTGCGAGAAGGGCGCGTCGAACACCGACGACCAAGAACCGATAGAAGTTCGGATTCCTTAAATTGATACTTCGTGACCCTCGTGTCCTTTGTGGTGAAGGTTTTCAGGCTCAATTGCCTACGAACTTCAGGTACAGGTCCCGGTCTTTCTGGCAGGTCTGGGCCATCTCCTTGATCTTGCTCCAGGCGAGCATCTGCGAATCGTCGCGTGCGCGCTCCCGCACCTTTTCCCACTCCTCCAGGAAGGGCTCCATCTGCAGGTGATTGAAGACGGTGTGGCCGTACGGATCAATGCATCGCAGAATGGCAAACTGCTTTTCCTCGAAGGCTGGGACCACGCCATGCAACATCACCCACTCACCGCGCTCGCCCAGCTCATCTTCCAGCTTGATCACCCAGGACATTCGTCGCCCTCTCCCTCTCGCGAGGGCCAATGTAACACGAGTTCGCTTCCGTCCGGCACTAGCTTCAAAGTGGTTACAAATCGTCAGCCGGCAAGCCCGTCGTTACCAACGCAGCAGGGCAAGTGCTAACTGCCACGGGCCGGCTCACGCGGCAAAGGAATCAGCGCCTGATTTGCGGGCGCGCTTACGGAACACCACGCGCACCTGGTCGCGCCAGTGCTCATCAAGGGCGGCCAGGGTCCACTCAATTTCCGGGGCAAGGAAACGCAGCAGTGTGTCAGTGGCAGGATGAATGTGGAAGGCGGGCGCCACCAGGATGAGCACCGGCGAGCCGGGCGCCAGTTCCGTACTCGGGAAGTAGCCGAACCGGGAGAACTCACCCCGGGCATGGTGCCATTCCACACGCGCCCAGTAGTCCAGGCCCTGCAACGGCAGGTGAATGTCCTCATCCGCTTTGAGCTCGACCACAGCCAGACGACCGTCGCGGGTGACAGCCAGCACGTCAATCATGGCCCTGTCGGCGGCGGAGAACGCCGGCACCTGGGAATAGACCGGCGCAGGAGCGAGGCGGTCGTCCAGGCTGCTGACGTCCTGAATGGCGAGCGACTCCAGCCAGCGCTCCGGATGCATGCGCCAGCAGGGATGTTCGCGTGGGCCTCCCGGCTGGCGTACCTGGGCCAACTGCCGGACCAGGCTTTCGAATTGGGCATTGTTCTGGTCAGTAAGGATGTTTTCCACCGCGGCCGTGCCAAAGACGACTTCCTGCCGATTACGGAATCCTTCCGCGGCCACACGGGCGTGGGCAAATTCCAAACCACGAAGGCGGAACCCCACCTCCGAGGGGGCGAGCACAGCAACTTCTACTTCCCTGCAGATGTTCCTGATGAGGTCTATGGAGGCGGCGAAACGCTCGCGGGCAGCCGCCTCATCGCAGCAATGCACCAGGCGTGTCGCCAAATTGCCGCGATCCGCCGTGTCGAGCTGCTCCACCGCTTCCTCACGCTCGTCCAATTCATACAGTTGCCACTTGGCGGCACTTCGGTCGAGGTGCGCCATGCGTTCCCGCACGACTGCCGAGCGACCCGCCGGAACCAGCAGCTTCAAGCCCTCCACCTGCAGGTCGGTAAGCGATTCGCGGCAGGCGTTGAGCCACAGGATGCCGAAGGTGAGCGCAGCATCCACAGAATTTTGCGTTTCTTCGGCATTCACCCCCAGAAAGGCAAACGCTGAGCGTCCCCTGCGCAGCACTCCGCGGGAGTAAACCGGGCCAAAGGAGCGCTCCAGGTCCACAGCAGACGTGATCTGGGCAACATTAAACTCGGGAAAGTAGCGCGCCAGCGCACGGCGCAGCCTCTGCTGATAGGCGGCGCGAATCTTCTGCTTGGCGGTCGCAGTCCGGCGGTCGCGCTCCCGGCAGATTTCTAGCTTCGAGGGACGACTCTGGCCGAAGCGCAGCACCGCCAGGCGCAGCACGCCGCCTTTCTCCTCCGCGTCCACCACACGCCGCACCGTGTTGCGTTCGTCCGACCATAAATGGAGAACACACTTGCCACGTTCGGCAGAGACGCTGTAATGAGCGTGCGCCAGTTCGAAGCAGACCGCGCCATCTTCGACCACTACGGCGTCGCGAGCCTCAGCCAGATACTGCTGCAGTGTGCGGGCGAGAGAGCTGGCTTCCACAGCTCAATTCTTGCACTTCGGAGGACCAGAAGAGCCGCAGAGACACGGAGTCATGGAGAAAAACGGACCAAAATGGGATACCTAAATCGGGGCAATGCGGACCGAAGTCGCCAATTTGAAGGTCTGTGTCCAACATCGAGGGGCTGAGTGCTGAAGCTGAGTGCTGACGGCCGGGAACAAACCTCTGTGTGATAATGAAAGAGCAGGGTTATGCGCCTTCGTCCCTGCCAAATTCATCCAATGACTGTGACTCTCGACCAGCATAAATTTTTCTTTGAGCGCTACGGCATGACCGAGCGCGACCTCGAACGCTACCTGGCGGCCGCGCTTTCCGCCGGGGGTGAGTACGCCGATCTCTACTTCGAATACCTGACCTCTACCTCGCTGATGGTGGATGAATCCATGGTGAAGGCGGCCTCGCAGGGCATTTCCGCGGGCTGCGGGGTGCGGGTGGTGGCGGGCGAGCGCACCGGCTACGCCTACACCGATGACCTTGCGCCGGCAAAGATCCTGCACGCAGCGCGTACTGCCGCGCTGATCGCCAGCGGCCCGGCCAAGACCCCAATCGTCGGTGAGCACCGCCAGCCGCCGCGCAGCCTGTATCCGGTGGCGCTGCCCACCGCCGATTCCGAGATCACCAGCAAGGTGGATCTGGTGATGCGGGCAGACCGGGCCGCGCGAGCCTACGATCCGCGGATCCGCGAAGTCCGGGCCGGTTACGCCGACGAGGTGCGCAACATCTTGGTGGTCGGCTCTGACGGCACCTTGGCCGAGGACTCCCAGCCCCTGGCCCGCCTGAACGTCTCCTGCATCGCCAAATCGGACGGCAACTCCGCCCGCGGCACCTATGGCGGCGGCGGCCGCGTGACCCTGGATTTCTTCACTGCAGAAAAGACGCCTGAGTTCTTTGCCGCGGAAGCTGCTCGCCAGAGCATCATCCAGTTGGACGCGCGCGAAGCTCCAGCCGGCGAAATGGAAGTAGTCTTGGGGCCGGGCTGGCCCGGAATTCTGCTGCATGAGGCCATTGGGCACGGGCTGGAAGCCGATTTCAACCGCAAGAAAACCTCCGCCTTTGCCGGACTGCTGGGCAAGCGCGTGGCCAGCGACAAGTGCACTGTGGTGGACAACGGTACCCTGCCCAATCGCCGCGGCTCCATCAATGTTGACGACGAGGGTGCCCCCACACAGAACACGGTGCTGATTGAAAAGGGCGTGCTCAAGGGCTATTTGAGCGACAAGCTTTCCGCGCGCCTGATGGGCATGGCTGATACCGGCAATGGCCGGCGGGAGAGCTACGAGCACATACCCATGCCGCGCATGACCAACACATACATGCTGGCGGGAGAGGAAGACCCGCAAGACATTATCCGGTCCGTAAAAAATGGGGTCTATGCTGCCAACTTTGGCGGCGGCCAGGTTGACATCACCAATGGCAAGTTCGTCTTCTCCGCCTCGGAAGCGTACCTGATTGAAGATGGCCAGATCACGGCGCCGCTGCGCAACACCACCCTCATCGGCAACGGGCCGGATGTCCTCACCCGCGTTTCCATGGTGGGCAACGATTTGAAGCTGGATGAAGGCGTGGGCACCTGCGGCAAAGACGGACAGGCGGTGCCCGTCGGGGTGGGCATTCCCACGCTGAAGGTGGATCGCATTACCGTGGGCGGAACTGCGAAGCGTGAGCCAGTCCGGGACTATATGAAATGACGGCGCTTTGCGGGCGTGAGCGAAGCGAGAGCCCGCAGCCGTCATCCTGAGCGTAGCGAAGGATCTTTGTGGGGGCGGCGCTCTGCCCCGCCCAGACGGGTCGAAGCCCCGTCTCCACACAAGACGCAAGGTCCTTCGGCTCGGACGCGCATCTGTAAGGCGCGTCCTCGCTCAGGATGACATAGATATTTTGATGATTGATTATCTTCATCTCCCCATTGGCGAATGCTGCCCCGGCCTGGTGAATGCCGTTGTCGAAGTTCCCCGGGGTGGCGTAAACAAGTACGAGTACGACAAGAAGCTGAACGTTTTTCGGCTTGACCGAACCTTGTATTCACCCGTGCACTATCCCGGCGACTACGGCTTTATTCCCAGCACGCTGGCCTCCGACGGCGATCCGCTGGATGTGCTGGTCCTGGTGGACAACGCCAGTTTTCCTGGATGCCTCATGGAGGTACGGCCCATCGGTGCGCTGGAGATGCTGGACCAGGGCGTGCGCGATGAGAAGGTGCTGGCCGTGGTCAACAATGATCCACGCTACAGTGAGGTGAGTAACTACACCGACATTTACACGCACATCCTGCGGGAAATCGAGCACTTCTTCTCCATCTACAAAGACCTGGAGGGCAAACGCACCAAGACCATCGCCTGGCACAGCGCGGAAGAGGCGCGGCGTGCGATCCTGGAGAGTAAGGAGCGGTTTGCGGACAGAAAAGCGGCCTAGCGTTCCAGACGACTCGAAAACGGCGAGACGACAACACTGCAAAAGACAAAATGATTTCACAACCTGCTGTTTCTAATTCGGAAAAGACAGAACTCAAAGAGATTGCTGCTGACGTTGTGCGCCGGGCCATGGCGGGTGGCGCCAGCGCCGCCGAGGCCGTAGTGCGGGAAGGCACCGAGTTCGCCACCGTAGTGCGTCTGGGCGAGGTGGAAACACTGAAAGAGTCGGGCTCCCGCGCCATTGGGGTGCGGGTGTTCTTCGGCCAGCGCGCCGCCAGCACCTACAGCAGCGATTTTTCACCGCAGGCGCTCGACCATATGGTGAGTTCGGCGCTGCAACTGGCCCGGGTTACGTCCGAAGATCCTTACGCTGGCATTCCCGATCCTCAGCAGTTGGGTGAAATCCCCGGCGATCTTGACCTCTATTACGACGACGTCTTTTCCCTTCCCACGGAGGAGCGCATCGCCTACGCGCGCCGCTGCGAGAAAGCGGCCATGGATGTGGATTCTCGCATCCGCAACTCGGAAGGCGGCTCCTTCGATGCGGCCACCGGGCACAAGGTGCTGGCCAACTCGCATGGTTTTGTGGGCGAGTTCGAGCGCTCCTATTGTTCGGTTGCGGCGGTCCCCATCGCGCAGGCGGAAGATGGCGCCATGCAGCGCGACTATTGGTATTCAGTGGCGCGCAGCTTGAGCCGGCTGGAATCGCCGGAACAGGTGGGCCGCATTGCCGCCGAACGCACGCTGCGGCGCTTGGGAGCGCGCAAGGTAAACACGGCTAAAGTGCCGGTGGTGCTTGATCCCATGGTCTCCCGCTCCATTCTCGATCACATTTTTGAAGGCGTGAACGGCGATTCCGTTTACCGTGGTGCCTCGTTTCTCGCCGGCAAGCTGGCGCAGAAGGTGGCGGGCGAGAACGTTACCATCGTCGACGACGGCACCATGCCCGGCGGCTTCGGCACCAGCCCCTTTGACAGCGAAGGCGTACCCACGCGGCGGACCGTCGTGATTGACCGGGGAATGCTGAACTCCTATCTGCTGAACACCTATACCGCCAGGAAACTTGGCCTCCAGACCACCGGCAATGCCTCCCGCGGTCTGGCCGGCAACCCCGGTATTGGGCCAGGCAACTTCTTCCTGCAGCCGGGTAGCCGGTCACCTGAGCAGATGCTGGCCGACATTCAAGAAGGCCTGTACGTAACCGAGTTCCTCGGCTTTGGTGTGAACATGGTAACCGGCGATTACTCGCGCGGCGCTAGCGGGCTTTGGATCTCGAAGGGCGAGTTTGCCTATCCGGTTGAAGAGATCACCGTAGCCGGGAACCTCAAAGATGTGTTCTTCAACATCAGCGAGATCGGCAACGACCTGGAATTCCGCGGTTCGGTCGCGTGTCCCACTATCCGCATTGATGGTTTGACGGTGGCGGGGCAGTAGCGAGCCTTCCAGAGCTGCCCCATGTGCCTTTTTTCCTTGTAGTTTGAGCTTTCTAGGGCTTCCCTCGAGCTTGCCCATGAAGCAAACCCGCACCACAGCCGGACATCCAAACAGTTCTACGGTTCAGTGAGCAACTGTCACAAACGGCTGTTTCCCTGCGACCGGGAGTTAAAAGGATGGCGACAAACCCTCAATATCCGGAGCAGCAAAGACCACACCTGCACCCTCGGTTGCAGACACCGCCTAAGCGGCGGTTTCCCTGGCCGCTGATCGCGATCGTCATTGCCGCTGCCATTCTGGCGGCGCTCATCTGGTGGCTGCCGCAAACGCCCAAGAAGCAGCTGCCCCCGAACGCGGCGGCGGTGCCGGCTCAGCCCACAGGTGACCAGGTTCAACTCACCAATTTGAAAATGACTCCCTCCACCGTGGGCGGCGCGTTCTACCTGCAGGGCATGCTCTATAACAACGGCAACACCGACATCACCGGAGTACAGGTGCAGGCCGCGTTCCACGGCATCAACGGGCAGATTCTGGAAACGCAGACGCGGCCGGTGGAAGGCATGGTAGGCAACTCTGCCACCGAAGCACAGAATCTTTCCCAGGCGCCCATCAAGCCTAACCAATCACGCGCGGTGCGGGTTTACTTTGACCACTATCCCGCGGGCTGGAGCAAACAGATGCCCGATCTGAAGGTCACTACCGTTACCGCCCACGCCCCATAAGAATTCGAGACGGTTTTTCGTGGACACGTGAAGTCGAGACCGTGTCCATCCCGGGACCCCACCGCCGCTTGTACCGGGGTGCGGTGGGGTGAGATTCAGCCCGGCAGCTCTGCTGCCGGGCTTTTCTATGCCTTGCGCAGCGCACCAACTCTTGCTCGTCCCTCTCCGGTTACTCGTGGCTAAGTCATCGAGGAGTACAATTCCGCCATGGGTGGGCTGATACAGCCACAACCGGCGCAGCAAGACGAAAGTGGCCGCATCTGGACTTTCGTCGGTCTTGGCGTAGCCATCGTCCTGATTGTGGTGGCCGTGCTGGCGGTCATCGGCCGCAGCGGGCGGACCGGGCCGGCCCCCACTCCCCCTTACGCCTCTAAACTGCAGCTTACCGATCTGAAAATGAGCGCCGCGGAAAACTTTGTGGGCGCCACAGTCACTTACCTGGACGGCAAAATCTCGAACTCCGGCGATAAGAGCGTTACGCGTGCCATCGTGCAGGCCATTTTTATGAACAGTCTGGGGCAGATAGTGCAGCGCGAAACCTTGCCCATCCACGTCCTCACCACCGGCACCACCGGAGGCATTTACACCGACGTTGTGGACCTCAGCGCCGCTCCTCTCGCCCCGGGGCAAAGCCGCCCTTTCCGGCTTACCCTGGAGCACATCTCCGCCGACTGGAACCATGCCGCTCCGGACCTGAAATTCGTGGACCTGGCCACGAAGTAAGCCGTCCGTCAGCAGCATTCAGGCCCATCCCTCGTCTCGCAGTCATCCTAAGTGGCTTCAGCCATGAAGGATCTTGCGTGCAGCGAGTAACAGCGTGGTGCTGCGCGCTGATTGCTACAATGATTCCATGCCTGAAAACAAGACGGTGCGGCTCACCGAAACCGTCAAAGCCGCGGGTTGAGCTTCCAAGCTGAGTCCGGCGGCGCTGGACGCGGTGCTTGGGAAATTAGCCCGGCAACAGGACGCGAACGTGCTGGTCGGCTTTGACAAAGCCGACGACGCCGGTGTGTACCAGATCGCGCCTGACACCGCGCTGGTGCAAACCGTAGACTTCTTCACGCCCATCGTGGACGATCCCTACACCTTTGGCCAGATCGCCGCAGTCAACTCCTTGAGCGACGTCTATGCCATGGGCGGGCATCCGCTTACCGCGCTCGCCCTGGTCTGCTTCCCCGATAAAGGAGACATGGACATCCTGGAACGCATTCTGGCCGGCGGACTCTCGAAAATGGTGGAAGCGGGTTGCACCATTGTTGGCGGGCACAGCATCCGCGATGATGAGCTGAAGTTCGGGTATTCCGTGACTGGGCTGATCCACCC
>Ga0070709_10000649_pt1 | contig 19757 bp, 15 predicted proteins | sample LARL51metaG_FD_65449 | JGI IMG/M metagenome (GOLD analysis project Ga0070709, IMG submission 65449) | Corn, switchgrass and miscanthus rhizosphere microbial communities from Kellogg Biological Station, Michigan, USA - LAR L5-1 metaG | ecosystem: Host-associated > Plants > Roots > Rhizosphere ... | reverse complement strand
CTCATCGCACTCACTCCCTCGCCCGACATTCGCTGGCGATCCCGGTTCGACCAGGCGTTCAGCGGCATTACGTCCAATCCGCCGGAGTCGTGGTCGCAGACAGATCCCGCGGATTCACTCTATAGACTCGCGCGTACTGCCTTGAACCGCGGCGAGTATCGCCGCGCTGCCGATCTCTTCGGCCAGATCAGTCAGAAATTCCCGAACTCGGTGTACGCCTCCGACGCGCGGTACTGGCGCGCGTTCGCGCTCTACCGAATCGGCGGACGCGACGATCTGCGCGTGGCACTCGTTTCGTTGCAGGACAGTGGTCGCGGGTTCCGGCAGCAATCCCTTCAGACTGACGCGCCGGTTCTGGCGGCGAGAATTCGCGGCGCACTCGCGCGTGACGGAGACGAAAGCGCGAGACAGGCGCTCCAGACCGCTGCCGCCCAACCCGGTGCATGCGATCGTGAGGATCTCGCCGTTCGAGTCGAAGCACTGAACTCTCTTGGTCAAACGGATCCCGAGTCAACCACTCCAATTCTGCGGCGCGTTCTCGCCAGACGCGACGAGTGCTCCGCGAGTCTGCGTCGTGCCGCGCTCTATCTGCTTGGTCGGCGCACCGACGACGAAGCCCGCGATCTCATCATCTCCGCAGCACGCAACGATCCCGACATCGGAGTCCGCGCGGATGCTCTTCGCTTCCTGGCCGCGATGCCCGGCGAGCAGTCGATAGCAACGATCGAAGAGATGGCACGCACTCCCGGCAATGAGCAGCTCCAGCGCGCGGCGATCGCCGCGCTCGGAAGAAGCGACAGCCCACGCGCCCGCCAGAGTCTGCACAACGTCATCGAGCGAACCGACCTCTCGGAGACCCTGCGCGCGACTGCTCTTTTGAGCGTCAGCGCGGATCGCTCGGGCGACAACGGAGCGTACTTACGGTCGATCTACCCGCGGCTCGACACGCCGCGACTTAAGGGAGAGGCGATCCGCGCGATCGCCCGGATCGGCGGCAGCGACAACGATCAATTCCTGCTGTCGATAGTGCGCAATCAGAACGAATCGGCTGATGTCAGAGCGGCTGCCCTGCGCTCGGTAGGACGGTCCACCATCGCAATCGCTGATCTGTCGAAGATGTATGACGCAGCAGACGATCGCCGACTGCGCGAGCAGCTCATCGGCCTGTTTGCTCAGCGCGATGACCCACAGGCGACCGACAAGCTGCTGGAGATCGCGCGCAACGGCACCGATCCCGACATGCGCCGCTACGCCATTTCCGCGCTGTCGCGCAAGAATGATCCGCGCACCAAGAAGCTCTTACTGGAGATCATCGACAAATGACTGTCAGCCGCTTCATGACGATCGCGCTCGCTGGCGCATTCGTCGGCACGAGCGCGTCGGCGCAGACTCTCGCCAATCGCGTCGCATCCGCTTCCGACCGTTCAGTGCAGTTCACTTATAAAGCGCGGCCGGGCGTGTGCGGTGACGGACGCACCTACATCTCAACCGGTCCCGGCAATTTCTACGGCTACAACTCCAGTGAAGGGACCGAGCAGTGTCAGCCTGGCCCCGTCCGCGTCGTGCTCGATCTGGCTGATCGAAACGTCGTCGCGCTCCGTACCTACGTCGGTGTTCCCTCAACGGGCGTCGACGCGAGTGTCTCAAATCTCGGCAACGTGAGTCCAGCCGAGGCCGCTGACTTCCTGCTGGGAGTCGCGGGTCGCGCCGATGGCCGCGTCGGCCGCGATGCAATCTTTGCCGCCCTGCTCGGTGACAGCGTTGACATCAGCTCGCGGTTGCTGGCGATAGGTCGCGACGCAAATCGTCCGCTCGAAACTCGCCGTGCCGCTCTCGCCGGTCTGGCGCGCACTGATTCACGCCAGCTCGATGCGATCGGTTCGGCACTCGTTCAGGTTGCGACCAACGAGAGCGACGTTCAAGGTGCGCGCGAAGAAGCGTTGCGCGTTTTGTCGCGACTCGAGCATGGTGCCGGCATCCAGCCGTTGATTCGCCTGGCGAATACCAACACCACATCGTGGATCGGCCGTGAAAGCATGCGCGTGCTCGCGTCATCTGGCGATCCGCGCGCACGGGATTTCCTGCGCGCGACAGTGCAGCGTACTGACCTGCCCGATGATTTGCTGGCGGCGGCGATTCGCGGCCTCGGCAGGAATTACGTCACCGGTCAGGACGCGACCCTGTTGCGCTCGCTTTACCCCAAGCTCACTGGTGACAGAGCGCGTGATGCCGTTCTGGCGTCGATCGCTGACCTCGGCGGGGCGGACAACGTGCAGTGGCTGACCGGGGTAGTGCGGAACGAACAGCTTCCCTCGGATTCTCGTCGCCGGGCGCTCGCTTATCTCTCCCGCGCCGGGGCACCGACGCCGACGCTGGTAGCGCTATACGATCCTCTCACCGATTCACAATTGCGCGGTGAGTTGATCAGCATTTACTCGCGCGCGGGCGACAAGTCAGCGACCGACAAACTCGTGTGGATCGCGCGCAATGAGCAGAACATTCAGTTGAAGCGGCGCGCGATCAATGCGCTGTCGCGGAATTCAGATCCCGCGATCAGGCAGGTACTGCAGGATATCGTCGAGCGTTAACCAGCGATTTTGCGGCGCTTGGCGGTGGCTTCGACATTCTCGACGAGGCGTGGAGCACTCCACGTCTTGTCGAGGACTTTCTGGAAGCAACGCTTGGGAATGATCTCGACGCCCGATTTCGCCAGGCTGTCGTAACGCGCCAGCTTCTCAGGATACCGCGAGACCGTACACGCCTTGTAGCCGAGCGACAGGAAGAAGTTGTCGGTAAGGCTCAGCGCGAAAACTTCTTCGATGTCGCGCGCGCGAGCGAGCCGTTCGACGCCCAGCACCACCTGCGTGCCCAATCCCTTGCCGTGCTGGGTCGGCGACACTGCTACCGAAGAGACCTCGGCCAGCGATGGCGAGTACTCTTCCAGCGCCGCGCAGGCCAGGACGTGACCCGCCGCGTCGGTCGCAACGACATAGTTGTCGATGCGCGATGCGATCTGGTCCAGTGTGCGGGGCAGCATCAATCCCTGAGCCGCATACGGCGAGACGAGCTCGAGGATCTGAACGGCATCCGCGCGCGTCGCCCGGCGCACGACCTGTTGGGCCGGCTTGCGGCGATCAGAAAGCCCCCGGAGGGGCACGGCAGTGCTTGGGATTTTATGCACGAAGAATGTATATATACACAGACGTCGTGGCGCAAGAGCTTCGGGCCGAGGACCTAGAAGCGAACTACCTCGCTGGTAGCTGATAGCAGCTCGCTAATCGCTATCCGCTGCAGGCAACGGGACAGCCCCCGAACGAGAGTGAGGAAAAGCACTTTGGTCGCCTCTCTATGCCTATGAGACCTGTCGGGCCGCAGGCAGCGATCAGCTAACAGCCTGCTGCTATCAGCTAATAGCGAGGTAGTTGCAGTTCAGCTCCTGGCTCTAATAGCTGGCGAAGACCCTCGTCTTACCTGTCCGGTCGAACGCGATGACCTGGTAGTGCTGCTTCATCCCGCCCTCCATGCCCGGCGACCCCATCGGCATCCCTGGCACCGCCAGCCCCTTCACGTTCGGCTTCGTGGCTAGCAGTCGGTCGATGTCCGAAGCGGGAACGTGGCCCTCGATGAGATAGCCCTCGACCACCGCCGTGTGACACGACGTTAGCGCGCCAGGGACGCCGAGGGTGCTCTTGATCTGCGCGATGTCGGGCGTGTCCTTGGCGTCGACGCGGTAGCCATGCTTGATCAGATGCTCGATCCAGTTCTTGCAGCAGCCGCAGCTCGGGTCCTTGTAGACCGTGATCGTCGGCTTCTTCGGAGCAACCACGGTTGGTACCGCGGCGGTGGTGACAGCGACCGCAGCCGTGCAAACTGCGACCGCAAAGAATCTGAATAAGCGGTTGGTCATTGGGGCAGAGATTTGAGTGTGCGTTCGATTTGCTTGCGGTGGCGAGCCTCGTGGTGGCCGACAAAAATCAGCCACTGATACAGGTCGAGCTCGCCGAGTACGACGTGCGTGTGCTTAATGTCGCCGATCGCCAATCCATCAGCAGAGACGACCGCCGCCCGTAAAGCTTCACGCGAAGTCTCCAGTCCCTCGATGGCTTCGTTGATGTCGACATCGGTGCGCGGCTGAACGAGAGTCGGCGCCTGCAGTGTTCCAGCCTCCAGTTTAGCTGCGTGTGGATCGAACGATGACATCACCGACGAGGTCGACGTCTCCGCGCGAAGGCCTTCAGCGCGCGCCTTCTCGACGCGTTTGGTGATCAGCCGCGCGACCCCGGACTCGACCATTCGCAAATGCTCGAGGATCTCCGCGACCGACCAGCCACCCGGATCGCTGCGTTGGCAAAGTCTGGTACCGGAAACGCCCGCGAAGCTGTTTAGCAGCTCCCGGCGCTTCTCCTCCACATAACTCATCGTCTCGGCGAGTCTGGGATGCACGTTTCTAATGTAGTCAGGGGGCTTGGCTTCGGGTTATATTCGGTATATAGTTGATGCCCGCTTCGCTTTGCAATGTTCATCTGCCTCTGGACCCCCGCCGCCTTTCCTGCCCTCCCGCTCTTTGCTGACGAAGGAATCGTTCAGGAAAGCGAGCTGCTCAAGGAGCTTGTGCCGGAACTTCTCACAGTCGCACCTCGTGTGACGATTGGCTCGAGAGGAGTTGTCTGGGCAGACGCACGCGGATTGAGCGCGGAGCTGCTCGCCAAAGATCTGATCGACGTCTTCCATCGAAATGATGTAGAGAAAGTCAGAGCGGCGATCTCGCTCGTGCCAATTGCCGCGGAAGTGGCAGCGCTCCACGGTAACGGTGGACTGATCAGGATTCCGGTCGGCACCGAGCGGGAATTTCTGGCGCCGTTCCCAATTGGCGTGCTCGAGACATCACCGTTTCTGGCGTCGCTGCTCGATGGAATAGGAGTCGAGCGCTGTGCTGACTTGGCGAAGCTCGATCTCGAGTCGATCGAGGTCCGATTCGGTGCGGAAGGCGCCAATCTCTGGAGACTGTCGAGAGGGGATGACACGCGGCGCATCTTCAAGACGGTGCCGCGCGCGCTGCCGTCTGCTTCGCTCGACTGGCTCGACTACACTCTGCGCGACGCCGAGCGTCTGGTCTTCATCATCAACTCGCTCGTCGGCAACATCACCACCGAGCTCAAGTCGCGCGGGCAATGCGCGCGTGAGATGACGCTGATATTCTCGCTGGCGAATCGCGAGACTCTCGAGCATCTGGTGCGTCCCGCGCGCTCCACAGCGAGTCACAAGGCGTGGATGCGGTTGATACGCTCGCATCTCGAGCGACTCTCTCTGCCCGACGGTGTCGTCGGGATTACCGTTCGCGTCGAGTCGGTAACCGGTGAAGTCGAAAAGCAGGGGGATATTTTCGATCGCGGCTTCGGCACCGCGCGCGCGGCGGAGGAGGCGATCGCGCAGCTGCTCGATGATCAGGGCGCGGTGATCGTCACGCCTCGGAATACACAGCATCCGCTGATCGATCGTCGCACCGAGTGGGTCGCTCAGGAGCCATCACAGGCATCTGCGCGCATTCAGCTGCGCGAGCGAGTGGTGAAAGCGACGGCGGCCCCCCGCCTGACACTGCAATTATTGCCGGAGCCCCGGCGAGTGGCGGTGACGACACGCCGTCGCCGCGATCACGAGATGCCGATCCAGTACCGGGACCAGGAGTGGACGACTCTCGTCTCCGCCGCCGGTCCCGACCGCGTGTCGGGCGGGCAATGGACCGAGCCCTACGCGCGCGAATATTTCCGCTGTGTCACGGATGACGGAATGATGGTCTGGCTATTCCGCGACGCACGCGATGGCGAATGGTACCTTCACGGCTGGTGGGACTGAGTTGCGAACTACCAGAGAGGCCTAACGGCACTGCTGACTGCTGACTGAGTTCGCATTGGTAAACCAGGCGGACTCTCAGTCCGGACTTGTTCGTACCTCGCAACCCGTATGGGTCTCCTAATCCGCAGTCAGTCGTCGATCAGCAGTGCAGTTAGTCCGCGCTGGTAGTGCGAACTCAAAGTGATATGTTAAGCGCGAACTCTCTCCAAAAGGCAGCCTGTGAACCGCCTCTTTCTCCTCTTGATGCTGGTATACGCGACGCGCGCCGATGCGCGGGTTGTGCGTGTCGAGGTCCTCTCACGCAATCCAATCTCCGGTGATTTCGCTGGCCGCGCATACGAGCGGATAACCGGCAGAGTTTACTTCGCATTCGATCCCAGCAATCCCCAGAACAAAAAGATCGTCGATCTCGGGCTCGCTCCCCGCAACTCAAACGGGGAAGTCGAAGCCGTAAGCGAGTTCGTCATGCTGCGACCGATCAACTCGACCGGGTCAGCGAACGTCGCCTTGATCGACATCGTGAATCGCGGCGGCATCACGCACTTCGTCTTCAATCTCGGCCGCAATGTGCGGGCGTCTCCGGAATCCGCAGATTTCTATGGTGACGCTCTGCTGATGAAACGCGGTGTCACGATTGTCGCACTCGGTTGGCAGTGGGACGTTCAGCCCGGCGGCTCGGCGCTGCATTTCCGCGCACCGCCCGTCGGTTCAGCAGCAAATCCAGTCACGGGCCTGGTTCGCAGCGACATCACTATCGACGCGCCGACGACGTCGATTCCACTTGGACATAGCCTCGCCGCTGGCGCGCTCGCTTACCCGGTCGCAGATCCGAACGATCCAGTGAACACACTAACCGTTCGCGACACTCCGACCGGCGTTCGGCGCATCATTCCGCGTGGCAATTGGCGTTTCGGCCGCGATACGGATGGCAAAGTCGTCGACGATCGGCGCTCGGTCTACATGGCGAGCGGCTTTCAGCCTGGGAAGATCTATGAAGTCATTTACCGCGGGCGCGATCCGGTGGTCGTTGGCGCTGGTCTCGCCGCCGTGCGCGACATGATCTCCTATCTCAAGTACGACCCGAGCTCGATTGCGCCCGTCCAGTACGGCGTCGGTTACGGCGTCTCTCAGACGGGGAGATTCATTCGTCACTTCCTTTATCAGGGATTCAACGCTGACGAGAAAGGCCGGACTGCGTTCGACGGATTTTTTGTCCACACCGCGGGCGCTGGCCGCGGCAGCTTCAATCACCGGTTCGCGCAGCCGTCGCGTGATGCGCAACCGTACTCGACATTTTTCTATCCAACCGACGTTTTCCCTTTTAGCAGTCCAGCAACTCGCGATCCCCTAACCGGTAAGCGCGCGGGTCTCCGCGACAACCTTACGGGCTCCGACAAGACGAAAGTCTTCTACGTTGATGGCGGACACGAGTACTGGGGGCGCGCTGCATCGCTGACGCACACGACTCCCGACGGTGCGCGCGACGTGGGGTTCTTGCCCACTGAGCGCCGTTACGTCATTTCGTCAGCCCAGCACTCCAGTCCCGCAGGCTGGCCAGTGCTCGACTCAGCTCGCATCGCCGGCACGATCGCGTACCGTGGCGATCCGCTCGATCAGCGTCTGGCGTTGCGCGCGTTGATGTCCGACCTGATCGACTGGGTGACGGTTGCAAAGGATCCGCCAGCGTCGCGCTATCCGACGCTCGCCTCCCGCACACTCGTCGCGCCCCGGGATCAAAAATTCCCGCGGATTCCGAATCTCCCGGTCGCGCGCATCCCACATCAGGTCTACAGGATGGATTTTGGCTCGCGCTGGAACGAGGGAATAATCGATCGTGAGCCGCCGGTGCTCGGCGCACCGTACCCCATCTTCGTATCGCGGGTCGATTCGATCGGTAACGATCTCGGGGGAATTCGCAGCATCGAGATCGCCGTGCCGCTAGCCACTTATTATCCGTGGCTGCTGCGCACCGAAATGACCGCAGCCACCGATCGCCTCGTAAGCTTTCGCGGCACCTTTGTGCCGCTGCCAAAGACTGAAGCGAGTCGCGGCGCCACTGGCGACTCGCGGCCAAGCATCGAGTCACTGTATGGTGACAGGGCTCGATTCACGACCAGGGTTGACGCAGCCATCTCATCATTGATCGCCCAGCGTTTCATGTTGCGTGAGGATGCCGCTGTGGCGCGGGCGCGGATGTCCGATGTCTGGCAGCGATTCGGACTGGCGAAGTAGCGCTAGCTGACTCCGGGGAAATCGATACGCGCTGCTTTGGCGATCGCTCGCACCCGATTCATGATCGCGTCCGCCGTCTTCGCGTCGCCCTGATTGCGTATTGCTTCGGCCAGAACGGCGCCCGTAAACGCGTAGGTGTAGGGAATGCCGAACGAAGCGCGGTCGATCCAGTCGCCCTCCTTGATCAACGCCTGGGGCGCCTTGTACACGTTGTCCCACAGCTCTTTGGTGCGCTGCACATCGAGATTCAGTCCCGCCGCTACCAGCGGAACCTGCGGACTGTTCACGACCGGGTGGTCGACGAGCTTCTGCACAAATCCCTGTGTCACCAGATACGGCTGCAGTAGTGGGCCGAGTGTGGTCCCTCCACCTCCAGTCGACACGTAGATCGGTCTCTCGGGGAATGCGTCCTTGATCAAGCGGAGAAAGACGAGCTCGTCCCGAACGAGATACCCGGGCGGAATCTCCAGGCTGAGATTCCCCTGACGGAAAATCTGCGGCTGGTTGATCTGGATGTACTCGGGAATCGCATCGGCTTCGGCGAACGACATCTTGAGGGGCGGCCCCGACGGCTTCTTCCACTGTTGTCCGCGGAAGATCGCGGGTCCCTTCGCCGCGTCGTACGTCTCGACTGGCCGACGGATCATCTGACGCACGAACCAGTCGGTGTCGAGATAGGTCGTCACTGCCACCGTTACGTCGCGACGCACTCCTTCGACTTCCTGCGCGTACCATAACGGGAAGGTATCGTTGTCTCCGTTGGTGATGACGATTGCGTATGGCTCGAGCGAATTCAGATAGTCGCTCGCCCACTCACGCGTGAACTGGTGGCCGGAACGTGACGCGTACTTCCAGTTCGCGAAGAAGGGAATCAGCGCGATCAGCAGAATCGGCGCAGCCAGCTTGAACGCGCGCGGCGACGGCCACGCGAACACAGTCACCTTGTTTTTCCCGGTCTTTTCTTCGACTGCTTCGGGCTCGCGATCCAGAATCTGCGCGAGCTGCTCCCACAGGAAGCCCAAACCGATGGCCGCCCACACACCCCACGCCGAGTAGCTCCAGATGTAGAAGTAGTCGCGGTCACGAACTTCGCGCGCGACGCTGTTGCCAAGCTCCGGCGCCTGGGACCACCCGAACTTGAAGTTCAGGTAGTAGATGAGCGCCAGCGTCATCGTGAACATCAGCGGCCCGAAATACCAGAATGTCTTTCGATCTCGTTGCCAATGGACCCAACCGCCGAGCAGCCCCAAGCCGAGGAACACGAACGCGAGGATGAACTGCAGGCCCTGCATCACCTGATGCGCGTCGCGCAGCCACTGCCACTTGAAATACAGCCACCACATGCCGACCTGACTGGTATACGGCGCGCCGCGGTCGACTTTCTCGCCGTACTGAACGCGGTTGATGTTGTCCATCAAACGCTTCTCGGTGAGTTTGCTGAAGGTGCAGCTGGCCGCGATTTTGGTCTCGCACGCCGTCGGCGCGCCTTCGTTGATCGCGGGGAAGTACGCGGCGCGAATCGGCTCGAACGCGAAAGGTGTCAGTCCCAGCAGAAGCGCTCCCACCGACGCCAGAACCAATCTCCAGCGCATCAGCGTGCGCCACTTCGTGGCAAGCAGTGCCACGCCTGCGGCTGGCAGCGGGAGGAATCCAGCGGGGTGGTTCGCGTAGCCGAGTCCGAGCAGGAAGCAGACGAGCACGATATAGCGATCGGCTTTGCGCGAATTCGGCGCTTCGATCCACTCGATCACCAGCCACGACACGATGGTGAAGAACAACAGTGAAATCGTGTAAACCTTCTCGTTCACTACCGACTGGTTCCAGACGGTGAACGCAGTCGCTCCGATCAGGGTCGCCAGACTCGCGATCATCAGTCGTTCCCATCGCTCGGGAACCCAGCGCGCGACAACGCGCTCCGTAATCAGGAACCAGAGTCCGGCAGAGATCGCGCTCGCCAGCGCTGCCATGATGTTGATCCGCTCCGCATATGGGACCGGAATCGGTAGCGAAGCAAACGCGTGACCGAGGAGCACGAAGAACGGGTTGCCGGGCGGGTGAGGAATGCCGAGCACCTTGACCGCTGCCATGTATTCGCCGGTGTCCCACATCGCCACCGACGGCGCCAGGGTGATCAGATAGAGAACGAATACGAGGCCGGCCGCAATTGCAGCGGGAACGTAGGATGGCCGATAGCCGCTCTCAGCCAGCGGTATGCGTTTCGGCGCGGGCGCGTAGGTCGCGTTTGCGCGATTTGTGGAGACTTGTGTTGCCATCTAGAGTGAGGAGTATGCGGGTGGAATTCCCGACTGAATTTTAGTCACTAAACGTCGGCCGTGCGTTCATCAGCAAGTAAGCTCGCGACGCGAAACGATGACCCGGGTAACCTGGGTCGAATCGCGCGCGAAGCACACCCGTCCCTTTCTGAACGACAACCCACGTGCCGGCGTACCGACACCAATTCCGTTTGACGTGCGAAACGCAGGATTCGAGCTGCCCACCGTTTCGATAAGACTGTCCTTACCCGCGACGGTAAACACGATCAATCCGCCAGCTACTGATACTCCGAGCACCGGCCCCTGGATCGCTACCGACTGGGGGACTTTGATCAGTGCGATTGGGCAACGCTGCCGGAGTCGACTGAGTGGCGTCCCCACGGTGACCGGCCCGATGCTGGTTGCCGTGATGAGAACACCGTTAGAGCCGAGGCAGGTCTGATCGCTGATCGCAACCGGATCGCTGTGTGAGAAGACATCCGGCGACAGCTTGGCCACGTCATCGGGGTTGGCTGCCGCCTCTCCATTGTTCGTGCAGCCAGCCGCTGCCAGGCCGATAACCACCGCGAGGGCTTTCACATAGCTGGGCATCACCCGACGACTCGCAGGTGCCGCGCCTAGCGCTTTCGGTATATATTCGGGTATGGGATTTGTTGAGCTACGCGCCCATACCGCCTTCTCATTCGGCGACGGTGGCACTTCGCCCGAAGCGCTTGCTGCCCGGGCTGCATCACTCGGCTACAGTGCGCTGGGCATAACAGATACGGCCGACCTGGGCGGCATCGTTCGGTTTTGCCTGGAAGCGAGAAGAGTCGGCCTGAAGGCAATTGTTGGCGCCGAGCTCAATGTCGATGGCTGCCCGGTCGCTTTTCTGGCTCAGAACAAAACCGGGTTCAACAACATCGCCTCGCTGGTAACCAGGTCACGTGTTGGCGAGCTCTCGACCTGGCAGAAAGGAGACGGCAAGAAAACGCGGGGACGTCCACGACTTTCGTGGCAACAGGTAGCTGAGCGGAGCGAAGGAGTGCAGGTGCTGACCGGTCCGCTTACGGGTCCGGTCGCATCTCACCTCCGCAAAGGTGATTACCGCGAAGCCGAACGCACGCTGTGCCGGTGGCGATCGGTATTTGGAGACCGACTCGCCGTCGAAGTCCAGCTGCATCACACCAGCGGTACCGAAGCCGCGCTCGGTGCCGCACTGATCGAGCTCGCTGAGCGACACAATGTGCCGTGGGTCATCTGCCACGAGCCGCGTTACATCGACAACGGCACGCGTCTGGTCCACGACGTTCTGACATCGCTTCGTTACGACACCACCATCGACGACGCTGTCGCGCGCGGACTGCTGCATCCAAACGGCGAGTGGCGTCTCGTCTCGCCAGAGGAAATGGCGCAGCGATGGAAGGGTCGCGAGCAAGGTCTCGGGGAAAGTGAGCGCATCGCCGACGAATGCGATTTCAATCTCTCGTGGGTTCGTCCGCCGCTGCCAAAGTTTCCTGTTCCGGACGGTTACAACGACGACACGTTCCTGCACGAGAAAGTCTTCGAAGGTGCGCGAGAGCGGTGGGGCGAGCTCGACCAAAAGCAAATCGATCAGCTCGAGCACGAGTTGCGAGTTATTGGGAATCTCGGCTTCGCGGGATTTTTTCTCGTGATGTGGGACGCCGTGCACTTCGCCAAGTCGAAGGGAATTCTCTGTCAGGGCCGCGGCAGCGCCGCCAACTCGGCGGTGGCTTACTGCCTCGCCGTCACGGCCGTGGATCCGGTGCGGCATGGCCTCCTGTTCGAGCGATTTCTTTCGGAGATCCGCGTCGATGGGCAGACCGAGGCGCCCGACATCGACGTGGACATCGAGCACGATCGCCGAGAGGAAGTGCTCGATTACGTCTATGGCAAATACAATCGCGCGCAGGCTGCCATCACCTGCATCGTGCAGATGTACCGCGGCCCGAACGCCATTCGCGACTCGATGCGCGCCTTCGGCTATCCGGTGGAGATGGCGAACAACATCTCCAAGCGCATTCACTGGAGTGATCCAGCCGAAGGCGCGAAGTACGTAGAGCAGGAATTGGCGCCGAAGCTGGGCATCGATTTCGACAATCCGCGTGGACGCGCGACGCTGGCGGCGATGGCGGCCTTCGAGGGAGTGCCGCGTCTGCGCTCGACCCACGTTGGTGGGTTCGTGCTTTCGTCCGCTCTGCTTGGTGATTACATGCCGGTCGAGCATACGACGATGGGCCGCACCATCATCCAGTTCGACAAGGATGATCTCGATGCGGTCGGAGTTCCCAAGTTCGATTTCCTGGGACTCGGTGCGCTGTCGCTGGTGAGACGAGCGTTCGACATGATCGAGGTGCGCACGGGAACGCGGCCCGAGATGTACAAGCTGCCACCCGACGACGAGAAGACCTACGAGCTGATTGCGACCGGTGAGACGATCGGCACGTTCCAGATCGAGAGCAGGGCACAGATTGCGTCGGTGCTGCACACCAAGCCGGATCGGTTGTACGACATCGTGGTCCAGGTGGCGCTGATTCGCCCCGGTCCGATCCAGGCCAACTTCGTACATCCATATACAGCGCGCCGTCGCGGACTCGAGGTCGTGACGTATCCGCATCCCGATCTGGAACCGATTCTAAAGAGAACTCAAGGAATTCCCATCTTCCAGGAACAGGCGATGGCGATCGCGATGAAGCTCGGCGGCTACTCGGCAGCCCAGGCGGATGAATTACGGCGCACGATGGGACACATCAGAAAAGTCGAGAAGCTGCACCGCGTGCTCGAGCAGCTCCGCCAGCGGATGGTGGAGCGTGGTGTCACTGAGGATGTCGCGACGAAGATCGCCGAGGATCTGAAGAGCTTCGCGAATTATGGATTTCCCGAGTCGCACGCATGGAGCTTCGCGCTGATCGCCTACGCGACGGGTTATCTCAAGGCTCACTACACGGCGGAGTTCTACGCCGGACTGCTCAATTCGTATCCGATGGGATTCTATCCGCCATCGACGCTGATCCACGACGCGCGGCGACATGGGCTCAAGGTGTTGCCGCCGTGCATGCGCGATGGAGACTGGGAGTGCACGACCGAGCCGACCGACAATCCCGATCGGCCCGCGCTCAGGATCGGCTGGCGCCACATCCGCGGACTCGGCGAGAAATCACTCGACGCGCTCAAGGCAGCGAGAGGCTGGGATCGATTCTCTTCGATCGACGACGTCATCGACAGGGCGAAGCTCCAGCGCACCGACGCGCTGCAGCTGGCGCGCGCCGGCGCTTTCGGATGCTGGGAGCCGGATCGACGTCGCGCGGCGTGGGTAGCGATGCGGGCGGTGGGAGATTGTCTGCCGCTGGCGCCGGCGCGTCACGTGGCATACGAGCCGCGTCCGCTGACGCGTGACGAGCTGATCTTCCTCGACTATTTCTCGGTCGGCATCAGCGTCAGTGGGCATCCGATGGAGCATCTGCGCGAGGAGCTCAGTGCCAAGGGCGTGCTCGATTCAAAACAGCTACTCAAGCTGAAGGGCGGCGAATGGATCAAGACCGCCGGCCTCGTCACCATCCGCCAGCAACCGCAGAGCGCGAAGGGCACTGTCTTCCTGCTGATGGAGGATGAGTTCGGGTTCATCAACGTCATCGTCTCGAAGAAGATGGTCGAGGAGTACGCGGAGGTAGTGAGATTCTCGACCTTCGTGCTGGTGGAAGGGAAGTTCGAGCGCGACGATGGGGTGCGAAACGTCATCGGCAGGAAATTCAGCGAGCTCGAGGTAAGGGAGCTGGTTCACGCGAGCCGGGATTTCCACTAGCGCTTCCCGCTTCCCGCATCCCGCCTTATCCTTGGCTGATGCGGCAAGAGAAACAACCCGCGCGCGCGTTCGCGAGCGACAATTGGGCCGGGGTCCACCCGGAAGTGCTGGCGGCTCTCGCCGCGGCCAACGTCGGTCACGTTCCATCGTACGGCGAGGACCCATACACCCACGAAGCCGTTAGCAGAATTCGACGCGAGCTCGACGAGGACGCCGAGGTTTTTCTCGTCTTCAGTGGGACTGCCGCCAATGTGCTCTGCCTGCAAAGCATGGTGCAATCCCATCAGGCAGTGATCTGCGCCGAGACGGCGCACGTGCACGTGCACGAGTGTGGCGCGGCGGAGAAGCACATAGGATGCAAGCTGTTGCCGGTGCCGTCGCCGAATGGAAAGATCACTGTCGCCGGCATCCGGGAGCATCTGCACGACTTCGGCAACGAGCACCATGTGCAGCCGCGCGCGATCACGATCACGCAGGCCACGGAGTATGGGACCGTCTACACACCGCAGGAGATTCGGACGATCGCGGACTTCGCGCACAGTCATTCGTTGCTGCTCCACATGGATGGTGCGCGGATTTTCAACGCCGCCGCCTATCTGAATGTCCCGCTGAGGGCGATCACCGGAGGGGCTGGTGTCGATGCCCTTTCATTCGGCGGCACCAAGAATGGTTTGCTGGCAGCGGAGGCCGTTGTCTTCTTCAAGCCCGCGCTGGCCGACGATTTCGAGTTCAAGCGCATGCAGAACATGCAGCTGTCTTCGAAGATGAGATTCATCGCCGCTCAGTTCAACGCGCTTCTCAGCAATGACTTGTGGAAGCGGAGCGCAACTCATGCCAACCGAATGGCGCAGACGCTTGCGCGAGGTCTGTCCGAGATCGAGGGCATCACTCTGACTCAGGAAGTTCAGGCCAACGAGGTTTTCGCGATCATTCCCGGAAAGGTGAGTCAGAAGCTGCAGGAGCAGTGGCCGTTTCACGTCTGGAATGAGAAAACCTTCGAGGCGCGGCTGATCACCTCGTTCGATACCACCGAAGACGACATTGCCGATTTTCTCGATCTGACGCGCGAGAAGATGGGCTCACGGGAGAAGCAATGGACCTGAAGAACGCTGCGGCGCTGGTAACGGGTGCGAGCTGCGGGATCGGCTTTGAGACTGCGCGGTTGCTGCGCGAGCGCGGGGCACGGGTGGCCGTCTGCGCGCGTCACAAGAATGAGCTGGAAGCCTCGGCAAAAATGATCGACGCCCTGCCGATCGTCGCGGACGTAAGCAGGGAAGACGACGTGCTGCGCATGATCGACTCAGTGACCAAGGAGTTCGACGACTACAACGTGCTGGTCAACAACGCCGGGTTCGGGTCGTTCGGCCCGCTGATCGAGCTGACGAGCGACGACTTCTTCAGCGTGTGGCGAACCAATGTGCTCGGCGCGATGATGGTAGCGCGCGAGTCGGCTCGACACTTCGTCGGTCGCAACTACGGCAACATCGTCAATATCTCGTCGACGGCGGGACAGCGAGGCTTCGCCAACGGCACTGCCTACTGCGCGAGCAAATTCGCGCTGCACGGAATGACCCAGTGCTGGAGAGCCGAGCTACGGCAGCACAACATCCGCGTGATGCAGCTGAATCCCAGCGAAGTTTTGACGAACTTCGGTGCAGCGTCGCGGACCGAGGCGCGACCTGACAATCCATCGAAGCTGCATGCGCCCGATATCGCGCAGGCGATCGTCAGCATGCTGGAGACCGCGGATCATGGCTTCATCACCGAGTCCACGATCTGGGCTACAAATCCGCAGTGAATCGACTTCTACGTCCACTCTTTGCGCGTACTACGTAAGACGGCGTAACGCGTAAACGCGGGGGATCGGATAGGCTGGTGAGAGCTTGAACTGCCAACCTCGGACTCGACCCCCAATGCAAACACGTATAACGGATCCAGCAGTTACCCTCACCGACTACGGCCTCGCGATCGAGTGCGCCGTTGTCGTCGTGCTCTTGCTGCGAAGACAGGTAACGGACGACACCCTTCGCCTATGGCTCGTCGTTTTCTTTGCCGCTGCGAGCGCTGCTTCACTACTCGGTGGAACAGTACACGGTTTTTTGCGGGCGGATAGTCCTCGCCGAGCCATTCTCTGGCCGGCGACGCTGATCTCGATTCTGGTCAGTGGATTGGCTGTGTCGTTCGTCGCCGCCCGGATCCAACTGGGCCCGGAGGCGCAACAGGTTGTACGCGTCCTGGCGATCGGCTTGCTGGCGATAATGGTGCTCGCGGTGATTTTCGCGAAGCAGAGTTTCGCAATTGCGATTGCCGGCTATCTGCCCGCCACGCTCTTTCTTTTGTACGCGTTCGCCGCGACCTACGAGCGCACTCGCGCTGGCATGGTCTGGTGGGGAATCGCCGGCGTTTCCCTCTCCATTGTTGGTGCGGCGGTTCAGCGCCTCGGCGTGAAGATCCATCGAGTTTATCTCGATCACAACGCCTTATATCACGTGCTTCAGGGCGCTGGGTTCTGGATGATCTACAAAGCGGTGCAGTTCATTTCTACGACACTGCCGTCAATCGGGAGGACAAATGCTATCGCGTCGTGACTCCCTGAGCCCTGCTGCGGACGTTGATGTGGGCGGCGACGTTGCGGCAGACGATTCGATCGACGCCGAAACCGCTGAAGATGATGGTGTGCAGGTCAACGACATCCACTCGCGCCTCAATCAAACGCGAGTGCGGCAGATCGTGCGACCTCGATCGATCGAAGCGATCCGGTCGGCGATTCGCACTGCGGTCGACCAATCCTACCCGATCAGCATCGCCGGCGGGCGGCACGCGATGGGCGGACAGCAGTTCGCTACGGATGCGACGCTGATCGACATGAACTCCATGACGCGCGTGCTCGAATTCGATCGCGAGAAAGGAGAAATAGAGGTCGAGGCGGGAATCCAGTGGCCCGAGCTGTACAAGTATCTCGTCGATAGTCAGGCGGGCGAGGAGCAGTCGTGGGGGTTCGCGCAAAAGCAGACCGGAGCTGACAATCTCAGTATCGGCGGTGCGATCGCCGCCAACGTCCACGGGCGAGGATTGTCGCTGCGACCATTTATCGGTGACGTGGTTGCGTTGACTATCGTCGGAGCTGACGGCGTGGTCAGGCGCTGCAGCCAAGAAGTGAACAGTGAGCTGTTTCGCGCAGTCATCGGTGGGTACGGACTCTTTGGTCCGGTCGTGACTGCCCGGCTACGTCTTGTACGCCGTCACAAGGTTCAGCGTGTCGTAGAGGTAATCGACATCGATCAACTGTCCGAGATGTTCGCGCGTCGCATTGCTGACGGATTCCAATACGGTGACTTTCAGTTCGCGACGGAGCTCAATCACGAGAAGCTGCTGCGCAAAGGAGTCTTCTCGTGCTATCGGCCGGTCGAGGATTCCACGCCGATGCCGGCAAGCCGGCTTCATCTCGAGACGGAAAACTGGCACGAGCTGATTTACCTGGCTCACGTCGACAGGGCGCGTGCGTTCCACGCGTACTCGAGCTACTACCTGACTACTTCAGGCCAGTATTACTGGTCCGACGAGCACCAGATGAGCACGTATGTGCCGGATTATCACGATGCACTCGCATCCCGGCTCGGACATTACGCGCACGGAAGCGAGATGATCACCGAGATCTATGTCCCGCGAGCGAAGCTCGCGCAGTTTCTCAGCGATGTTCGCTCGGACTTTCTCGCCAACCGGACTGATCTGATCTATGGAACGATCAGGCTGATCGAGGCCGACGGCGAGACCAAACTGCAGTGGGCGAAGCAGTCATACGCCTGCGTCATCTTCAATCTCCACGTTGCGCCCGACGTCGCGGGGATCGAAAAGGCGAAGAGGGAATTTGTTCAGCTCATCGATCGCGGCCTATCCTACGGCGGGAGCTACTATCTCACCTATCACCGGTGGGCGGAGCCGCGTCAGGTGATCGCCGCGTATCCCGAGTTTCCGGCGTTCCTGAAACTCAAGCGCGAGCACGATCCGATGGAAGTATTCCAGAGCGAATGGTACCGCCATTATCGGCGCATGTTCGCGGACGGTGACTGATCCACCGAATTAGCTGCGGGTTGCCGGATCCTGTGCTTCCCGCAGCGCTCCATAGCGATAGTGGTAGTGGCCGTACAAGAGCAGCCACGTCGCGAGCACAAGGTGAAACACCGTCGGGATGTAAGACGTGAACCAGCGGCTTTCGCGATAAATCGTCAGGCCGAGCACAAGACGCGTAAGCATTGTCAGAAAGTAGACGGATGCGAACAACAGGAAAAACCCGCCGCGACGGTGGCCTGGAACGACATTTCCGTTCCCGAATCTCGCTGCAGTTCGCGCGAACCAGGCGATGATCAAGAACTGCGCGATCACCAGCGCGGGATAAGGCAGAACTCCGCTGTGCCACGACTCAAATCGTGGTAACAGCGGTGTGTCAATAATCAGCGCCAATGGTTGCGCGACTACTCTGACGACGAACAGCCCCAATAGAAGCCAGAGCCATGGGGCGTACTTCCGCGAAGGATTTGGATTCAAGCCAAATTTCGAAGACGGCTTGCCAGGTACAGCACCGCTACCAGAGCGACGACGTTCAGTCCGATCATCGTTGCCGGAAAGGCGGGATCGTGCAGCACGAGAAACGTTCCCTCGAGTCCCCACGGCTTCCAGATTCTTGGCCCGCCGAATCGAAGCGTCCATGCCAGCCCCGCGACGTATCTCACCGCAGTGTGCGCGATGATCACGGGCAACACCTGAAAGAGCTGAAGTCCAAGAGATAGCGCGAGTCCGGATCGCCGCCCGCCCCAGAGAAGAACGCCCGCGACCACAGTGAGTACCATCAGCGGAATGCCCAGCGTGATCTCGATCGGCCGAGCGTTCGGGCCGGACTTTGCTTCGAGCACGAGTGCGACCAGGGTGCCGAGACCAAAAAGAATCTGAACCAGGGCGAGCAAGCGGTCGAGCACGCTGTAGATCTGCCTTTCGCGCACCAAACGTCGTTGACCGGTGATCGTTCCCGCCGCGGCGTGCTCGCCGGTGATTGGCGGGATAGGTGTTGTCGACGTCATCGAACCTCTTACGGAGTCCGCCGGTGAATTGGTTTCAGCGGTAAATTGCATTCACCCAGCGACGAAGCAATGGCCGAGTTCATCCAGGATTCTCCGCAGCTCGCCAATCAGTACGACGATGACGCCGTGCTGCGCGGTTATCTGCGCTGGCGGCTGCCGGCGGCTGTGCTGACTGAGGTCGAGCCGGATCTGCGCCGGCTTGGCCAGCGAGCAGTCACGGATATTCTTGTCCTCGGGGAGGAGGCGGAGGGGTCGCCTCCGCGGCACGTGCCATATGACGCGTGGGGCAAGCGCGTCGATCGGATCGAGACGAGCGACGCGTGGCAGCAGCTCGATCACATATCGGCGGCGGAGGGAATCGTCGCCGTTGCTTACGAACGTGCTCACGGTATTCATTCGCGGATCGACCAGTTTGCGCGATTATATCTCTTCGCCCCGTCGTCGGCCTTGTATAGCTGCCCGCTGGCAATGACTGACGGAGCAGCGCGCTTTCTGGAAGTTTATGGCGATGAATCCGCTCGC